>Ga0315289_10010439_pt1 | contig 13298 bp, 15 predicted proteins | sample YL17G11_40_MG_FD_203452 | JGI IMG/M metagenome (GOLD analysis project Ga0315289, IMG submission 203452) | Sediment microbial communities from Yellowstone Lake, YNP, Wyoming, USA - YL17G11_40 | ecosystem: Environmental > Aquatic > Freshwater > Lake > Sediment | place: USA: Wyoming | collected...
ATCGGCCGCGCGAAAAGCCTCGTGATTCCTGATGGCGCCGGTAATGGCCAGCACTTCCCTATCTGCCAGATCAAAGTGTTTAAGGAGCATCCCCGCTTCCCCGGCGCTTGCCTGGGCGTGATCCTTCTCCAGCCGCCTGATGTCATGAAGGACACCTGCCACATGGACCAGAAGAACTATGCGCCGGACTTCCGACCTCCGTCGGAAAGGGGCATACTCCACCAGGGAAATAGCGCCGGCATCGATAGCGACCTTCCTGCTGTGGCCGATACCGTGACCGATGCCGTCTTCCCGTTCGCTCAATAGATTGAGGCACTCCCTGACAAGAGGAGAAGACCCAAACAGCCGTCGCGAACCCTCCACCTCTCTTCTCTTTTCCGTGTAAAACCGCGGAGGCCCTGCGGAGCGGGCGATCTTCCTGGCGAGTCTCTTCGCTTCCTCAAGTTCCCTGTCCAAACCTTACCTATTGCTCCATTGCGATTCTATCTTGTCCGTATTATTTTCTTCGCCGCTGCCGTATCCTATTTTTGACGCCGTCAAGCCGTGCGCCGGCTGCCAGTATTCGCAATCTCTCGAGTTCTCATTTAACAAGTGATCGACGAAGCGGGCAAAGCGCAAACATTTTTCTTTAACCAGTATCCCTTCTTCCCTGGCCAGATACAGACATGTCGCGCATTTCCGGCTTTGCCGATCTCCATCGATACACTTCATCTGTTTGAGACTTGAATCCATTTTGTCTGAAATTCTTGTTTGTCACCGGGCATGGACGCGGAGCAGATATTCCACTACTCTCTCAAGATGGCGAAGGGTGCTGCATTCCCGTGCGATGCTGCAGTAAGGGAGATATTTTTTCATTTCCGAATCCCCCGATCCCCAGAGGGAAGGCGTCTCGGGATTGAGCCATATCAAGCGTTTGCACCTTTCGGAAATGAACCGGAGCACTTCGGTCTGCGGCTCTGAATAGTTGTTGCGGGCGTCCCCCAGGATGATCACCGTTGCTCTCTTCGTCAGGCAATCTGAATATTGATTCCTGAAATCAAGAAAGGAGCCCCCGTAATCAGTCCGGCCCAGGAGAATCGGAATACCGGCCCCTGACCGAAGCCTGTCCAGAGCCTCCGGCAAAGGGTATTCCTCAAAGAGAGGGCTTACTTCAACCAGGTTCGTACAGAATACGAAGGAGCGGATTCGGGAGATAACCTCGTTTAAGCTGTATAGGATGAGAAGAAAAAAACGTACTATGTTCGAAACAGAACGGCTCACGTCACAGATGACAACGATTTCCGGGCGATCAATCTTCTTCGATTTCCAGCGGGTGTCAAACGGCAGTCCGCCGTAGGTGATGCTCTTCCGGAAAGTCTTCCTGAAGTCCAGGTGCCCCCTCCGGGCAGCCCTTGGCCTCCTCGAATAGCGGTCCTTCAGGTGCTTTACCATTCTCTGTATAATCTTATGGATCCGGGCCAGATCCCGCTCATCCAGCGCTGAGAGCCTTACGTTTCTGATGTAGCCCTCGGAGAGCTCATAAGACCGCCTCGCGGCGTAAAGTTCGAACTGTCTTTCAACCAGATTTCTTACCCTTTCCATGAGATTGTCACGCATGGATTCCAGGACTTTCGCCTGATTGAGTGCATCCTGACCTCCAACTTCGACAAGCCTTCGGATGTCCCTGTTTAGACCCTCCAGGCCGAGCTCCAGAAAGAGCCTTTGCATGTAAAGGCCTTTCTGCGTCCATGACTGAATGCTGCGGATGTCTGCCCTCTCTCCGGCAGCCCTAAGTGCCATGGCAAGCCCACCTACGTCGCCTGAAATGAACATCTGTGTCAGGGGTGCTTCCCCCTGGAGGATTGGGGAGAGGCTTTCATTCTCCAGGAGAGAATCATTTCCGGTGATGTAATCGAGAGCGAAAAAGCGGCTGAAACAGACCTCAAAGATCTCCTTCTCCGGCATGGACTTGGCGAGGGAGGCAGACAGAAAATCTTTCAACATCCATCTGTCCCCGTAGCCCGACAGTTCCACCGCGCGCAGGGCATCCATCGTTTCCGCCACGGATATCCTCACACCGGAGCGGCGCAATGCAGTGATAAAATTCTCCAGAGTACGATCCAATCAGGTTGCCTCCCGGAGGGCATGCTCCGTTAAAGTGTACAGTTTTTCTTCGGCGACCCGGATGTCTTCCTGGGCCTTTAGAAACGTGTTAAGCGTCTCCCTGACCATTTCTTTGTCCAGAGTTTCGGCATGGAGTATAAGCAGTGTCTTCGCCCAGTCGATGGTTTCACTGACGGAGGGCAGTTTCTTAATATCAAGTTTTCTGACCTGGTGTATGAAGGAGACCAACTGCCTGGTCAGCCTCTCCGATATGCCCGGGACGCGGGTCATGACAATCTCCCTCTCGAGTCCCTGCTCGGGAAACGAGATGTACAGATGAAGGCAGCGCCTTCTTAATGCCTCTCCCAGTTCCCTCGTGCTGTTGCTGGTTAGAAAAACGAAAGGTTTTGACGTGGCTTCTATGGTGCCTATCTCGGGGATGGAGACCTGGAAGTCCGAGAGGATTTCAAGAAGAAAGGCCTCGAACTCGTCATCAGACTTGTCCACCTCGTCGACGAGGAGGACTGCCCCGTCCTTTTCCTGAAGTGCCTTGAGCAACGGCCTCGGTTCGAGGAACTGGGGAGAAAAAAAGATGTCATCATACTGGTGAAGCTTGTTGATGGATTCGGCGAGACTCGTCTCTCCCTCGATGACGCGGTCGAGCTTGTCTTTCAAGAGCTGGGTATAGAGGAGTTGCTTCCCGTATTTCCATTCGTATAGAGCCTTTGACTCGTCGAGCCCCTCATAGCATTGAAGCCGGATAAGGGGAACTCCCATGAAGGCAGCGGCCGCCTTGGCGAGTTCCGTCTTTCCCACACCTGCGGGCCCCTCCACGAGTACGGGCTTCCCCAGGTGGTAAGCCAGATATACCGTATGGGCGATCTGGGTGGTGGCGATGTAGCCCACGTCCTTGAGGCCCCTGCGAACCACATCCACTGTGGCAAACTTAGTATTTAATGTGCTCATTTGACTCCTTCCTTACAATAATCTTCTCACCAATTTTTTTCTGCCCTGAAGGGTCTGCGCCTCTCAGTAATTCAAGGGTGCAGCGTATATCCCTTGCCATAACAGAGAGCTCACCATCCGTGCCGATACCCGATTTCTCTATGAGGTGCTCTGCCAGGGACTCGCAGTCCGCCGCAATTCTTCGAAAAGACATGAGTAATGTCTCGTATTCGCTCTTTGCGCCCCTTATTTCCATACGTTTCGCTGCTTCAAGGGCCATCCACCGTAGCGTTTGTCGCCACGTCTCCATTTCGCCGAGGCCTCTCATTACGTCATTGTCTCGCGTCGCACCCTGTTTACGGAGGGCATGCAGCATAAGCTCCATATATCCCGGGGGAAATCATCAATATTATGCAGATCATGCCTGGTGGCAATTTCTTTCCCGGCAAATATGGCCACCTTCTCCATCAGAGAGAGGGTCTCTTTCTTATCAATCGCGTGCATCTCTTAACCCTTAGCTCGGACCAGAATCGAATTTGTGAAAAAAACTTCTCAGGATCCTGTTGAACGAACCCAGCTCTTCCGCTGAAAACCCATTCTTTATTTCCTGGTTAACCATTCTGATAACCCTTTTCGCCTTGTCCACTTCTTCTATTCCTTGGGGATTGATGAAGACGTGTGACGCCCTGCGATCATGGGTGCTGGCATTTCTGCGGACAAATCCCGTCTTCTCAAGACGGTCGACGAGGCCGGTGATTGTAGAATTGTCGATGGACAAGATCTGGCTCAGTTCGCTCATGGTCCGGCCATCCTTCTGCTTCAGGAGGAACAGGATGCCGGCCTGGGCAGTGGTCACCTTGACATTCTCCTTGATCATCATCTTTTTCAAGTAAGTGCGGAGTTTTTGCTGGGCAGTAAAGACAAGATAAATGAGTCTATCGTCAGGGGGCATCTGGATAACCTCGACGGAATGTCTCCGTCGGGTTATTTATTTGGCATACCAAGTAATAAATGTCAATCGAAAATCTTTATGGCACACATGACGATCAGTTAACAGTATAGTTTATTTGGAGAGCGTTCAACCCGCCATTCCTCCGAAAACCTTTGCATAACTCCTCTATTCGTCGTTCCAGGCTTGGAGACTGTGTCGTAATTGTCTTTCTTGTCATTTCGAGTGAAACGAGAAATTTTATTTGCAGAGGTCTTCGATAAACTGGAAGCTTATGGTGATATAAAAGGAATTCTTGAATTCGGTAGCGAGCGTATTCCCCGTAGCTTGCTGCGGGGTAAGCGAGCGAATGCCGAACTGCTGTTCCTTAAGAATCGAAGATTCACCGCAGCTTGCTGCGGAGAGCTTCAAATGAGATTCTTTTACATGCGAATATTTAGAATCGCCTGTAAGTATCTGCCGCTGTGAATAGGTGGACAACCTCTTCTTTTTGGGGATCCCACATTATTTTTATGTAATTACGGCTGAACACTTCATTATCGTTAGGCAAAGTCATAAACAAAGTCCAACGCCGCTTTACTAATTCTTTTCTGCTTATTTTTTGTCCAACCTTTAAGGTGATACTTTTAGCCATTGTTATCCGTTCTTACTGAATCTATCATGTTTTAAATTTTTGGTCTGTCGATATGGCGTTGGCAGAATCGTGAAAGCCGTTGAGAAAATCAAATACCAGGGCCACCAGGATGAGAAAAATAATGAATACAAAGGAATCATGCGTATTTCAGGACGATGCCTTCCACAACGTTAGCAACATCCTCACAGACATCGATGGCCTCTTCGATCCTCTCAAATATTTCCTTCCACTTGATCAGTTCGATGGGATCTTTTTCCTGCTCGAACAGGCGGGTCATCGTCATCCTCATGACAATGTCCCCTTCGTTCTCAAGGGTGTTGATTTCCACGCAGGCGTCGATGATCATCTTAGCGTTTTTCATGTTTTTCATGGCGTGGACGATATATTTCACCTTCTTGATTGCCTTATTTAATATCTTAGCCTGATCGATGATTTCTTTAGCAGGAACCTTAACCTTGTACAGAGACATTCTGGCTGCTGAGGCCTCGATCATATCAAGGATACTGTCCATTTTATTGACCAGAGCATATATGTCTTCACGATCTAAGGGGGTGAGAAAAGTCTTGTGCATCTTTTCATAGGTTTTGTGGGTGATGACATCGGCCTCATTTTCCAACTCTTTTAGTTTTACAATCTTTGGTTCTGAATATTCATAGTGCTCGACCATGTCGAGAAACAGTTCTCCTCCCTCTTCGATTTTATTTGCCAGCTCATCGAAAAGATCAAAGAACTTCTCTTCTTTGGGTATCATTCTCATTTGACATACTCTCTATGACTGTATTATCGGGTTAATTGAAGGGGCCTGTTAATAAAGATATTGCCTCAATTCTACGGACTCCACTGTTCGTCTATATAACACATTTTATATCAGAGTTCCGCAGTTTTTAATTCAACGAGACTTGGCCTTTTTGAAGCTCCTCGCCCTCAGGGCGGGACTTCCCGGAAAGGAAGAGAAGTTTGCATTGCACCCCTTATCCCCGCCGATAGGGCGGGGCTTGCGGGAAGTGCCCCCGGTCAAGGCAACGCCGCAGAAAAAATCCTTAGGCGAATTGACCCTGAACGAGTGAAGCGTGTCGAAGGGTCTTGGGTTTGACTTAATGGCACTTGCCTTTCTTAAGGCTGAGCAGCAGAGGATGAACCGCAACGGCTGCATTCGTTATTCTTAGCTTTCATCGAGCAGGTCGCCCTCGGAACTGCCCTGGGGGGTTGGTAACACCTGTTCTTTCTGGCATAACCTGACGATTATTTTTCGGATGACTATATCTGGGGGTGGTTCGAATAATCGCCGAAATGCACCTGAGAAGTTTCTGGCAGAACTCTCGGCATAGGAAAAATTAACTTCATTGAGATCCAATGAACTCTTATAAAGATCGAAGTCCTTTTCCTCTTTCAGAACTTGCCAAAAAGTCCTTCCTCCAGTATTTAAGGCAGAAACCGTGAGGCCAGCAAGAACCGAGATATTCGGCAGGGCGGAAAGAATAATGCCGCCGCTTAATCCCGCAGTATCTTTGATGTCCTGATCGGCTTTTCTGGCAGGGGATCTTTCGCGAGCGTCTTCCAGAGTGAGTTCAATCTCTATTTCCTGGTTATCATCCTTTATATATTTAGGATAGTCCGTCGCGATTTCTTGCAGAATAGGAAGAGCCTTCTGGATCGCTTCTGTGAGAGCTCCTATATAATAATGCCTTGGTAAGGCAAATTCACCCCGGTCGCGCTGTACCTTGGCAGTCCTAAAAAAGTTGGACTCGTATCTTTGTAAGCGAATCTTCACATGATAGAGTACGCGACTATGCAAGACGATCGTATCGTCCGCAAATATATCAAAATCAGCCAGCAACTCAATGCCCTTGCAGTGCTTGAAGTTGGTTTCCAAATTACAGAGAGGTACCCCGGGTTGTACCGGAAGGTAAAGCTGCGGATAGGCGATGCGAAAGAGTTTTTCCAGCCCTGATACGTCAAAATCTTTCAGCTCGGAATTCTGAGATTTCTCATTTAACAAATATTCAGCTAACGCACCCTGGCCATCTAAAAGGAATTTGAGATGGTAGCTCCCCGGGTTTGCAAACCCCGTTTCCTTATAGACTGTAGCCACCTGAGAACGGGCCTTCGCCGCACAGCCGGCAATCAAGCACAGCGACATGATCAATCCAGGTAGCAACACCATTTTTCTTCGCACGCCTAAACTCCCCTCAGAGATCCGTGGCTACTTTCAGAAAACTTGACTCGCACGATAGAGGACCTCTAAGAATTGCCAGCATGATTCTGGCAGAACTTTAAGGCAAGTATGTAACGCTGAATTGAAAGCACTGAAGACGTTCACATCCCTGTACAGATATTATTTCATAATTCTACCGCAATAAGTTCAAAAATAAAATACCCCACTTTTACCTTGCTCTGGATTTTTACGGGGATACTTTTATCATCGGCAGTAAACCAGATTCTGAGCTGGGGCACATCGCCTTTTTTTACCACATTTTGCGATTCCAGCTTCTCCATGTCGGGTATGACCTCGAAGGTGTCATACATTTTTTCATCAATCTTGATCATTTCTCTCCTGGCGATGCTTGCTTTCACCATTATATTGTTATCGCCTTCAGAGATAGGTATTTCAATTAAGCTGTTCTCCTTTATGTTTTTAAGACGAATGACGTAATAGAGGGATACTGTGTCGAATGTCCCCGGTACGATAGGAACGGGCGCCATCTTCTCGCCGAAATTAGAACGGGTGGCTTCAGATTTTCCCCAGTTGAATTCTACAACGACATCACGCGGGTGTTCTCCTTCACTCACCTTTTTATACAAGATGCTGTGGGTCATATCGATGTCGCAATAGGAATCCTGCCTTTCCCGAACTTTATAGACATGATCGATAGTTGCATTCGTTTTCATGATCATGGCAAAGTGGTATACCTTTACGCCTTCGATGGTCTCTATGGGAAGAACTTCCAACGTAAGCTCCCCGGCCGTTATCGGACCCCACTTTGCCCGGTACGTCAATTTTTCGCCAGGATGAAAAGGGAATGGATTGGCAGAGGCTTGCGTATTGCCGGTCATGGGGAAAAAATGCGGAAATATTACCAGGATTAAAGTGAGAACAAGCTGCTTTGCGGGATTTCTGTAACTTCCACTTCCTACGGACACAGTCATATTTTCTTTGACATTTCAGAAGACAGAGCGTTCATGATGAATATTACATACCGCACGGGGAGGTCTTCAGCCTTAAGTGAAATCAAGCGGCTCTGACCTCTATCGTTGATTTGAGCCACAAAGCACCCCTGCAACATGCCCATGGTATTTTGCTAACATCAACCATACATAGTTTCTAATGTGCTTCTACAGCCGCTAGCGTTACGCAGTAATCTCCAATATAGTGTTTTGCAGTGATCCGCAAACGGGCTATCGACCTGTTCAGTGTTCAGTAATATTGTACCACATATCAATTTAGAGTTCCGCCATTTTTATTCCTTGAGATATCCGGATGGAACAAGAATCCCTCAAAACACTCTTGACTCACAAACACCTCTTGCTTATAGTAAAAAGAAACGCTGCAAGCTTTCTGAAATATTAGATCCGTATCCAATGATCACTCGTCCCTGTATTCTCGCAGGGAACATGCATTTGGAAGCGCGTTATCTGAGGACGAAATGAAGTAAAAGGTACTATCTCACAGATGCATGACATTCTCCAAGCTCTGATTCAATATGGTTATATCCTCCTCTTTCTCTGGCTGTTTACAGAAAGACTCGGCATCCCCATCCCTGCGACTATCCCTCTTGTTTCTGCGGGGCTACTTGCCGAAATGGAATACATGCGGTTTGCCTATGCCATGGGTTTGGCTTTCGCCGCCGTCATGCTCGGGGATATTGCATGGTTTTTTATCAGCCGGATTCGCGGGCTCCAAGTGCTGTCTTTTCTCTGCCGCATCAGCCTTGAACCGGATGCGTGCGTGAGGAAGACGCAGAATTTGTTCGCAAAACATGGGCCTGCCTCCCTGCTGTTCGCGAAGTTTATTCCGGGGCTCGGCAATCTGACGGTCGCTCTTGTCGGTATTGTGAGATTGCCGCTTAAAACTTTTCTCCTCTTCGACAGCATCGGTTCGCTACTCTGGGTAGGATTCTTCATGGGTGCCGGTTACATCTTCAGCCGTGAAATACAGCTCGAAAGGATCGCCCTCCCCGACTGGGGACAAGGAAGTGTTCTTATAGCCGTTCTTCTGCTCGTTGCCCTTTATATTGCGTGGAAATATTTACGCAGGGGTCATCTTCTTAAGAAATTGTTTTCCAACCGCATGACCCCTGAAGAACTTAAAGGGAAGGTCGATGCTGGTGATGAGATCGCCATTATAGATGTAAGGCATCCCCTGGAGCTTGAGGCTGATCCGTACGTAATTCCCGGCGCCCTTTACTTTCCCCTGGAGAATCTGGCACGGTTTTCCGCCGTTCCCGTGGAAAGGGAAATAGTGACTTACTGCGCCTGACCGAACGACGTATCGGGTGCCCGGGCGGCATTAATACTGAGGAAGAAGGGATTTATGCACGTGCGGCCGTTGGCCGGTGGATTCAGCGGTTGGCGGGAGCAGAATTATCCTGTCGAGGCACACAGAGAAAGAGTTAGTCCGTGAAAAACCAGCAAAAAATCGAGAAATAATCAGCGGTGTGACCTGTCCCCGGAGACTTCCCAAAAAAAGAAAAAGCGGCTGAAAAAATCTGCAGCCGCCGGCATGTAGAAGTAAGGGGGATATGCCTCAAGCACAAAAAAGAACAAACCTGCGAATTTGAAACGGTGTCTTACGAATTACCCGCAATGTGCAGTTCAGGAAAGAAGACTTATGCGAATCTCCCGCTTTGACGAAGTCACTGCCTGCACTCCCCGACAGATCCTTCCTTACAAGTTGTGCCATCCAGCCAGGAAGCATTATCCATCCTGGCGCCGGTCATTTTTGTATTAGTAAGATTTGCACCTCTAAGCGACGCACTATTCATCCTGGCATTAGTCAGGTTTGCGTTCGTCAGATTTGCATCGGTCAATCTTGCGTCAATCAGCTTTGCATTAGTGAGGTTTGCGTCAGTCAAGTCTGCGCCAGTCAGGTTCGCTTTCATAAGGCTTGCACCTGTCAAATTCGCATTGGTCAGGTTCGCACCTGCCAGGTTTACATTTGAAAGTTTTGCACCGGCCAATTCCGCATTAGTCAGGTTTGCACCGCCAAGATTTGTCGTGATAAAGTTTGCGCCGCTCATGTTTGCACCTTGCAGCTCTGCTCCGCTAAGATCTAATCCGGTGAGATCCGCACTGCTCAGGTCGCAGTTCTGGCATTTCTTCAGATTCTTGAGTTGTAAAATACCGCCCGGTCTGAACGCAAATGATGCGGCAGTCGCAAGGATAAATACGACAATGCTGAGGCCGAGGATGGCAAGCGCCTTATTCCCAATCATAGAGATATCTCCTTTTCTCTTTTTGCGGTATCCAGAGCTTTTGCGAAAGACTGTGATGGATTTATATCAGGAAAATAAATCATGTGCAATGGAGTATCTGGTTCCTGTGGCTTCAAAAGACCGATCACCGCCGAGACGGCGGTAGACTTACCTGCCATAAGCCTTTTACGAAATGTGTACTGAACGCAGGTTCAGTTAAGACCTCATTTCACGTCTACAAAATACCGATCGATTTCTTTCATGGACGGAGTAAATATTGAAAATATTACCAGATGCTCTTTACCGGTATTCTTGGTGGCGTGGACTTTATTCATAGGGTTGAAATGAAAAGTCCCCGTTTTCACATCAATCCACTTACCATTGATAAACATCTGCCCTGATCCCTTGAGGACATAGACCATTTCATCATGAGTTTTGTGCAAATGAGGCTTCACCTCTGCCCCTTCAACGAATCTTGCGACATTGATGGTAACTGTATAGTCCTGAACTACATTGATCATCTGGACCTTATCAGTTGCCTTCAATGGGTTTGCTTTAAGAATATCGTCTATCTGGGTTAGAACCTGTTCAGGGGCGCTTGCCGCCTTTGCAGGAGCAGCGGTTACAAATGATAATACCAAACAAGCAAAGATTGCCCAATGAATAATACTTCTCATTTTCATGGAATGACCTCCCTCGTAAGTTAATCGGTTATTCTTCGTAAGATCCATTACTTTTACAATAAATATTTCATTTTTTCCATTTGAAAGTTAGACTTCGAGCTGCAATGATGAGTCGAGTCTTCCGGGAAGAAAGAAATATTTAAGGTCCTGGAAAAGGAAAGTAAAACGTAAGAGCCGTGGGCGCTCGTTACGTTTTACTTCCTTTATGGTCGTGATCTCTATGAGATGGTTAGATGTTTACGTTGCCAATTTCAGTTTCTTGAAAGATTCTACCTGACTGCGGATACCTCTTTCCGTGGGCAGGCGTTCAATACTGGACGCGCCAAAGAAGCCGGCAATGCCCGGCATGCGTTTTAGCGCCTTTCCTTCACTATCAGGTTCGTCAAAAGGACCGCCATGGCAGATTACGATCATGTCTTTGCGGACTTTGCGCCCGGCTTCTGCTATGTCCATGACTTTAGCGATTGCATCATCCAGGGTCAGGGCAACGGCCGCTCCAATGCTGCCAGATGTGGTGAGCCCAACGTGAGCTACGAGCTGATCAGCACCGGCCTTAGCCATTGCTGCAGCCTGGTCGATGTCGAAAACGTAAGGTGACGTGAACATATCCAGTTCGTGTGCCAGCCTGACAGTTTCTACTTCTCTGTCGTAGCCCATACCGGTCGCTTCCAGGTTGGCGCGGAAATTCCCGTCAATGAGGCCGACGGTGGGAAAATTCTGCACCCCGGAGAAGCCCGTCTCTTTCAGCTGCTTGAGGAATACCGGCATCAGACGGAATGGATCGGTGCCGCAGACTCCGGCCAGGACGGGGGTGTCCCTGATTACCGGCAGAACTTCGGCTGCCATCTCAACGACGATAGCGTTTGCATCACCATAAGGCATTAAACCAGCCAGAGAGCCGCGTCCAGCCATGCGATAGCGTCCGGAGTTGTAAATAATGATAATATCGGCTCCGCCAGCCTCGGCGAATTTGGCCGAGATGCCGGTGCCGGCACCACAACCGACAATAGGTTTACCGGCCTTAATCTGCGCATGCAGGCGTTTTAAAATTTCTTTACGGGCGATTGCCATAAGAATTGCCTCCTTTCTTCAAAACATTATCACTTCTTAAGCATTTGCAGAAGCACAGCGGCCACTTTTTCAGAGAATTCAGGATCATTGATGTTATGGTTCATTTCAACGTAAGGGATACCCGGCTTGAGATTCTCTTTTATGGCATTAAAGCAGGCCCGGTCTGCCAAAGGGTCCCAGAAGGCCCCTCCCTCGCTGTCCAGCATAGATACGCCCTTAAGCGGAATAATGACAGCTACCGGTGCAGAGGCTGCATTGGCTGCGGCGGCTAACATCTTACCCATGAGGATATTTTCTTCGACATTTGTGCGGAGGAGGGTAACGTTGGGATTCCACTCATAGAGGTTGCGGCCCCTGTATTTTTCAGGAACAGTTTCTATACCCCAGAAATTGGCCATGTCTACGCAACCCGGGACGAGTACTGCGGGAATGCCGGCACGTGATGCGCCCATGCAGCGTTCATGTCCGGCACTAAACACACCGCCGCACACCTCGTCGGCCAGTTCTGTGGTGGTGATGTCCATGGAAGCTGTGATATAGCCATCCGTGATAAGGCTTTCCATTGTCTTTCCGCCGGTGCCGGTTGCATGAAATACAAGTACTTCGTAGCCGTTCTTCTCGAGGATTTCCCGGGCGTGGTCGACGGACTTCGTAGTATTGCCGAACATTGACGCCACGACCAATTGTTTCTCCTCGACTGCCTTGGGCCTCTTGACTTTTACCATTCCGGCGATGGCGCCGGCTGCGTTAGCGTATATGGCCCGGCTGATCCTGTTTATGCCTGCCACATCGACGATAGAAGGAATGAAAGTGATATCCTTTGTGCCGGCGTAGACGCTTACATCGCCTCCACCCACTGTGGAGACCATAACCTTGGGTACTCCGACAGGGAGTGTCCGCATGGCAGCCGTTATGATAGATGTGCCGCCAGTGCCGCCCATACCGATGATGCCATCAAGCTTCCCCTTGTCATAGAGCCTGCGTACGATTACAGCGAGACCGGTTGCCATGGTTTTCATAGCCTCGTCTTTGTGATCGCCTGCTGCCAGGTAAGAGATGTCCCCGCCACCAGCCTTTGCGACTTTGCTGCGGCCTATATCGGGCTTAATGGCCGGTTTTCCCTGGACACCGAAGTCGACCACCAATGTCTCTACGTTCTGCTTTTCGATCAACTCCTTTATAAAGGCGTATTCCCTGCCTTTTGTATCGAGTGATCCTACAAGAACAACTGTTTTTGACATATTTTCACCCCCTTCTTGTTATATTAGATTGTTTATCTGAAATTGCCGCTGATAACACGGCAACATCTTTTGGACATGGTAGATCAGGTTTAATCTTTGCTAACAGGCTACAGGCAATTATTACTGTTACAGAAAGCGGTCAACAAGGAAAGTTAAGTTTAATATAGAATTTCTAGCAGATAATATTGTTTATTTCCACTCAAAAGCTTTTATCTCTGTAAATATTTAAAGTTGATTACCACCGTCAATGAAGACAGCATACAATCATTATAAATAATTGGT
>Ga0315289_10010441_pt1 | contig 13296 bp, 12 predicted proteins | sample YL17G11_40_MG_FD_203452 | JGI IMG/M metagenome (GOLD analysis project Ga0315289, IMG submission 203452) | Sediment microbial communities from Yellowstone Lake, YNP, Wyoming, USA - YL17G11_40 | ecosystem: Environmental > Aquatic > Freshwater > Lake > Sediment | place: USA: Wyoming | collected...
ACCAATGCTTGAGAAGGCCCAGCGGAATATTGGCGAGGATAAAAGAATCAAAGCAGTTTCGTCGGACACCGGTTACTACAGTCAGTCCAATGTCGAGTATGCCGAAGAGAAAAGGATAGATGCTTATATTGCCACAGAAAAAGTTAAACACAATGCACCCGCGGTGAAAGCCCCTCGTGGTCGGATGCCCAAGGAGTTAACGGTTAAACAGAAGATGGCCAGAAAGCTACGAACCAAAAAGGGCAGAGAGACTTATTCCAAACGCAAGTCAACTGTGGAGCCGGTGTTCGGCCAGATCAAGCGATCCAGAGGATTTGTTCAGTTTTCATTGCGGGGCCTGGAGAAGATGCGAGGCGAGTGGTCGTTGGTTTGTCTGACGCACAACCTGTTGAAGTTATTCGCAGCCCAATATGCTGTTGCAGCCTGACAATATGGCTGTGCCCTGCTGTCTTATCGCAACTGCAGTGGCCGATTCTCTGAAAAAACAGCCAAGTGTGGCAGTGGTGAGACCTTCCAGCCGGTCATCTGAAAAACAAGAGCTACAAAAACAGGGAAAATAGTCGCCTGAATCAATTACTCAGACAGACTCCTAGACAATGTTTTGTTCCGATCAAGTCCCTCATTGCACTTTCTGCCGCCGCTACCTTGCTTGGTTTTGGATTATAGTACCTGAATAAATGTGGCCCTTTTGCCGTGGCAGCACTGCGGATAATTTGTCTTACCTTCTGTTGGTCTTCGGGGCCAAGCTCCCACATATCGATCAACTCGAGTAACTCTTCCTTGCCGATCTTGGTGGGGAATGGCCCAAGACTCTCGACAGCTCGCGGACCGCCATTTATCGCAAGACTTCCTGAACTCATACCTGTCCCTTCAATCAATTCAGCTAAAAACTGTCGTTATCCTAATATCTCATTTTGTCAATAGTATATGTGCTGGGCAGCAGGATGTCCAAGCAACATCTCTCTCTTTGTTGGAAAGCCGCTTGACACACAGCCAGTAATACGCGCATTATTGATGCTGTGGGTGCGAACCTTCCTTGGCGTGCTGGCCCGCAGTCGCCGCTGACACGGTTCTCTCAGGAGACCAACAATGAAAGCGTCGAGAATCGTTCTCGCAGTCCTTATCACCCAGGCAGCGCAGGCCCATGCGCAGCAGGTACCAGTGGTGCTCGAGAACTCGCACGTGCGATACTCTATATCATTGGAGGGAAGAAATCTCGGATTCATTGACCGCGCAACCGGGATCGACTACCTCAAACACGACGCACCCTCCGTTTGCGCCCTTGTGCGACGGAACGGAAAAGAATATCCCGCAACTTCAGCTTTGTATGCGGACGGACGTCTGGTCATGCGATTCGCAAAGGCGAATGCGGAGGCAGTTATTCACGTCGAGCCGGAGACTTCATACATCCGCCTTACCGTAGACTCGGTGACGGGGGACCCAATCGATTCCCTCTTGTTCCTGAATATCCCCCTGATTTTGAAAGGCCGGCCTGCCGAGCCATTCGGCGCCTGTGCGCTGTCTTTGAACCTCATAACTCGCGTGGATCAGATGCCCGCGCTCCAGACGAGCCTTCAGGCATCCTGTTACAAAAAATTCGGCATCGAGGGGGCGAAGGTTGCGATCGTCGGAGCACCAGTGGATAAAGTGCTCCCTGTGCTGAAGGAGGTGCTCACCGAGGCAAACGAGATGCCGCATTGCACGGTGGCCGGACCGTGGGCGCGTGATATACCCTTCAATCACGGCTCGTATCTGTTCAACTTCGGCGAGCTCACGGATTCGAATGTGGACGAATGGATAGCGATGGCCAAGAACCTCGGGGTGACCCAGATCGACCATCACGGTGGAAGCAGATTCTTCCGGTTCGGCGATTTCACCCTGGATCCCGAGAAATGGCCCGAAGGATGGGATACTTACCTTGGTATTGTGAAACGCCTTCATGATGCTGGAATCGGGTCTATCTTCCACACGTATGCGTTTTTCATCGACAAACAATCAAAGTATGTCACTCCGGTGCCGGACAAACGGCTTGATGCTTTTCGAACCTTTACTCTCGCTGAAGACATCAATGCCGATGCCACGGAGATCACGGTCAACGAATCCACACGAGGCATGACCACAGTCACAGGATTCTTCGAGCACAACAGTGTCATACTTCATATCGGTGATGAACTCGTTACCTTCGGCGCAGTGAGTCAAGAGCCTCCGTGGCGCTTCACAAAGGTCCGGCGCGGTGCATTCGGAACGAAGGCGGCTACCCATGGGAAGGGGGCGAAGGCCCGCCATCTTAAGGAGTGCTTCGGCCTTCTCGTGCCGGATCCGGAATCCTCTCTCTTCGAAGAGATCGCCAAGAACCACGCCGAAATCGTAAACTCGTGCAACTTCAACGGCATCTACCTCGATGCTATCGACGGCAGCAGCATTCTACGGGGCCCGGACGAGTGCTGGTACTGGGCGGACAAATTCGTCTTTCAAATCCAGAAGCATCTCAAGAAACCGGTGGGTATGGAGATGAGTGCTATGTGGCACCATTTCTGGCAGTTTCGTACTCGCTGGCAGGCATGGGACTATCCACAGCGGGGCCACAAACGCTTTATCGACATCCACGCAGCCTCTGTGAACGGCGGACTCTTGCTGCCTTTACATCTTGGCTGGTGGAATTTCCAGGCATTCAATCCGCCGCAGGCTGAGCCAACCTATCCTGATGTGATCGAATATCTCGGCGCCAAGCTCATCGGATGGGACGCAGGCATTTCCCTTACAGGTGCGATAGACCGTGCTCGTCTCGATGCGGTTCCGCTTTTTCGCCGAGCGGTAGACGTCCTCCGTACTTGTGAGGAACTTCGTCGAGCGAATGCCTTCGATGAGACAGTCAAAGCGAAATTACGCGAGCCTGGAAAAGAGTTCTCACTGTTTCGCGATGATGGCGGAAAGTGGCGATTCCGGCCGGCTTACTACGACTCGCATACAGCCTCACGTTCGGAGCCCTGGAGCCTTTCATGGACAGCAAGAAATGCCTTCAGTGAGCAGCCCGTGAAATTTCGCCTTGAAGCCCTTATGGCTGCGGGTTCATACGACGACGCGAAGAACATAGTCTTAGCCGACCTTTCAGACCCGAATCAGTTTGCAGGACCACTACGCGCTGCCGACGGAGTGAGCACCTCGCTCCACGAAACATCGGATAGGCCGAAGGGCGCAGGCATATTCACTGCAACAAATTCCGGCAAGGTTCCCCGCAACGCGGCCTGGGCCAGGCTTGACCGAAGGTTCGAGCCCTGCCTGAATCTGAAGGACCATCAGGCAATAGGCGTTTGGATTGAGGGCGACGGCCGGGGGCAGATCATAGCTATCCGGCTGGAGAGCCCTCGTCATATCTCCTATGGTGCGGTGGCGGACCGCTACATCACGGTTGATTTTACCGGTCGACGGCTGTTTACACTTGTGGAGACGGAATCAGTGCGCTGGAGCGACTATATCTGGAACGACGGCAAGTGGCTCTACAACGTCTACCGCGAGACTATTGACTTCGGCACGGTGGAATCCGTCAGCATCTGGTACAACAATCTCCCGAAGGGCCAAGAAGCCGAGTGTATCGTTGGCCCCATCAAAGCACTACCGATGGTTGCCTGCACGGTGAAGAATCCCACAATAGCAGTCAACGGCAAGACAATAATCTTGCCGGTAGAAATGCCGTCGGGCAGTTATCTGGAATTCGACCCAGGCAATGACTGCGTGCTATACGGGCCGAAGGGTGAGGTGACCACCAAAGTAACGCCAGATGGCGCTATTCCTGAGCTCTCGGCTGGCGAGAATCAGATCCGTTTCTCGTGCGACGCAGTGGAGGGACCCGCCCCACGCGTGAAACTCACAATAGTCTCGCACAGCGAACCTCTTTGAGGACTCCTTATCAAATAGTTTAATAGTCGCAGTTTCCAAGTTCTATGGAAATTGAGATTAGATCAGTATTGACAAATGTTTATGACAACTGGCCAAGAATCAGGCTTACGCCGAAAAGGGCCGTTTTTGAGGGACTTCGGTGCTCGCGCACTTGCCTGAGAGGCTGGCAGGACCGAGCCGGAAAAGATTTTCTGTGCGTATCTTTTCGCAATGCTACTTGTCAAACACAGAATCAAAGGCAATCTGTGACGGCTCAAAATTGATCTTCTTGACGAATTCGAGAGCTTCTTTTGCGCCGTGCTCGCGTTCCATACCGCAATCTTCCCATTCCACGGAAAGTGGGCCTTGATAATTGATGTGGTTGAGGGCACGAATGATTTCTTCGAAATTAACATCACCGTGACCAAGCGAACGGAAGTCCCAACCTCTCTCGGCCGATCCAAAGTTGAGGTGTGAGCCTAAGATACTGTTTCTGCCGGTTAACTGCAGAGCTGCATCTTTCATATGAACGTGATATATGCGGTCAGGGAATTCACGGATAAACTGTGCCGGATCTACCATCTGCCACTGTAGATGACTGGGGTCGAAATTGATTCCAAAAGCTTCGCGGTTTCCAACCGCTTCCATCGCACGCTTTGTGGTAATTGCATCAAAGGCTATTTCGGTTGGGTGAACCTCCAGAGCGAACCTTACTCCGCATTCATCAAACACGTCGAAAATTGGGTTCCACATCTCTGCGAAATAGCGGAAACCTTGCTCAACCATTTTTTCCGGAACCGGTGGCCAACTATATATAAGATGCCAGATGGATGAACCAACAAAACCTGTTACGATTTGAACACCCAAATTCTTGGCCGCCCGTGCAGCGTCTTTCATAGTCGCTACAGCCCATTTCCTTTTCTCTTCCGGCTTTCCTGCTAACTCCGGCGGAGCAAATATGTCAGAACGAGAGTCGTTTGGATCGCAAACCTGTTGGCCAACTACATGGCCACTGATAGCCCAGACCTTGAGATTGTACTTGTCGAGCAGTGCCAATATTTCGTCGCAGTATTTTCTATCTCTTGATCCTTTGGTTATACCGAAATGACTGCATCCAAGCTCCAAACCTTCGTATCCGAATTCAGACATCATCCTTGCCAATTTCTCTAACGGCATATCACCCCATTGGCCGGTGACAATTGTGATAGGTCTACTCATCGATTCATTCTCCTTGCCCGGAATATCTCGGGCAGTTAAAGTGGTAAGATAGGGTTTTTCACTGACGACTTAACAAAACAAAGTTTGCGTTGACAGCGGTTTAGTGTAAGCTAAAGACCTGATAGCGTCAACCGCTGAAGTGTTTCGATGGGTATGCCGGTATGCGGACAAGGAGTGTAACCGTACTATGGAATCTGGTACCTCCATAGACGTCCTGGGACTTGGCTCTGTAACGGTGGACTTCGTGGGGACTGTAAAGGCTTGGCCGGGCAAGGGCGTCAAGAAGATGCTCGATAGCTTTACGATTTGTGACGGTGGTCTTGTCGGTACTGCATTGGTGGCATCAGCACGATTAGGCGGCAAAGTCGCCTTTGTGGGCAAGCTTGGCCAGTCTGAAATGGCAAGGCGTGCGTTGGAAGCGCTTCGCAGAGAGTCTGTTGACACGTCATTTGTACTTCGTACTGAAGATGCTGAGCCGATTGTTGCCTTCATCCTCACCGACAGCACCGACGGGCAGAGAAACATATTCTGGACTCGTCAGAATGTGCAGTATCCTATGCCGTGGGAGTTTCCAGACAAAAATTGGTTTAGAAGAACCACGGTGTTGTTGATTGACTTTGAATCGGGGCTTGCGGGAATTGAAGCGGCAAAAACAGCAAAGCAACACAATATCCCAGTTGTGATCGATGTTGAGCGGGATGAGCCCCACATTGCTGAGGCGATGAGCGTCTCTTCTCACATAATTGTATCTGAGGAATTCGCCAGCGGGTACACGGGCAGCAGCAACGTAGCTGGAATGCTCGCGGCTCTGCGAAGTGACCCGGAGCAGGTTGTAATAGTCACACGGGGTGAGAAGGGCTGCGTCGGATCGAGCAACGAAGGGGATTTTGAACTGACCGCCTTCGATGTGAACGTCGTGGACACGACGGGCTGCGGTGATACATTCCACGGTGCATTTGCGCTGGCAATTGCAAGAGGCCAACCAGTTGTGTCAGCCGCGAGATTCGCCTCAGGCGCGGCTGCATTGTGTGCGACGCAGTTGGGTGGCCGGGCGGGAATTCCGACAGCCGAACAGTTGGAGCAGTTCCTGAGCAAACATGAATCTTGATCCTTATTAGGGAACCCAATGAGCCTTGTGCCAATGTCTGAAATATTGATTCCTGCTCGTCGCGGCGGCTATGCCGTTGGTGCGTTCGAGGTTTGGAATCTCGAGTCTGTCCAGGCGGTGGTTGCCGCTGCTGAAGGACTATCACAGCCTGTGATCCTACAGGTGGGACCTTATGAAGCTGATTACGCAGGATTGGAGGACATTTCACGTATAGCGGTCTTTCACGCAAGAGGAGCGAGAGTGCCGGTTGCAATCCACCTGGATCATGGAGACACTTTTGAACGGGTTATGCAGTGCATTAGTCATGGTTTTACTTCCGTCATGCTGGATGTTTCACACTTGCCTTACGCCGAGAATGTTGCCGCCACAAAAGAGGTGGTCCGGGTGGCACATGCCTGCGGCGCAAGTGTGGAAGGTGAGCTTGGCAGGATCGGGGGTGAAGAGACCGGCATCGATGTGACTAACGAAGACGCTCACCTCACTAATCCCGACCAGGCCCTCGAGTTTGCAAACGAAACAGGCATTGACGCCTTGGCTGTGGCAATCGGCACAGTCCACGGATTTTACAAAAGCAAGCCCAACATCAGGTTGGGACTGCTTGAGGAAATTGCCGAAAGAGTGCCGATTCCTCTTGTTCTGCACGGTGGTTCCGGCACGCCGGACACGGATGTAAGCAAGGCAGTGTCTATTGGCATCGCAAAGGTGAATATATGCACCGAGCTGGTTGCAGCCTTTGCCGATACTTTCGTCAATGAACAAGAGGAGCAGGATTTCAGATACAACGTCCCACGTGTATTCGCCGGACCCAGAGCAGCGGCGAAGAATTTGGTTGAAGGGAAAATCCGGTTGTTTGCAGGCCTGTAGCAGCACTGGGGAAATCTTAAATGGATCACAGTAAGAGATTCAATATTCTGAGCAAACAAATTGGTGAAATAGAGGCTATCGATGCACACACGCACATCAGCTCCTCTCACATGGCGGCCAGGGGACTGCACGATATTCTGCTCTATCACATGGTAATCAGTGACCTTTACGCCGCTGGCTGCCCGAGCGGCCATCGCTTGTCAGATGATCCCCATGAAGATGAAGTTGCCGCTCGGATAGAAGAAGCGATACCTCTGCTTGAGCACGTTCAAAACACTTCCTGTTGTTGGCTGATGCGAACTATACTTAGCGAATTGTATGACTGGGACAAGCCGATAACTCTCAGCAATTGGCACAGGCTTGATGCCTGCATCCGTGAAAAGAGCACCGATCCTGACTGGGCCCGGCAAATCCTTGCCCGTGCCAATATTATGAAAGCGTGTACAGAGCTGGCCTTACGCGGCAACGGCAACAACGATGACATTCTCTTTTATTCACTGGAGTGGGCCTTTTTCACACGTAATCAGTGGGGAGTACTTGATGCGCCTTTATATGAACTGGAACACGCTTGGCAGTTTGATAAACCGACCCGACCTCTTCCGGTCACTATGTTGAAGCGAGCGCCGGTGAAACGGCAAATCAAAACGGTCTCGGAAGTAAAGGAAGCTATTGCTCACTATTGCGCGGCCATACCCTTCTCGCGTATCGTTTCCACTGCTCATCATGTCTCTACTGATATAAACTACACTCTCGTGACTGATGACCAAATGCAGAAGGCCCTGGATAACAGGAACAACGCCGGTCCTGTGGAGCGGGATACATACGCTTCTTACTTGTTTGAAAATCTACTGTTGGAATTGGAGAAAGACCATTCTGATATTGTATTTCAATTCTCGCCGCGCCGAGCGCAGCGAAGGCGTCTGATTGTGCCAGAAAGGATTTCCTTGCGTTGCCGTACCGGCAACGGTTAAACAGTTTGAAGCCGTGCCGGCAACGGTTAAACAGTTCGAGGCCGAAATAATCTCGCGTCACCCAAAGATTGAGTTCCACTGTTATCTTTCCAGCAAGCATGCCAATCAATCTATATGCACTTTGTGCCGGGAATTGCCCAACTTGTGTCTTGCCGGGTACTGGTGGCATAATTTCTTTCCGAACTCAATTGCTCAGGTAATCGACGAACGGCTGGATATGCTCCCGACGAATAGGCAAATAGGATTTTTCTCTGATGCTTATTGTGTCGAATGGCTTTATGCAAAGTCTAAACTGGTAAGAATGGAGCTTGCCAAAGCGTTAGTGAACAGAACCCGACGTGGGCAGTATACACTGGACGGGGCTGTCGAGATCGCCAAGAAGCTTTTGCAGGAAACACCTAAGCATCTGTTAGGGTTGAATTGCTGATGTGGAATGAAGGGCTTTTACACAGTGCGACTTCATAACAAATAGTTTGAATGTCGCACTTTCCAAGTCTTGTGGAAATTGAGATAAGATTAGTAGTGAAAGAGATTTATGAAGACTGGCCGAGAATCAGGCGAGTCTAGAGAAGGCCTATTTTCGGGCCGCATTCGTGCGCGCGCACTGGCCCGCCTGGCAGGACCGATCCGAGAAGCTTTATTGCAGACCTGTGGTCTCCGCCATCGGTCTTTAGCTCCGTGGTTGCGCAGGAGTTCGATGATTTCGGCATTAATCGACTATATCGAAAAAATGACAGGCAACAACCTTCGGTCGGCCAGGGCTACCGCTCCGGGGCACTCCAACAAACCGCCTCCCGGCAGTTGCGGGTCGGGGTGGGGTGTTGGGGGGCTGGCTATGGCTGTTGTCTCGATCCGTGTTTACGCATTAGTTCTACTATTTTGTTGATGTCTATTCTCTCGGAACGGACGCCTGCTTGGATTCTACGCCGGATCCCCGAATCCCGTAAGTTTCCTTCAGCAAGGATAACATTTTCTCAAACTCATCTTTGCTTAGGGGCCGATCCCACATGAGAAAACGGGCCAACTCCCCATCGAAGGACTCATGGCCCGGATGGTTCGTTGCATCACGTTCTTGGCCAATCGTCATTTTGGACGAGTTTGCCTGGGGATTAACTGGAAAAGGTTTGGAGGCCACGGGTGTGGTTTCGTTGACAAACAGTTCAATCGTGACTCTCCCGCCGCCCGCGCCCATGCGACCGGCGAGGATGTAATAGCGATTCTCCTGCAATTTCGGACCAAGAACTTGAGGATTGTTCTCATCCCACCGGCCAAAAGTAACACCATTGCGAGAACTCATCCAAAGCGTGTTATCGTCCTTTAGCCCCGCCCAGAACCCTTCATATTTCCCACCGTTTTTCAAGTTGCCGAAGAATGCATTCACATCCTTGAGACCAGATACCTGAGGGTAAACCGACATCACCGCGAACCACGTGTAGCCACTGCCTGTTATCAGATGGTCAAAGGCGTCTTCATTGCCGTTGATCAGTTCGTGTCTTCTAAATACAACTGTATTATGGCCGCGGATGGCTGCCACGTTTTCCTTCAGTGTCGGGTGCCCGGTACCCTTTTCGTGACTGGCGTCCCTGGTCGCTGCGAAGGCCTTGACTTTCCCGTCCACCTGATTTGTCCAGGATGCGACTTGTCCATCAACCACTTTGACCCCTCGATCCGCGTCGAGATCCAGGATAAGACCCTCTTGAATAACTTCAGTCTTTACGTTTGGATGTGATTCCGCCCCAACCACAGCGGCATCCACCAACGCCATCATGAAGACGGCCAACAGAACTGTCTGGTATTTTGTTATCATTGTTTCTTGATTTCTTTGCAAGTCCGAATACTGGATAATTATAGTGTCACATAGGAATCACTGCAAATAGATTGAGAATCGACAGCCGGCCACGAAGGGCTCTGGCCGTGAGTCCCCCAACAAACCGCCTCTCGGCTGTCGCGGGGCGGGGTGGCGTGGTTATTCTTTTGCTCCGTGCTTACGGCACAGGTCGGCGATGGAGGTGTGGCCGCCCGGGACGAGCGACGGAGCCATGGCCGAGCCCGGGGATTCGCCTACTCCTTCGCCCGGTGCTTACGCGGTAGCTCGACGACGGAGGTTTGCCGCTTCCAATCGTCCAGAAGCAGGTTGGACACCCCCTAATTCCCCTAGCGAGGGAAGAAACGCACGCTTGGCTTAAGAGAGGAGTCCTCTGGCCTAGTACGGTTGCGTGGGGGCTTGAGGAATCCCTGATGCCGAAGCCAGTTGGCACAAGCTTCCGTCCAAGTGGAGCACGGATGGTCGCTCGCGCGGACACCGAAGTCGTGAGCGGCTGTCGCATAGATGTGCAGCTCCGCCGGGACGCCGGCTTTCTTCAGCGCGAGGTACATCAACACACTGTGCTCCGGCGGGCTGATGATATCGTCCCCGCCGTGCGCGAGGAAGATCGGAGGCGTCCCGGTCGGGATGCGCAGACCAGGAGCGATCTCGTCCTTGTCCTTCGCCTTCAGGTAGCCCGAATAGACTCCAATGGCGAAGTCGGGCCGGCAACTGATTTTGTCCACGTCATCGACTGGCTCGTACGTTCGCTGATCGAAGCTCGTCGCCGTCGCAATCGCCAGATGGCCGCCTGCAGAAAAACCGACCATGCCGATTTGCTCCGGATGGATGCCCCACGCCTTGGCGTTGCTCCGCACTAAGCGGACGGCTCGTTGCGCATCCTGGAGCGGGCGTCGGGCCGGCTCGCCCTTGATCTCATCGGGGCGGCGCGGCACACGATACTTGAGGATGATGCCGGTGGCGCCAATAGAGTTCAACCAGGCGGCAACTTCCTCGCCTTCCAGTTGCCAGTAGAGGTCCCAGTAGCCGCCCCCGGGACAGATCAGCACCGCGGTCCCGGTATCCTTGTCCTTCGCCGGCCGATAGATCGTGAGGGTCGGCTTGGTGACGTTGGTCACCAGCTTCGTCGGCTCGGTGACCTCGACCTGCTTGCGGTCCAGCTTCGGCGACATGCGGAACTTTTCCTCGCCGATGTTGCCGCTCTCGTCCGGAACCCTACCCGGCCAAATCTCGACGACCAGCGGCTTGTCAGCCCCAACCGCCGACCAAGCCACGCACAAGCAGGTGACCAGAGAAACCATCAATGCGAATCGCATGACTGAACAATCCTCCTTTCCTTGCATTGCTCGATCCCTTCGGCGTTCGCCCTGTGCTACAACCGCAACCAGGTCGCCGCGTTCTGCCAGCGGATCTTCTCTTTGTCCGGCTCGCTCGCGTCCAACACTTCCAACTTCAACAATGCGGGGTCCGGATAGTTGAATGGCATGCCGGTTCCAAACATCACGCGCTCGGCGCCCAGGTTTGTGATGAGCTGCCCAATCTCGTTAGCCAGCACGGCACTCAAACGGGACAGTTCGATGGCATAATTGGACGGCAGACCGTTGTCCTTTCGCCCCAGCAAGCACGCCATGTAGCCGATGCCATTCAGCAAGATGAAACGCGCTTTCGGACAAGCTTTCACCAGCTCGACAATCTCCTCCAGCGGCAGGTCGGGAATGTCCAGCAGCCAGCTCCGCTCGCGGTTGTCCTCCACGCGGATAGGAATGGAGATGACCAAGCCTCGCTCCGCCGCGGCGTTCACCAGCTCCCGGCAGCACGGGCTGGAGAGACTGTAGTTGTGCCACTTGGGATAGAGGCGAAGGCCCGCCACGCCGAAATCCTCGTGGCAGGCTTTCAGATCATCCTGCCAACCGGCATAGAATGGATTGATGACGGCAAGCGGAATCAGCCGGTCGCGATGACCACGCACTTCGGCCGCCACCTCCTCATTGCCGGCCTGTGCGTTACGGTAGGTAATGGCGCTGGCGCTGGAGACGACCGCCTTGTCGATCTTCTTGGAGTCCATCAATGCGAGCAGGGCCGCGGCCGTGTTGTGCCGCAGCCGGCGGAACGCGAAATGGCCGAGATACGCATTCACGTCAACGATCATGGTTTCCGCCTCCGCAAGAGCTTCATCATGTTTTCGCCCAGGATCTTCTCCTTGTCTTGTGTGCTCAGGTTCGCCCCGCGAATCTTGCCCACCCCTGCCGTCATGGACGAGTCACAGCCAAAGACGAGCCGATCCACACCTACCACTGCTGCTGCCATCTCCACCGTGCCCTCATCCGTTACGCTGCCGCTGGTGTCGAGCAAGACGCTCGGCGCGTTGCGCAGGGCTTTGATCGTCCACTCCCAATCACCTCCACCAGAGATGTGGGCACAGATGAGCATGGCCTCCGGGTAGCGGCGAGCCAGTTCCGCAAGGTGTCCGCCATCGGACATACGCGGCTGGTCCTCCACGAAGTAGTGTGAGTGCGCCGCGTGGTGGAGGATCGGTACACCCAGCTCGATCGCCAGCTCCACGATGGGAAAGACCACCGGCTCGGTGCAGGTGTATTCGTTGTAGAGTTTGATGCCAACAAACCTACGCTCTTCTACGCAGCGGCGGATTTCCTCCAACGCCTCCCGGCCGTAGCCGGGATTGACGTAGCAGTAGCCGAGCACCCGGCCGGGGAACCGGCGCATCCCGTCGGCCGTCCACTGGTTGCATTCCCGAAAGCCGTCGGCGGTCGCCGGCCAGCGCGGTGTGAGGGTCGAGCAGCACAGTTGGTCGATTCCCAGCTTATCCGCCGCCTCAATGAGCTTGCGGTCGTCCGCCTCCCATGTCGCGCGGCTCCGATGAGACAAGTGCGCATGACAGTCGATGACACTGCCTTTTCGGAACGGGCCGCTTGGCGTGCCGGATGCAGGCTGCTCGACGGCCGCGCCGCGCGCCGATGGCAGGGCCGCCGCCCCTATCGCCACGGCCGCGGCGGCCGAACCCTTCAGGAACGTTCGTCGCGAGACGCGCGGCTGAGGTGCGGGTGGACTCGAGGTTGTCTGGGGGATGGTCATCTGTTTGGTGCCTCCTTTAATTCTCTTCGCCTTTTGGCTACCTGCTTAGGGTGGCGTCGAAGAAATCCTTACTGGCACAATCAGACCGCAGGGCGGCGGTCCACCTTGACCGCCTGCGGATAGTATCAGCGACTTCCTTCCAATTGGTTTGCCCGCCGTGATGTCCTCGAACTGTTTAACCGTTGCCGGTACGGCAACGCAAGGAAAATCCTTTCTGGCACAATCAGACGCCTTCGCTGCGCTCGGCGCGGGCTGGCACAATCAGACGCCTTCGCTGCGCTCGGCGCGGGGTTGAAGGCACTGACACGCTCGTAACCGCAACGTCGCTCGTCTGCTTGGCT
>Ga0315289_10010442_pt1 | contig 13296 bp, 6 predicted proteins | sample YL17G11_40_MG_FD_203452 | JGI IMG/M metagenome (GOLD analysis project Ga0315289, IMG submission 203452) | Sediment microbial communities from Yellowstone Lake, YNP, Wyoming, USA - YL17G11_40 | ecosystem: Environmental > Aquatic > Freshwater > Lake > Sediment | place: USA: Wyoming | collected...
TCTATGACCTGATGGGCGAGGAGCTGCGCCAGGTCTTCGATGCCCAGGTGGTGAGCATCATTACCTATGACCGCACCGCCGATCTCATCTATTGGCGCTATACCATCGAGAAGGACGAACGGCAGACGGTCGCCCCGCGCCCGCCGATGGGCTTCTCGGGCCACATCCTCAAGACCCGCCAGCCGCTGCTGATCCGCCGCGACCTGGCGACTCGCGCCGCCGAACTGGGCAGCGCCGTGGTAGCCGGACTGGCGCCCAAGTCGTACCTGGGCGTGCCGCTCATCGCCGGCGGGGAAGCCATCGCGGTTGTCACGCTACAGAACGTGGACCGAGAGGCGGCGTTCGATGAGGTCGACCTGTGTCTGTTAACCACCCTTTCGCTGAACATGGGTGTGGCGCTGGAGAACGCGCGGCTGTTCGACGAAACGCAACGCCTCTTCAAAACCGAGCAGGAGCGTGCCGCCGAACTGCAGATCATCAACTCCATCCAGCAAGGGCTGGCCGCCGAGCTGGACTTTCAGGCCATCGTGGATCTGGTGGGCGATAGACTGCGCGAAGTGTTCACCACGCCCGATCTCGGCATCCGTTGGTACGACGAAAAAGCCAATCTGATCCACTATCTTTACACCTACGAACACGGCGAACGGCTCACTATTCCATCACAACCGCCACACCCTGGCGGACAATTCGAAACGATGCTGAAAACGCGCCAGCCCCTCGTTTGTAGTACCTTCGCCGACTATGCCAAGCTAGACATTCCTCTACTTCCTGGCACAGACCAAAGCAAATCGTTCGTTTCCGTCCCCATCATCAGCAGCGACCGCGTACTCGGTGTCATTTCCATTGAGAATTATGAGCGCGAGAACGCCTACGGCGAATCCGAACTGCGCCTGCTGACCACCATCGCTGTCTCGCTCGGCGCCGCCCTCGAAAATGCGCGCCTTTTTGATGAGACCCAACGCCTGCTCAAAGAGACCGGGCAGCGCGCCGGGCAGATGGCCACGCTGGCCGAGGCCGGGCGCGAGATCTCGGCCTCGCACGACCTGCCGGCCATCATGGAGCACATCACCCGCCGGGCGCACGAAGTCTGCCGGGCGCGCACGACGGTGCTGCGCCTGGCCGAGCCGGACGGGCAGTCGTATCGGGCCAGCGTGGCCCTGGGGCAGTATGCCGAGCAGTTCCAGGCGGATGTGATTCAGCCGGGGGAGGGAATCACCGGCGCGATCATCCAGAGCGGCGTGCCCGAGATCATCCCCGACGCGGACAAAGACCCGCGCGGAACGCACGTACAGGGCACACCCGACGTAGAGGAGCAGCCCGAGACGATGATGGTGGCTCCGCTGGTGGTGCGCGGCCAGGCGGTGGGGGTGCTGACCCTCTATCGCCGGGCGACCGAGGGGCAGTTCACCCAGGTGGACCTGGACTTCCTGAGCGGGTTGGCGCGCCAGGCGGCCATTGGCATCGAGAACGTGCGCCTCTTGGAAGAGGCGCAGCAGGCCCGCCAGGCAGCGGAGGCGGCCACCCAGGCCAAGAGCGCCTTCCTGGCGATGATGAGCCACGAGATCCGCACCCCCACGAACGCCATTATTGGCATGAGCGGCCTGCTGCTCGATACCCAGCTCACCGCCGATCAGCATGATTTCGCCGAGACCATCCGCAACAGCGGCGATGCCCTGCTGACCATCATCAACGACATCCTGGACTTCTCGAAGATCGAAGCGGGCCGGATGGAGCTCGAGCAGCAGCCCTTCGACCTGCGGGACTGCGTCGAATCGGCCCTGGACCTGATGAAGCTGAAGGCCTCCGAGAAGGGGTTGGAGCTGGCCTGCGAGGTGGCCAGCGATGTCCCCGCGGCCATCGTCGGCGACGTCACGCGCCTGCGCCAGATCCTGGTCAACCTCTTGAGCAATGCGGTCAAGTTCACCGAAACGGGCGAGGTCGCAGTGACGGTGAAACGTAGGGGCGAGGCACTCCATCCGAAGCCTATCTCAACCGGCCTCGTAGCACCCCATGAAATGCCATCCGGTAGGGCAGAATCGCCCGCGAGTGCCTCGCCCCTACAGGAACTCCACTTCTCCGTCCGCGACACCGGCATCGGCATCCCGCCCGACCGGCTGGGCCGCCTGTTCCAGGCCTTCAGCCAGGTCGATGCCTCCACCACCCGCAAGTACGGCGGCACCGGGCTGGGGCTGGCTGTGTCCAGGCGCCTCAGCGAGATGATGGGCGGCACGATGTGGGTCGAGAGCGAAGGCGTACCCGGCCGGGGCTCCACCTTCCACCTCACCATCCTAGCGGCGCCGGCTCCCGAGGTGAAGGCGCGCCCGGCCGCGCGCGGGGAGCAGCCGGAGTTGCGCGGCCGGCGCCTCCTGATCGTGGACGACAGCGCCACCAACCGGCGCATCCTGACCCTGCAAACCCAGGGCTGGGGCATGCTGCCCCGTGCCACCGGCTCGCCGCAGGAGGCGCTGGCCTGGGTGCGCCAGGGCGATCCCTTCGACCTGGCCATCCTGGACCTCCACATGCCCGAAATGACGGGCGTCGAACTGGCGGCCGCGCTCCGCGCCGTAGGGGCGGGGCTTGCCTCCGCCCCTACAACGGCACTGCCGCTCGTGCTGCTCTCCTCGCTGGGCGGCAATGCGGGCGAGCTCCAGACCGGCCTTTTTGCCGCCTGCCTGATGAAGCCCATCCGGCCCCTCGGCACTGTTCGATGCCCTGATCGGCATCTTCGCAGCCCAGCCCAAGGCGGCGGCAAAGGCGGCGCCTGCCAGGCCGGCCCTCGACCCGGAGCTGGCGACCCGTCACCCGCTGCGCATCCTGCTGGCCGAGGACAACGCCGTCAATCAGAAGCTGGCGCTGCGCCTGCTCTCGCAGATGGGCTACCGGGCCGATGTCGCCGCCAACGGCTTGGAAGCCGTCCAGGCGGTCGAACGCCAACCCTACGACGTGGTGTTGATGGATGTGCAGATGCCGGAGATGGACGGGCTGGAAGCGACCCGGGCGATCTGTGCCCGTTGGCCGGGCGGCGAGCGCCCCCGCATCATCGCCATGACCGCCAACGCCATGCAGGGGGACCGGGAGCTGTGCCTGGAGGCCGGTATGGACGACTATGTCTCCAAGCCCATCCGAGTGGAGGAGTTGGTCGCAGCACTGAGCAAAGCGTGAAAAAGGAGACTGCCGCATGACACAGCCGATCATCGACACCGCAACCTTCGACGAGCTCAAAGCCGCCATGGGCGCAGACTTCATCGGCGAGCTGATTGATACTTACTGCGAAGAAACCCCTGTGCTCCTCGCCCAGCTTGAGCGAGCCCTGGCTGAGGGGGACATGGAAGGGTTTCGCCGCGCGGCCCACTCGATGAAGTCCAACAGTGCTACGTTCGGCGCGCTGGCCTTCTCTGCCCAGGCCAGAGAGCTCGAGATGATGGCGAAGCAAGGGGATCTCCGTGGAGCGGAGACGAGGGTAGCGTCCCTGGCGGCCGAGTATCCCCAGTTGGTGCAGGGGCTGAGGGAGCTGTAGAATGGATCATAGAGGGATCCACGCGACCGGCCATCTGCTGGTGGTCGACGATAACAAGGTCAACCGCCTGCTGCTCGGGCGTGGCCTGGAGCAACAGGGACACACCGTCGCTTTCGCCGAGAATGGAGTTCAAGCCCTGGCGATGCTGCGCTCGCGGCCTTTCGACCTCGTCCTGCCGGACATCCAGATGCCCGAGATGGACGGCTACCAGGTGCTGGAGCAGATCACCTCCGACCTGCACCTGCGCGACATCCCGGTGATCATGACGACAGCCACTGAGGAGTTGGACAGCGTGGTCCGGTGTATCGAGATGGGCGCGGAAGATTACCTGACCAAGCCGGTGAATCCTGTGCTGCTGCGAGCTCGCATCAACGCCAGCCTGGAGAAGAAACGCCTGCGCGACCAGCAGCGCGAGCTGGTCAGGAAGTTCGCCACCGCCGAGGTGGCGAGGACTTGCAGGAATCCGGCTTCGCTCTCGGCGGTAAGTCTGTCGAGGCCACCGCCATGTTTTCGGACATCCGGGGCTTCACCACCATCGCCGAGTCGCAGTCGCCCGCCGACACGATTGAACTGCTCAACACGTATTACACACTGATGTTCGAAGCCATCAGCGACCAAAACGGGATCGTCAACCAGATGGTAGGCGACGGGCTGATGGCAATCTTCGGCGCGCCGCTGCCGTTGGATGATCGGTGCAAGCACGCGGTGCGCGCGGCCCTCGAGATGATCGAATTGGTCGAGTTATTCAACTTCGACCAGGCAGCCCAGGGCAAAGTGCAAATCCGGATCGGTATCGGTATCGCCTCCGGGCAGGTGATTGCCGGATACACTGGCACAATGCGGCGTGCCACCTATACCTGTGTGGGCGACACTGTCAACCTGGCGGCCCGGCTCGAAGCGCACACCAAGGTGGTCGGACAGCCGATCCTGATCGACGAGACCACCCGGCTGGGCCTGCGCACCGCGATCCAGGTGGTGGACCAGGGCGAGTTGCAGCTTAAGGGCAAGACCCAAGCGGTGCGCGTTTTCTCGGTACCCGAGGGACAGAAGTGCTCTTGATTGCGAAGAACGGTGGTAGGGATGGCCGTATCTTGCTCGAGTAGTGAGGGCGAACGCAAGCCCGTCACGATCCTTTTCACCGACATCGTCGGCTCGACGGCCATCGCCGGTCGCCTGGACCCCGAGGAGTGGCGGGAGGTTGTCTCCGGCGCGCATCGCCGGGTGAGCGAGGCGGTCGTCCGCTACGAGGGCACCGTCGCCCAACTGCTGGGCGACGGTGTGCTGGCCCTCTTCGGTGCACCCGTGGCCCACGAGGACGATCCCGTACGGGCCGTGCGCGCCGCCCTGGACATCCAGGCCGCCATCGCCGCCTACGCCCGCGAGCTGGCGGGCTATGTGGACGATTTTGCCATGCGCATTGGCATCCACACCGGAGAGGTGGTCGTCGGCGAGGTGGGCAGTGAACAGCACGCCGAGTACCTGGCTGTGGGCGATGCGGTGAACCTGGCCGCCCGCCTGCAAGCGGCGGCCGCCCCGGGTAAGGCCCTGGTCTCGGAGAGCACCGCCCGCCTGGTGCGCCAGACCTTTGAGCTGGCTTCACTGGGCGAGATCACGGTGAAGGGCAAGACCGCGCCGGTGGCGGTTTACGAGGTCGTCGGTCGCCGAGCCGCGCCGACCCGTACCCGCGGGCTGCCCCCCCACCCAAGTCCCGTAACGAGCGGCGTCTCCGGGGGGCGCCCCGCGGAAGCGCCTCCGGAAAGCCGCGCACGGCTGGCGGGGCTGCTCGCGCTACGCTCGCCGCTGGTGGGACGGGAGGCCGAGTTGGCGGTGCTGACCGGCGCCCTGGAGGGGTTGTGCGAGGGCCACGGCGCGATCGTGACGCTGCTGGGCGAGGCCGGCATCGGCAAGAGCCGCCTGGTGGACGAGGCGCACGGCTGGGCGGACAGCAACCTCTGCCAGCCACCCCACTGGTTGGAGGGCCGCGCCCTGTCCTACGGCGCAGGATTCTCGTACTGGACGATCACCCAACTGCTCAAGGCCGACCTGGGCCTATCGGACGGCGACCCGGAGGTGCGGGCGCGCGTCGCCTTGCGCCGGCGGCTGAACGCGCTGTTCGGGGGAGAGGCTGCGGAGGTGCTGCCTTACCTGGCGCACCTGCTGGGCCTGAAGCTGGAGGGGGAGGGGGCCGAGCGCCTGGCCGCCCTCGACAGCGAGACGCTCAAGCACCAGGTTCTGGTCTGCGTCCGGCGCTACTTTGAGACCCTCGCAGAGCGGCAGCCGCTGGTCCTGGTCTGTGAGGACTTGCACTGGGCCGATCCCTCCACGCTGGACGCGCTGGGCGAGCTGCTGGCGCTGACCGACCACGTCCCGCTCCTGCTGTTGCTGGTCGGCCGCAGCGAGCGGCAGCACGGCTCCTGGCGGCTCAAGGTCCGGGCCGAGACCGAGTACGCCCACCGCTACGCCGAGATCGTGCTGCGACCGCTGGCGGGTGGTGACTCGGGCCGGCTTGTGGACAACCTGCTGGACGCCCCCGGGTTGGCGGAGCCGCTGCGCCGGCTGCTCCTCGAGCGGGCCGAGGGCAACCCATTCTACCTGGAAGAGCTGGTCGCCAGCTTGGTAGAGCAGGGAGTCCTGGTACGGGAGGGGGACGCCTGGCAGGTGAAGGCGCCGATCGAAAGCCTGAGCATCCCCGACACGGTGCAAGGGGTGATACTGGCGCGCATCGACCGGCTGGAGGAGGATGTGCGCGGCACGCTCCAGATGGCCTCGGTCATCGGCCGCAGCTTCCTCTACCGTCTGCTGCAGGCGATCGCCGAGGCGGAGCGCCAGCTCGACCGCCATCTGGTGATCCTGCAGCGGGCGGACCTGGTGCGGGAGAAGGCGGTGCGTCCCGAGCTGGAGTACGTCTTCAAGCACTCCCTGGCCCAGGAGGCGGCTTACCATTCCCTGCTGCTGGAGCGGCGCCGGGAGTTGCATCGCCGGGTGGGCGAGGCGCTAGAGGCGCTGTTCGCCGACCGGCAAGAGCAGTTCTACGGGCTGCTGGCGCACCACTTCGACCTGGCGGAGCAGGCTGAGCGGGCGGTGCATTACCTGATCGCGGCTGGGGACAAGGCCCGCCTGGAGGACGCACTGGAGGAAGCCGCCCGCTTCTACCGGCGCGCCGTCGATCGTCTGGAGACGGCCGGGGATGTCGAGGGGGCATCGCGCACATGGCTGAAGCTGGCGCTGGTGCAACAGGCCGAGTTCGACTTCGCGGCGGCCCATAACGCGTACGAGCGCGGCTTTGCCTTGGGGCAGCGGGCGTCCCGCAGGACCAGAAGATCCCCGGACGAGGGCGTGGTCTTGCGAATGAGCAGCTATGCCCCTGTGGGCGGCCTGGATCCGGGGAGGGTGGCCTGGCACGGGGAAGCGGACCTGGTTCAGCAGCTATTCGCCGGACTGGCGGACACCGACACTGAGCTGAACGTAGTACCGCAGGGCGCGCGCTCGTGGGAAGTACTGGAGGACGGCCTGTGCTATCGCATTTACCTTCGCCCTGACGTCTGGTGGACAGACGGTAGCCCCGTGACCGCCCACGACTACGCCTATGCCTGGCTACGCAACCTGGACCCGTGGGTGGCTGCGACGGAATTTCCTGCCTGTCTCCTGGACGACGTGGTAGGGGCACGCGCCTACCGCCTGGGACAGCTCCGTGACGCCGCGCAGGTAGGTGTACGGGCCCTGGACGATCGTACGCTGGAAGTACGCCTGGAGAGGCCGTTGGCCTATTTCCCCTACCTGCTGGCCCATCCGATTACCTTCCCCCTGCCTCGCCAGGTCGTCGAGCGTTGGGGAGAAGCGTGGTGGCAGCCGGAGCACGTCCTTTCCAATGGCCCGTTCCGCCTGGCGCATTTTGAGCCGCACTATGTCGTCCTGGAGCACAACCCGCTCTACTTCGGGGAAGGGACCGGCAACCTGGGCCGAGTCGAATACCTGGCCATCCCCGACGAGACGGAGCGCCTGGAGCGCTTCCGCAGAGGAGACCTGGATTGGGCAACGCTATTGCTCAAGATGCCCGACGATCTCGCTTCGTGCCCCCAGCACTCGCTAGGTCTAGACACGTGGTACCTTATACTGTCTCCGCAGCCGCCGCTGGAGGACCTCCGCCTGCGGCGGGCCATTGCGATGGCGATGGACCGGCAGAGCCTGGCTGAGTTCCTGGGCGCCTGCCCGGCGACCGGCGGCTTGATCCCGCTGGGCATGCCGGGACATACCCCGGGGCTGGCCCTGCCTCACGACCCGGAGCAAGCCCGGCGCCTGCTGGCGGAGGCCGGCTATCCCGAGGGACACGGACTGTCTCCGCTGCGTGTCCAGTATTACATGCCAAAGATCGGCGCCATGGTTGCCCAGTCGCTGCGGGAAGCGCTAGCCGTGGAGGTCGATTTACACCTGATTGTACCAGCGAACCTGCTAGACGATGTCGGCGGATCGCAGCTCCTTCTCGATGGCTGGCTGGCCGACCTGCCGGATCCGGACAACTTCCTGCGCCACTCGACAGTCCTCCCCATCCTGCGCAAGGCCGGCTGGCAGGACCCAGAACTGGAAGCGTTGCTGGAGAGCGCCGCCCATACGCCGGACCGGGCCCGCCGCATGGCCTTGTACCGACAGGCCGACCGGCGGCTGGTCGTGGAACAGGCACTGCTTGTGCCGCTCACGTATGCACCCGTGAAGGAACTGAGCCAGCCATGGGTGCGCGGCGCGCGGCCAAACAAGATGGGTTACCTGAGTCTGAAGGACGTCGTGGTAGAAAAACATGAAAGCGCCTGACAGAGAACAACAGCTCAGCCATATCCCTCTATTCGCCAGGCTGCCGCGGGGCGAACTGCAACACCTGGCTGTCGCCCAGAGCGTCCGCGGCTGTCCAGAACACACCATCCTCTTACGGGTAGATATAAACACGAAAAACCAGTTTGGGCTTTGCTGTGACGAGGTCGTGGGGGAAAAGAGGCCATGGTCCCGACTAGGCGGGCCTGAGTGTTTGTTCGGCAGAATGCCCGAGAGAACGTGTACTCTCCCAGGCATCGTGTCGGACGGCGCCTCGCAGAAGCCGCGCTGCCGGACGCTTCGAAGACGTTGCGCAGCGCCTTGGCCAGCTCCAGCATGCTCCTCCGCCGGAGGAATGAGAAGGCCCTCCGTGTGTCCTCTCCAGCACACGAAGATGCTTGACACTCGTCTGGCTCGGACTTACAATCTTGTCAGTTCCTTCGCCTTCTTCGCTTCTCTCGGGGGCTGCTTTGGCAAACAGGGAACTCGAAGCCACTAGAGCACCAGTCTGTCCATTCTGTGGGGCCGAGACCGCCCCGGCGGCGAAATTCTGTTCGAGCTGCGGCGCGGCCTTGACGTACCCACCTTCCCCGGCGCCCCAACCTGCGAAAGGCGGACCCGGGGGCGAGGGCGAACGCAGGCCCGTCACCATCCTCTTCACCGACATCGTCGGCTCGACGGCCATCGCCGAACGCCTCGACCCCGAGGAGTGGCGCGAGGTTGTTTCCGGCGCGCATCGCCGGGTGAGCGAGGCGATCGTCCGCTACGAGGGCACCGTCGCCCAACTGCTGGGCGACGGTGTGCTGGCCTTCTTCGGCGCACCCGTGGCCCACGAGGACGATCCCGCACGGGCCGTGCGCGCCGCCCTGGACATCCAGGCCGCCATTGCCGCCTACGCCCGCGAGCTGGCAGGCTACGTGGACGATTTCGCCATGCGCATCGGTATCCACACCGGCGAGGTGGTGGTCGGCGAGATCGGCAGCGCAGAACACGTCGAGTACTTGGCCGTCGGCGATGCCGTGATCCTGGCCTCTCGCCTGCAAGGGGCGGCCACCCCGGGCAAAGTCCTGGTTTCGGAGAGCACTGCCCGCCTGGTGCGCGGGACCTTCGAGCTGGCCAGCCTGGGCGAGATCAGAGTGAAGGGCAAGACCGCACCCGTGGCGGTGTTCGAGGTCGCCCGCCCTCTCGCCGCGCCGGCCCGTACGCGGAAGCCGGTGGGACTGCGCTCGCCGCTGGTGGGTCGGGAGGCCGAGTTAGTGGCTCTGACCGGCGCGCTGGAGGGGTTGTGCCAGGGCCACGGCGCGATCGTGGCGCTGTTGGGCGAGGCCGGCATCGGCAAGAGCCGCCTGGTGGAGGAGGCCCACGCCTGGGCACAGAGCCACCTTTGCCAGCCCCCTCACTGGTTGGAGGGCCGCGCCTTGTCCTACGGCGCAGCGCTCTCGTACTGGACGATCACCCAACTGCTCAAGGCCGACCTGGGCCTGTCGGACGGCGACCCAGAGGTGCGGGCGCGCGTCGCCTTGCGCCGGCGGCTGAACGCGCTGTTTGGAGCGGAAGCTGCGGAGGTATTGCCTTACCTGGCGCACCTGCTGGGCCTCAAGCCGGACGGAGAAGGGGCCGAGCGCCTGGCCGCCCTCAACAGCGAGACCCTCAAGTACCAGCTCTTGGTCAGCATCCGGCGCTACTTTGGCGCCCTGGCGCAGCGCCAGCCGCTGGTCCTGGTCTGCGAGGACCTACACTGGGCCGTTCCCTCGACGCTGGACGTGCTTGGTGAGCTGTTGTCGCTGACCGACCACGTCCCGCTCTTGCTGTTGCTGGTCGGGCGCATCGAGCGGCAGCACGGCTTCTGGCGGCTCAAGGTCCGGGCCGAGACTGAGTACGCCCACCGCTACGCCGAGATCGCGCTGCGACCGCTGGCGGGTGGTGACTCGGAGCGGCTGGTGGACAACCTGCTGGCCGCGCCCGGGCTGCCCCCCGAACTGCCCGCCGCGACGGCAGATGACTCCGGGGGGCGCCCCGCGGACGGGCCTGTCGAATCCGGCGCGCGGCCGGCGGGGCTGCCAGAGGCGTTGCGCCGGCTGCTCCTCGAACGGGCCGAGGGGAACCCATTCTACCTGGAAGAGCTGGTGGCCAGCCTGGTCGAGCAGGGCGCGCTGGTACGGGAGGGGGACGCCTGGCAGGTGAAGGCGCCGATCGAAAGCCTGAGCATCCCCGACTCGCTGCAAGGCGTATTGCTGGCACGCATCGACCGGCTGGAGGAGGATGTGCGCGGCACGCTGCAGATGGCCTCGGTCATCGGCCGCAGCTTCCTCTACCGTCTGCTGCAGGCCATCGCCGAGCCGGAGCGCCAGTTAGGCCACCACCTCGTGACCCTGCAACGCGCAGACCTGGTGCGCGAGAAGGCGGTTCGTCCCGAGCTGGAGTACGTCTTCAAGCATGCCCTGGCCCAGGAGGCGGCTTACCATTCGCTTCTGCTGGAGAGGCGCCGGGAGTTGCATCGCCGGGTGGGCGAGGCGCTAGAGGCACTGTTTGGTGACCGGCTGGAGCAGTTCTATGGGCTGCTGGCGTACCACTTCGATCTGGCGGATCAGGACGAGCGGGCGGCGCATTACCTGGTCGCGGCTGGGGACAAGGCCCGCCTGGAGGACGCCCTGGAGGAGGCCGCCCGCTTCTACCGGCGCGCCGTCGAGCGTCTGGAGGCGGCCGGGGATGCCGAGGGGGCATCGCGCACCTGGCTGAAGGTGGCGCTGGTGCACCAGGCCGAGTTCGACTTCGCGGCGGCCCATGCCGCATACGAGCGTGGCTTCACCTGGGGACAGCAGGTACCCAGCCGGACCCGGAGATCCCCGGATGAGGGGGCTGTCTTACGAAGAGGCGGCATCTACCCTGTGAAATGCCTGGACCCGGGGAGGTATATCTGGGCTCACGAAGTGCTGGTGGCTTTCCAGTTGTTCGCCGGACTGGCGGAGTTCGACGCGGAACTGAACGTGATGCCACTCGCGGCTCGCTCCTGGGAAGTGCTAGAGGAGGGCCGTTGTTTCCGCATCTACCTGCGCCCTGGCGTCTGTTGGACGGACGGTAGCCCGGTGACCGCTCAGGACTACGCCTACGCCTGGCGGCGCAACCTCGACCCGCAGGTGGCTAAGGAAGAGTATCCTGCCTATCTCCTGGACGATGTGGTGGGCGCACGGGCTTACCGCCTGGGTCAGCTCCGCGATCCGGACCAGGTAGGCATTCGAGCCCTGGACGATCTCACGCTGGAGGTGCGCCTGGAGCAGCCTCTGCCCTATTTCCCCTATCTGCTGGCCCATAATCTTACCTTTCCCCTGCCCCGCCAAGCCATCGAGCGCTGGGGCGATGCGTGGTGGCAGCCGGAGCACATCATATCCAACGGCGCGTTTCGCCTGACGCATTTCGAGCCGCACCGTGTCGTCCTGGAGCACAACCCGCTTTACTTCGGGGAGAGGACCGGCAACCTCGCCCGAGTCGAATATCTGGCCATCCCCGACGAGAAGGAGCGCTTGCAACGCTTCCGCAGCGGAGACCTGGACGTGACAGAATGCCTCGAGGTGCCCCGCGATCTCACTGGGCACCTCCAACACTCGCTAATGTCAACGGAGTTTCACTTCATATTGGTTCCGCAGCCGCCGTTGGACGACCTCCGCGTGCGACGAGCCATAGCCATGGCTGTGAACTGGCGCAGCCTGGCCAAGCGCCTGGGCGCCTACCCGGCTACCGGCGGGCTGGTGCCGCTCGGCATGCCGGGCCACACGCCTGGGCTGGCCCTGCCCTACGATCTTGAACAGGCCCGCCGCCTGCTGGCGGAGGCCGGCTTTCCGGAGGGACTCGGGCTGCCCCCACTGCGCATTCGGTGTACCATACCAGAGGTCGGCGCTGCGGCCGCCCAATTGCTGCGGGAAGCGCTGCCAGTGGAGGTCGATTTGCACCTGGTTGAGTTGTCGAATCCGGCGGACGATGTCAATCGATGGCACCTCATTTTGGGTGGCTGGGTGGCCGAGATGCCCGACCCCGACAACTTTCTGCGACAGTGGCATACCCTCCACGTACTGCATAGAGCCGGCTGGCAGGACCCGGAGCTGGACGCCCTGCTGGAGCGCGCCGCCCATACGCCGGATCGGATCGCCCGTATGGCCTTGTACCGCCAGGCCGACCGGCGGCTGGTGGCGGAGGAGGCCCTGTTTGTGCCGCTCGCGTATGGGAGCGAAAAGGAACTAAATCAGCCGTGGGTGCGCGGGGCGCCGCGTAACAACTTGGCAATCCTCAGCCTGAAGGATGTCGTGGTAGAAAAACATGAAAGCGCCTGACAGAGAACAACAGCTCAGCCATATCCCTCTATTCGCCAGGCTGCCGCGGGGCGAACTGCAACACCTGGCGGGGGATCTCAGCGTGCGCGAATTCCCCCGGCACGCCGTCCTACTTCGGGAGGGAAGCCGGGATGACCATTTCTATATCCTGCTGGATGGCCAGGTCGAGATCATCAAGGCACTGGGGACGGCCGACGAGCGAATTGTGGCACACCGCGCCGAAGGGTCCATGTTGGGCGAGATGAGTTTGTTCAGCCGCGAGGGGCGCCACTCGGCCAGCGTGCGCGCCCTGACCCCGGTCGAGCTGCTGGAGATGACGCGCGGCGAGCTGGACGCGCTGCTTCACCGCCGGCCGCTGTTCGCTTACGAGCTGGTCGGCCTGCTGAGCCGGCGCCTGGAAGAATCCGAGAACGCCACCATCCTCGATCTACGGGAAAAGAACCGCCAGTTGACGGCCGCCTACCGAGAGCTTCAGGCCGCCCAGGCACAGATTATCGAGAAGGAGAGGTTGGAGCGCGAGCTGGAGATCGCCCATCACATCCAGGCGAGCATCCTGCCGCAGGCCTTGCCCACGCATCCCAGCCTCGATTTCGGCGCGCGTATCGTCCCGGCTCGCATGGTGGGCGGCGATTTCTACGACGTCTTTCCGGT
>Ga0315289_10010445_pt1 | contig 13295 bp, 16 predicted proteins | sample YL17G11_40_MG_FD_203452 | JGI IMG/M metagenome (GOLD analysis project Ga0315289, IMG submission 203452) | Sediment microbial communities from Yellowstone Lake, YNP, Wyoming, USA - YL17G11_40 | ecosystem: Environmental > Aquatic > Freshwater > Lake > Sediment | place: USA: Wyoming | collected...
CTGTGAAGATTCCCCTTATAGCCTCCGGTGGACTTAGGAATGGTCTAGATATCGCTAAAGCACTAGTACTTGGTGCAAAATATGGTGCGATGGCTCTCCCAATATTGAAGTTAGCTAAAAAATCTAAACCAAGTCTTTCCACATACGTTGATCAGATGTTTCTTGAATTCAAAACAGCCATGTTCTTAACTGGTTGTAAGAAGGTAGACGAGCTCCGTAGAGTGAGATATTTTCTTGATCTTCCTCTTCAGAGTTGGTTTTCAAGGTGAACTTATTGTCAATATACGATGAGATGAAGTACTTCTCTTTGAAAGTTGACGAATACATTGCCAAACACTTTAACAGAGAACCCAAGGTTCTATATGACGCTTCATACTATCTTATCCAGCAAGGAGGTAAAAGGCAAAGACCGTTTATTGTTATAAACTCGGCTCTCATGTTCAATGGTTCATTTGAGGAAATTCTTCCTGCTGCTTCAGCAATAGAATATTTGCATAATTTCACATTGGTTCATGACGATATAATGGATAATGATGAAGAAAGGAGAGGGGCTCCGACTGTTCATATAAAGTATGGAGTACCGATGGCGATACTTGCAGGTGACCTGTTGTTTTCGATGGCTTTTGAATCAGCACTAAAACTCGCTACAAATCATTATTCACCTGAACTGATTCTAAAGGTTTCCAATGCATTGGTGACTGCGTCTGTAGAAGTTTGTGTGGGTCAAGCATTAGACCTACATGTTACTGGTTCTAAGGAGTTTCCGTCCAAAGAAGAATATTATCATTTGATTGAGCTTAAGACGTCTTCTCTGTTTAAGGCTTGTGCAATAATTGGCTCAACTTTAGGAGGTGCTGATGATAGTTCTATGGGTAAAATGAAAGAGTTTGGTCGTCTCTATGGTCTTTGTTTTCAGCTTGTTGACGATGTACTGGGTGTTACAGGTGATAAGTCTGTAACCGGAAAACCTGTTGGTAATGACATCCGTGAAGGAAAGAAGACTCTTGTTATGCGGTATGTCCTTGATAATGCTTCCGAAAATGATAGACATAAGCTGTTGTCTATTCTAGGCAATACTTCTGCTTCAGCAGAGGAGATACAGTATGCTTTGTCTGTTGTCTCTACGTCAAAGGCTCCTGATATGGTAAGGGCTGAAGCGAAATCGGTCTCAGATAAAGCGATTGATATTCTTCAGAGTTTTCAAAGGTCTCGTGCAAGAGACATGTTAATAAACTTGACATTAGAAGCGTCTACACGGAGTAAGTAGCTTTGTCTTTTGGGAATGATGTAGAAGAGCTTATTAGAAAAAATTCTCTTGCAAACGCTGTTAAACATGGTGGAAAATGTAATCCCCAAGCTGTATTAGGAAAGGTTTTAGGGGCAAAGTCCTCACTCAAGGAGAATGTCAAGGAAGTTATTCAGCTTGTAAATGACATAGCGAAGCAAGTGAACCAGATGAACTTAGAAGAACAGGAGAAGGCTATTTCAAAGTATAATATTGTAGAAAAGGATGTTCATCCTCAGAAGGAAGAAAAAGGTTTGCCTCCATTACCAGAAGCAGACAAATATAACCAGATAGTTACCAGGTTCGCTCCAAATCCTGATTCTGTTCTTCATTTAGGCTCGGCTCGTGCAATCATTCTCTCTCATGACTATGCGAGATTATATAATGGCAAATTCATTCTAAGGTTCGAGGACACAGATCCTCGTTTGAAGAAGGCTGCTTTACCATTCTACCAGTCGATAAAAGACGACCTAAGATGGTTGGGGTGCACATGGGACGAAGAGTTTATCCAAAGTGACCGTCTCTCCATATACTATGATTATGCACGCAGACTCATAGAAGTAGGAGGTGCCTATATCTGTACATGCAATGTTGATAGTTTCAAGAAGAAGCTTCTAAAGAAGAAACCCTGTCCTTGTAGAGGTTTATCTCCTAAAGAACATCTTGCACGTTTTGATAAAATGCTAAATGGTACCTACAAAGAGGGTGGGGCTGTACTTCGAATCAAGACTGATATAAGTCATCCAAATCCTGCTGTTAGAGACTGGCCAGCTTTGAGAATTGTTGATACAAAGAAGCATCCTCATCCTCGTGTTGGTTCAAAATATCATGTTTGGCCACTTTATAATTTTGCAGCAGGTCTTGATGACCATCTTATGGGAATGACTCACATAATACGCGGTAAGGAACACTATACCAATATGGTTAGACAGAAGTATATGTACGACTATCTGGGGTGGGTCTATCCTACTGCTATACATTATGGTCGTCTGAAGATTGAAGGCGGTGTTTTGAGCAAGTCGAAGATAATGCAAGGCATTGCAAAGGGTCTCTATACGGGCTTTGATGATCCCCGTCTTGCAACCTTCCAAGCTCTAAAGAGGCGTGGTGTTCTTCCTCAAGCTATAAAACAAATAATCTATGAAGTAGGCATAAGACCTGTTGATGCTACCATAAGTTGGGCGACACTTTATTCCATAAACAAGAAGATTATTGACAAATCATCTCCTAGATACTTTGTTGTGCTAAATCCTATTGTTCTCTCAGTTTGGGGCCTAGAAGGTAAGAAGGAGCTTTCCTTAAGAAAACATCCTGAATTTGAATCAATGGGATACAGGAAGATAGTGTTGTATCCTGCAGATGATGGCTGTCTGAAGGTATATATCAAAAAAGATGATGTAGAAAAGATCAAGGATCATTCTATCTTTAGGCTTATGGCTTTTGCAAACATTTCTAACTTTAAGATTCTGGGAGATCATATTGAGGGAACTATACATAGCTATGAAATGGATGTTGCAAGAAATGTTGGTGCCCCTCTCATACATTGGCTTCCTGTGAACAACAACATTAAAATCAGGTTGGTTGATCAGAAAGGACAAATTCTTGAGGGTTTCGGAGAGAAGGGTTTGTTTGATGAATCTGTTAACGCAATCGTTCAACTGGAACGTGAAGGCTTTGCTAGGGTTGACTCAAAGGAAGATGGTATAGTCACACTTTACTTCTCCTCAAAGTAATCAATCTTAACATTATGTTATTGGAGAACAATATTCTTTGGCATTAAATAATAAAATGAAATAGAATAAGGTTAGATTTATATTCTACCAAAATTGAGGTTCTTCGGACTTGATGACTGTGTCAGGAAAAAAGGATGAGTCTGGTAGAAAGGCATATTATGTAAAATATGAAACTCCAAAAGAAATTGTTGACTCAGTATATGAAGTTATGAAGAGAGCCTCTGAATCTGGTAAGATAAAGAAGGGTACTAACGAAGTTACAAAGGTCATTGAACGTGGTGTTGCAAAGCTTGTCGTGATAGCTGAAGATGTTGATCCACCAGAAATTGTTGCACACCTTCCAATACTGTGCGAGGAAAAGAAGATTCCTTACGTCTTTGTAACAAGTAAGAATCAGCTTGGCGCCTCTTTAGGAATAGATGTTCCTTCCGCTTCTGCCTGTATTGTTGAAGCAGGAGATGCAGCATCAGTATTCGAAGACCTTGTTAAATCCATAGCAAAAATGCAGTCTCCGAAATAGGTGTTATAGATGTCATCATCGAAGGGTGAAGAAAAGCCAACACCAGCTGAAATAGTGCAGGTTATTGGGCGTACTGGTGTTGCCGGAGAAGTTACACAGGTTAGAGCTAAGGTTCTCGAGGGAAGAGATGAGAACCGTATACTAACTCGCAATGTTAAGGGCCCTGTTAAGCTTGGAGATATCATAAAATTAAGGGACACTGAGCTTGAAGCAAAGAAGATAAGGCGATAATAATGCTTTCACAGAAAAGATGTTCTTTTTGCGGTAGAGAAATATTTGCTGGTACAGGTATTGCGTATGTTAAAAATGATGGTTCCATGTTGTCGTTCTGTTCTTCTAAGTGCAGAAAGAATATGCTCCACTTAAAGAGAGATCCTAGGAAGCTAAAGTGGACTGAGAAACATCCTAAACGTCTTACTCAGAAAAAGTAAAGACTCCTTTTAGCGTGACTTATACCAGTACTGATATTAACTTAATAGTAGTAGACAGGACATAGTAGGGGTCACAAAAATGGGATCGTTTTTAGTAAATAGATTTATTCCCCTTTTCTGATAGTCTGAATAGGAGACACAAGTTAGTCTTCTCTTGATGAAATATTGAGGTAGGTTGAATGTGATAAGATATAGACAGCCTATAGTAGTTGTCTTGGGGCATGTTGACTCTGGTAAGACGTCTTTGCTAGATAAGATTAGGAAGACAGCTGTCCAGGCTAGGGAAAGTGGGGGAATAACTCAGCACATTGGTGCAAGTATCCTTCCTAGAGAGACTCTTATGGAAATTTGTGGCCCTCTTCTCTCAAAGGTTGGTGGTGATATCAAGGTTCCAGGAATATTGGTTATAGATACACCAGGACATGAAGTGTTTTCTAACCTTAGGATTCGCGGTGGCTCTGCCGCAGATTTTTCGATAATAGTAACTGATGTCATGAAGGGTGTTGAAGCTCAGACAGTTGAAAGTTTAGAGATTCTTAGACAAAGGCGTGTACCTTTTGTTCTAGCATTGAATAAGATTGACATGATTAGCGGATGGAAGACTGGCCCTAATTCGTTTGTTACTGAGTCTCTTAAGCGTCAATCTCCGTCTGTTATCGAAATCTTGGATCGTCAGCTCTATACTGTTGTAGGTAGCCTTTCTAGGCTTGGTTTTAGATCAGAACTCTATTCTAGAGTTAAGAGCTTCACTAAGGAGGTTGCAATTGTTCCGGTAAGTGCCAAAACTGGTGAAGGTGTCCCAGAGCTTCTGTCAATTATTGTAGGTTTGACACAGCAGTTTATGATGTCAAATCTCACCTACGAACTAGGTGCACCTTCTGGTATAATCCTTGAAGTCAAAGAAGAAGTTGGATTAGGTGTCTCAGCTGATGTTATACTAATTGATGGTGTCCTAAAGGTAGGCGATATGCTTGCCATGATGAAGAAGGAAGGTGCATCACCTGTGAAGGTTCGCGCCATTCTTATGCCGAAGCCTCTTGACGAAATGAGAGATCCAACGGACAAATTTTCACATGTAAACGGGGTCTATGCGGCAGCTGGTGTTAAGCTTGTTTCACCTGAGCTCGATGGTGTTCTTCCAGGCTCAAGGTTCCTCGGATTTGATGACATGTCAAAATTTGATAGCATAAAGTCTCAGATTGAAGAGGAGGTTAAAGGGCTTCTATTCTCTAAGGATGAGTTGGGCTTAGTTATTAAGGCTGATGCTCTCGGCTCTTTGGAGGCTATAGTGGATTCTCTTAAGAAGAATAATATTCCAATACGTCTGGCTGATATAGGGCCTTTATCCAGAAGAGATGTGATAGAAGCGACAACTGTCGCGGAAAAGGATCCTTTCCTTGGTGTCATATTGTACTTCCACGTTAAGGCCTATCCTGATGCTGAAGAGCTCATGATAGCTAAGAAGGTTAAGGCGTTTAATGATCCTGTGATATTCAATATCATTGAAGGCTATTTGCATTGGGTTGAAAGCGAGCGCCAGAGGATTGAATCAATGGAGTTCGGTTCGCTGGTCTTGCCCTGTAAGGTTCAGGCTATGAAGGGTTTTGTATTTAGGCGTAGTAATCCTGCAATATTCGGTGTAGAAGTTCTTGGAGGTAGGCTGAAGCAGAAGTTTCGAATGATGAAGAGCGATGGTGAAGTTGTTGGAACTATCAATGGTGTACAGGATAAGGGTAAGAGTATTGACATTGCTTACAAAGGTAATCAGGTTGCGGTATCAATTAAGGAAGCTGTTATCGGAAGAAGCTTCAACGAAGGAGATATCTTGTACTCTTCTCCTTCCTATAATAATTTTAAAGTTCTAAAGGAAAAATATTTTGAAAGACTTGACGAAGGGGAAAAGAAGATTTTTGAGGAAATTTTGAAGATAAAGAAAGCTAAGGATCCTTCCTTCATATTTCTATGAGCCTGTTTTCTTAAATTTATAACATAGCTCTGTTCTGCTTTGTGCAGTGAACGATAAATATGGCCAATTATAAGATAGTGCTTTCTGATCCCAAGTCAGGAAAGTCTGCAGTCTATGAAGTTAAGGACAAGCAAGCTGCAGCATTTGTCGGCTTGAAGATAAAAGATGTAGTAAGTGGCACAATCTTAGGTGTAGAAGGAGAGATAAAGATCATGGGCGGTTCTGACAAGGCTGGCTTCCCTATGCGTTCTGACATACCAGGAGGTATAAAGAAGTACGCGCTCCTAACAAAGAGTGTAGGATTAAGGGATGCTAAGGCGGGTCAAAGGAAAAGAAAACTCGTTAGAGGAAACACGATTACTGACGACATATATCAGATAAATGCTGTACTCATCTTAAAAGAAGAACCGAAAAAGGAAGAATCTAAAGCAGTAGATATAACTCCGAAGAGCTAAAAGGTGAAAGTCATTGTACAAGATCCCACGGCAGCCTGAAATCAATATCGGCACCGCTGGGCATGTTGACCATGGAAAAACGACCTTGGTTCAAGCCTTGACTGGTAAGTGGGCCAGTACGCATAGTGAAGAGTTGAAGCGTGGGATCACGATACGTGTAGGATATGCAGATGCAGCGATCTATCGTTGTCCTAAATGCAAACCTCCGGCAAACTATAATATTGCTCCTGTCTGTCCGATCTGTAATTCTCAAGCAGAACTTGTTAGAGTAATTAGTTTTGTTGACTGCCCCGGCCACGAAAGTCTCATGGCTAACATGCTTTCTGGTGCAGCATTAATGGATGGTTCACTTCTTGTAATAGCAGCAAATGAAAAGGTTCCACAGCCTCAAACAGTAGAGCATTTGGCAGCCCTTGATATGTTAGGTAAGAAAAATATTGTAATTGTACAGAATAAGGTTGACCTTTTGACAGATATTGAAGCTAAGGACAACTATAAAGCGATCAAGAGTTTTGTGAAAGCAACTGTTGCTGAAAATGCTCCAATAATCCCTGTTTCTGCGGCATACAAGTTAAATATTGATGCGTTGATAGAAGCTATGGAAAAGAATATTCCCACTCCAAAGAAAGATGTTAATGCTTCTCCTTTAATGCAGGTTCTCCGCTCCTTTAATGTTAACAGGCCTGGTGTTGATTTTATGGATCTTAAAGGCGGTGTTTTAGGTGGTTCGCTTATTCAAGGTCAATTCAAGAGCGGTGATGAAATTGCCATATTTCCTGGTATCTTGGACAAGGAGAAGAACAAATATGTTCCAATAAACACCAAGATATTATCTTTGGGTACAAGTGCAGGGATTATGGATCATGTCACAAGTGGTGGCTTAGTCGCTTTAGGAACGAACCTTGATCCGTTTTTGACAAAGAGCGATTCTCTTGTCGGGTCAGTTGTGAGTTCGGTTGATAGTACTCCTACAGTATATGATTCCTTTTCTCTTAAGTTAAGTCTCTTCAAGAAGGCTGTTGGTTTAACCGAAGATGTTCCTGTGGAAAAGATCTCCAATAAAGAAATTCTTAGGCTAAATGTTTGGACTGCTGTCACAGTTGGTGTAGTATCATCTTCTCTATCTGATAGGATCGAAGTTAAACTTCGTCGCCCTGTAGCGGCACAGCCTAGAGTTCGTGTGGCTATTGGTAGAAGAATCGGCGATAGGTGGCGGCTTATAGGTTCCGGCATAATACAGTAGGCTGGATGACTTGAATGAAGTTGTCTTTGACACCAACTTCCTTATGATGTTAGTGGAGAAGCCATCTAATATTGTAGAAGATATTCTTAGGATTTTAGATCCTGTTGTCTTTGAGGTTCCTTCTTGTGTTATGAATGAACTTAGTCGTCTCTCATCTTCTAGGCATGTTAAGAAGTCTAAGGTTGCTACTTTATCGCTTGAAATTGCCAAGTCCCATATGAAAGTTATCGAAGTTTCTAATGTAGGTTCAGTTGATGATAAGATAGTTTCCTATGCGAGGGGTAAGGCTAACGTCTATATTGCAACTATGGACTATGTATTGAGAAAGAGACTTGTGAGGGAAAACCTTAAATGTGTAACCCTCTCTAATGATAAGATAGTCTTATGCTAAAGTGTATCCTTTTGAATAAAAATTTGGAAAAATTAATAACATCTTCTATGATGTGGTGCGTGGGCGCTAATATTTAAGTGATCAAATTTGTTCATGCAAGTTGAGCTTCAAGATGTTGTGAGAATACCACCGGACCAGTTCGGCAGGGAGCTAAAAGAAGTTGTACAGGATATCCTTAAGAAGAAATATGAAAGTATGATTATCCCTGAGCTAGGGTATATAATCTGGCTCAGCGATGTTAAGCCTGATCCTGTGGGAAAGGTTGTTCCTGGAGATGGTGCCTCCTTCCATCATGTTATGTTCAATGTTCTAACATTCTATCCTAAGATCCAAGAAGTTGTAGAAGGTGAAGTTGTTGAAGTTACTGATTTCGGTGCCTTTGTTAGAATTGGACCTACAGATTCTCTCCTACATATATCTCAGATCATTGATGATTATGTGACAAGTGACACAAAGAGAGGAGTCATAACAGCTTCCCAGACTAAGCGTATTCTGAAGGTTGGCTCAAAAATTCGTGCCAGAATTACTGCAATAAGCCTGTCCCGTGGAGAATCCATCGGCAAGATAGGCATTACGTGCAGACAACAGTACCTTGGTGCTCTAGAATGGATTGAAGAAGATGTGAAGAAGGCTGCAAAAACAGTAGGGTGAACAAGGTGCCAAAAGAACTTGCTTGCAGAAAATGTAAGGCATTGACATCAGGTAAAGTATGCCCAATATGCAATTCCACCGATCTTTCTTCCAGGTGGTCTGGGCTGATTATAATGTTAGATCCTGAAAAGTCTAAGATTACCAAGATACTGAATCTTAAGGCCAAAGGGAGATACGCTATAGAAGTGAACTAATTGTGCTTAGTTGGCTCATAACCGAAGAAATTTCGAAGAAGCTAAAGGCGCCTTTAGGGACACTTATACCGAACGATGAAAATAAAGGCTCAAAGGTGGCATCAAATCTTCCAGAATGTGGGCTTATTGTGTCTGTTGGAGATGCTACTTTAGACTTTCTTTTATCAATAAATGTAATACCTGATATTCAGATTGTTGATTCCATGGAAAGAAGGACTGTACGTATGCTACCCAAAACAGCTCATACAACTATATTATATGTAAAGAATCCTCGTGGTACAATTTCTCAGGATAGTATTAGTACCTTTACAAAAGCCCTTTCTTCAATGAAGCCTGTCCGCTTGATTGTTGAAGGCGAAGAAGACCTGTTGGCTCTTATAGCCATAATCCTGTCTCCAGCGAACTCTTGTGTATTCTATGGACAGCCTCAGGAAGGCTTAGTCTTGGTTAAGGTTGAGAATAATATTATGTCATACTGTCAGGGAATCTTTGATTCTATGGTTAAACTTGACACGCCCTAAAAAAGCTTAATTTACCTCCTGTTGCACCCTCCTGTCAGACGATCATGTCTGAACTAAATTTGATCAGCAAAGTTGAAAATCCTCTTTTAGGGCGCACTGAAGTCTCTGCTATAGTCAAGAACGCTGCTTCAACACTGAGCAGGAAAATGGCTTCCGAAATGTTAGCAAAAGAGTTTGGCGTTGAAGAAAAGCTGGTTATTCCAATTAATATTCGGACTTCATCAGGTAATCGTGATGTAGTTGTTAACGCTTCCATATACAAGAATTTGGATGATGCTAAGAAACAGCTTCCAAAGCATTATTTTGTGCGTATTCTAAGCAAAGAAGAACGTGAAAAGATCAATAAAGAACGTGCGAGCAAGAAGGCAGAGAAGAAACAGGCTGCTGTGAAGGGAGGTAAGTAATTATGAGCAAGAAGAATGCAAACAAAGGCTCTAAAGGTGTATGGAAGCTTTACAAAGTTGAAGAAGGCAAGATTTCGTCAAAGAGAACGGATTGCCCAAAATGTGGGCATGGTGTATTCTTGGCAGAGCATACTAATAGGCTTACTTGCGGAAGATGTGGTTACACCAAATTTAAGGCTTAAATTCTCTTATTGCTTCTTCAATCCCAGAATCTATCATTTTGGAAACGTTGGGTGTGACTATTGGCTTAAAGATTAGGCTATATTTTGGTTCCTTGATTTTTTCGAGACTTTTCCCATCACCAAATTTGATGTAGCCACTTACAAAAGAATAGGTCATACTTTTTGCATTTTCTTTGTTAAAAGAGAATGCGAAAGTATAGTTGAGGAATTCTGCTAGATCCCAGGTCTTGTCTCCACCAAGTTTAGCCTGTTCAAGGTCTGTAAAGAACAACTCATCCTTGGTACATATTATATTGTCTGGCTTTGCGTCACCAAGAGCGAATCCTTTTTGGTGTATTTTCCCAATTTCTTCTCCAACTTTTTCTATGATCTTTTCTGCACGCTCTTTGTGAAGAATTTTACCTAGGTTTTCTCCCTTTATGTATTCTGTAATAAGTTGTATTCTATCAAGATCTACGATATAGACTTTAGGTGTTTTAAAGCCTGCTTCCTTGAATGCCAAGTTCATATGGTATTCGTTTGCGAGTCTCTTTAATGGTACGAATTCAAAGCGCTTATCTGTTAGTGTAGCTAGTGCTAGAACTGCCCATTTTAGGTTTCGTGGATCTTTATACTTTTTAACTATGACCTCGTAGGTCTTTCCATCTTTTTCAAATATGAGTTTTCGTGCAACGTTAACGATTTTGTGCAGTTCGTCTCCACCTAACCTTTGAGATTTGTAGGTATACTCTCCTGAAATGCCTAGGCATTCTGCTATCTTATCCATCCAGTCTTTTTCATTGACTATGAGACTTCCTTCTGGAAGTTCCAAGTACTTTGAAGTGTGTTTAAGATCTTCTAAGGGTTCGAGCTTTATCTGCCTTTTTATCTTGGATTTGAGTTCATCAACTATGATGTTTAGTCCTACTCTGCCAGCGTAAAGGTGTGTCGCATACGATGTGATGTCCCGTCTAGTTTCTTCGACTACTGCTTTCAGTTTTCCAATCTTGCTAAATGTTTTAATGTCTGCTATCCAGAGTTTGTCCTCGCTAAAGTTTATGCTTTTGTTTTCTTTCACAAGTTCTATAACGGCTTTTCTGAATCCATTTAAAGTGAATTCTAGGTTTCTTGTTCGATTGGGTTCGCTGTATGTTCTAGAGTAACTATATAGTGCAGGAGGATAGACTAGAGCTCTCCTTCTAAGCTTTTCGAAAAGGAAATATTGGAGAGGTAGTCTGATTGTCTCAAGGAGTGGCTGATATTTGCCGTTAAATTCCATCAGGATCTCTATCACTGTTCTTTTTTTGTATTCTACTTCGACTTCTTCTAAAAGATGTTCTCCCACAAGAGGTTCATAGATGTTAAGGAACCTTCCGGCTACGAATTCCCCTAGTCCTGACTTTTTAGCATCGTCAAGGAGCATCTTTTTTTCTATTGCAAGGATAGAGCATACTAATGGTTCTTTAACATATTTGTATCCTATCTTGGGTAAATAGTCTTTGAGGACAACTATCACATCGTAGTCGCTATCTACTCTGGCATAACCTGCTGCAAATGATCCATAGATGCATGATGCGAGTATGTTCTCCTCTCCATATTCGCGATAAAGGGTCTCCAGAATCTCTTTCTTGGTTGAACTTTTAATGTTCATGTACTCTACACTAAACCTGACTTCTTCTCTAGCTCTCGGATTCTTAGAAGTAGTATTGGGTCGAACTTGACGGTCAGGATCATGTTTACTGGTATCCTCACAACGTTCTCTTCGGGGGGGAGTTCTATAACGGGCTTCCGCATATTTATCCAGCGGTTTAAGGTCTTCTCCTTCAGACCTTTGTCTTCGAATCCGTCCACAAACTTTTTCTTTATACTTCTGATAAGGTTTTTATCAGAATAAACATATTCTGGCTTAATGGCCCTCTCGAGGTCTGAATACATCGCCTCGAAGGTGCTTGTCCTTATTTCATCTGATAACATTTCAAATTTTGACATCCTTCTGACTAAATCAAGGTAGTGAAGGAGCTCGTGAGCTAAAACAGTCTTCAGGGAATTCTTTGAGCCATAATATAATAGTGCTGCCGATACTTGGACAACGATGTCTAAGCCAGAAGGTGTTGAATAGGGCAAGGTTCTGGCATAGTAAACAGCGATTCCGCCTGAACTGCCAGTGTATATTGGAAGAATAGGCTCAACATAATATTCAGGATACTTCAGGTTAGCGGCATCCTCTATTTCTTTGACGCAAGAGTCAAAGATTTCAACCCTTTTGTTGATAGATTTGAGAAATCTGCCGTCAAACAACTCTCTTATCTTGGGATCCTCGAACCTGAATAGCCTATTCATTCTCTTCCATCAAGCACTATAAAGGAACATATCTATAAAATTATATAAGAAGTATTCTATATTCTACAATTTCCTTTAATCATTATATCAGACTTCTAATTAGTAACATCAATCTTATCTATTTTATCATGGAGAACTTTCTGAGGGCACTCCTCTTCTTAAGCTGGATGAAAGTCTCGGTGTGGCTGACACCAGGTAATATAGCTATCTTCTTAGATACGACACTGTAGAGGTCTTCAAGGTTCTTTACATGTACCTCTATTATCATGTCAAACCTTCCAGTGACCTCGGAGGCAAGAACGACTTCAGAGACCTTCGCGATTTCCTCTGCAGCCTTATCCCTTTCCAAAGATTCCACGTTTACTCCTACGAAGGCTTTAACGTTGAAGCCTAGGGTCTCTTCGTTTACTTCTATCGTCATCCTCCGGATGACATTTTTCCTCATAAGCCTCTTTACCCTGCTGTATATCTTAGACTGCTTTACCCCAAGTTTCTTGGACAGCTTAGGAATGGAGGTGCCAGCGTTCTCATTAAGTTCATCTAAAATTTTTAAATCAAGCTCATCTAACCTTTTCATTTTAACCGCTTTACTCTAATAAAGGGTAAAATATAAACAAAACGGTTTAAAAAAACATAAAATGGTACCAACCAATGGGAATAGGCCCTATTCTTGATTAAAACTGCAGGAATTTAGAGAACAAAGAAACCCCACATCATTCACGGGTGGGATGAATTTGTGCCCCATCAAAGTTTATCGGCTTTCTAGGTACTTACTATCCATGAGATAAGTGAATGAATCGTCCATAAGCTTTAAATAGAAGAAAATTGCTTCAAACATCACGTAAGGTGTAAAAAACAAATGAATAAACTTAAATCAACGATATTGCTTGCAATATTACTTTCAACGACCTTTACAGCGTTTTTACCAATGGCTACAGCATCAACAGGATACATACTAATGGAGACAACCACACCTCCTAGCGCGGTTCAACCCGTTGCG
>Ga0315289_10010448_pt1 | contig 13292 bp, 3 predicted proteins | sample YL17G11_40_MG_FD_203452 | JGI IMG/M metagenome (GOLD analysis project Ga0315289, IMG submission 203452) | Sediment microbial communities from Yellowstone Lake, YNP, Wyoming, USA - YL17G11_40 | ecosystem: Environmental > Aquatic > Freshwater > Lake > Sediment | place: USA: Wyoming | collected...
CCTTCAAGATCGTTCTGACTGGACAACTCAATATTGCTGGGTTTCTGATACTGTGGCCAACCCTGTTTTATTCAAATACAATGTTAGAGCTCCTTTAAATCTTTTCTTTGGAAAAGACACCTCGACAGCTTTAGTTTTTAAAACAGGATCTGGAGGGGCTACCACGGGATCGGCTTCTCAGATAAATAACGGTAGAGTTGCTACGGTGAACCACGGGCCAGGAATTGGTGTGCCTTGTTATTATTTCACCACACCGACTCGAGTTTATAGAACCATAAATATAAACAACATTACAACGGGCTCTACCACCTGGTTATCTGGTGGTGATGTAATGACTGAAGTTCCTCCAGGTGGTGCTGGTGCTTTTACCGCAACGTCTGTTTTTAATAGTATCGAGGTTGCAAGTTCGATAGATAAATTTGTGGTCTTATCAACCGCGGCCACAGGTTTAAAATCATACATTACTCAATATAGAGCTGACAATCAACAGCTTGATAGAATTTTCTTGGTTGATTCTAAACAGATCAATCAAGCTTCTGTTGATGCTGTTGGCTTGGCCATTTATCCTAATACTCTTTCAGCAGTAATATCCAGTTGGTCAGATAACGGCATACTTTATTTGGTGACTCACGGAACGACAGCTGCTACAAACTTTATTTATGCTTTCCCTACGGGTGCCGATTGGGAATATGCGTCATCCACAAACCAAAGGGTTATCTTCCCTCAGATCTCAACACCGAACTGTAATAAATTTTACAGAGCCTATGTTAATGAAGTAAAAGTATTAGGTGGTGCCACAGGTAAAAATTTGGGGCAAACCACTGAACCTTACAGACTTTATTACCGTACCAGTGGGATATCTGATAATTCAGGTTCCTGGACGCTTATGGATAGTTATCATGATTTAAGTGCAGCGTCGGGTGCTTCCTCAATCCAATTTATGGCTGAATTCCGAATCATTGGATTAACATGTATTCCGGCCAGACTTTTAAGTGTTGGGGTTATGTACGAAGATAATTCTACAGACTCCCACTTCCAGCCGTCAGTAAAATGGTCGGACGTGGCCAATAAAAAGTTTGCCTGGAGATTTTCATCCGCTTTTGGATCTACCGTTCCAACAATGCGGGTACGTCTCTATGATGCCGTTGGTGGTGGTCTTCTTATAGATAATGACACCACGTCCAACTATGCAAATTTTGAGAAGTCGACGAATGATGGTGGTGCCTGGGGTGCCTATGACAGGACCGACCTGGGTGTCAGCACAACAACATATGTTCGATATACTCCATCAAGTCTGGCAGACAACATCAAGGTCAGAGCTTTAATTTTACAGGCTTAAGGAGTTTGTATGGCACTGACAGATATTCTTTTTGATACAGGCGATGATCAGCAAATGGTACTGGAATTGCCAGTAGGAACTTTGGGAACTCCCAATGATATTGTTTTTAACTCAAATACCGATATTATTCCGGTAACTGAGATCGATGGTATTCAGCTTTCGTCCGGTTATGTGTTTTAATGGTCTACTAATACAGTTTGTTGTATAAAGGGAACAAAAATGGCTTTTCCTATAACTCCAATTGATGGCCAGATTTATACCAATGCGCTTGGTACACAATACAGGTACAATGCAACTCATGGTACCTGGAATATTGTTAGTACGCTGGCTACTGGAATTCAAGGCCTAACCGGAGTCTATGGACTTACCGGTATTCAAGGCAATATGGGAGTCACCGGTCTGGTTGGACTCGGTGTAACCGGCCTGGTTGGGAATACTGGAATACAGGGTATTACCGGAATCCAAGGATTGGGAGAAACAGGCCTCCAAGGTATTCAGGGTGACACGGGCATCCTCGGTCAAACCGGTATTCAAGGTCTGGGAGAAACAGGACTTCAAGGCATACAGGGTGATACAGGGATCCTCGGTCAAACCGGTGTTCAAGGTGAAGGTGTTACTGGATTAATTGGCAGTACTGGAGTACAAGGGGCAACAGGCATTCAAGGCACCACCGGCTTTTATGGCCAGACCGGCATTCAAGGCCAGACCGGATTTTATGGAGAGACCGGAGTTCAAGGATCCACAGGCATACAGGGTAATACTGGTTTCTATGGACAAACAGGTATTCAGGGAACAACAGGACTTGGCTTTACTGGGGTTCAGGGAAGTACTGGCATAGAAGGACAAACCGGTATTCAAGGTCTGGGGGTAACCGGACTTCAAGGCGTTACGGGATTTGAAGGGTCTACAGGCATAGCTGGAGAAACTGGAATAGCCGGATTAGGCTTAACTGGTATTTATGGTGAAACAGGTGTTCAAGGAACACAGGGAGATCAGGGCGACCCGGGTCCTCAAGGTGATCAAGGTGTAACTGGGTTATATGGTGTTGATGGTCAAACCGGTATCCAAGGCTTAACAGGCATATCTATTGGTGAGACAGGTATCCAGGGTTTAATTGGTGCCACTGGAATTAGAGGTATGACCGGCTTTTATGGCCGTACCGGAGTCTATGGTTTGACTGGAGTCTATGGCCAGACAGGTGTTCAGGGACTGACCGGCTTTTATGGTGTGACCGGCATTTATGGTCTAACAGGTATCCAGGGTCTTACCGGTGTCTACGGCCTGACTGGAGTATACGGTCTTACAGGAGTCTACGGCCTGACTGGAGTATATGGTCTCACTGGTGTTTATGGAGAGACTGGAATACAGGGTGTCACTGGTTTTTATGGACTGACGGGTTTCTACGGCCTGACCGGTATCCAAGGTTTTACTGGCTTTTATGGTGAAACTGGAATTCAGGGTACTACTGGCTTTTATGGCCAAACAGGTATTCAGGGCCAAACAGGATTTTATGGTCAAACGGGGATTCAAGGCCTCACAGGTTTCTATGGCCAAACAGGAATACAGGGACTGACTGGTTTCTATGGTCTCACCGGTGTTTATGGTCTCACCGGTGTTTATGGCCTGACGGGAGTATTTGGTCTAACCGGCTTTTATGGACTTACTGGAATATATGGTGAGACAGGTATCCAGGGTCTAACCGGCTTTTTCGGTCAAACTGGAATTCAGGGTACTACTGGCTTTTATGGGCAAACGGGTGTTCAAGGAACCACCGGGTTCTATGGCCAAACGGGGATTCAAGGCCTGACTGGATTTTACGGCCTGACTGGATTTTACGGCCTGACTGGTATTCAAGGCCTCACCGGTATCTATGGTTTGACCGGAGTGTATGGCCTCACGGGTATCTACGGCCTGACTGGAGTATATGGTCTCACTGGAGTATACGGTCTCACTGGAATTCAAGGTGCAACGGGATTTTTTGGTCTAACTGGATTTGAAGGTAATACTGGAATACAGGGTCTTACAGGAGTCTACGGCCTCACAGGATTCTACGGGTTAACAGGTGTGTATGGATTGACCGGCTTCTACGGCCTCACAGGAGTCCATGGACAGACGGGGATTCAAGGTACCACGGGCTTCTATGGCCTTACTGGGATACAGGGACTCACGGGCTTCTATGGCCTTACTGGTCTCTATGGTCTGACTGGAATACAGGGCACCACTGGGTTCTATGGACTAACGGGCATCCAAGGTTTGACTGGACTTTATGGTCAAACAGGTGTACAGGGACTCACCGGGCTTTACGGTCAAACGGGTGTTCAAGGACTTACCGGAACCCAAGGCGAAACTGGAATACAAGGTACTACTGGGTTTTACGGACTGACTGGTATTCAGGGGCTCACCGGAATTTATGGAGAGACAGGTATCCAGGGCATTACGGGCCTCTACGGCCTCACTGGAATAACAGGTGGTACGGGTATTCAGGGCTTAACGGGTTTTTACGGCCTCACCGGAGTATACGGCCAGACGGGTATTCAAGGCCTGACCGGCTTTTACGGCCTGACCGGCTTTTACGGTCTTACTGGTGTTTATGGCCAAACAGGCATTCAAGGCCTGACTGGCGTGTATGGTCAGACTGGATTTTATGGACTGACCGGAACTCAAGGTATTACAGGAACTCAGGGGATCACCGGAGTCTATGGTGAAACGGGTATTCAAGGTATCACTGGATTTTTTGGAGGGACAGGAATCCAGGGTGTGACAGGATTTTACGGACTCACTGGACTTGCGTTAGGTTCTACAGGTATTCAAGGCGTGACTGGCATTCTTGGTATTGATGGAGTAACTGGTATTCAAGGTCTTACTGGACTTGCGTTAGGTTCTACGGGTATCCAGGGCGTGACTGGCTTTTATGGCCTTACTGGTATTCAAGGTGAAACAGGTTTCTATGGTCTTACAGGGATACAAGGCCTGACTGGAGTGTATGGTCAGACTGGATTTTATGGCCTTACAGGGACGCAGGGATTGACCGGTGTCTATGGTCAAACAGGTATACAGGGACTAACCGGTCTTTACGGTCAAACAGGTATCCAAGGGATAACAGGAATTCAAGGAATAACTGGTATCCAAGGGTTAACTGGTGTCTATGGATTAACAGGAATACAAGGTCAAACTGGATTTGAAGGTAGAACAGGAATTCAAGGGTTAACGGGTTTTTATGGTCTTACTGGTATTTTTGGGGAGACCGGTATTCAAGGAGAGACAGGATTTTATGGTCTCACTGGGATAATTGGTGGAACTGGTATTCAGGGTGTAACAGGCTTCTTTGGGCTTACTGGAACTCAGGGAATAACAGGAATATATGGTCAGACTGGAATACAAGGAACAACCGGTATTTATGGTTTAACGGGGGTCTATGGAGAGACTGGAATCCAGGGTGTAACAGGCTTTTATGGTTTGACTGGAATACAAGGTACCACGGGTATATATGGTCTTACCGGAGTTTTTGGAGAAACAGGTATCCAGGGTTTGGAAGGGCCTTCCGCTGCAACAACGGACTATAAGTATTCAGATAATACCTCGGCTTCGGATCCTGGGGCAAGATATTTAAAGCTTGATAGTACAGATCTTACTTTGGCTGGTACTCTTTATATTGATGATATAAATAATAATAATGTTGACATATCAAATTTCCTGGCCTTAATAAGCACAGGTGACACTCTTTATATACAAAGACCCACGGATGCTGGGGTGTTTTTTCAATATTATGCTGCTTCTGATGCGACTGATTCTACCGGGTATTTCACAATCCCCGTCTCTTTTATTAACAATGGGTCCTCCACTCTACTCAGTAACAATGAAGTAATTAAATTTTCGGTTGGTCGGCAGGGTAATCAAGGTGTAACTGGTACCCAAGGAACTACTGGAATTTACGGGTCAACTGGAATACAAGGGGAAACTGGATTTTATGGATTGACTGGTATCCAAGGAACTACTGGCTTGATTGGTGAAACAGGATCCCAGGGTGTAACTGGACTTCAAGGATTGACCGGCATCCTTGGAATAGACGGCGTAACGGGGATTCAAGGTGTAACCGGATTCTACGGTTATACTGGAAGCCAGGGTGTGACTGGTATTCTTGGTATTGATGGTGTGACTGGTATTCAGGGCGTCACCGGATTCTATGGTTATACCGGAAGTCAGGGTGTGACCGGTATCCTTGGTCTAGATGGTGTAACAGGCCTACAGGGCGTCACTGGAATCCTTGGAATTGATGGTCAGACAGGAATTCAGGGGATTACTGGCTTTTACGGACAGACCGGCATTCAGGGTACCACCGGTTTTTATGGGATTACAGGCATCCAAGGCATTACAGGCTTCTATGGGCTCACAGGAATTTATGGCGAAACGGGTATCCAGGGACTAACTGGGTTAGCTTTAGGCGCGACCGGAATTCAAGGTCTCACTGGATTTTTTGGGGAAACAGGTATCCAGGGTCTAACGGGTCTTCTTGGTCTTACCGGTCTTGCTCTTGGGTCTACTGGCGTACAAGGTGTAACAGGTATTCTTGGGATTGATGGGGTTACCGGTATCCAGGGTCTTACCGGTCTTGCTCTTGGGTCTACCGGCATACAAGGCACTACAGGATTCTTTGGAGAAACTGGAATACAGGGTGTAACTGGTTTTTACGGTGTGACGGGACTTGCTTTGGGATCTACGGGTATCCAGGGCGTTACAGGTATCCTTGGTATAGATGGCCAGACAGGTATACAAGGTGTTACAGGAACTCTTGGGTTAGACGGTCAGACGGGTATACAGGGGGTCACTGGTTTTTACGGTTTAACCGGATTCTACGGATCAACGGGGATTCAAGGCACCACAGGTTTCTATGGAGTGACAGGCTTACATGGTGTCACTGGAACACTTGGAATTGATGGGGTCACTGGTATACAAGGAGTCACTGGATTTTATGGTCTGACGGGTATACAGGGGGTTACTGGTGTCTATGGCCTTACCGGTATTCAGGGCACCACGGGTTTCTATGGAGTGACAGGCTTACATGGTGTCACTGGTATCCAGGGTGTCACTGGCTTTTACGGTCTGACGGGTATACAAGGTGTTACTGGCTTTTACGGTCTAACCGGGGTCTTTGGCCAAACTGGAATACAGGGTGTCACTGGAATATTTGGCCAAACAGGAATACAGGGTCAAACAGGGTTTTACGGTCTGACGGGTTTAGGGAATACCTTAGGTCCTGATATTCAGAGGTACGGGTTCCTTAATAGAACCGAAACTAATATTTCTTTTGACGGTACTTCAGTATTCACTCTTGCTGATACTGGATCCGGGTGGTCTTATTACAGAGCCGGTCTTAAATGGACTATTACAGGCGATAAAACGGCGAATATAACTACTGGTGACGGTACCAATAGTTTCATATTCATAGACGCTACCAATGGGAATCTATCCACATCAGTAAGTTCCTGGACCCTTAATGATACAAAAGTCCCTGTAGTCACAATATTTTATGATTCAACTTTAACTCCTAAATATGTCATGTATGATGAGCGTCACCAATGCCTTATAGACAGGGCCTGGCATCGGGAGCATCATTTTGTAGAAGGAACTCAGATTGTAACTCCTGGGACATTGTCAGGACTTACTGCTGGCAGTGATTCTACTTTAAGCAAGACGTTTGGTATAACCGGTAGTCAAATTGCTGATGAAGATTTAATGTTCTATCCTGCCGATATTATTGATTCATCAACCGGTGCAAATAATTACTACAATTTATACAGAACATCCCCAACTCGGTATGTTTGGAATTTCTCAGATCTCCCGTTTAAATATACTGATCTGGGCGGTGGAACATATGGCTTTATAGAGTATGATAATGGATCAGGTGTAAGCACACAGTCCAGTGCGAACTCTTTTGTTAATACTTATGTATTGATTTGCAACGCAGTATCAAATAGTGAGGTCGACCCAGAAATTAACACCACGGGTCTCCGATATCTGATACTTCAAGGTCGAGGCTCTTATGGATCAGCTGCTCTTGCTATTGGTGAATCTTTCCAATCCTTTAATTTAGTAGGTTTGCCTGTTGTAGAAGCTGTAGCTGTTTATCAAATTACTTGGGCGACTACTAATAGGCCGAATACCGTTAAGGGTCGTTGCAGATATGTAAGCACCCAGAATATAAATGCTAATGTAGTGTCCACTTCAGTATCTTCCACAACGAATCATAATCTATTGGCTGGTCTGCAGGGTGGTACGGTAAATGAGTACTACCATCTAACAGCGGATCAATGGAATTCAGTAACCGCAAATCCTACTGGTATTCGAGGTTTAACAGGACTTCAAGGCCTAACAGGAATTATAGGATCCACTGGCATCCAAGGTGTAACAGGAGTATTTGGAGAAACTGGTATTCAAGGGGTGACGGGCCTAATTGGAATCACTGGTATCCAAGGTGTAACGGGACTTCAAGGGTTAACCGGAATACTTGGTATTGATGGTGTCACAGGTATTCAGGGTGAGACAGGTATCCAAGGCGTTACTGGTTTCTATGGGTATACTGGAAGTCAAGGTGTCACAGGTATACTTGGCATTGATGGGGTCACAGGTATTCAGGGAATTGATGGTCAGACAGGAATACAAGGTGTAACTGGATTTTTTGGACTTACCGGTTTCTATGGTCTTACTGGAATACAGGGTGTAACAGGCTTTTATGGCTTAACCGGAGTTTATGGAGAAACAGGTATCCAAGGCCTGACTGGTATCTATGGTCTCACTGGTCTTGCCCTTGGTGCTACGGGTATCCAGGGTATAACAGGAATATTAGGTATTGATGGAGTGACCGGTATCCAAGGTCTTACTGGCCTTGCCCTTGGTTCTACCGGTATTCAAGGCCTCACAGGTTTTTCCGGCGAAACTGGTATACAAGGCCTAACTGGTCTTTTCGGAATCACTGGTATTCAGGGCGTGACTGGTATTTTGGGCATTAATGGCCAAACTGGTATCCAGGGAGTCACCGGGTTCTATGGCCTCACAGGAATACAAGGCCTAACAGGAGTTATTGGGGACACAGGTATCCAGGGTGTAACAGGCCTACAACCAGTAACGGGTATTCAAGGTCTTACTGGCCTCATTGGGTTTACCGGAATACAAGGCGTAACAGGCCTACAACCAGTAACGGGTATTCAAGGGTTAACAGGATTATTTGGAGAGACAGGAATCCAGGGCCTTACGGGCTTTTATGGTTCTACTGGTATCCAGGGCTTAACTGGTCTTGCTTTAGGGGAAACAGGCATACAAGGTGTCACTGGATTTTTTGGTGAAACAGGTATTCAGGGTGTAACCGGTTTCTATGGGTTTACTGGCATCCAAGGCCTTACTGGATTAATTGGGGACACAGGTATCCAGGGCTTAACTGGTCTTGCTTTAGGAGAGACTGGTATTCAAGGCATCACAGGTTTTATCGGAGAGACTGGAATACAGGGACTGACAGGATTTTATGGCACAACAGGAATTCAAGGTGTAACCGGCCTTCAGCCAGTTACAGGCATACAGGGTATAACTGGTATCTACGGATTGACTGGTATTTATGGTGAAACAGGTATCCAAGGGGAAACCGGATTTTATGGAGACACAGGCGTGCAAGGTGTCACCGGGTTAGCCCTTGGTGAAACAGGAATACAGGGTGTAACAGGAATCCTTGGATTAGATGGTGTTACGGGAATCCAAGGGATCACTGGACTCACTGGGAATACCGGTACCCAGGGCCTAACTGGTCTTGCTTTTGGAGAAACAGGTATTCAGGGTGTAACCGGCCTAAAAGGCGATACTGGTATTCAAGGCATTACAGGCCTTGCAAATTTTTGGGACAGAGCTGATTACCCAGCAATGGGGGTCACACCCATTTTATTATGGAATGAAGTTGATGAAGCACTTTTTGTAGGAGTAACGGGGGTTTGCGGAAATTGGGTTCAGATATCGGCCGGGGCTCGAACAGGAGTAACTGGTGTACGCGGGGAGACAGGGCCACAAGGCGTGACTGGTATCTTAGGGATTGATGGTGTCACTGGCATCTATGGGCTTACTGGCTTCTATGGACTTACTGGAATACAAGGTGTCACGGGCATATACGGTCTTACCGGTTTTTATGGTGTCACCGGTGTCTATGGCTTGACGGGAGTATATGGCCTTACAGGTTTCTATGGACTAACAGGATTACAAGGTGTCACGGGCATCCTGGGCATTGACGGACAGACCGGTATTCAGGGTGTAACTGGTCTACAACCGGTAACAGGTATTCAGGGTGTAACAGGCTTTTATGGTCTCACCGGAGTATACGGCCAGACCGGAATCAGGGGCGTAACTGGTTTCTACGGACTTACAGGCCTCGCCCTTGGTGCCACCGGAATCCAAGGCGTCACTGGTATTTATGGACTTACGGGCTTCTATGGCCTCACGGGTATCCAAGGTTTAACAGGAATTTATGGTCTTACTGGAATTTATGGTCTTACCGGAGTTTTTGGTCGGACTGGTTTTCAAGGTGTCACGGGCATATACGGTCTTACCGGCCTTGCCCTTGGTGCCACCGGAATCCAGGGTGTTACCGGTATTTATGGAGTAACAGGCCTACAACCTGTTACTGGTATTCAGGGTATCACCGGTTTTTATGGTCTTACTGGAGTATATGGTCAAACAGGTATCCAAGGTGTCACAGGCTTCTATGGGCTTACTGGTGTTTACGGTCTTACAGGGTTTTACGGCCTCACAGGCATACAAGGGTTTACCGGGGCTGGTAATGTCGTAGGAGCAGCATCATCGACAGACAATGCCATAGTACGGTGGGATGGAACCACTGGCAAAATAATCCAAAATAGTGGAGTGATTTTAGATGATTCCAGCAGGATGTCCAATTTACACACTCTTACTTTTGATGCCGAATACAATAATGGAAATAGTGGTACGTCAAAAACTGTAGATTGGACCAATGGGCAAAAACAATACGTTACCATGACCGGAGATTGCACATTTACTTTTGGAGCCCCGGCAGGGCCTGGCAACTTTGTATTGAGGTGCATTCAGGATGCTACTGGAAGTAGGATTGCTACCTGGCCGGCTACAGTGTATGCCCCTGGAGGAAAAAGTGTAGGACTTGTTCTTAGCACTCCGGCCAACACTATAGACGTTGCGACTTTTTATTACAATGGAACAAACTATTATGGAACGGTTTTAAAAGCATTCGCAGTTTAACATAGGAAAGGATAGTATATATGTCAATGACGAAGGCACAGTTACTTGATGACCTCAGAGAGCAGTATAAATTTGTAGGTATCCCGGAAGCCCAGCAGACAACAACAATAATAACTCCCTACGTTATCAATGTCCTTGAATCCGGATTGTCAGAAGGAAAAAGGAAGCCTACAGGATTTCAGAAGAATATTGTTTTTTATGTCTATGACGAAGGGGGACCAGGCGAAGAGGCTTACTATGCAAAAGCGGAGCCGGTTAATACATCCAATACAGATATTACGGCTTCAACAACCAGTGGGCTCAGTTATTACAGAATTTTTATGAGCCAGGAATTAAGAGCTCGGACACAGGGTTTTATGTTGAAGGCCGTCCTTGCCATTGTAAATGAAGCCCCTGAAACTGTGGATCATGCAAAAAGACTGCTTTGGGCTTATGACATGTACAAAACACCTACAAAATATCTTGAAGCTTTCATGGTGGAATTGGCGAACAATGCCACTGTAAGAACAAGTGGCAACCTGGTTTCTGATCAGGATCTTGAATGGTTGATCAATTCAGCGATTACTAACATTATTGCTGCTTTCAGCTTTTAATTAGGAATCTGATACTATGGAAGCTTCTTTCCCCGCTGGGTGGAAATATAGATGTAAGCTATCTTACAGTCTGTATTATACAGGGTATTCTGATTTGACTAATTTTCCTATCCTTTTTATATGGACAGGAAGTCAGGCCACGTCAAATCTACCCCAGGCTATGTTTGATGCTGACGGATCAACTCCGGCTAAAAATGGTGGCGGAGACATTAGAATTACATTTGATAAGTATGGAAAAGTCCCAATAGCTTTCGAACGAAAAACTTTTACTACGGATAATGACCCGTCGGTGGCTAGGGCTGAGATCTGGGTTAAATTTCCGACCGTTTATTGGGATAAATTTACTCCTATTTATATTTGGTGGGGAAACTCAATTGCTGTAGACCTTACTCCTGACGATACCTACGGATATCACAATGTGTGGGATTCTAATTATAAAATGGTCATGCATTTGCCGGAATCTACTGCGCCCTATTACGACGTGACTATAAATGGCAATTATGCAGACGCTTCTTCCGCTAATGTATCATTAACATCGGGAAAAATTGCTGGAGCTCAGTCTTTTAACAGTTCTGTAAGTCCTGCTTTTCTACATGTGCCCAATAATTCTTCATTAAACATAACATCCAACATAACCCTTAGTACTTGGGTTAATGCGACAAACTGGTCGAGCAATAGGCGTATTTTACAAAAGGGTGCTGCAGATAATCAATATAGACTTTTAGCTGAGGGTGGTGTTCTTAAAACTACTTTAACAGGACTTACCGCAGTAGATGCTACTGCAGTATTACCATCAACAGGGGCATTCCATTACATTTGTTCTACCTATGATGGAACAAATATAAAGCTTTGGGTAGACGCAGCTAACGTAGCGACCGTGGCCTCCACAGGGAGTATTTCAACTACAACAGACGCTCTTAACATAGGCCATAAGCCCGGATCGGGAGTCAATGGCGACAGCATGCTGGGTGTCATTGATGAAGTCAGAATTAGTGATGTTGCCCGGTCTTCCGATTGGATTCTTACTGAATACACAAATCAAAATGACCCAGCCGGATCAACCATAATTGGAACTACAGAAACACTTGGAGTTTTATCCGGATGGAAAAGAGTTTGTGCTTTAACACAAGACAGGACAAAACTTGCTGGGGATGAATACGATATTCAGGTGCCTCTTATATGGACAGGGAGTGCTGCAACATCAAATTTACCTCAGGAAATGTTCGATGCCGATGGCGTAGCCCCGGCAAAATCTGATGGTGCAGATGTAAGATTCAGTACAGACCCAAATGGTGCGGAAGAATGTGCCTTTGAAATAGTTTCATTTTCTACGAATAATGACCCCTCAGTAGCTCGAGCTGAAATATGGGTCAGATGTAAATTTCTTTCTTCTTCAACCAACACAAAAATATATGTATGGTACAATAATCCTTCCGCTGCGGCTATTGGTGCCAATGACACTCAAGGTGTAAGATCCTGCTGGAGAGACAACACAGTAAATTATTTATCCGTCCATCATATGGATGGTTCTGGGGATGTAAGTGATTCGGCAAATAACGTTTATGGTTTAACAAATTCTGGGTCAACCTCTACCACTGGAAAATTAGGTGGCGCGAGAGCTTTAAATGGTTCATCTCAATATTTAGAGACAGGGGACTATTACGTTACAGGAAATGGGTATAAATCCATTTTTTTCTGGGCATATCTCAACAACACTAATGTTGCAGGGCTCGTGACTTACGGAACGAATGCACTTGGTAGTGAGTGGGGTATGTTAATTCAGAATACCCATTGGTATTTATGGGGCTGGGGGGGTGGCCAGGATTTTGATTCCGGAGTCACTCCTAGTACTGGACAATGGTACTATGTGGTGGCAACTTATGACGGAGCAAAAAGCCATATTTACATTAATGGTTCTGAACTTGGTACCGGTTTTACCAATAACTACAATACTCAAATAGGTCCTTTACGTGTAGGAAGAGCTGTTGATGGTGCCAGTACTTATTATCTTAATGGAAATCTTGATGAAATTCAGGTAGCTAGTTCAAGTACCAGTGCCAATAGAATAACTTCAATGTATAACTCTCAGAATTCCC
>Ga0315289_10010449_pt1 | contig 13292 bp, 6 predicted proteins | sample YL17G11_40_MG_FD_203452 | JGI IMG/M metagenome (GOLD analysis project Ga0315289, IMG submission 203452) | Sediment microbial communities from Yellowstone Lake, YNP, Wyoming, USA - YL17G11_40 | ecosystem: Environmental > Aquatic > Freshwater > Lake > Sediment | place: USA: Wyoming | collected...
CGCCAGGTCCTGCAGGGTCAGCTTTCCCTGCAGCGTCGCCGCAAGGGCGTCGATCCGCTTCTCCACCCCCTCCTCGCCGAAGGCCTGCCCGCCGAGCAGCCGCTCGGTTTTCCGATCGAAGACGATCTTGAGGACCATCTCCTTGGCCCCCGGGTAGTAGGCGGCGTGGTGGTCCCGCACGACGGTCGCGGAGCCCACGTCGAAGCCCGCGGCGCGGGCCGTTGCCTCGGAGAGACCCGTGCAGGCGGCGGTCGCGTCGAACACCTTCACGACGCTGGAGCCCAGCGCACCGTGGTACTTCAGGGACTGGCCCAGGGCGTTGGAAGCGGCGATGCGCCCCTGGCGGTTGGCGGGGCCGGCCAGCGGTACACGGACCTTGCGGCCCGACACCTTGTGCACGATCTCGTTCATGTCGCCCGCGGCCCAGATGTTCGGGTCCGAGGTCCGCAGGGTTTCGTCGACCAGAAGGCCCCCCGTTTCCCCCAACGCCAGACCGGCCTGCTGCGCCAGCCCCAGCTCCGGCCTGACCCCGACGGACAGCAGGACCACGCCCGCGGGAATCCGCCGGCCGTCCTCCAGCTCCGCCTCCCCAGCGGCCGTGTGGATGGCCTTGAGGCCGACGCCGGTCAGCACCCGCACCCCGTGCGCCTCCAGCCGCTGGGCGATCAGGCTTCCGAATTCCGGGTCCATGGCGGACATGACCTTGGGCAGGAGCTCCACGACGGTGGTCGCGATCCCGCGTTTCGTGAAGGCCTCCGCCATCTCCAGTCCGATGAAGCCCCCGCCCGTGATCACGGCCGAGGCGGGCTTTTCCGATTCGAGGTACTCCTGGATGCGGTCCATGTCGGGGACAGTCCACAGCCGGAAGACGTTCGGCCCATCCACACCCGCGATGGGTGGTGTTAGTGGGACGCCGCCCTGGGCCAGGATGAGCGCATCATAGTCCAGCCAGAATTCTCCGGCGGAGTTTTTGACCCGCACCCTCCGGGCCACGCGGTCGATCTCCAGCGCTTCCGTGCCGACCAGCACCTTGACGACGTAGCGGCTGTCGAACCCCTCCGGCGTCTGCAGCAGGAGCGCGGAGCGCTTCCGGATGTCCTGCGCAAGGTAATACGGCAGCCCGCAGTTCGCGTACGAGACGTAGGGTCCACGCTCGACTACGGTGATGTCCGCCGTTTCGTTGACCCGGCGGGCGCGGGCCGCGGCGGTCGCACCGCCGGCCACCCCTCCGATGATGAGGATCTTCTTTGGCATTCGTGCTTTTATCTCCGATTCCGATATATATATAATATTGTATATAAAAAGGCAACCCCGTTCCGGCGCGTTCCTCCGGCAGGAGCCCACTGAGGTTCAGGGGGTAAGAGCGAGGGAACGCAGCCAGGCTTGGGCGCGTCGATTAGCCATGATTTAGGACATCGACGTATTATGCTGTCCCGTCTGCGGAAACAGGATGTCCGTGATCGCCGTTATCCGCTGTCACTTTCACGAGCCACCCCCTGCGGTCCCTACGGCAGATCGGCGGCGTGCCAGGGTCAACGGCCACCTGGCCCCGCGCAGGCAATCCGCACTCTTGCCAGCCCTATGGTGCGTACTTTACACTCGTGACGATCCCGAAACGACGAAAGGAAACAGGATGAAGAAAAAGATCGCGGCGATGGCCTTTCTCGCGCTGCTCGCAGGCGTGCTGCAGGCGGAAGACATCCGGGTCGTTGTCCCTTACCTGGGGGCTGCAACGAACGTGTACGAGAAGACGGATCCGAACTACACGATCGCCTGGGACGACACGAAGCTCATGGAGGGTCTCTTCTTCCAATGGGTGAATCCGGACCTCTTCCAGGCCAACGCCTTTGTCTATCACTCGGCCGACATCAACTACAGCCAGCTCTGGGGCGGGCACCTGATCGGCGACTTCTACATCTGGTCCAACCCGCTGGGCAAGGCCGCGGTCGGGGCAGGCGTCGAGGTGATCAGCCTGGCCACCCACGCGGGCGACGTGGAGAGCGCCCAGTTCATCTACGACCTCAACGTTCCGCTGACGGTGTACGTTCCGTACGCCCGGGTCGGCCACTACTTCTACCTGGGTTCGCGGGACAAAGTGCTCCTGTCCTTTTTCCCCTGGGCCGGCGCGGAATACGACATCACGCGGGGCCATAGCTCGTTGGTTGCGCTTCCGCCCGGCCCTCCTCCCCAATACGTCGACGTGGACATCGACGACGAGACCCTCTACGGCCTCGCGGGTCTGAGCGTGAGCGCGACGATCATGCACTTCATCGAGCTGCAGGCCAAGTACAAGCTCACGTTCAACGCCGACGATCGCCTCAGCACCTGGGACGCGATGGCCAACGTGTTCTTCACGCGCCACTGGGGCGTGTCGTACCGATTCAAGTACATGCAGAGCACGAGCGGCTCGACGAGCTACCACATCGGCGGCATCGCCTACGTGTTTTAGAGCTGAGAGGCGGCCGCTCGCTGCGACCGCCCGCTCACTCCTCGCCGAGCAGCGTGAGCGAGACGTTCGTGTGCTGGATATGGAGATGGCCAGCAGAGAGGCGCGGCAGGTCGGGGAGCTGCGCCAGGACCTCCGCGCGAGATCCGGCGCCTCATCGAGGAGATCGAGCAGGTCCGCGTTTCCCTGGAGCAGGGCGCCTTCCGTGAGGTGCTGTTCAAGTCCCGCAAGCGGGTGAGCCTGCGTCTGCCCCGCGTTGCTCTTCCCCGACTGCGGGGATTCCCGGAAGAGCTGTCCGAGGACATCCTGGACTTCGCACCGCAGGCTGTGGACCTGCGCGAGCAGCTCCTCCAAGCCCCTGGACCAGATCCGCGCCGAGATCGAGCTTCTGCTGGTAAAAACGCGCCGATCACCCCGACTTTCAGGAGCGTACCGGTCTCGCGCCCGAGGAAGCGGTGCTTGACGGCGAGCTGCAGGCTCAGAGCGTGGAGTTAGTCGAAGCGGAGAAGGTATTGCGGGGCCTGGGCTTCGAAGCTTTCGCCATGATTCCCTCCAACCTCGTACTGCAGTCGCCGCGCTGGCTGCTATATTACGCCTTGGCGATCCGGGAACCCGGCGGTCGCACCGCCGGTCACCCCTCCGCTGATGAGGATCTTATTGCTCTTTCGTGCTCCTGATGGCGATTAGCAATATATAGCCTGGCAAGCCCCGACAGGCGTTACGCTGGCCGATCCTGTCCGCTATTTCCGGTTATATATGCAATTTTTTCTATATTTCATTGATAATCCACAAAGCTGTGTATATGATTACAAATACAATCATGAATAGGCAGGAGGGGTCGGATGAACCCGCGCAAGCACGCAGCCATTGTTTGGATCTTTTTTCTCGCCGCTTCCGGAGTCGCCTTCGCGCAGGCCGATGCGCGGAATTTGTATGATCGCGCCCTGGAGCTATACCGCGCGGAAGCCTTCGCGGAGGCCTTGCCGCTGTTCCAGGAGTTCATCGCCGTCGCGCCGCAGGATACCAAGGCGGATGACGCCCAGTGGTACCTAGGTCGTGCCTACCTGAAATTGGGCCGGATCGACGAGGCCGTGCAGGCCTTCGAGGCGGTGCGCGGCCACGACGGCGGGAGCAACCGCATCGTGGAGGCCACCACCGACCTGGCCAAAATCCGGCTGGACCGGGGGGACCTGGACGCAGCGCTGGGCCTGCTGGAGCCGCTGAAGAAGACCCAGGACCTGGCACCGGAGGACCGGCGGTCACTGCGTCTCCTGGCCGACGTGCGCCTGGAGCTGGGCGTCCGGGACTGGAAGGCCTACCGCGACCAGGAAGCCCGGTATCACCTGGGCGAGGCCGTGGCCGAGTACGAGTTCCTGCTGCGGGAGCCCAGGGACGACAAGGAGCGGCTTAGCCTGCTGGAGGACCTGGGCAAGATCTACCTGCAGCTCATGGAGACCGGACGCGATGCCCAGGCAGCGCGAGTGTACCAGGAGGCGGCGATCGGCGCCTTTGGACAGGCCCTGGACCTGAACCCGGAGGAGCCGAAGAAAGGCAAACTGCTGGGTTTGCTGGAGAGCGCGCGCCAGCCCGAGCGGGTCGCGCTGACCGGCACCGTCGAAGCGTTGGGCGGTGCGGCAAACGCGTCCAGCGAGCGCCCGACTGCCTCCAGCGTCTGGCTTCCCGGCCTCCGCGCCTCCGCCGACCTGCTGCTCCATCTTCCGCTCGGCTGGCAGAACGAGCTGCGCCTGGCGGCAGGGGTCGCCGCAGACAGCTTCGCCGGCAAGGCTTCGAACTTTCCGGCCGGCGAGATCGGGGCGGAACGCATCCTGCAGAGCACAGCCGACCTGAACGCGGGGGCCGCCTGGGTCGCCGGGTCCAGGCACGGCCTACACTCCGAGCTGAACCTGTCCGGCAGCTATCGGCTGGCCCAGGACCCCGGCGACGATTCCTGGAACCTGGGCCTCGACGAACAGCTGGCCTGGCGCCTGTCTCCCGCCTGGAAGCTCGGCCTGGGCGGGGCGTTCCTGCTAGAAAAGTTCCCGGAGTACCTTACGGCCTCGGGGCGGGAGCTGGACCGCTGGGAGCTCGGCGCCAATCCACATATGACCTGGTACCTGCTGCCGGAGTTGAACCTGGCCCTGGGCTATGATTTTACCTTCCGCCAGTATTTGAACGCGGTGTATCCGCCCGACACGGCCAACAAGCAGTACCTGATCCACCGCGCGGACCTGAAGCTGCAGGCGACTCCGGGCCAGATCCTGCACGCCTCCCTGGATTACGCCTTCACCTTCAACCAGACGAAGAATTACACCGTCACGGTTTTTGGGAACCCCGTCGACCAGACGGTGCCCGGTTATTACGACTACCTGGAGCATTCCGTCGGCCTCGGTGCCCGTCTCAAGTGGACCCGGGATTTCGAGACGACGGTCAACGTCGGCCTCGCTTTCCAGGACTTTCTCAACTACCCAGCCAGGGATGCCACTCAGACTTTCACAGGGGAAAAAAGGAAAGATACGCACTACAGCCTGGACGCGGAGGCCAAGTACCGGATCTGGAAAAAAAAGGCCAGCCGCTTCGGCGACGTGTGGGCGGACATCCGGGCGGAGTTCGACAAGAACGTCTCGAACGCGACGTATGAGAACACCATCGCGACCAACTACCGAACCCTGGCCATCACCGGAGGCCTCATGCTGGAGCTGAAATGAGCCGCCAGGCCGCCCTCCGGGTCACCATCATCGCGCTGCTGGCCGTGATGGCCGGCCTGGTGCTGTACAAGGTGCTGGGTCTGGGCTACTCCTACGCCAGCATCATCCCCCAGGAGAGCTACTCGGTGGAGCTGGGCATGAGCTTCACCGGGATCGGGGAAGACGTGAGCGTGCGCACCTTCCTGCCGGCCAGCGAGGAGACCCAGAGTATCACCGATGAGCTGGCCAGCGCCCCTTCCTTGAGCTTCCGCCGGGAGCAGACCCTGCTGTACACCGCCGGGGAGTGGAGCCAGTACAACGCGCAAGGACCCTACCAGATCCTGTATTCCTTCAGCGCCCAGATCCGAGCCGTGCAGTACCGGCTGGATGCGGGCCTGCGCATCCCCGACCACTACCCGAAGAGCCTCGCCCAGTACCTGGCCCCCACCGAGGTGATCCAGCTGGACCACCCCCTGATCCGGGAGCTGTCGGACCGGGTCCGCGACCCGGAGCACCGGGAGCTGGCGACCTTGAAGAACATCTACGACTACGCCTCGGGGCTGGCCGGGCGGCCGTTCAAGGGCACGACCGACGCGGTGACTGCCGCCAAGCTGGGCGAGGCGAGCTGCAACGGCAAGAGCCGCCTGTTCATCGCCCTGGCGCGCAACAACGCGATCCCCTCCCGGCTGGTCGGCGGCCTGATCCTCACCCCAGGCGCCAAGCGGACCTCCCACCAGTGGGTGGAGGCCTACGTGGCCGGGCGCTGGGTGCCGTTCGACGCCCTGAACAGCCACTTCGCCGAGCTGCCCGACAACTACCTGGCGCTGTACCGCGGGGACGAAGCCCTGTTCACCCACAGCCCGAACATCGGCTTCGACTACCGCTTCACCATCAAGCGGCGGATCGTGGCCAACGACCGGCTGGCCGGGTTCCTGGGCGGTCACGGCTTCAACCTGTACCAGGCGCTGAGCTCCTTCCGCCGGGTCAACATCCCGCTGAATCTCTTGAAGTTCCTGCTCATGATCCCCTTCGGGGTGCTGGTGGTCGTGGTGGCGCGCAACGTGATCGGGGTCAACACCTTCGGCACCTTTTTGCCGGCCCTGATGGCGGTGGCGGTGCGCGAAACGGGCCTGCTGGCCGGCCTCGCCGGGTTCGTGGTGATCCTCGCCGTCACGGCGCTGGTGCGCATACCGCTGAACAAGCTAGGCGTGCTGCACACCCCCAAGCTGGCCATCCTGATGGTGATCGCCATCCTGACCATGCTGGGGCTCACCGTGCTGGCCGACATCGTGCGCGTCGACGCGCTGGCCTCGGTCGGGGCGGTGACCCTGTTCCCCATCGCCATTCTGACCATCACCTCGGAGCGCATCGCCCTGAGTCTGGAGGAGGAGGGCTGGAAGAAGACCGGGAGCGTCATGCTGTGGACTCTGGTCGTTATGAGCGTCGCCTACTTCATGATGCAATCCGTGGCTCTGCAAGCCCTGATCCTGGCCTTCCCCGAGCTGTTCCTGGGCGTGGTGGCCCTGAACCTGTGGATCGGCAATTGGACCGGGCTGCGCGTCTCGGAGCTGCTGCGCTTCCGTTCGCTATACCGCGCCGGCGGGGGCGACGAGCCCGGCGGGCCGCAGGAGGACTGAGGTGGTGGAGAGGGGCGGCCTGGGCCACATCCTGGGCATCAACCGGCGAAACCTGCAACTGATCTACCGTCACAACCCGCGCTCCGGCTTCCCGGTGGTGGACGACAAGGTGAAAACCAAGGAGGTCCTCTCCCAGGCCGGCGTTCCCGTCCCGCGGACCATCCGGGTCATCGACTCCTTCCTGGCCGCCCGCCGATCGCTGGCAGAGCTGGCCCGGGAACCCACCTTCGTGGTCAAACCGGCGCGTGGGCACGCCGGGGGCGGCGTGCTGATCGTGGCGAGCGACCCAGCGGGGGGCTGGCGAACCCCTTCGGGGCGACGCCTCGATGCAGGCGAGATGCTGCAGCACCTGGGCGACATCCTGTTTGGCGTGTATTCCCTCGGCCGTACCGACGACCGCGCCCTGGTGGAGGAACGGGTCAACCCGCACCCCTTCTTCCGGGAGATCTACGCCCGCGGCATCGCGGACATCCGCATCATCCTGTTCCGCGAACAGCCGGTCATGTCCATGCTGCGCATCCCCACGGACGCTTCGGACGGCAAGGCCAATCTGCACCAGGGCGCCATGGCGGTGCGGGTAAGCCTGTCCGACGGCCGCACCGGCCCCGGGGTCTACCGCGGCAAACCCGTCACCCGCCACCCGGACACGGGTGCGCCCGTGAGCGATCAGGTGCTGCCCTTCTGGAACGAGCTGGTCGCGCATGCCCGCACGGCAGCCCGGGCGGTACCCCTCAAATACGTCGGCGTGGACCTGGTGATCGACGAGGCCCTGGGTCCCCTGATCCTGGAAGTCAACGCCCGCCCGGGGCTGCAGATCCAGGTGATCAACGGCGCCGGCCTGGTGCCGGCGGTGGAGAGCGTTCAATGAAGATGAGCTTCCGCGACCTGTGGCGCTACAGCGCCCTGCCCGTGCTGGTGGTTCTGGCGCTGCTGTTCCTGATTGGGGCCTGGCTGCAGACCCGGGCCGTGCAGCTGCGCTCCCGGCCGCTGGTGATCGAGGTCAGCCAGACTCCGGCGGCCAGGGTCGGATCGGAAACGGCCCTGGAGCCGGCCGTCGAGGAGCCGGAATCCGCAGGCGACTCCCCGACGGACGCAGCAGCCGACTCACCGCGAGGCCTGTTCCGCCGGGCGCTGGAGGCACAGCGTCTCGGAAGCAGCGAGCAGGCGCTTGAGGGCTACCGGCAGGCGTTGCAGCTGCGCCCCACCTATTGGGAGGCCGCATACAACCTGGGTGTCCTGTACCTGACCACGGGCAACCCCGGTGAGGCAATCAGCGCGCTGGAGGGCGCCGCCGGCTTGGCCGGCGGGGACAAGAAGGCGCGCACGCTCTACAACCTCGGTGTGGCCTACGGGCGGGTCGGCATGTTGCTGAACGCCGAGAAGTCCTTCCTGCAGGCCATCAACCTGAACCCTGCCAGCCTGAAGGCGCGGGCCAGCCTGGCGGAGGTCTACCGGAAGCTGGACCGTCCCAAGGAGGCGGAGCGGATGTACCGCGAAGCGCTGCGGCTGGACGACGCCTTTGCCCCTGCGTACTTCGGTCTGGCTCTGCTGGCGCTGGGCGACGGAAACAAGGAGCTGGCCGCGGAACGGCTGCAGAAGGCCGTGACGCTCAACCCCGCCTTCGAGGAGGCACGGCAGCAGCTGGCCGGCCTGCTGTTCGAGAAGGGTGAAGTAGACCGGGCCCGCGCCCAGCTGGAGTACATCGTGGAGAATTCCGAGTCGCCGACGGAAGCCTTCTTCCAGCTGGGCCGCATGGAGTTCGCCCGCCGCCAGTACTCCAAGGCAGCCGACCTGTACCGCAAGGCCTACGAGCAGTCCGGGGGCAGCAACCTGTCCGCGCTCAACAACCTGGCCCTGAGCCTGAAGGCCCAGGGCGACAGCGAGCAGGCCAAAGCCGTGTTCCTGGAGGCGCTGGGCAGACAGCCCGGCTACGCGAGCGCCCACTACAACCTGGGTTTGTTGTACCTGGATGAAGGCGAGCCGGCCGCCGCCCAAGCATCGTTCGAGCGCGCCGTTGCCCTGGACCCGCGGTCCGCCGACTCGTGGTACAACCTGGGGGTGGTGTATTCCCGGCGCAATACGCCGCGCAAGGCCGTGGAAGCCTACGAAAAGGCCCTGGCCCTGGAGCCGGCCAACCAGAAGGCCCGCCTGAACCTGGCCGTTCAGTACAGCCGCAGCGGGGAGCACGCCAAGGCGGTGGAGCAGTACCGGCTGGTCGTGGCCGCGCAGCCCTCGTACGCCGCGGCCTGGTACAACCTGGCGCTCGCCCTCAAGGAGCTGGAGCGTTGGACTGAAGCCGAGCAGGCCTACCTGACCGCCATCCGGCTGGCTCCGGGCGAGACCAAGTACCGCCTGAACCTGGGCACCCTGTATGCGGGGATCACCCGCACCGCGGACGCGGTCCGGGTGTACCGGGAGGCGCTGGAGATCGACCCCAAGGACGCGAGCCTGCACTACAACCTGGCGCTGCAGTACAAGAAGACCGCTGACCTGCTGCAGGCCCGTGGGGAGCTCGAGCGCGCCGTGTCACTGGACCCGGCCTTCGCCAAGGGGTGGCTGGCCATCGCCGACCTGGCCGCCGAGGCCGGGGACCACCCCGCGGCAGTGCAGGCCCTGCAGAAAACGCTGGACCTGGACCCGCAGGACGCGCTCACCCGTTACGAACTGGGCAAGGAGTACCTGGCGCTCGCCGACTTCACCCGGGCGGCCGGCTTGTTCGAACAGGCGCTGGCCAAGGTCCAGGATAACCCCTGGATCTGGTACAACCTGGGCAAGGCCCGCCAGCAGCTGGGCAGGGAGGCGGAGGCCCAGAAGGCGTACAACCAGGCGCTGGCCCTGGACCCGGGAATGAGCCGGCTGGTCTCGCGCCGGTTGGGCAAAGGCGAGGACTCCCTGCAGGCCCTGAAAGACCTGGTGGCCCAGCAGCCCGAGAACTCCAGCCTGCGGCTGCAGCTGGCCGACCAGCTGCGCCGCCAGGGAGCGGCGAAGGAGGCAGTGCAGGAGATCCAGCGCGTGCTCAGGAGCTCGCCAAAAGAAGCGGCAGCCTGGGCCGCCCTGGCGGAGATCCAGATCGACCAGGACGAGCTGGCCCGCGCCGAGGACACCCTGCGCAAGGCCCGCGGTCTGCTGCCGCAGGACGGGCAGATCGCCTACCTGTACGGCAAGGTGCTGGTCCGGCAGGAGAACCTGGAACAGGCCCTGCCCGCCCTGGAGCTGGCCGCCGCCCGCCTGCCCAAAGCCGTCGTCGCCCTGCGTCTTTTGGGCAACACGCGTTACGAGTTGAAGGACTACCCCGGCGCGATCGCAGCCCTCGCGCGGGCCTGGGAGCTGGACCCCGACGACGGCAACACCGCCATCGACCTGGGCAAGGCCTATTATCGCGCCAAGGACAACGAGCGCGCCGCGACGCTGTTCCGGGAAGCCCGCCGGCTCATGCCGGACTATTCCTGGGGCGGCATCTGGCTGGGGCGCGCCCTGGCCGGGCTGAAGGACTACGCGCAGGCCGAAAGCGTGTACAAGCAGGTCATGGAGCGGGACCCGGGCTTCATCCAGAGCTACATCAGCCTGGGCGATCTGGCCGCCAGGAACAACGACACCACCGCGGCCCGCGATTATTACCGCCGCGCCCTGCAGATCGACCCGTTCCACCAGGCCACGAAGGACAAGCTGGCCAAGCTGTAGGCAGCGTCGCGGCCGGGCTATGGAACCGGCCGGCTGCAATCAATATAATGGGCACGTGCAGTACCATCCCCTCACCCTGCTGCTGTTTCTGGCCGCGGCCCTGCTGCTGGCACTCGCCCTGTACGGCCTGATCCTGAGGCGCCCGGCCCACGCTGCTTCGTTCAGCCTGGCTATGATGTGCTGCGCCGCCTGGGCTTTAGCCTATGCGCTGGAGATCATGAGCCTGCCCCTGGAGGCCAAGGTCTTCTGGGTCCGGGCCCGCATCATCCCCATCGCGCTTTTTCCTTTTCTCTGGTTCTGGCTGGCACTGCAGCATACCGGCCGCCTGCGGTGGCTGGGCGGCGGACGGTTCCTGCTGTTCCTGATCGTACCGGCGGTGAGCATCGCCGCGGCGGTGCTGCCCGGAGCGCCCGGCAGGGCGTTCCGCTTCGAATTCCGGTTCGCCGCGGGCAACCCTTTCCACACGCTGGCCTTTACCAACGGGCCCTGGTTCTACGTGCATCTGGTATACTCCTACCTGCTCCTGGCCACCAACCTGATCCTGCTGGCCGCTTCGCTGCCGGCAACCCAGCCGCTGTACCGCCGCCAAACCTGGTTCCTGATCGCCGGGATTCTCCTGCCGATGGTCACTGAGGCGCTGTTCCAGCTGGGGCTGTCGCCCATCCCCGGCCTGAACCTCTCGCCGTTCGCGCTGACCCTGTCGGGCATCCTGATCGGCCTGTCCCTTTTCCGCTATCGCCTGCTGGACCTCATGCCGGTGGCCGGAGAGCTGGTCGTTCAGGTCATGGACGACCCCGCCCTGGTGCTGGATCCCCGCGGGCGGCTGGTCGGCTACAACCCGGCGGCCGCCCGGGTCATCGGCCAGGATGGCCGGCTCGCCCTGGGCCGCTGCCTGGCGGAGCTGCCGGACCCCTGGGCCACCGCGCTCGGGGCCTTCGGGGGAGACGGCGGCGGGCGGGAGGAGGTCCGCGTGCGGTCCGGCGGGGGGACGAGGTTGTACGACATTACCCTGTCTCCGATTGCGGACAATGCGAACCGGCGCCTCGGCGGTCTGCTGCTGCTGCACGATCTCACGGAGCTGCGCGAAAGCCGGGAGCGACTGCAGCTGGCCTTCGACAGCGCCAACGACGGGCTGTGGGACTGGTATGTGCCGACCGGCAGCGCCTACTTCAGCCCGCGCTACTACACGATGCTCGGCTACTCACCGGGCGAGTTCCCCCCGAGCTACGAGTCGTGGAGCCGGCTGGTGCACCCGGATGACCTGGTCCCGGCCAAGGCCGAGATCCACGGCTGCATCGAACGCGGGCAGGAAGGCTACGCGGTGGAGTTCCGGATGCGCACCCTGGACGGCCGCTGGCGCTGGATCCTCAGCCGCGGCCGGGTGATCGAGCGGGCCGCCGGAGGCAAGGCGGTCCGCATGGTGGGCACCCACGTGGACATCACCGAGTACAAGGTCCTGGAGGAACGCCTGCGCGCGAGCGAGGTCAAGTTCCGCTCGTTCATCGAGCAGGCGGCCGAGGGGATCATGCTGACCGACGAGCAGGGTATCATCATCGAGTTCAACCCCGCCGCGGAGCGGATCCTAGGCCTGCACTGCGCCGAAGCGATCGGCCAGCCCGCCTGGTCACTGATGGAACGCCTGGCGGTTAAAGGGATGGGGATCCCGCCCCAAGCCCTGCAGCAGTCAGCGGAGGAGCGGGTCAGGCAAGCGCTGGCCTCCGGCCAGACCGATTTCCTCAACCGCAGGTTCGAGGCCACCATGCCGGCCGAGGGTCCTTTCCCTGTCCGCTACCTGGAGCACTACATCTTCCCCATTCGTACCGACCAGGGATTCCGGCTCGGCAGCATCACCCACGACGTCACCGAGCAGCGCCGCGCCCAGGAGGAGCTGCACGCGAGCGAGGAGCGGCTCGTGCAGGCCCAAAAGATGGAGGCCGTCGGGCGGCTGGCCGGCGGCATCGCCCACGACTTCAACAACCTCCTTACGGTCATCAGGGGGTACTCCGAGATGGTGCGGGAAGCCCTGCCCGGCTCCAGCCCCCTGCGCGGCGACGTGGAGGAGATTTCGCGGGCGGCGCAGCGAGCCGCCGCCCTGACCGCCCAGCTCCTGGCCTTCGGCCGGCGCCAGATCCTGCGCCCTCGGGTCATCAGCCTGAATGCCCTGGTGCGGGACATGCAGAAGATGCTGCGCCCGGTGATCGGCGAGGACGTGGAGCTGGAGGTCAGGCTCGCGCCGCAGCTGGGCAACATCCGCACCGACCCCGGGCAGGTGGAGCAGGTGCTCACAAACCTGGCCTTGAACGCCCGCGACGCCATGCCGGGGGTAGGGCGGATCACGCTGGCCAGCTCCAACTGCGAGGTCGGACCGCGGCCTCTCCCGGAGCACCCGGAGGTAAAGCCCGGGCGTTACGTGCTCCTGCAGGTGAGCGATACCGGCTGCGGCATGGAACCGCGCGTTCTGGAGCACCTCTTCGAGCCTTTCTACACGACCAAGGAGAAAGGCAAAGGCACGGGGCTGGGCCTGTCCACCGCCTACGGCATCATCAAGCAGAGCGGCGGCTACATCTTCTGCGCCAGCGAGGTCGGCCGGGGCACCCGCTTCGACATCTACTTCCCCGTCGACGACGGAAAGCTCGAGGAGGAGCCCGGCCGTGCCGCTTCCGGGCAAACCGGCACCGGGCCGACCGCCACGGTGCTCCTGGTGGAAGACGAACAGGCCGTGCGCGGCTTCGCCAGGTCGGTGCTGACTGCCGGCGGGTATCGGGTGCTGGAAGCCGCCCGCGCGACCGAAGCCCTGGAGGCGGCTCAAGCGGCCGCTGAGCCCATCGACCTCCTGCTCACCGA
>Ga0315289_10010450_pt1 | contig 13290 bp, 10 predicted proteins | sample YL17G11_40_MG_FD_203452 | JGI IMG/M metagenome (GOLD analysis project Ga0315289, IMG submission 203452) | Sediment microbial communities from Yellowstone Lake, YNP, Wyoming, USA - YL17G11_40 | ecosystem: Environmental > Aquatic > Freshwater > Lake > Sediment | place: USA: Wyoming | collected...
TCGTCCACGATTAAGGTAACTCGATCGCCTGATTAAGCCATGGACTTCATAATTTTTTGAAAGAAGGAATTCTGCAAGATATGAGCCATCTTGGCCTGTTATTCCCGTAATCAGTGCTTTCTTCATTGAAGTATTTCTTAAGACACCAATTCAGATAGCTTGACAGAATTAATAGGCTACCGCCTTCATATTAGAATACATAAATTGTTCCACAAAAAAAATTCTATTTAGTTTAATGTTTAATGTCAAATTGGCTCGCGGTTGGATCATGAAAGAAAAAGATTTATTCAAGTTACTATATCCGTTTTATGGTTGTAGCGGCTGCTTTTTTTGTATCTTTAATCCGCGCGTGAACGAATTCAGGATATAGGAAATCACCGGTTTAAGCTCTTTATACGGCTGGTCGCGCCGGAACATCAGCGAATAAATGCCGATCGTTGCCACGGCGAACACAATTCCTTTCAAAACCAGGTCCAAGATGCCCCACCATATTTGCTGGTCGACCATGGGCAGGGCAGGATAATTCTTGAGACTCCATCGGGAGCAAGCCAGAATGATCCCCATCACCAGGGTGGAGGAGAGGACCGTCTTAAATACGAGAGCATAGGCGCTTCTAACCGTTCCATAGATCTGTTTGAGAGAAACAACGAGAATGAGGATGGATATGAATAAAAAGCTGACAGCGCACGATACGGCCACGCCCGGGAGACCATACCCGAGCTTGATCGCCAGAATGTCCAGAACGGCGTTGAGCCCGAGTCCGCCGAGGACGATGCCAAGCCATTTAAGAAGCTGGCCCGTCACGTTCAGGTAGTATGTGAAGAATGTCCTCGAAAGATAAACCAAGTATCCAAGACCCAGGATGACCATCAAAGGAAGGCTGTCCACATATTTGGTCAGGATCGTTCTGATGATGAACATGTAGAATAGAATGGCGCAGCCTAAAATGACGCCGTTGAGCATCAGATAGCTGGCCAGAAGGCTTTCGGCGTATTTTTTATAATGGCTTTTGACGGCGGTCCCGTACTTTCCTCCCTCCACTAGGATCTTGCGATAGACGGTCATATTGATGGCCTGGGAGAACGGCTCGGCCGTGCCCATCGTGTTCAGGGCCATGGAATACAGTCCGACGGTCTTGGTGGCGGTCATGGCCGTCAGGACGATGATATCGATGTTCCAGAAGAAGCTCTCCGATAGTTTATTGACGAACAGGACGAAACCTGTTTTTAACAGCTGGAGGGTCTTCTTGACCTCGATTTGGAAATGGAATTTCGGCTTTTTTAGGCAGATGAGATAATAGGAAGAGGCAATGATATCCGTCAAAAAAAGAGCAAAAAGCGCGCCCTTAAGTTTGAAAAGGATGACGGCGGGAATATTGAAAGCCGGCGTGATAAACTTCAGCATGAGGTCCGACTTTCCGATGATCATGAATTTTCCTTCCGCCTTGATATAGGCTTCCAGAAAAGACATCGTCCTGTTGGCCAGGACGACGAGAGTCACCAAAATAAGCACGGGAAGATCCAAGACACCCTTGAATGTCACTCCGGCGAAGAAAAGGCTCCAGAGCAAGACGATGGCGAACGCGCTCAAGATCGAAAAACTCGTAAAGATCGTATTCTTGATGAGCGCAACTTCTTTTTCGTCGCCCCGGCCATAGGCGATGGGGACATCCCGGTACAAGCTTTGGAGAAGCCCGAGCTGAAGCATCCCGCTGTATTGAATGATGAGATTGGCGATCGCCAGTGCGCCGAAAAGGGCCGGCTCCAAGAACTTCGCGGTCACGATGGCGCTGGGGATGGCGAGAATGCGGCCGATCAGGGCGGACAGGGACATCAAGCCCGTCAGCTTGACGGCCTCTTTTCTCTGGGAGCTCATGCCGCCGGCCGATGCGGCGTTCTCTTCAGGCACGCGCTTCTCCCAAGGCACAGAGGACAGCGGCGATATTTTTCCCGGCCGTCCCCTTATGAGGCCCGGCCTCTTGTTCGACGAGCGCCTCTCTCTTCTTTTTATCCAGAGAACGATCCTTGAGGTAGGCGTTGATCGCGGCGATCATCTCTTCCGGCGTCGAACAGAGGCGGGTTGCGCCGGAGGCTACGATCCTCTGGTTGTGGGTTTGATGGAGGTCGATATCGATGCTCTGGCGGAGCTTTTTCCGGCGTTCGGGGTCCCCTTCGAAGACAACGTTCACCAGAGGCACGTCGAGGATCGCGGCTTCGATATTGACCGTTGAGAACATGTTCACGAGCACATCCGTGTGCTTCAAGATCGAAGCGAGCTTGACCTGCTCGGACTCCGGCATGTCCATGGTCAAACGGTCGGAGAGGATCTCGGGCCGATCGATCCTGACCAAGGGATGATCGTTCTCGAGCCGGGTGAACTCATCGAAGAGATATTCGTGTTCCCTGGCCTTGCTCTTTTTGACGACGTAATGCAGGGGGTGGAGTCTGACCAGAAGCTGGGCGGGCGGACCGATCCTCCCGTCGCGGATGGCTTCGGCGATGAGTCGAACGATATCGGCGTTCCATGGGTAGCTCGTCGGCGATTTCGTGGCGAGGAAAATGAGCTTTCTGTTGGGGTTAAGCTTCAACAGAGCGAAGAGCCGTTCCTTCGACAGAAACATCTCCGGCTTGTAGTAAATGTCGAAATGGGCGATGCCTCCAACGGTAATCCGGCCGGGTGGGATGTCATGATACCGGACAAGCTCGTCTTTCATGATCTCGGTCCAGACGATCGTATGATCTGGGATGACGCCGCCCAGGCCTTTCCCGGTTGTGTTGTCCCAGCTGAGGATGATGGGGACGACTTTAGCCCCGTGCCGTTTCGCTTCTCGCATGATGAACAGGTCGAACCCCCCGCCGATGTTGCCGAGCGAGGTCGTGACGATCATGTCCGGTCTGTACTTGGCGAAGAGCGCTCCATGGATGTCGGGAACGAAAAGCCGGTTTTCAAGTGCGAGACAAAGGCGCCTGAGAATTTTGGAGGCACGGAGGAGTTTGACGAGAACATGGATTTGCCGGGATCGCACCCGTCCCCGCCACGTCTTGGGAGCGTTCTCCCGGAGGAACAACCGATAATGGTCATCCACGGTCTTGATGTCGTATTTGCCGTTCAGGACAAAGCTGCGGATCAGAATGAAAAACCGCTGGCCTTTCGATCCGTTCAAATAAGCCTCGCATTTTTCCATTTCGAATCGCTCGACGACGACATTGTCCTTCTCGAATTCCCGCTTGAAATAGTCCTCGTCGGCGTTCGGCGTCAGAATCACAATCCGTTCGAGCCGCTTTTTCAATTCCGTCAGAATATCCGTCCGGAGAAGATACCGGGCCTGAAATCCCTGGTGGACGGCGAGGAAAATTCTTTGACCAGCGCTTGATACGTTCGACGGCGCCAAACCCCGATTTTTAAATCGGGGTAAAAAGCGCCGCTCAGTATTAACCCTGAGCATACCCCGGGCTTCAGCCCGGGGAGTCGAATGGGTTGATTTCATATGTCTAGTAACGTTCTGAATCTAAACAGTATTTAAATCTTCAAATAAGACTACTCTTCGCCGCAGGTAATATTCGGCAACGAGGAAATCCGCTTCGGAGTCGATGTTCACGGACCGCTCGAGCGGCATGATATGACCTAGGCATTTTTCGCCCTTGAACGTGTTTTTCGCGATGAAAACATCTCTTTTCACGGCGTAGATCGCGCCGTTGACCATGAACACTTTCGGCAGGATCTGCCGAGGAGGATTTTCCACGGGCGGAGTCTGGTAATCGATGAGAAAACCGCCCTCGTCGAATCTCTTCATTTTCATGGGATGCCAGTTATCGACGTCGACGACGCTGATGATCCCATCGGCGGCAGAGTGGACGAGGCGTTCTAGCGCCGCGTCGATGTCTTCCGCCGTCCGCAGGGGAGCCGTCGGCTGAAGCATAATGATATAGTCGTAAGAAAGGCCTTTCAGAGTTTCCATGGTGAGAACGGCGTGCCGGACGGTCGGGACCGCTAAGGCCAAGTCCGTGGCGAGTTCCGGAGGCCGCATAAAGGGCACCTCGGCGCCGAATCGGAGCGATACGTTCTTGATCTCTTCATCGTCCGTGGAGACGACGGTATGTGTCAGGGACTGACTCTTCAAGGCCGCTTCGATCGTATAGGCAATGAGGGGTTTTCCCAGAAGCGATTTGATGTTCTTGCGGGGAATGGCCTTCGAACCTCCCCGGGCGGGAATGACGGCTAGGATCTTATCCGCGCTCATCCTCATCTTATAAACAAGCGAAAAAAATCGATGTCATTCTGAACAAAGTGAAGAATCTCATCCGGTCATAACAATGAGATGTTTCGCTTCGCTCAACATGACAAGGATATAAACAACAATGCGCTTCCCTCAATTATTCTCAAGCTGTTTCCCAATTGTAGCGCGGTTTTCCTCCCACTCGGCTGGCGAACCGTCCCCGGTAGTAATCCCTGTTCAAGAGCTCCTGGGGAGAAAGGTCGCGGGTCTCGCGACCGAGCATCGTCTCGAATTCACGGACGTTTTTTTCAATATAGGCCTTTTGGGCGGTTTTGTCGGCATGGGCGAAATCGACGAGTTCTTTCAACTCGGCGGGCGTGACCGAGACCGGCCCGTCCTTGGTCTGGTCCCGTTTCAGGATCGTGAAATGCCGCTCCACGACGTCCGCGCCGTAATAAAGGGCTGCGCACGAGGCCTTGATCCCGTCTTTCTCGACCAAGCTGTGGTCGCTGAAGCCGACCGAGTCCGTGAACCGCCTCAGCCAGTCGATGCGCCTCAGATGGGCCTCTTTGAGCGGCGTTGGGTAGATCGTGACGCAATGGAGGAATGTGAAGGAATGGCCCTCGAGCGCTCCGGCCGCGGCGCGGATCTCCGCGTCGAGCGTCGCCCCTGTCGAAATGAAAAGATGACGGAAATTTTTGCCTAGCTCCCTGAGCAAAGGCAGGCTGGCGCAATCGTAGCTGGGAACTTTGATCTCGGTCCAGGACAGCGAGGCCAGGAAGGGGATCCGCGAGAACGAGAAGACGGTCGTCAAGGGCTTGATACCCGCTTTGTGGCATTCCTCTACGAACCAGAGATGGGCCTGATCGTCCAGGTCCATGGGCTTGAGACGTTCATATTCGGGACGATAAGGCCGTTTGATGACCTTCAGGGTCCCGTTCTCAACGAGCCCTTCTTCGAATCTCTCCCGGAAGGTCAATTCGTCCGCGAGCATCGATTGGATCTTGATGTAGTCCGCGCCGGCTGCCTTGGCTTCATTAATCATGTCTTTCAGAATCGCCAGGTCGCCTTTGTGATTCTGGCAGGCTTCCGCGATGATTAGCGGCCTTTTAGGTGCCGATGGGCTCAATGCAGAATCTCCCTGATTTTTTCCGTTGTCTCTTCGACTCCATGAAAGTCGATCTTCTTGACTCGAGCCAGGTGCTTTTTCCGGCCTTGCCGATCGCCTAAAAATCCCGCCGCCCGGGTCAGCGCGTCGGGAATATCGCGACATTTCTGTCCAAGCCCGAGTCGCTCCAGGACCTTGGCGTTGTGCCGGACCTCGAAGTTATCGTCCTCAAAAAAAGCGAAGATCCGTCCGCCTTTTAAAAGCACGTCACAGACCGTCCCCAGGCCGGGTCGGATGGCCGCGGCGGATATACGGCGGAACATCTTTTCCGTGAAATCAGCCTTTTTGACGTTTTTGAAGGCGCGGAAAGGGCCGAAGAAATCCGGTTCGATATAGATCCGGATGTCCCGGGGGATGACTCGAACGGCCTCTTTAAGCCGGGAGAGGTCTCTTTCGAAATGGAGCTTGGCCGCACGGCTTTGTCCGCAGCTCAGAAGGATCCCTGCGGGAAACTCAGCCGACAGGCGAGGGAGGAGGTAGTCATAGATGCCCACGCCGGAATATCTTGTCAAGGTTTTTACGCCCGGCGTGGCGAAATATTTATTGGCGATCATGGCCGGGCGGTTCTTGACGAGAAGTTCTCTTTCGCGCTGGGATTGCTTCAGATCAGGCTTGATCTCCGACCATAAAAAGGACCCCGTCAGGAAAACGTCCGGTCTATATTTAAGGGGGAAGACGAGATTGTCGCTCCAGACATGATCAGCTTCCTTCAGGGCTTTTTTATATTTGGCCATGAACTCCGGTTCGTAAGCGGCCCCGCCGGAGCGGACATCGAAAAAACGGATGTTCTTACGCTGAAGAAGCGCACGGGTCAAGGCCGGAAAATGGCTCAGTTTTTCGATATCGACATAGACGGTCGTTCGATACGCTTGCGCTGATGGAATCTGCAGCCGGCGCAGGACATGAAGCACTCTTTTGATATGCCCCAATCCATTATTGCAGACAACGACAGCCAGAGTCTTCAATTGAAGCCTTCGCCCAATCCCTGATAAACAATGCCTTTGATCTTTTTGATCTCTTGAGGCAAATAGAAGCGCCAGCCGTCGAAAAAGAGTCCGGGCCGCTTCATCGTATCGAGCAGGGCAAAAATATCGATCTTGGCGAACTCCGGATTGTTGTTCAGGATGAGAACGACATGGCTGTCTTTGAATCCTTCTTTATAGGGCGCATACGTGACGCGGAGACGCTCGATGTTCTCCTTTTTGGCGACGGGATCATATCCGAAAAAAACGGCCGTGTTCTTCAATCTGGCCTGTAATATTTTGAGGATGTCGACGGTCGGCGAGCCGCGCATATCCGATGTTTCGGGATAGCCTTTATAGGCGAATCCCAGGAGGAATATTTTGATCCTTTTTTCCTTCGGCCGATGCGACTTGAGGAATTTCAGGACTTTTTGGGCCACGAGCCGCGGCATGGCTTGATTGGTCCTCCGGCTTTCGAGGAACATGTCCGGGCTGACCTTGATCTTTTTGGCGACCTCGGCCATCAGGTAGGGGTCCTTCGTCAGGCAATAGCCGCCGACGCCCGGGCTCGGCAAAGCGACCGGGTTCCGGGGATATCCTTCGTTGGAGGCTTTGATGATCTTGACGGCGTCCAGGTTCAGTTTGTCGCACATCAAGGCGACCTTATTGGAAAAGGCGAAGGAAAGGTCCCGGTAGCTGTTGTTGATGAGCTTGATCATCTCCGCTTCTTCCAGGCTGTCCAGGGCGATAAGCGACGGATTGAAGGCTTGGAAGACGCGCGCGGCCGCTTGAACGCTCTGCTTGTTGACTCCGCCCAGGATCTGAGGGATCTCTTTCATTTCCTCGAGGGCTTTCCCTTCGACGACCCGTTCCGGAGCGAAGACAAGATAAAAATCTTTTCCGGCCTTGAGCGCCGATCTTTTCTCGAGGATGGGCAAAACGAGTTTTCGCGTCGTCCCCACGGGTACCGTCGATCGGAGGACGACGAGATCGTCCTTTTTGAGGACCTTGCCGACGTCTTCGGCGGCTCGGAGAAGGGCGCCGAAGTCCGGTCTCCGACTTTTATCGTCGACCGGCGTCCCCACGCAAATGATATACACGTCGGAGCCGTCGGTTTTCCAACGGGCGGTGAACTTGAGATTGTCTTCTTTAAGCTGCAGCCCCAAGAGCGGCTGTAATCCTTTTTCGTAGAACGGCGATTCTCCCCGGCTCAGCTTCCGGACGAGGCGAGGGTCCTTGTCCACCCCAATGACCTTGTACCCGGATTCGGACAGGACCAGGGAGAGGGTGAGGCCGACGTATCCGGTTCCCACCACGCAGATCTTTTTGTGGCGCTGTTCCTGTTTGGACCACAGTTCGTAGAAATCGACGACGTCCACGACTTTTTTCTTCGGCGTCGCAATGATGACCTTGTCGACTTTGAAATCCCGGATCCTGCCGGATTCTTTGACCTTGGCCATGACCGTTTTGAGCATGTCGTCGACCGTCAGATGGTCCCCGACCGTGATCGGCTCCTTGGCCATGATGTCCTTTACGGGATCGTCGATCGAGAATCCCTTGACGAGGGCCCTCCGGATATCACCGTCGGTCACCGTCCCGATCAATCTCTCGTTTCGGTCCGTGACCAGGGCGATCCCTACGGGCAGCTTGAGACGGCCGGCGCGGGTGATGGTCCGCATGGCCTGGCGAATGGAGGTCTGAGGACGGATGAAAAGAGCCTGGATGGACGGTTTCATGATTTCTTGATCCCTTCGAGCCGGCGCAGGAGATATCCGGCCAGCGATTCGATCTGTCTCACACGTTCCTCCGCCTCTTCCCCGCGGGAGTGATCTTCATTTGTGCCCGAGGGCGCGTAGACCCCTCTCCGTCCGAGAAGCCTGGAATAGAAATCCACCGGAACGGATTCTTTCATGACGGCGGCGATATAGCAGAGGAGAGCCTTCTCATCGACCTGGTAGCGCTCGAGGAGATCCCGGATCTCGAATCCCAGATCTCCCGGGTCTTTCACCGCCCGGATCATGGTCGGCGGCAGGAAGTTAAAAGGGGCCCGGCTCAACACGACGACCGGCTTTTTCAGCATCAGGCCTTCGAGGGCGATCGACCCGGCGATGACCGTGATCAGCCGGGCTTGGGAAACGAGCGCCCTGGAATTCATGCCGGGGTGCGAGAGCCGGACATTGGGGATCTCCAACAGTTTCCGGTAATAGCCGAGCGGCCGTTTTCCGATGGACCAGGGATGTTCCTTGACGACAAGGGTCATGCCGGCGGGAAGGTTGTGGCTGAAGAGCCGGACGGCTTCGATCTGATTGAGGTAGGGCTTGCTGTAAACGGAGAGCGTGATCTCGGGTTCAGTGTGAAGCGGGAAGAAGGCGTAGTCGAGGCGAGGGAGATCTTCGGCGCGGACGTAAACCGGACGAAAACGATTCTCCATGCTCCGGGCCCGCCACGGCCGGACGATCTTTTCCGAGACGAGGGACCCGAGGCTGCTCGAGACATGATTGTCGTCCCGGTCTTCTCCGAAGCGGAACTTGTACTCGTCCGCCAGCAGTCTCGCCAGCCCGGAGATCTTGACCATTTTCCAGAGGCTTTTACCGGAACTGCCCTTGGGCGGAGGTCGGTGGGAGGCCGGCACGACGCCTTCGTACATCGCGTGGGCGTCGCGGACTTCCTGAACATATCGCGCCGCTTCGGCCTGGAGGCCGGCGTCAATGCCGACTTCCATCAGTCTCGCGTAAACATCTTGAAGATGCTCTGAGGGCTCCAGAACGCTCTCGCCGGCGTAAAAGAAATTCCTGACCCTGGTCGGCCGAAGATTGAGAAAAGGAATGCGCCGGGAGCGTGCGAAAAGGTAGCCGAGGTATTCTCCGATCGTGACGCATTGGAAGTTGACGATGACATCCGGGCGGATCTCGTCGAAAAACCGCTCCAGGCCCGTGAGCGCGACCTGGAGGATCGCCAGCATCCGTTCATGGCCGAAGCGCGGCTTGTAATCCTGGGCATAAGCGTATTTCTTCCCGAAATAGATCCGCCGGTCCGCGACCAGGGCGTTCCACAGGACGGGAAGGCCGATCTCCTTCTCGTAGCGGGAAAGCAGCGCCCGATCCGGTTGGATGGTCTTGGATTCGCGGATGATGTCCCACTCTTTAAGAAGGGCATATGAACCGGATTCGATATCGGGATATTTTTTCTTGAACTCTCTGAAATAGCGGGAGTCGGCGGCGTAAAAACCGATCTTCTCCAGGGACGTCTTTTTCCTCATGGCCTGCGCGAGTTGATAAAAGACATCCAGGCTCGAGCTCTGAGTGAAGAACAGGGCATTCATGCGTCTTTAGAAGGTACCATAGGCCAATCTTTTGGCCATGGCCATGAGGCGACGCCTCAGCGGAGGCCGCGAACTTGCCACGTATCTTTGGACGATCTTAAGCTGATCGGCCGGAGAAATATCCGGAAGGGGATCGGCGGGAGGATCTTCGATCTCGGATCTTTTAAGGATCGCCCAGAGCTCATTGTCCGCGTTCGCTTGGAGCGGCTGAAAACCCGCCATCCGACAAAGGAGAAGAAGGGTTTTTAGATTGAAATAGTAGGTGTGGACGTGCCTGAAAAAGGAATCCGCTTTGTCCTCGTTGAAAAACATCGCGTTGGGTACGGCCAGGTAGAGGAGCCCGTCCTTGTTCAAGCTGTTCTTGATCTTCGATAAAAAACTCCGCGGATCGAGAACATGTTCCAAAACGTGGCGGGCCACGATCAGGTCATAGCCGTTCCCGAAATCGGCGGAGAAGTCGTTCCCGACGATGGCGACGCCCTTGGACTTGAGGAAGGGAACGCATTTCGGGGACGCCTCGACGGCGTGGGCCTTGACCTCGACCGCCGGGGGCAAAGAGAAAAAAGTGAAGCCCGTGCCGGCCCCGATATCAAGCATTTTGACCGCCGCCGGCAGAGAGATGCCTTTAAGCCGTTCGCCCATCCGTTTTCCCTTGGCCTCGAGGTCGAGGGCGAACAGTTCCTCGGCGCTTTTGTCCGGATCCCGATAGAAACGGTCGTATTTCCTGGCGTAAAACCTACGGTATTTGTCCTCGCTCCACCGAGGATTCAACTTGACCAGGCCGCAGGTCAGGCACATGGCGACTCGGCAGGGGAAGAACTTATGGTCATGCCTCGTGAACGGCTTGCTCAAGGGGAGGGAGCAGATGTCGCATGAGGTTCGTTCCATGGTCAAAGGTCGAGAAATTGCTTTTGGGTCTCGGTCCTCCAGAAGGCCTCCTGATCGAGGGCCGCTTTGAACTTCTGGGCGCTCTTGCCTTTCCCGAAGAAAAAGCTGGGCGTGAACGGGTTTTTCCGGCCGACGATGGAGCGGATCGCTTTCAGGATGGCGTTTTTATCTTCCGCGACGTTGAAGATCGAATGGTGATGGAACCGGTTTTTCTGGCGGCTGCCGAGATTGACGGTCGGAACGGCGAAGATGGGAGCTTCCCGGATGCCGGAGCTCGAGTTCCCGATGATGAAGAGGGAATTCTTCAACAGAACCAGGAATTTTTCGAACTGGATGGAAGGAAAAAGCCTGATCCGGGGCAAGCCCTCGAGCCTTTTATATTCCGCGAGGATGACGGAAGACCCGGGATCGTTGTTCGGATAGATCCCGACATAGTTGAGCCGGGAAGCGAGAACGGCATCGACGAGGGCTTTGACGCTCCGGCCGAGCCGGCCGAGCTCCGTGGTGACCGGGTGATAGGCCAGGATGGCGTATTTTTGATAGGGGATCTCGTAGTGTTTCAGCACGTCGTCTTTTGACGGGAGGTCCTTGGAGAAAATGATGTCGATGTCCGGCGAGCCGATGACGTAGACCGTATCCTTCTTTTCGCCCATCTGGATGAGCCTTTTTTTGGCTTGGTCGTTGGCCACGAAATGGATGTGGGCCAGTTTGGAGACGGAATGGCGGATGAGCTCGTCGATCGTCCCCGACAGCTCGCCGCCTTCGACATGGGCGACGAGAATGTTGTTCAAGGAGCCGACAATAGCCCCGGCGAGGGCCTCGGCCCGGTCGCCGTGGACGATGATCAGGTCGGGCTCGATCTCGCCGACGTAATGGCTGAACCCGTTGATCGTGTTCGACAGAACGATATCCAGGCTGGAGGCGAAGGCCTGGTTGTTATAGAGATAGACGTTCGGGAATTCGCGCAGGATCTCCCGGGCGGTCCCGCCGTATTTCTCCAGCATGTGCATCCCGGTCACGAACAGGTGGACCTCATATCGCGGATCTTTCTCGATGGCCTTGGCCAGAGGTTTGAGCTTTCCGAATTCCGCCCTCGTCCCGGACAGGATGACGATCTTTTTCTTTTTAGCCATGGATCATTCTCCAGGTCAGTTGGCGGTCTATCGGAATATCGGTTCGGGCCTTTTTGCCCAAGACCTTGTAGAATTGGTCGACCAGGATCTTCCCCGTCCCCGGCCGTTTCACCCAGATGTTGTCCAGGCTGAGGACCTCTCCTTTTTTGATGTCCCGGATCGAGACGACGCTGGCATAGGCGAATTCGATGACCGGCTTTTCCTCTTTCTGGATCTCCTTGTCCCCTTCGAGGGCCTGCCAGACGGCGCACGAACCGACGACCAGGTCCTTCAGCTCATGGGGTTCGATGGAGAACGGATTGTCGGGTCCGGGCCAGGACCGGGAGATCGTGAAATGCTTTTCCAGGGCGGCCGCACCTAACGCGACGGCTCCCAGGCAAGTATAGATCCCGAACGAATGGTCGCTGAGGCCGACGGGGACCTTGAACTCCTTCCGCAGTTGGATGACGGCGTTGAGCCGGATCTTATCGTAGGGCGCCGGGTAGATGGAGACGCAGTGCAGCAGCATATACGGCACGCGGTGTTTCCTGATGACCTGGACGCTCTCGCGGATGGAGGGGATGTCGTTCATGCCGGTCGAAAGGATGATGGGCTTGCCTTTGCGGGCGACATGGTCGATCAAAGGCAGGTTGTTGCATTCGCCCGAGCCGATCTTGTAGGCGGAGACGCCGATCCGTTCCAGCCGGTCCGCGGCTTCCCGGGAAAAAGGGGTGCAGAGATAGAGGATGCCCTTCCGCTCGCAATATCCCTTGATCTTGAGCTCTTCCTCTTCGCTCAGCTCGCATCTGTGGATGATGTCCCACAGCCGCTCGTCCGAGATCTTTCCGGGCTTGATGTTAGTGGGGATCATTTCCGCCTCGGCGATATGGCTTTGGAACTTGATGCACTCGGCGCCGGCCTCGACGGCGGCATCCACGAGCTTGATCGCTTTCCTGAGATCGCCTTCATGGTTGATCCCGACCTCGGCGATGACCAGGGGAGGATGGTCCGTTCCTATCTTGCGGCCCTGAATTTCAAAGGTCGTCATGGATGGTCCTTTCCTTACGATCGCTGAGATCACCAGGCGCTGAAGCCGCCGTCCACGACGAGAAACTGTCCCGTCATGTAGCGCGAAGCGTCCGAGGCGAGAAACAGGATGGGCCCGTTGTAGTCGGTCCAGGCAGCCATCCTCCGCAGGGGCGTTCTCTTGACGTATTCCCGGTAGAAATTCTCGTCCTGGTGATCGTAAACTCCGCCGGGGACGAGGGCGTTGACCCGGATGTCTTTTTCAGCCAGATAGACGGCCATGTATCTCGTCAGACCGATCAGCCCGGCCTTGGAGGCGGAATAGACCGCGGGAAGCGTGAGGGGGTATTTCCCGCCATAGATGTTCGATCGGACTTTCTTATAGACTCGAAAATCGGGTGAAACGACCCCGTAGGTGGAGCTGATGTAGATGATGGAACCGGACGTTTTCATTATAGGAATGAGATGCTGTGTGGCGAAGAACGCTCCGCTCAAATTGCCGCTGAGCGATTCGTCCCATGTTTTTTGCCGATAATCCGGAAGGGGAGCGTAGTAGTCTTTCGGCTTGCTCATGACCGCGTAGATCAAGACGTCGA
>Ga0315289_10010451_pt1 | contig 13288 bp, 14 predicted proteins | sample YL17G11_40_MG_FD_203452 | JGI IMG/M metagenome (GOLD analysis project Ga0315289, IMG submission 203452) | Sediment microbial communities from Yellowstone Lake, YNP, Wyoming, USA - YL17G11_40 | ecosystem: Environmental > Aquatic > Freshwater > Lake > Sediment | place: USA: Wyoming | collected...
CTGAAACTGGCAAGAATATGACAAATGCTATAGAGAAGCTGACTTTGGTTCAGCAAAAGCTTCAGGAAAGAGCTGAAGCACTGAAGGAAAAGGCTGGAAAGCTTAATTCTGATTCATCTGAAGAAGATGAAGCTTCTGATGCCGAAGAGCCAGAAGAAGCCGAAAACGAGAGTGAAGAGGATTAAGGAGTGAAGAAGATTAAGGGAAAATTTTAATTTTTTTATTTATTCTTTTTTCCCTTTTTCTTTTTAGTTAAATTTTTATATTCCCTCTATTTAAGTTTAGGATGACAAAAGAGGCGTCTGGAGACATAGTAGAAATAAAGACAGACAAGGAAACTTTAAAGGGAATATTGCTTGAATCTTATGACCCTTCTGTCTGCCTTATAAAACTTGATTCTGGCTACAATATGGGCATTGAAAAATCCAAGATAAAATCAATAAAAGTGACAGGAAAAATCAAATCCTCGCAGTTTCCTGAAGTCGAGATCTCAAAAGCAAAAAATCTGCCTGAAATCTCAATAATCTCAACAGGCGGAACAATCTCTTCAAGGCTTGATTACAAGACAGGAGGGGTAAAATGGCTTATGAAGCCAGAGCAGATTTTTGCCCTTGCTCCAAGAATGATGAATATAGTGAAGATAAACAAAATAGAGTCTCCTTTCATGATTGCCTCTGAAAACATGTCTGCAGAAAACTGGATAGACCTCGCCAAACTAGTAGCTAAGCTGCTGAATGAAAAAGAGAACAAGGGCATTATCATAACTCATGGAACTGACACATTGCATTACACTGCCGCAGCCCTTTCATTTATGCTTAAAAATCTGAACAAGCCGGTAATTTTGACTTATGCTCAAAGAAGCACTGACAGGGGCTCAACAGACACATCATTAAACCTGACTTGCTCAGCATATGCTGCGCTTTCAAATTATGCAGAGGTCATGCTTGTCGGCCATGCCTCAATAAACGACAATTTCTGCTATGCTCTGAAAGGAACAAAAGTAAGAAAAATGCATACTTCAAGAAGGGATACATTCCGCCCGATTAACGCGCTTCCATTAATCAAAATTTTTGAGGATGGCCAAATTGAGGGAATGGCTGAAGATTATAATGTAAGAAATGAAAAGAAAGTTATTGCAGATACTGAATTTGAGGAGAAAATTGCATTGATAAAATATTATCCTGGAGCGAATTTTGATATAATTGATTTTTACAAGGAGAAAGGATACAAAGGGATTGTGATTGAAGCCACTGGACTAGGCCATGTCGGGACAGAAGAGGCAAAATACAACTGGCTTCCTTCAATAAAATCCGCTATTGATGCAGGAATGACAATATGTTTTGCTCCCCAGACTTTCTACGGAAGGCTTGACCCTTATGTCTACACACCAGGCAGAGAATTGCTGAAAGCAGGGGTGATTTATCTCTCAGATATTCTTCCTGAAACCGCTTATGTAAAGCTTGGCTGGGTTTTGGGAAAAACAAAAAATAAGGATGAGATCAAGAAACTGATGGCTGAAAATATTGCAGGGGAATTTAACAAAACTATTTCTGAAAAGGCATTCTTATTCTGACGTTTTACTCCCAGAATAACATTTGCCACTACTACTTATTAGTGACAAACGGAAGCAAAAATTTATAAGGTCAGAAACAAGCGACGTTTTATGGATGGCCTGAAAATCATCAAAGAACTAAACGCATTTTACAGAAAAAGGGACAACACCAGAAAGCTCTGTTCCCTCTTCAGGCAAGTCAACAAATTCTCTGAAGTAAGTGACGATGCTGAACAGCAAGAGCTAGCAAAAGAAATGGAAGATATACTACAGGACATAGTGGCAAAATATGATATTAAAAAAATAAAAAAGAATATAGGCAATTTGCGCTATTCTATTGGGCAGCTTATTCAGATTATTGAACCAACCATCATTGTTAAGGAATTGGATGAAAGTTATAAAAATGGATGCGGTATCAAAAAGCTCTATTCTCTTGTTGATAAAGTCAATGAATTCTCAGAAGGAGAAAATGGTGATGTAGACAAGCAAGAAGAGTTAGCAAAACAAATGTCATATAAAGTGTGCGATATAGTCGCAAAATATGGCTTTGTTAAAACGATAAAAGAAAAAATAGATGATTTCGAAAGCAAGATCGAGGGATCAACTATTCTAGGAGAAAACTTTTACAGTCGCTTCTATCCGAGACAAGAGAGCCGTAGAGAAGCCAAATTACAATAAGAGTAATAAATTTGAAGAAACTACTAAAAGAACTAGAAATCTTTATTAATCGCTTCTTTTTTCTATTTCCATGTCTATCCTCGGTTTAAAAATAGGTGTGGAGATTCATCAACAGCTTGATTCTCACAAATTATTCTGCGAATGCCCTTCAGAGCTGAGAGCAGATGCTCCTGATGTTACTGCTAAAAGAAATTTGTATGCGGTTGCAGGAGAAACAGGAAAAATAGATGCTGCAGCAGCTTATGAGGAGTCTAAAAGGAAAACTTATTTTTATGAGGCGTATTCTGACACAACTTGTCAAGTTGAGCTTGATGAAGAGCCACCCCATGAAATAAATCAGGATGCTTTGGATACAGCGCTTCAAATCTCATTATTATTGAATGCAGCACCTCTTTCAGTTTCTCAGGTGATGAGAAAAGCGGTTATTGATGGCTCAAACACATCAGGATTTCAGAGAACAGTTATAATCTCAAAAAATGGTTATGTGGAAATAGGAAAAAAGAAAATAAAAATTCCTGCAATAATGCTTGAAGAGGATGCTGCAAGAAGAACTGCAGAAACAAAAGATTCCGTGACTTTCAGGCTTGACAGGCTTGGAATTCCTTTAATTGAAATAGCGACTTCTCCAGAGATTAAAAATGGCCAAGAAGCGCAGCAGGTCGCTCTCAAGATTGGAGAGATTCTCAGGGCTTGCAGAGTAAAGCGCGGAATAGGAACAATCCGCCAAGATATTAATCTTTCAATCAAAGGGGGGGCAAGAACTGAAATCAAAGGGGTTCAAGAACCCAGTCTTATTCCCAAACTTGTGGAAAATGAAATCTTAAGGCAGCAATTATTAATCAAGGAAAAGAAAAAAGTTGAGCAGACAGTCAGAAATGCTTTGCTTGATGGCCAGACAAAATTTCTTAGGCCATTGCCAGGAGAGGCAAGAATGTATCCTGAGACTGATCTTCCATTAATCAAAATCTCAGACAAAAAAGTAAAAAAGCTGAAGCAAAATCTTCCGATGCTGAAAGAGGATATTCTTGAAGAATTAACAAAAAAAATCAGCGAGGAGTATGCGAATCTTTTAATTAAAGAAAATAAAATTGAGCAGTTTAAAAAGCTCGGCTCAACAGAGCTTGCTGCAAAACTGCTTACTCTTTATCCCAAGGAAATTTCATCCCATGAAAAAATCGACCCTGAAAAGATTGGGCAAAAGCTCAATCTTGCAGTAATGCAGGATATAATCAAAGCAGTAAAAGACGAAAAGATTCCAGAATCATCAGTAAAAAATGTTCTGATAGAGATTATAGGAGGAAAACCTTTTGACAATATCATTCAGGCATTTAAGCCGTCAAGCAAGCTGGATTTGGAAAAAGAGATAAAAGTCATCATCAAGGAAAAGCCAAATCTTTCAATCAGCGCTTATATGGGCCTGCTGATGCAGAAATTCAGGGGAAAAGCTGACGGAAAAGAGCTGATGGAAATACTTAAAAAACACGTTAAATAAGAGATATCATGCCTAATAAAAAACAATCAAAAGAAGTGAAAGCAAATGAAACAAAACTTCAAAGAAGTTATGCTTCTGAAATAACCCCAAAAGATGCGGGCAAAACCGTCTTCTTAGAGGGGTGGGCTGCAGACACAAGAGCATTGGGAAAAATAAATTTTCTTGTTCTTAGGGACATATCCGGCGAGATTCAAGTGACTGCAATAAAAGGAACTGCTTCTGACAAAATATTCAACTTAATAAAGGAAATCCAGAAAGAGTCTGTGGTTTCTGTCAAGGGAAAAGTTGTTGAAAGCAGGCAGGCTCCTGGCGGCAGGGAAATAGTGCCAGAAGAGATTATTGTTCTTAATCCCTCTGAAGCGGTTCTTCCGATTGATATTTCAAACTACAGCAAGACTGAAATGCCCAAAAGGCTTGACTGGAGATTCTTGGATACAAGAAGAACAAGCATATCCCCGATATTCAAGATAAGATCAAAGATTATGAGAAATATCGTGGACTTTTTTGATTCAAATAAATTCATCAATATAAACACCCCTAAAATAACTAAACTCGGGCTAGAATCAGGAGCAGAGCTGTTCCAGCTAATGTACTTTGGAAAATCCGCTTATCTTGCTCAATCTCCCCAGTTATACAAGCAGATGTTTGTTGTGGGCGGATTTGAAAGAGTTTACGAAATAGGCACTGTATTCAGGGCAGAAAAATCAAACACCACAAGACACTTAACAGAATTCACAGGAATTGATTTTGAGATGGGATTCATAAAAGATGAAAATGATGTTATGGACACAGTTGAAAAAATGCTTAAATATGTGATTGAAAATGTGAAAAAAGAATGCGAAAATGAACTGAAAATTTTAAAGGTCGAACTAAAAATTCCTAAAAAGATTCCGAGAATAGACATAAGAGATGCAAGAAAAATCCTTGCTGCAAAGGGCAAAAAACTGCCTGAAGATGAGGATTTGGATGCTGATGCAGAAAAAATTATGGGTGATTATGCTCTTGAAAAATATGGCGAGGAATTTGTTTTCATTACAAATTATCCATTCAAAAAAAGGCCCTTTTATCATATGAAGCCTGATAATGACAAAAAAGGCACAAGAAGTTTTGATTTGTTATGGAAAGGCGTTGAAGTGGCTACTGGAGCTCAGAGAGAGCACAGGTTTAACATCTTGGAAAAGCAAGCAAAAGAAAAAGGGGTCAAGCTCGATCCTATTTATGCTGAAATATTCAAATTCGGCTGTCCGCCTCATGGAGGGGTAGGATTCGGCTTGGACAGATTAACCCAAAGAATGCTTAATCTTGAAAATATCAGGGAAGCATTATTATTGACAAGAGACCCTGAAAGATTAACACCCTAACGATGGAAATCAAAAGATTTCCAGCGTGCTAAAAATTCATAAATTTTTATCATGATGATGCAACAAATAGATTTCAAAAGTGCGTGGAGCATTGCTTGGAGAACAGCAGTGATTCTCTTTGGAATACAGCTTGTGCTTGGGCTTATATTCAAATTATTAGGAATATAAGATAAGATGCAAGATAAAAAAATAAAAAGAAGCGCAAAGAGTAAACGCTCTTTTAAATTTGGAATAGCGGGATTTATCGCAAACTTGGTTCTTCCTGGATTAGGGACAATAATAATCGGAAAATATGACATTGGAACAATTCAGATTGTTCTTTCGCTGATAAGCGTATTTTTTCTGGCAAATTTAGTGGGGGTTATCATAGGAATACCGATTTTTATAGCAACTTGGATTTGGGCCCTTTTTACGGGCATAAAAATCCTGAAAAATTTAAAAAAGTAAAATATCGACGAGACATAAATTTAAGTCTTCCAGGAAAAGCTGAAAAAAGAATAAATTTATAAATAAAAACTAATTATTATAAGCTATAATCAAAAAAACAAATGGGCACCATGCCTTAAAAGGCGTGGTTTGAAAAGCCCTTTGTTTTTGGGATGCCAAAAAATGTGTTCATTTTAGGGCCCAGAAATCTGAAGATTTCTTTGGCTCAGAAATGGAAGCATTTCTGACATAAAATCAACTCAACTGATTAAAAGAGCTGATCTTAAATGAATAAAGAAAAAGAGCTGATATCATTACAAATCCAGGTTCCTGAATGGAAAAGAATTCTGGAAAAATCCGCAACTGCTATCGAAGATTTGCCAAAAATCTGCGAAACTGAATTAAATCAGATTTCTGATGTGATAAAAACTTATCCTATGCGCATAAATCCCTATTATCTTTCTCTGATAAAGGAAAAAAATGACGCTGTCTACAGGCAGTGCATCCCTTCTGCTCAGGAGCTAAAGGACAATCTGCAGCCAGATCCGCTTGCTGAAGAAAAAAACTCTCCTGTTTCAGGATTGGTTCACAGATATCCTGACCGCGTTCTTTTAACTGTTTCAAACAAATGCGCGATGTATTGCAGATTCTGCACAAGAAAGCGTAAAGTAGGAACTGAAAAGATGATTATGACAAAAAAACAGATTTTGGCCGGAATAGATTATATTGAAGATCATCCTGAAGTAAGGGATGTGATTCTTTCAGGTGGCGATCCATTAATGCTTGAAGACAATGAGATTGAATGGGTTTTGAAAAAATTAAGGGAGATAAAACATGTTGAAATAATCAGGATTGGAACAAGAATTCCCTGCTCACTCCCTCAAAGAATAACTCCTGAGCTTTGCTCAATGCTGAAAAAATATCATCCTGTTTATATAAACACTCATTTCAATCATCCTGATGAAATCACAGAAGAGGCGAAAAATGCGTGTAGCATGCTGGCTGATGCAGGAATCCCTCTTGGAAATCAGTCAGTTCTGCTTAAAGAAATAAATGATGATCCTGCAATAATGAAAAAACTTGTCCAGAAACTCTTGACAATAAGAGTCAAGCCTTATTACATTTATCAAGCAGACTTGGTAAAAGGAACAAATCATTTCAGGACAAAAGTATCAAAAGGAATTGAAATAATCAAGAATTTGAGAGGATTTACATCTGGCCTTGCAATCCCTCATTATGTTATAGACTCTCCTGACGGAGGCGGCAAAATACCTTTACTTCCGGAATATCTAAAAAAGTACAGATGGGGCAAATTAACTTTAAGGAATTACAAAGATGAAGAAAGAGTGTATATTGACCCTTAAGGATAGTATCAATTAATAAAAAATTTAAATCTTTTCAGAATACAAAAAATTGGCATAAGTTTATATATTAAAACGACATTATTATTTTATGAGTTTAATTTTTTCTTTATGTCGTAAATGGAAATCTTGCAGGTTATTAGAATGTTCATGCCCATTTTTGAGCACTCGAAAATCCTCGCAGATTTTCTGTGCAGGAGAATTCTGATGAATTTCCTGCATCCTAAAAACTCCTCCTGAGTTTTTTTGATAATACTAAAAATTCATTAAAAGAGGTGAAAAAAGATGGCAAAGAAAAAAGCAAAGAAATCAAAGAAGAGGAGGTAATTAACTTTTTAATTTGATCCCAAACTAGTTTAAAGTTTTTTATTTTTTTATTTCGATTAATTTTTAAATAGATGCCCATTCTATAAGTTATGGACTATTTATGGCATAAAGTCTCTGAACAGGAAGCTGAGAGCATCAAAAAAGAGGCAAAATTAATTCTTGAAAAGTTCTCAAAAGCTCTTGAAAAAGTCGAGTCAAAGATAAAAGAGGCTCCTGGAGTCAAAAGAGATAAAAATACGCGTGAAGAAACCAAAACTGAATCAAATCCTGAATTCAAAAAATTATTTCTGAAAAATGCTCCTAAAACAGAGGATGATTATATAATCGCTGAAAGAGGTTCTTGGAAACCATGAAAATGAATTTTCAGGGTGCCCAAAAAATCTGGAGGATTTTTTAGCATAAAATGATAAAAACGATTATAGCATCTGGCCCAGTGATAATAGAAAATGGAAAGCTTCTGGTCAATAAAGATAATAAAGATGATTTTTACAAACTTCCTGGCGGAACAATAGAAGAAGGCATTGAAGATTTGGAAAAAGCCTGCCATAGGGAAACAAAAGAGGAGAATAATGGAGAAATTGAAATTATAAGGCCTTTGCATCCAATGATTTTATGGGAAAATCCGCAAACTAAAGAAAAAATGACTATTTTATTGATTCATTACCTTGCCAAACTGAAAAATCCCGAATCAATCAGGCCAATGCCGCCTATAAAGGAAGTAAAATGGCTTGATATTAATGAAATAAAAAAAGGAAAGCACAAAGTCGCTCCAAATATTCATTTTCTTATTGAAAAAGGAGATATAAAATGATTCTTGAAAAACTAAACGCTCTGAAATCAGGAAAGCTTACAGCGGCAAAAAACATAAAGAATTTTCTGGAAAAAATCAAAAAAGAGAACAAAAGCATTAATGCCATTATTGCGCTTAATCCAAACGCAGTTAAAGAAGCTGAAGAAATTGATAAAAAAATTAAGAATAAAAAAGCCGGAAAGCTTGCAGGCCTTGCAATTGTGATAAAATCAAATATTAATGTAAAAGGGCTTCTAACAAGCTGCGCGTCAAAAACACTTGACAATTATTATGCTCCTTATGACGCTACAGTCATTGAAAAAATAAGAAAAGAGGATGGAATAATAATAGGAATGGCAAATATGGACGAGTTTGCCTGCGGCTCATCTGGAGAAACTTCAGCTTTTGGAGCAGTGAAAAATCCAAAAGCAAAGGACTTGATTCCTGGAGGCTCTTCATCAGGAAGCGCTGCAGCAGTTGCTGCAGAATTCTGTGATCTTGCCTTGGGAAGCGATACAGGCGGAAGCATAAGAAATCCTGCCTCTCATTGCGGAGTTATTGGTATAAAACCGACTTATGGCCTTGTGTCAAGATATGGCTTGATTGATTTGTCTATGAGCTTGGACCAGATAGGCCCATTCTCAAATGAGTTATATGGCTCAGCATTATTGCTCTCAGTAATCGCAGGATATGATGAAAAAGATCCTACAACTTATGATCAAAAAAATCCTCCGGATTTTTGGGATGCTAAAAATGCAGAGCATTTTTTTCATAAAAATGAAGATTACACAAAAGCTCTTGAAGCAAAAGCGATTCCTGAGCTTAGAATAGGCATCCCTGATTTTGATAAAATCTGCGACAAGAAAATTGCTGAAATAATAAAAGATAATATAAAAAATCTGGAAAAACAAGGCCATAAAATAGTCCCAATAAAGCTCGATCATCTTGACTTGGCTGTGCAGACTTATTATCCTATCTGCTATGTTGAGTTTTTTTCAGGGACCAGAAAGTTTGACGCTAGAAAATACGGCCACAAAATAGAAAAGACTTGCGGTCCTGAAGTTTTAAGAAGAATTCTTGGAGGCTCTGAAATTTCAAAAGCAGAATTTCACGGAGCTTATTACAGAAGAGCTCTAAAAGCAAAAGAGCTTATAACTCAGGAATTAAATGAGGCATTTAAAAAAGTTGACTGCATAATTCTTCCAGCTGCTCCAAAATTGCCACATAAAATTGGCTCAAAAATTTCTATTGAGGAAATGTATGCTTATGATGCCTTTACTATTCCCTCAAATCTGGCAGGAATTCCAACAATTTCAATCCCAGCAGGGGAAATAAACAAGATCCCAGTTGGCCTTCAAATTCTGGTTCCGGCATTTCAGGAATCAAGAATGTTTTCTATTGCTAATCTTATACTATGAAAATTTCACTTATAGGTGCAGGAGATGTAGAATATCATTATTTTGATTTACTCAAATTAGACAAAAATCTATTTGAGAAAGAAATAAGAGAGATAGCCAAAATTCTTGCAGAATCTAAAATTGAATTAGTATTACTTCCTGACAGGGGATTGCCTTTTGAAATAGCAAAATTGTACAAAGAATTTGGTGGGAAAAAGGTTTATGGAACAGTTCCACTATCAGACAAAGATTTTGGAATTGCTCATCTGAAAAAGTATATTGATGCAGAAATTAATGGAAAAAAGGTTTTTGATGAAATTATAGACACAGACAATTGGTACAAACAAGATTTAACTTGCTGTTTGTATGCAGATTCTATTTTATTGCTTGGATTAAGTGCGAGTTCATTAGGAGAGTTAGCTTATGCTTATTATTTATACAAATTATTCAAGGGTAAAAAGCCAGAGGTGAAAAGCGATGGAAAGAAAATTCATTCTGAAATCATTGCAGGAACTAAAATTCCTTTTTCTGTTTTTGTTTATCAGCCTTTTATAAAAGGAAAACTGCCTTATGAATTGGAAGAATACATAAAAAAATTTGAAGGAAAAGTCATTTACATCAAAAATCCTGAAAAGCTTAAAGAAATCCTGAGCTCTATTCCTTAAAATGAACTTTACGCACGAAAAGCAGCAATTTCTGAAAAAGCCAGACAAATCATCAATTCATGGAATTGACAAGGATATTCTTGCTCTTGTGAAAAAAATAAACTCCAAATCCGAATATTACACGACTTCATCCTGCTCTGGCAGGATAATTCTGATGAAAGAAACAGGCAAAAAACAGGAAAAAGTTTTTTTGTTCAAGAGCCACAGCAAAATAAAGCTTGAACAGCTGAAAAATGCACTGAACAGCGCATTAAAATCCTACAAAGGGATGGTTTACCTAAAGCTTGAGCCCTGCATAATGCATATTGCCTGCAAGGATTTTGCATCAGCAATAAAACTGACAAATATTGCCAGGAACTCTGGCTGGAAAAAATCAGGAATAATAAGCAGAAAAAACATTGTTGAAATGCTCTCAACTGAATATCTTGCCTGTCCTGTTGCGGATAAAGGAAAGATTATTGTTGACAACAATTATCTTAAAATACTGCTGGATGAATCCAATAAGAAGCTGAATCAGACAAAACAAAAGATAAAGCAGCTTGAGAAATCAATATCTAAAAATGAGCCTTGAACAAAATCTTGATGATAAATTTAAAGAACTGAATATAATAGAAGAGCAGCAGAATAAAATTAGATTTTATCTTAATATGCTTAAAGAGAAAGATATTCAGACATACTATCACAGCATTGCAGTGGGCCTGAAAATGGCAGATGCTGTTGATGACAAAAAAGCAGGGCTTTATTGCGGTATTCTCCATGATATTGGAAAATTGGCTATAGATGATGAGATACTCAGAAAAACAGAATTCACGCAGGATGATCTTGAAAAAATCAAAGAGCATCCAGTTTATGGCTTTCTTATTTTAGGGGAAGAGTTTGCATTTTCTGCGCTTGCCGGAGCATTGCTTCATCATCAAAATCAGACAAAATCTTACCCTTGCATAAAAAATCTTAGCACAATTATAGGCAGTAAAAACCCTGAATCTCTTGAAAAAGCAAAGCAATATGCCAAGATTCTTCATGTGATAGATGATAAAGATGCTAAAGAGCACAGACGAAACAACTATAGAGAACAATAAGATTTAAATTAACCTTCTTTTTAATTTAAGCATGGCAATCATAAAGCCTAAAATAGGTATTGAAATTCACGGTTATCTGACAACAAATGAGAAGCTTTTCTGCAGATGCTCTGCCGCATATAAAGATGCAAAGCCCAACACTAATGTTTGTCCTGTGTGCACTGGACAGCCGGGCTGCAAGCCAATGGCTCCAAACCATGTTGCTTTGCAAAAATGCATTGCAATAGGATTAATGCTTGACTGCAAGATAAATTCAAAATTAATCTGGCAAAGAAAGCACTATGACTGGCCTGACCTTCCTAAAGGCTATCAAAATACTATTTCCGGAGCATATTCTATTCCTTTGGCTGAAACAGGCGAGTTCAATAATGTGATTATAAGAGGATGCCATCTTGAGGAAGATCCTGCAAAATGGGACCCTGAAACAGGAAAAGTTGATTACAACAGGTGCGGAGTTCCGCTTATAGAAATTGTCACAGAGCCTGATTTCACAAGCTCAAAGCAGGCAAGAGAATGGCTTAATCAGCTTATTGTTCTTTTAAGCTATATTAAAGCAGTTGACAAAGATGCTGGAATAAAAGCAGATATTAATGTTTCTGTAAATGTGGATGGAAAACAAGGGGGCAGGGTTGAAATAAAAAATGTAAATTCAGTTTATGCTATAGAAAAGGCAATAGACTATGAGATTCTCAGGCAATCAAGCCTGCTTGAAAGAAACGAGCCTGTGAAGCGTGAGACAAGAACCTTTAATGAATCCACAAAAACAACAACTGCGATGCGCTCAAAAGAGCAGGCAGAAGATTACAGGTTTATTCCTGATCCTGATCTGCCAATAATAGAGATTTCTCAGGAATTAGTGAAAAAAATAAAATCCTCTCTTCCTGAAACCCCTAATGAAAAAATAAAGAGATTCATAAAAAATTATGCCATAGATGATGATGCGGCTAAAGTGCTTGCCTCAAACCTTGAATTAGCGGAATTCTTTGACAAAATAGTAAAACAGACAAATGCGAAGCTTGCATCTTACTGGGCCACTATAGAATTATTAAGAGTTTTAAACTGGAACAAAAAAGATCTGGAAGAAGTTGACATAAAGCCAGAGCATTTCATTGAACTGCTGAATTTAATTGAAAAAAAGCAGATAACTGAGCTTGCTGCCAAAAAAATGCTTAATGAGTTCATTCCAAAATCATTTTCTCCCTTGTCAAAAATAAAAAAAGTGGAAAGAATTGATGACAAGAAAGAAATTGAAAAGTTCTGTTTGCAAGCTATCAAAAAGAACAAGCAGGCAGTTGATGATTACAAATCAGGAAATGAAAAGGCAATTTTCTTTTTAATGGGTGAGGTTATGAAAATCAGCCAAAAAAGGGCTGACTCAAAACTGACCCAGGTTATCTTAAAAGACTTGCTACAATGAGCTTTTTCTTCTTAAAAAGTCTGGCCAACTCTTAGTGAAGTCCATTTCAAATCCAGCGCTGAATTTTAGGCCATTAGTTATAAAATCAGTTTTTAAGTCAAATCTATTTATTTTTGTTTTTGCATCAAGAGAGATATATTTGAATATGATTTTTCCGGTTCCTTCAAATGTCCCATTTACCCCTTTTTCAGCGTCTTTTTCTTTCAATTCAATTCCAAATCTCTCTGAATTAGTTAAGTCAAGCTCCATGCAATAATTGTCTTTCTTAATATAAACATCTCCCATAGCAGAAGATTAGAAATGCCTTAGTTTTTAAGCTTTTTTAAATCGCTAAAAATCTTTCAGATTTTTGGCGCACAGAAAATCTCTGATTTTCTAGTGTTTTACAAACTGATAGACTATGCCTGCTGTGAAAAGCAGAATCAGCAGGATTGCAAAAATCCAGTTTATAGGAATATTGTATTCAGGCTTCACTTCGCTTTTTCTCTTTGCAGCTCTTGCAATCAAAACAATCAAAATCCCTTCTATCCCTCCTGCTACTGCCCCCGTAATTCCTATTACCTGAATAAAAGATCTTGCTCCTGCGAGAAAGAATATAAGAGGAATTGTTATAGTAATAATCCAAGATAAAAATTTTGAGATTTTGTAATCATAATGAAGCATCCATTTTAGCGCAAGTCCAAGAATCAGGAATGTTGTTGCCATTGAAAAAACAGGAAAAAGATTTCCAAATAAATCCATAT
>Ga0315289_10010453_pt1 | contig 13288 bp, 12 predicted proteins | sample YL17G11_40_MG_FD_203452 | JGI IMG/M metagenome (GOLD analysis project Ga0315289, IMG submission 203452) | Sediment microbial communities from Yellowstone Lake, YNP, Wyoming, USA - YL17G11_40 | ecosystem: Environmental > Aquatic > Freshwater > Lake > Sediment | place: USA: Wyoming | collected...
CCCTGTCGGCTCAGGAATTAGTACTCTTCAATTCTGGCCCTACCTTATTTCCGGAGTTACCTGGCTCATCGGTTTGGGTTCTCCTACTCAACATACGGTGGACATAGTAGGTGTTTATTTCCCTGCAGTCCTTGGCGCCCTAACCACCATCCCCGTCTACTTTATAGGGAAGGCATTGTTCAATCGTTGGGCCGGTGTAATAGCTGCCGGCCTGGTTGCCATCTTCCCTGGCGAGTTTCTAGGCAGGTCAATACTCGGCTTCACCGACTACCACGTTGCCGAAGTGCTGTTCACCACGGTGACGATGCTGTTCCTGATTCTGGCGGTGAAGACTGGAAGAGACAATCAGTTGACATTTGGAAGGTTGTGGCATAGGCAGTGGGCAGCCGTGACCAAGCCGTTTATCTATAGCCTTCTGGCCGGCGTTTTCCTGGGAATCTACTTTCTCACCTGGGCTGGAGCGCTGCTGTTTGTTTTCATCATCTTTGTTTATCTCGTTGTCCAGTTTATTATTGACCATTTGAAGAGCAGGTCAACTGAATATCTCTGTTTCGTCAGCACTATTACTTTTATCATTACCCTGTTGATGTTTCTGCCCCTTTCTCTGAACAGGATGGTTTTAGCTTCTTTGACCATCGCCATTATTATCCCTATAGCTATGGCTGTGCTTTCCTACTTGATGGCCAGCCGCAACATAAAGCCAATAATATATCCGGCGGCCATTCTCGGCATAGGATTGGTCAGCCTGGTAGTTTTCCGTATGGTCAATCCGTCTCTTTTTCAGACTATAATAGGAAGTCTCGGCAGATTTACCTGGCCTATTGGGACAACTGTTCTTGAGATGCAGCCCCTGCTCTTCCCTAATGGCAGTTTCTCTTTTTGGGTCGCCTGGGGTAATTTCACCACCAGCTTTTTCCTCAGCTTTATTTCTCTAGGCATACTCGCGTATCTCGTCATTAAACGAGGTGAAACCGAAAAAACGGTGTTTGTTGTCTGGAGCCTGATTATACTGGCAGCTACCTTATCTATGCGGCGTTTTGCCTACTACTTTGTTATCAATGTAGCTTTACTGGCTGGCTACCTTTCTTGGCTTATTCTGGAGTTGACTGGCTTTAAAAAATTAGCCGCTGCACCTGTGGACATGCTCGAAGAGACCAAACGGAAATCCAAGCACAAAAGGCGCGAGGGGTCTCGCTCCGGCAGTCGAGTAATCATGGTACTGGGAGTTATAGCTGTCTTCTTCCTTGTCTTTTTCCCCAATATTGGCAAAGCCGTAGATACGGCTAGTCAGGCGGCATTTGCCCCTAGTGATGCTTGGTGTGAATCTCTCTCCTGGCTAAAAGACAATACACCTGAGCCATTCGGCAATCCGGACTTCTACTATGAACTGGACAAACCACCTCCACCGGGAAAAACCTACGATTATCCTGAAACCGCTTACGGTGTCACCGCCTGGTGGGACTATGGCTATTGGATAACCCGCATCGGCCGGCGCATACCCACTTCTAACCCAGGCACCGGAGCCCATGGGGAGCAATATATTTTCACTGCTCAAGATGAAACCTCTGCTAACGACATATTAGACCTGCGGGGCTCGAAATATGTCATCATCGACCATGCTATAGCCACGGTCTTCGGGGGGAAGTTTTATGCTTTGGCCACCCTCAGCGGCAATAACCCAGATAAATTCTATGGAGTCTACTATCAGCTCAATGGCAACACACTTGAACCGGTGCTGCTGTTTTATCCCGAATATTACCGTTCATTTGTCGTCCGTCTATACAATTTTGACGGCAGCAGAGTCACTCCCAAAAGTTCTATGGTAATTTCTTACCAGGAAAAAGTCAGCCCCGATGGACAGCCTTACAAGCAGATTACCGGTGTGCAATCCTTCGGCAGTTATGAAGAAGCTCAGACCTATATTTCAAACCAGAAATCGAGTAACTATGTATTAGTTAGCCCCGACCCATATGCTAGCCCGGTGCCGCTGCCAGCCGTGGAACACTATAGGTTAGTCTATGCCTCAAAAGGTTCTGTGATGGAGGCTGGAACACGTATGGTCCCAGAGGTAAAAATTTTTGAGTATTCCAAGTAGCCCAGCCGCAGGCTAACTCAAAGTTTATGCCAGATAAGAGCTAATTCGCCGCCATTAATTCGCTGCCCGGAAGCATTTTAAGAGCCGGGGGCAAGAGGTTTAACATTTAACACTCATATGTACAGCTAACAAATAAACCTAAGCTTTCCAGCGGCAAGAATAGACTTAACGATGAAATTGCTTTGCCATATATTGCCTAATTCGCAATATTGAGTGCCTTTCAGACAGCATCATTGGCAGGAACGCTGAAGTAGTAAAACACGGAGAGAGCCCATATTGAAGAATACAATTTTTCGTCGGTGATGATGCAACTGTGGAGCTGAAGACCATTTGCATGAATTGGGGGCAGTAACGGAGAAGCCATGATTGAAGAATCTTCGGCAGAAGCTATCACGACATGCGATTTGAGTCTGCTGTAGGATGAATTACACGTGCTTGTGAAAAGAATGTCAAGCAGCTATACTTATTAGGTAATATACGATGAACGAAGTGCATTCTATGTCTCGTGAAATTGCTAAGATACTGGAGGAGAGTATCCTCATAAAGCAAGCTGTTGCCAAGAGCAAAATTCGCGATATAGAAGATATGGCTAAGGTTATTATTGCTGCGTATAAGGCGGGTGGTAAGGTGGTTTTGTTTGGTAATGGTGGAAGCGCGGCTGATGCTCAGCATATTGCATGTGAATTGGTTGGTAAGTTTGCACTAAAAAGGCGTGCTTTTCCAGCTATAGCGCTTACTACAAATACATCCACATTAACTGCAATAGCTAATGATTACGGGTATAATGAGGTCTTTAGTCGCCAGGTAGAGGCGTTGGTAGGTGAAAAGGATGTCGTAATTGGCATCAGCACCAGCGGCAATTCACCGAATGTGGTGGAAGCTATAGAAATGGCGAAAACGAAAGGCGCAAAAACCATCGGCTTAACCGGTGGTGATGGTGGCAGGCTTGCTAAAGTTGCTGACATAGCCTTGGTTGTGCCTTCGGATAATACTCCCAGGATTCAAGAGGTCCATATAACAATTGGGCACATAGTTTGTGAAATCGTGGAAAAGGAACTGTCAGGTGACGCCTGATTTTGCCTGGAGAGAGATTGCTCATGGAAAGAGCTGTATTCCTCGATAGAGATGGAACAATTATTGAGGATGTTGGTTATCTTGATGACTGCAGTAAGATTAAATTCTTACCCAGAGTAAGTGAGGCAATTAAGCTATTAAACAAAAGTGGGTTTAAGGTTATCATAGTAACCAATCAAGCAGGCGTTGCCAGGGGATATTTTACCGAGGATACAGTGAAAGAAATAAATCGTATCACCCAGGAATCATTGGCCGAGCATGGGGCGGTTATAGATAAAATATATTACTGCCCACACCATGTAGAAGGAACTATCGAGGAATACAAAAAGGACTGCAATTGGCGTAAACCAAACACGGGAATGATTGAGGAAGCTGCTCGAGAGTTGGGAATTGATTTAAATAATTCCTTCATAATCGGCGACAAAATCAGCGATATCGAAGCCGGGCACAGGGCAGGATGCAAAACCATTTTTCTTGCGAGTGAAAACCATCCAAATAAGGAAGGTGAAATACCCTTGTCTGATCATATTGCCACAGATTTGTATGAAGCTGTACAATGGCTGATGCAGTTTGGCAGACACAAAGAGTAGGCAATATTTGACTGTGATGCCATGATGAGAAGAAAAATTATTAAAGCTAAACGGTGATTTACTATAGAGTCAATAAAGGGGAGAGCGAGCTATGAAAGTACTTATCACAGGGATTACAGGATTTGTGGGCAGTCACCTGGCTGATTATATTTTAGCCAATCATCCCGATGTAGCTATTTATGGTCTGGCAAGATGGCGCAGTCCTATGGATAATCTAAAGCATGTACCGGCAAACAAGCTGAATATTTGCTATGGTGATCTTGCGGACCTGAGCAGCCTGATAGGAATATTGAAAGAAATTAAGCCTGATTTTATCTTCCATTTAGCAGCGCAATCCTATGTACTAACAAGCTTTTATGCCCCTGTAGACACGTTGCATACAAATATTATAGGTACTACAAACTTACTGGAGGCAGTGAGAATTAACGGGATTGACCCCATTATCCATATTTGTAGCTCTTCGGAGGTCTACGGCCAGGTTACGAAAGAAGATGTTCCTATAAAAGAAGATTGTCCTTTGCGGCCGGCCTCTCCTTATGCGGTGGGTAAGGTTGGCGAGGATATGATTTCTTTCCAGTACTGGCTTTCTTATGGTATCAAAACTATAAGGACCAGGATGTTTTCCCACACAGGACCAAGGCGGGGCGAGGTCTTTGCACTTTCCAACTTTGCCAAACAAGTGGCGGCCATCGAAGCTGGGCTGGCCGCCCCTGTGGTCAAGGTCGGTAATCTGGATAGCGTTCGTACGTTCGCGGACGTTAGGGATGCGGTGAAAGCCTATTGGCTGTTAGTGAATAAATGCCCACCGGGTGAGGTCTACAACATAGGCGGGGTTGAGACGATGAGCATACGAGAAGTGCTAGATATGTTGCTTACGCTTTCAAAGGTAAAGAATATAGGTGTTGAAGTTGACCCCGCCCGCTTGAGGCCTTCAGATGTGACATTGCAGATTCCTTGTATCGACAAGTTTACCCAGGCCACTGGCTGGAAGCCGGAAATTAAGTTTGAGCAGACAGTGAAAGACACACTGAACTACTGGCGAGATTATCTTAAAAGAGAAAAGTGACTGAGTTGATATGCTAAAGTTAAACTTAGACCTCTATAAAAAATTCTTTCTGTACTGTTGCACCGAGCCCTTCGTTTCACTCAATCACGGGGGCAAGCAACTGTGTATCTAGACAATAAGTTCATCTTTCTGGCAGGGTCAACTGGAGTCGCCGGTTCCAGCATTATGAAATATATCCTCAATAACTACCACTCAGCCAAAATTCGGGCGGCTTATTACCAACATACAAAGCCCTTTATTAAGCACGAAAGGGTAGAATATGTTTATGGTGATTTAAAGTCCCAGGAGGACTGCAGAAAAATGGCAAAGGGGTGTGACTGTGCAATTATGGCTGCTGCAAATACTGCTGGTTCAAATGTGATCGTCTCTCAGCCTTGGAACTATGTGAATGATAACTTGATTATGAATGCTCAGATGCTTGAAGCATTCCATCTCGAGAACATAAAACGCGTAGTTTACATAGGCTCTACGACTTTATATCCAGAGTTTGAGGGACACATTAAGGAAGATAGCCTTGATTTTAACAAAGAGCCCCCCCCGGCTTATTTTGGCTTTGGATGGGTAGTGAGATTTACCGAGAAGTTGTGCAAGTTCTGGCACGATAAATATGGCATGGAAATTGCTATTGCAAGGGCGGCAAACATTTTCGGGCCTTATGCAAAGTTCGATCCTGCAACCTCCAATTTTATCCCGGCAATTATCCGCAAGGCAGTAGACAAAATAGACCCTTTTGAGGTTTGGGGGAGCCCTGATGTCACCAGAGATGTCATTTATTCAGAGGATTTTGGGAGAGCAATTGTAATGATGATGGACAACGATAAAATCAAGTTTGATATTTTTAATATAGGTACCGGAATTAGAACTACCGTTGATGACGTCGTTAAATGGGCGCTAAAATATGCCGGGCACAAACCATCAAAGATCAAATACAGTGCTGATAAGCCCACCACGATTAAATTCAGAGCGCTCGATTGCTCAAAGGCAAAGGATGTGCTCAGATGGCAGCCGCAATTTACAATTGAACAGGGCATTAGGAAAACCACCGAATGGTGGATTGAAAATAAGAAATGGTGGAAGAAATGAAAACAGAACAACACGATGCAATCATTTTATCGAGTCCAGAAGAAAAGGACATTCAGAAACAATTTGTGGCATACTTTAAGTCTTCTCCGTTGCCGGACGACGAGATATTGCCTAATCTCGGTTTATTCTTAACTTCAAAGGCTTTGTCAAGGATATTGTTCTTTTATGAAATCTATAAAAAAATAATCCATACGCATGGCATCATTGTTGAGTTTGGGGTCAGGTGGGGGCAAACACTATCAATTATGTCAGCATTGAGAGGGATATTCGAACCCTTTAACCGACACAGAAAAATTGTGGGTTTTGATACATTTGATGGACTCAAAGGAACCTGTAAGGAGGATGGCGAACTTAGTAAATGTAAGGATGGGTCATTTTCAGTGCCTCCGGCTTATGAGGACTATCTTGATAGAATCCTAGCTATGCAAGAGAAGCTGAATCCGATGTCTCATCTGAAGAGATATCAACTAGTGAAAGGTGATGCTGTTAAAACAATACCCGAGTACCTGAAAAAGCATCCAGAAACTATTATTTCTCTGGCCATTTTCGATTTCGATATATACGCACCTACAAAAGTTGCTTTGGAGTCGATTAAACCTTACTTATGTAAAGGGAGTATCTTGGTGTTTGATGAATTATGTGATGATATACTTCCTGGAGAAACAATTGCCCTCAGAGAAAGTTTAGGGCTGAATAATGTGAGACTTCACAGGTTCCCAATGACAGCTAGGATTTCATATTTAGAGATTGAATGACATCTATTGGCACGGAAATTAGAGAAGCTATACTCAGGATTTCAAAGGCAAGTGGGCATGGACATATACCCACCTGCTTCTCTGTCATCGAAATCTTATATGCTGTTTATGACACTATCAAACATGACCCCAAAAATCCTTCATGGGAAGACCGTGACATATTTATCCTGAGTAAAGGACACGCAGCTCTGGCACACTATTGTGTACTAGCCAGGTTCGGATATTTTGACATCAACAAGGTAGGCTCATTTGGTGCTTTCATGTCGGACTTTGGTTGCCATGCGGATAGACTTAAAGTACCTGGAGTTGAAGCTTCGACTGGCGCTTTAGGGCATGGAATTGGGATTGCAGTAGGTATTGCGCTTGGCCTCAAGATTAAAAAGAGTAACAGAAAGGTATTTGTACTGATTGGCGACGGCGAATCTAACGAAGGGTCGGTGTGGGAAGCAATCATGGTTGCAGTAAACTTAAAACTTGCTAATTTAACGATTATTTATGACAACAATATGTCGCATTTAAGAGGGCTTCAGATACACAACCCGGCTGAGCGGTTTAAGGCGTTTGGTTGTGATGTCACAATTGTTAATGGCCACGATGTAGATAGCCTCAAAAAGGAGATTATCAAAACAGCTAGCAATGTAAGACTCATTGTGGCAAATACAAAAAAAGGGTTTGGGTGCAGAACGCTTATCGAAAATCAATACGAATGGCATAGAAAGTCACCAAACGATTCAGAGTTTGAGATGCTAATGGCGGAATTGGATGAGGAAACAGTTTAGAGACACCATCATGGATTTATCAACCCATGATGATAAAATAGTCATGGTACTTGGTGATGTTAGCGTCTACCTCTTTAATGATTTCAAAGAGAAGTATCCCGATAGATTCTACAATATGGGCATCTGTGAGAATACGCTAATAAGCGTGGCTGCAGGGTTGAGTTCACAGGGTTTTTTCCCGTTCATCCATAGCATCGCTCCATTTATTACAGAGCGAAGCTTCGAACAGATCAAACTTGATATGTGTTATAACCAATTCGGCGGCAACATTGTATCCTGCGGTGCATCTTTTGACTATGCCTGGGATGGTGCAACTCATCATTGTTACACCGATTTAGCCATTTTGCGAACGTTGCCCGGTATAGAGGTCATTCAACCTGGCTCAAAGAGAGAAGTCGATATTCTACTTAAGAGCCAGTATAACAACGGTAAAACAACATATTTCAGGTTATCAGACCACCCGCATAATATTGATGTCCCGGTTGAATTCGGTAAAGGTGTAGTGATAAAGGATTCAGGTTCGAAGCTCACCGTGATGACTGCCGGCCCCATACTTGGCAATGTTATGAAAGCCTGCCGAGACCTGGATGTTAATCTGGTTTATTTTCATACGATCAAACCAATTGACAAAGAGATAATCTCCAGGTTCAAGAGCTCGGAAATCTTGGTTATACACGATGCCTTTGGTTTATACGAGGCGATTTGTGAAGTTCCTAACCTCTCCGTATCATATCATGGTATGCCAGACGAATTCTGTTGTTGGTATGGGGAATTACCAGATGTTAGGCGAGAGATAGGTCTCGATGTGGAATCAATCAGAGAAGTAATACGCCATAAAATGGGAAGGTATCAAAAGGCATAGAAAAGAGAAAAGAAGGGTGTTTTATCAAGGAAAAGTTGCCCTCGTTACTGGCGGAACAGGATTTGTAGGGACCCATATTGTTCAGGAACTTTTAAAACAGGGAGCTAAAATTCGTGTGACCGTCCACAGGCGACCTTTGATTACAGAAGATCAAAATATTGAAACGGTTCATGCGGATTTAACCAGGCAGGAAGACTGCTCGACCGCAGTAAAGGGAGTTGATTATGTTTTCCATGCTGCCGGAGCTGTTGCCGCTGCGGCTGTAACAGCCGGTAACCCAATGGCGGCTATTACCGCAAACCTGATACTAACCTCGCAAATGCTTCAAGCCGCCTGGACCGGCAAAGTGGAAAGGTTCCTGTTATTTAGTAGCAGCACAGGCTATCCAGCTACAGATTACCCCGTTAAGGAAGAAGAGATGTGGACTGGCCCTACGCATTCATCCTATTTCGGATATGGTTGGATGAGACGATATCTTGAAAGGCTTGGCGAGTTTGTTGCCTCGAAATCCAATATGAAAATTGCTCTCGTACGCCCCACCGCCGTCTATGGCCGCTGGGACAATTTTGATCCGGCAACAAGCCATGTGATACCGGCATTGATTCGCAGGGCAGTTGAAAAAGAAGACCCGTACGAGGTATGGGGTAGTGGCGCGGAAATCCGCGATTTCCTTCATATAACGGATTTAGCACATGGCTGCCTGCTTATGCTGGAAAAGTATGCAACCTGTGACCCGGTCAATCTCGGTTATGGAAAGGCTGTTACGATTAGAGAAATCGTCCGTATAATCCTGGAGGCTGCAGGCCATGAGACTGCCACAGTTGTATTTAACACCTCCAAGCCTACAGCTATACCACTTAGAATGGTTGATACTTCAAAGGCAAAGGATATCTTGGGCTTCGAACCCAAGATATCCTTGGAAAACGGCTTAAAGGACACTGTTGAATGGTACATGCAGACAACAAAAAATGTTCTCTAAGGTACCGCTATTTTAGAAGAAGTGAATAAAGTTATGGTGGAAAAAGAGAAGATCACTGGTGACGATTTTCTCAGGATGTTCGATTGTCACCTGGATGAGCTGCCTGAGCAGCTATTATCGGGACTTAGCCACATAAATACAGAATATCGTGAGGCAAATCTGGTTGATTTTGAAGAATATGTCTTGTATGTTTTAAGGTTGATTAACTTGCCCGATATTACCAGGACCAATGAGGAAAATCTAGAAGCTTTTGAAAAAGGGTGGCGGGAAAACCTGGAATCTATCACCCCGGGTAATATATCATTGGAAAGCCTGAAACCTAAATATTTCCGTGGTAGTAAATTCCTGAGATACAGTAAAAAACTCATCATTACTGATAATCTCGACCTGGAATACGATTTATTTACCTTAGCTAGATATTTAATCTTCAACAAGTACCTTTCCAAGGCTGAGGACATCTATGAATTTGGGTGCGGAAGCTGTCAAAATTTACTAATGCTGTCCGAGATATTTCCTTCTAAGAGGTTATATGGATTGGATTGGACCAATGCTTCTACCAGAATAGCTGGGTTGCTCTCCGAATCTCAAAATAGAAATATAGCGGGCATTGTTTTTGATATGATGGCTCCTTCTCCAGATATTGTTTTAAAGCCTCACAGCGCTGTGTTTACCATACATGCCCTGGAGCAACTCGGCAGGGAGTATGAGAAGCTGTTGTCGTTTATCATGACAGCCAAACCAGATATCGTCTTTCATTATGAACCAATCGTAGAGTTCTATGACCAGGACAATTTATTGGACTATTTAGCCGTGCTCTATTCTCAGAAAAGGAACTATTTATCAGGTTTTTGGACGGCATTGTGCAAACTGCAGGAGCAAAATAGAATTAAAATCCTTGAATCAAGGAGGCCGTATCTCGGAGGTGTCATCCATGAGGCATCGTTAATAGCTTGGAGACCGCTGTGATAGGGTGGATTACGAATCTTTGGCGCAAATGGAAGCAGTTGGAGATGTAGCATGATAAAAGAGGAGGTTTTGAGAAGTTTTGCCGGGAAAAATGTTTTGGTAACCGGCGGGACCGGCCTTATAGGAAGACAAGTGGTAAACATTCTATGCCATGCCGGCGCACATGTCAAAATCGTTTCCCTGGACAGAATAAATGTCAATGATAAAGCAGAACACATCCATGGCGACCTTACAAGCTTCGAATTTTGCAAGGACATAACCAAAGACATGGATTTTGTTTTTCATGTGGCTGGTATAAAAGGCTCAATCGAAGTTACTAAAACAAAACCAGCGAGTCATTTCGTTCCAGCTTTGATGTTCAACACCAATGTTTTGGAGGCCTGTAGAATTAACAAGGTTCAGAAGATTGTTTATACGAGTTCGATTGGTGCCTATGCGAGTGCTGAAGTTTTCAAGGAATCCCAAAATATAGAGGGACCACCTATGGATTTCTTGGCTGGATGGGCTAAGAGAATGGCTGAACTGCAAATTCAAGCCTATAAAATTCAATATAACCTTGATAATTTCTCTATTGTTAGGCCCTGCAATGTTTACGGCCCGGGGGACAATTTTGACCCAAATAGCGCCATGGTTATTCCAGCTTTAATGTATCGGATATACCATAAGGAAGACCCGGTGGTAATCTGGGGCGATGGCAGCGCCATACGAGATTTTGCCTATAGCCGGGATGTCGCCGAAGGTGTAATTTTGGCACTTCATTATGGAACGAAATCTGGGTTTGTCAATTTGGGCAGCGGGAAAGGCCATTCCATTAGAAAGTTGGTTGAAACACTCAACAGCTTTATCGATTTTAATTACAAATTCGATGCCACAAAATCGTCTGGATTTCCTAAAAGAGTCATGGATATAACTTTGGCAAAAGAGTTGATTCATTATAACCCAACAACCACCTTGCTGGATGGGCTCAAACAGACCTGGGACTGGTTTGTAAAAAATCAGGATGAATATCTGAATAAGCTAAATTATTTCAAAGAGTGATTATGGAATTAAAATAACTATGGGATATATTGGAAGGAGAAATCACTCGTGAGCTTGCAAAATATTAATCCCTCACCAAGATTAACTGAGCACCTCGTTGCTTCACAAGCGTTTGCTTCTGAGCCACTTATGATTGTTGATGTCGGAGCACGCGGAGGGCTTGAACCACACTGGTCTTTATATCGTGATCAAGTAAGATTGCTTGGGTTTGAAGCTGATGTAAAGGAATGCGAGAGGCTCAATCAGCACGAGTTAAAAACAGGGAATCGCTTTTTTCCGGTCGCATTACATGAAAGTAAGGGTAAAAGAACCTTTTACGTTACAGCGCTTCCTGATTCTTCGGGTTTTTATCCACCGGATACTAACTTCTGTCAACGGCTTGTAAATGCTGGGGCAAACCTATCGGTTGTGAAAACTGTCGAGATGGACACAGTCGATTTTGATTCATTTGCAAATGAAAATGGTATCAATGAGGTGGATTTCATAAAGCTTGACACTGAAGGTTCTGAATTAGATATCCTAAAGGGCGCTATTGGTGTACTCAAAAAATCAGTCGTAGGATTAAGTATTGAGGTCGAGTTTTGCCCGTTCCACAAAGGTCAACCGCTTTTCAGTGATGTTGACTCGTTTTTGCGACCACTCGGATTCAGGCTGTTTGATATGGCGCTATATCGTCATGCCAGAAAAGTGCTACCCCAACGTGAGTCCGCACCGCTCTCGGGGCCTGATAAGCAAGGGCAGGTTCTCTGGGGGCAGGCTCTCTACTTGCGTGATGGTGTAAGTGAAATCGAGTCACAAATTTCATTTTATGACGGTTGGGCTGATATGAAAATTCTTAAGTTAGCTAGCATCATGGAATTATTCTGTCTGCCGGATTGCGCTATCGAACTGATTCAGGTTGCCCAGCGGAAAAGTTTTCTTCAGAGCAGAGATGTAGAGCATCTCATAGATTTACTGACTAGAAGCGTAGTGAGAAAGAAGGTTGTTATTGGACGTACGAAGCAATTATCTGTAAGATTTCTGCCACGCCCTGTCATTCTAAAAGTCCGTAATTTTTTAGTAACGCTCAGAGATTTAATCAATGAAATTCTCAATATTTAAATAGGATGAATTATTTCAAGGAGCAGTAAGGTGATAGAAGTTTTTAAAACAAAACTTGATGGTGTTCTACTGATTAAGCCACCAACAATTTTTGAAGATTTCAGGGGAACTTACATTGAAATTTACAACGAGAAACTATATAAAGAAGCCGGCATTAAAGTCGATTTCATCCAGGATGATATCTCAATATCGGCCAAGGATGTACTTAGGGGTATACACGGAGACGGTGAAACGTGGAAATTGATATCCTGTTTATACGGGAAGTTTTACCTGGTAGTTGTTAACTGGGATAAATCATCAAAACAGTTCCGTCAATGGGATTCCTTCGTTTTATCAGACAGTAATAGGCAACAGGTATTAGTCCCCCCAAAATTTGGGAACGGGCATCTCGTTCTCAGCGAACAGACGATATTTCATTATAAACAATCAACGTATTACAACCGGGCGGGACAGTTTACACTATTATGGAACGACCCGGAGATAAATATTTTGTGGCCTATAAAGAACCCAATACTTTCACAAAGAGATAAAATGGGGCATTATGTTTAGCAGAAATGCCGCAGCTTCAGGTACGACCGGCAGGGAGTTAAAGAAGCGACTCAACGATATGGGAGAATGCATGGCTTGGGATTTTAGAAAGGCTCTTCAATGATAATAAGTAGGACACCGTTTCGTATCTCATTCTTCGGAGGCGGGACAGATTATCCCGCTTTTTATGAAGAGAATGGCGGCGCTGTGCTCAGTACAGGTATCAATAAATATTGTTATATTATGTGCCGGTATCTGCCGCCATTTTTCGATTACAACTACAGGATAAGATATAGAAAGCAAGAAGAAGTTCGCTCCATTTCTGAGATAGAACATCCTGCGGTTCGGGAGTGCCTGCGTTTTATAAATTTG
>Ga0315289_10010454_pt1 | contig 13287 bp, 9 predicted proteins | sample YL17G11_40_MG_FD_203452 | JGI IMG/M metagenome (GOLD analysis project Ga0315289, IMG submission 203452) | Sediment microbial communities from Yellowstone Lake, YNP, Wyoming, USA - YL17G11_40 | ecosystem: Environmental > Aquatic > Freshwater > Lake > Sediment | place: USA: Wyoming | collected...
CCGTGCTCGCGTGGCGTCCTCTTCCCCGGGTGCTGAAATGGACCAGGCATTCGCGTACACGACACTCCCGAAGCTCGGGCGAAGCGTATGTCGGCTTGGCCTTTCGGCCTCTTACCGCCCCGGCAAGCAAGCGGTGCACAAAGCGCTCGATGCCGGGGTCAATTTCTTCTTCTGCTACGGTATCGACGGGCAGATGATCCGCGTCTTGCGCGAGCTTCCAGCGCGCACGCGAGACAACCTCGTTATTGCCACCGGGGCGTACAATCTCCTCTGGTGGTACCCCAATCTCCGCCGGACGCTAGAAAAAAGGCTCCGGCAGTTGCGCACTGATTACATCGACATATTTCTCCTTCTCGGCTTGATGGGTAAGGAGACTTACATCGAGCGTGCTCTGGAAGAGTTGCACCGCCTGCGCGAGGAAGGCAAGGTGCGCGCGACCGGGGTTTCAACTCACAACCGCAAGTTGGCCGGCAGGCTGGTGGCCGGAGGCGCGCTCGAAGCACTCATGATGCGCTACAACGCCGCGCACCGCGGCGCCGAGCAGGATATCTTCCCCCACCTGGCTCAGCACAATCCCCTCGTAATCAACCATACGGCCACCCGGTGGACGTACCTGCTGCGCCGGCCGCGCGGCTGGCCCAAGGACGGGCGCATCCCAACCGCCGCCATGTGCTACCGCTTCGTCCTCTCCAACCCCCACGTTCATGTCTGCCTGACCGCGCCGAGAAGCGTGAGGGAGTTCGACGAAAACCTCGCCGCCCTCCCCCAAGGCCCGCTCGGCGAAGAAGAAATGCGGTTCATGCAGGAGTTCGGCGATGCCGTACACGCGATGAAGAAGTGGTTTATGTGAGAAGGCAGGAGTCAGAAGACAGCTAGCAGTTGGCAGTCGGCAGTCATCGTTTATCCGGAAGCGGATCCCTGCGCCCTCGCCCATCTATGGCGCCTTGCTTCCTGTATTTCCTCCATTTCCTCTGTGGCTCTGTGGCTAATCAGATTTGCTCGAAGCGCGCCTGGAAGAAGCGGAGATATTTAGGCTCGTAGACCATTTTGAGGCCGCGGGCCTGCTCGCGCTGCTCGTAAACTGCCAGGACCGACTCGGCGGCCACGTCGGTGTGGGCTTGGGTATAAACGCGCCGCGGCAGCGTCAGCCGGACCAGTTCCAGCTTGGGAAAGCGTTCCTCGCCGGTTTTCGGATCCCGACCCGCAGAGACTGCTCCCCGCTCCATACTCCGCACGCCGGAGTCGATGTAGAGGTCGGCGGCCAGCGCCTGCGCCGGGTACTGGCTCTGGGGAATGTGGGCGTAGATGGCGCGGGCGTCGAGAAACACGGCATGCCCGCCAATGGGCCGCACAATCGGGATGGCCCAGTCGATGAGGTGCTGCCCCAGATACTCCACCTGGCCGATGCGCGCGCGCATGTGGTCGTCGTCCACGCTCTCGACGATGCCGCGCGCCATGGCCTCCATGTCGCGTCCGGCGAGGCCTCCGTAAGTGTGCAGCCCTTCATAAACCACCACCATGTTCCGCGCTTCTTCAAACAGCCCTTGATCGTTCGTTGCCAGCCATCCGCCAATGTTGGTGAGCGTGTCCTTCTTGGCGCTCATCGTGCTGCTATCCGCGTAAGAACAATACTCCTTCAGAATTTCCGCCACCTTCTTGTTACGGTAGCCTTCTTCTCGCTGCTGGATGAAGTAGGCGTTCTCGATGGCGCGCGTGGCGTCGAGCACAATCGGGATGCCGTGCCGGCTGCAAAGCTCGCGCAGGGCGCGCAGGTTAGCCATCGATTGGGGCTGGCCGCCCGCCATGTTCACCGTGCCAGCAACAGAGACATAAGGAATCTTCTTGGCGCCGACTTCGTCAATGAGCCGCTGGAGCTTGGCGAAATCCACGTTGCCCTTAAAAGGATGCTCGTTGGCCGGGTCGTGCGCCTCGTCAATGATGACGTCCACAAACGTCCCACCCGCCAGTTCCTGATGCAGCCGCGTGGTGGTGAAGTACATGTTGCCGGGGACGAAGTCGCCCGGCTTGATCATTATCTTGGAGAGGATGTGCTCGGCGCCGCGTCCCTGGTGCGCGGGGACCAGGTACTTGTAGCCGTAATACTTGGTGACCGCTTCCCAGAGGTGGTAGAAGTTCCTGCTGCCCGCGTAGGCCTCATCGCCTAGCATCAGGCCAGCCCACTGGTTGTCACTCATGGCGTTGGTGCCGCTGTCGGTGAGCAGGTCGATGTAAACGTCCTCGGAACGCAGCAGGAAGGTGTTGTAGCCCGCCTCCACAATGCAGCGCTCGCGCTGCGGGCGCGTAGTCATCCGGATGGGTTCGACCATCTTCACCTTCCAGGGCTCGGCCCAGGAACGACGGATGGGTTTGGGATAGGGCATTGGGCGACTCCTCCAGGGCGTTTCTCACATCGTGAAATACAACCGCCATTCTATCAGGCGAAGGCGGGAGTAGGGAGTGGCGAATGGGGAGCAGGTGGAAGGTGGCGTGAGAAATGCCGGACAGTACGCGCCCGAGAACCGCGGGCACACACCACGGCGCATGATGCAGTAGTCCGCAGGTTGTGCAGAGGACGCAGATTCGGACTAGCGTTCGATCTTGAAGCCGATTTTCAGGGTCACCTGGAATTCTTCGACCCTTCCCTCCGCAATGCGGCCACGCATCTCGGAAACCTCGAACCAGTGCATGTGGCGGACAGTCTTCGCTGCTTCCTCGACCCCCGCCTTCACCGCTTCGGCAAAACTCACCGGCGACGTGCCGACGATTTCAGTGATCTTGTAGATTTCGGGCATTTGTATTCGTCTCCTTCCGAGGATTCTGACCTCTGTCCGCAGGCATTTTACCTTCATCGAGGAATAAATACATGGGCGACGACGGTAGATGCAGGCCCCTGCGGCTGCCCAACGGTCTTCCTTTCACGCAAGCACTCAAGGCTTCGGACTGCGCTCAGCCACGAACTTTGCAGGGACAAAGTAGAGGTTGCCGGCCTAGCCCCTCAAGGCGATGAGGATCGTTCCCGGCCGAGGTGGAGGGCACCATGCGAAACATGGACGAGCAGGCAGTCCTACCAGCCCGAGGCAGCAGGCAAGGGAGATCTCCTCTTTCAGCCCCGCTTCTGGCGGACAAAGCGTCCATCCTCCAAGATTCTTGGCCTTTTTCAGACAACTCCATGACGAATGCTCGCGTGCCAGGGTCTAGAATTAGCTTGATCGCGGAAATGAGTGGCTGAGCCATGTCCTCCAACAGTCACCGGCGCCAGATTCTCTTCTTTCTCGCGGCCGTCCTCCTACCCTGCTCGGTGCTCGTCGTACTCAGCGTGCGCATGATCGGTCAGGAGCGGGAGCTAGCCGAGAAGCGGCTTACCGACGAGAAGCGGCGGATCGCGAGCGACATCCGCCAACAACTGCTGGCGCGCTTGGAAAGAATCAGGTTCCAGGAAGCAGGTGCCCTGGCTGCGAGGGAAGAACGTGCCCGGGCTGCGCCCTATGAGAATCCCTCCGTCGTCCTTGTGGCACGCGTGGAAGAAGGCCGCCCGGTTCTCCCCTGGGAGTCGGACTCCAGCGGCGAGAAAGCGCGTCGCCTGCTAGACCAGGCGGGATTCGCCGAAAAGGTCCGACAGGGCGAACAGCAGGAGTTCGGGAAAAGGGATTACGCGAAAGCGTCCGCGCTATACGGCCAGGCCCTCCAGGCGGCGGGCAATTCCGTTCAGGCCGCACATGCGCGACTCCTGCTGGCGCGGACCCTCGCTAAGTCCGGAGAGAAGCGAGAGGCCACAGCCCACTATCGAAAAATCTTGGCAGTCGGCTGGGATGTCACCGACGAGCAAGGCATCCCACTGTCCCTCTATGCTGCTTCCGGCTTACTGAAAACGGCAGCTGACCACCGAGCAGTCCAGGAACGCATTCAAAGGGAGAGCAGGAGTCTGCACGGGTACTCGCCGACGGTCGCCTATTTGTTGCGAGACATCCTCCTGAAGCTCGCCGACTCGGCCCCTGCGGCCATTGCCGCTGCGGCCAACGATGAGTTTCAGACCCTAGGGGCTCATATCCGCTATGTTGAGCAGGCGCTCGCGCTGCAAAGAGATTTCCCGAATCTAGGTCTGGGAAGAGCCTCGACAAGCCCTGCCGGGAACGCCGAGCCGTTGTGGGTCCCCTATGATGGAGAAGACCCATGGCTCGTCAGCGTGGCCCCACCTTCAAACAGATTGCCTGCCATCGTGATTGCGGTGCGGGCGGAAGACGTCTTCGAATCTCTCCGCAACGCGGAGACTTTATCCAACCCTTCTGCCAGCCAGGCTCAGTTGCTCAGCGACCCGTCAGCAAAAGGTGAAGCCTTGGGCGCAAACTTCCCGGGCCTGAAGGTGTCGTTCCCGGAACAAGACGCCAGCGCGCTGGCGAAGCAGTGGAATCCTCAGCGCGCCTTCTACCTCGTTACGCTTTTACTGGTCTTGAGCATCACCCTGTTCGCAGCTTATCTCCTCTGGCGCGATGTGCGGCGCGAAGTGCGCCTAGCCGAGGTGCGCTCACAATTCGTTTCCAGCGTCTCGCACGAGCTAAAGACACCCCTGACTGCGATCCGCATGTTTGCCGAGACGCTGGGCATGGGCCGCGCCACCGACCCAAAGACACAGGCGGAATATCTGGAGACCATAGTCAACGAGACCGAGCGCCTTACGCGGCTGCTGAACAACGTGCTCGATTTCTCCAAGATCGAACAGGGAAAGAAAATCTACCGGCTCGAACCCACCTGCCTGGCTGAGGTCGCGCAGGCCGCCGCCCGAACCATGCAGTATCCTTTGGCCCAGCAAGGTTTCCGGCTACGCGTGGACATTGAGGACGCCCTGCCCACGGTCCGCGCTGATCCTGACGCCATCGAACAAGCCATCTTGAACCTTTTAACCAATGCGATGAAGTACTCGGGCGAGTCGCGCGAGATCGACCTGAAACTTCAAAGACGCGACCGCCACGCCGTGATCCAGGTGACTGACAAGGGCGTGGGGATGCCCCCCGCTGAGCAGTCGCGGATTTTCGAGAAGTTCTACCGCGTCCCCACAGCCGAGAACCAGCGGGTCCCAGGAACCGGCCTGGGGCTGACGCTGGTCCAGCACATCGCCATGGCGCACGGAGGACGCGTGGAAGTCCAGAGTGAGCCGGGCAAAGGGAGCACCTTCTCTGTTCATCTGCCCTTGGAGGGCACAGCATGAGCCGCATTCTCGTGGTGGAAGACGATCCCGCCATCTTGCGCGGCCTCGCCGACAATCTGAGGTTCGAGTCTCACGAGGTGCTGACCGCCAGCGATGGCGAAGTTGCCTACCGGCTGATTCACGAGAAGAAACCCGAGCTGGTCATCCTGGACCTGATGCTGCCCAAGCTGAGCGGCTACGAAGTCTGCCGCAAGGTGCGCGGCGAAGGGTTGACCACGCCCATCCTGATGCTGACGGCGCGGGGCGAGGAAGCGGACCGCGTCCTGGGTCTCGACCTCGGCGCCGATGACTACGTCAGCAAACCCTTCTCAGTACGCGAACTGCTGGCGCGCGTCCGCGCCCTGCTGCGCCGCGCCCATCCCCCGCGGCCGCTCCCGGACGAGCTTCGCTTCGACAACGTGGTGGTCAATTTCCGCAGCTACGAGGCACGGAAGGGCGGCAAGACCCTGGAGATGGCGCGCAAGGAATTCGGGGTGCTGCGGTTGCTGGCCGCGCACGCCGGCGAGGTCGTCACACGCGATGATCTACTAAACGAGGTCTGGGGGTACGAGAACTATCCCACGACGCGCACCGTGGACAACCACATCGCGTTACTCAGAGCCAAGATTGAGCAGGATCCATCCCACCCGCGACACCTGCTGACGGTCCACGGCGTGGGGTACAAATTCGTGCCCTAAGGCTGACGTTTCCATGACATCGACGCGACAACTCGCCGGAAAGAACTTTGCGGCAAACTTGCGGGCCTTACAGCATCCTGTGACACACCCCACCGCCCACCACGCTATGGTTGCGGTCGTAGCAAGTAAACCATGGCGAGGAGAACAGTCATGAAGAAGGTCTCGATAATCATCATCGTTGGATTGCTCGTGGCCTTGGGCGCGGGATTCTCCGCGCCGCAGAGCAGCCACGACTTGTTTCAAAAGGCGCTGGTGAAAGAGCGCACGGAGGGGAATCTCGAGGACGCCATCCAGCTTTACCAGCGCATCGTGCGGGAATTTGCCGAAGATCGTCCGCTGGCCGCAAAGGCCCTGCTGCAAATGGGCCAGTGTTACGAGAAGTTGGGTAACGCCGAGGCGCGCAAGGCTTATGAACGGCTGGTGCGCGACTATGCCGACCAGAACGAGGTGGCGGCGCAAGCCCGCACTCGCCTGGCCGCCCTGCGCAAGCCCGCGGTCAGGGAATCGGGGATGGCAACCCGGCGGATCTGGGCCGGGCCTGACGTGGATATCCTGGGGTCGGTATCCTCAGACGGGCGTTACCTTTCATACACCGATTGGGAAACGGGAGACCTGGCCATTCGCGATTTGGAAACCGGCAAGAACCGCCGGCTTACCAACAAGGGTTCATGGGATGGCTCCTCGGAGTACGCCGAGTTTTCCGCAGTATCACCTGATGGCAAGCAGGTCGCGTACGCTTGGTCCAACAAAGATGACTCCTACGACCTGCGCCTCATTGGGTCCGATGGCTCCAAGCCGACGACACTTTACGTCAATGCGGATGTGGAATGGATCCAGCCCGCCACGTGGTCGCCGGACGGGAAACATATCCTTGCGACCTTCACCAGGAAAGACGGCACCAACCAAATCGTGTTGGTTTCCGTAGCGGATGGCTCGGTCCGCGTTCTAAAAACGTTGGACTGGCAATTCCCCGGGAAGACCTCCTTCTCGCCGGACGGGCGCTATATCGCCTATGACTGTCCAGCTAGCGAACGCTCTCCAAGTCGGGACATCTTCCTCCTCTCGACAGATGGGAAGCGCGAAAGCCCTCTGATCGAGCACCCGGCCAACGATCTTTATCCGGTATGGACGCCCGACGGAAAGCGGATCCTGTTTGCCAGTGACCGCACGGGAAGTTTGGGCGCCTGGATCATTCAGGTGACCGACGGCAAACCTCAGGGATCGGCCGAGCTCGTCAAGCAAGACCTGGGGGGAGGAATCGTGCCCCTGGGATTCACACGAGAAGGTAGCTTCTACTACGGCCTCGCAGCCGGGACGTCGGATGTCTATATCGCCTCGCTCGACCTCAAGACTGGAAAACTGGTGGCCGCGCCGAAGAGGGCCACTGAGCGCTTCGTGGGATCGAACAGCAGACCGGACTGGTCCCCCGACGGCCGACAGCTTGCGTACCTCTCACGTCGGGGCCCCATGTCTTATGGACCGGGTTCTTTCGCCGTCTGCATTCGGTCACTGGAGAGCGGTGAGGAACGTGATCTATCCCCGAAACTGAGCTTCATATTCGGTCTCCGCTGGTCGCCGGACGGTCGGTCCGTTCTTCTCAACGCCAACGACGTGAAGAATCACCGGGGTCTCTACCTGATGGACGTTGAATCGGGCAACGTTTCTCCCCTGGTGCAGGCCGGGGAGGGTGAATTCATAGATTCCCACGTCTGGTCTCCTGACGGAAGGGCGGTCTTCTACGGGCGCGGAGGGTCCAGCACCAAGAAGTCCAGCATCGTGGTCCGCGAACTCGAAACCGGTCAAGAGAGGCAAATCTCTAGCACGTCTGCCGGTGGTGTAAGCGGCTTCGACGTATCGCCAGACGGCCAATGGGTGGTCTTTCATTTTTTTGACCAGGCGACGGGCGCGGTGGGTTTGAAAGTGATCTCCTCCACTGGGGGAGTACCGCGCGAACTCGTCAGAGTAGAAAAAGCGGAAAACATCGGTGGGCCAACGTGGACCCGTGACGGATTGCAGGTACTTTTTGCCAAGGGCGCCACGAGTCCTCAGGTTCAGAAGTATGAGCTCTGGCGCATCCCAGCGGAGGGTGGAACACCCCAAAAGGTGGGCCTGGCAATGGGTTCCCTTCGGGACATGCGTGTTCATCCTGACGGGCGGCGGATCGCCTTTACGGCCGACGAACCCACGCGGTCTGAAGTCTGGGTCATGGAGAACTTCCTGCCGCCAGCAGCGGGTAGCCCGAAGTAACGATGGTCTTGGGGAGGGGATGAGAATAGCTGCGCTCTCCCCTCCCCAGTATTCTTGCTACGAGATCACGCGCCTGAGCCGAAAGAAGACTCGAAGCCTGCGTTAGAGGGAGAAGGCCATGAACACGCCATGGGTGGACGGACAAATCTTGCTCGATTTCTATCAAGCCTGCCTCACCCTGCTGGCCTGGCTTCTCGCGAGCTTCGCCTGCCTTGGGATCCTCGCCTCAGTGATGTTTCTTTGTGTGGAATATGCCACCCCCCTTACCCGATCAGCCAGCCGCTCCCTAAAACCTCCCAGTGAGATTGGCGTCCAGGTGGGAAGCGATTCATCCGCCTCACTCGCCATCGCTTAGCATCGCGCACTCCGTCAATGCCGCGAAGCGGTCGGCAGGAGGCGGCCCTCATCGCCGCAGCAGGAACGATTCTTGTATCGACTGTCCGTCTCTATCATGTGAATGGACTGGATTTTTTCGTGGGAAGCCCTATATTGAGCGATTGCACCCGGAGTGGACCTTCTCGCGGAGGTTTCCCATGGTGGATGTCGTAACGTTTGGGGAGGCGATGATTCGTCTGGTGCCGCCGAATTTCCAGCGCCTCGAGCAGACCTCCTCTCTCGACGTGCAAATCGGCGGCGGTGAGCTGAACGTCGCCGTCGGCGTGAGCCGGTTGGGGCTAAAGAGCGCCTGGGTCTCGCGCCTGCCCAAGAACGCGCTGGGCCGGCTGCTGGAGAACCGCGTGCGCCAGGCGGGCGTGGATACTTCGCACGTGGTTTGGGCTGAGCAGGGCAGGATGGGTCTGTATTTTGTGGAATTCGGCGCCGCGCCGCGCGCGAGTTCCGTGCTTTACGACCGCGTGCATTCCGCCATCAGCGCCATCCAGCCGCGCGAAGTGGATTGGCAGAAGGTCTTTGAGGGCGCCCAGTGGTTCCACACCAGCGGCATCACGCCGGCGCTGAGCGATTCGGCTGCTCAGGTGACGCGAGAAGCCCTCGCGGCAGCGAAGCAAGCGGGGCTCAGGGTGAGTTATGACCTTAATTACCGCAGCAAGCTCTGGTCGCCGGAGAAGGCCCAGGCCGTCCAAGAGCCGCTAATGGAATACGTGGATGTGCTCATCACCACGGAGGAAGACACGAGCGTGGTGTTCAAGATCAAGGCCGAGGGGAAAACGGACGAGAAAGGTTTCACCAGCGTCTCGGCGCAGTCTTACCAAGAGGTGGCCAGACGACTTCAGGAGAAGTTCAAATTCCAAGCGGTCGCCATCACGCTGCGCGAAAATCCCCTGGTGTGGCGAAATACCTGGACGGCCATCGCCTACGCCGACGGCAAGTTCTACGACGATGTGAAATACGAATTGGAGATCGTGGATCGCCTGGGCGGAGGCGACTCGTTTAGTGCCGGCTTTATTTACGGCTTGCTGGTGAAGAAGTCTTATGAGGCCGCCGTGCGTTACGGCAACGCCTTCAGCGCCCTGAAGCATACCAATCCTGGCGACTTCAACTGGGCGACGCTGGCGGAAGTAGAGAGTTTGTTGAAGGGGGCGAGTCTGCGCGTGGCACGTTAACTCGGGGCTAGGTGCTGGGTGCTAGGGGCTGGGGAGCACTTGTCGGGTTCTTCTCCAGTCCCAAGCCCCAAGTCCTTAGCCCCAGAAGGAGTGGCTCATGTCCTGGTCAAAAGAGAAAGCCCTGGCGCTCATCCGCGAGGTTGGTGTGGTTCCCATCGTCCGGGCGCCCTCGGCTGAAGAGGCCTTTCAAGCGGTGGAGGCCATCGTCGCCGGAGGCGTCGCCATCGCCGAGATTACCATGACCGTCCCGAATGCTCTCCGGGTGATGGAGAGAGTCGCGGAACGTTATGGCGATAAAGTGTTGCTGGGAGCGGGAACGATTCTCGACCCGGAAAGCTGCCGGGCCGCGCAATTGGCGGGGGCGGAGTTCATTGTCACGCCAGCGCTGGATGTGCGGGTGATTGAGGTGGCGCGCCGCTACAGCAAGCCGTGCATCGCGGGCGCGCTGACGCCTACGGAAGTGGTGGCGGCGTGGCAAGCCGGAGCCGACCTGGTGAAGATCTTTCCCTGCGGGCCGGTGGGAGGACCGAAGTACATCAAAGCCCTGAAGGGTCCCTTCCCGCATATCGACTTCGTTCCCACGGGAGGGGTCAACCTCGAGACGACGCCCGAATTCATTAAGGCCGGGGCCGCCGCCGTGGCGGTAGGCGGAGAGCTTGTGGACGCTAAGGCGCTTCGGGAAGGCAGGCTGGAGGTCATCACCGCGAACGCGCGCAAATATGTGGAAGCTGTCCGGGCCGCGAGAGCCGCGCTCGGAAGATAGTCGCTGATGGCTTCGCTGTCAGGCGTGGGGCTAACCACTCTGGCGAGGCTACCCGCGGTGCTTCTCGGGGCCAATCGCGCTAGCCGTAGTGCAAGGTTCACTCCGCACCCTGGCTCCTCAAGGCCGTCGCTTTCGCTGCACCAAGGGAACTTGCGCCCACCTGGCTCCGTATCAGGCTTTAGAGGGGAATTGCGCAGGCCGCCTCCGGTCTCGCCAGCAGAGAGGACTGATTCCCTCTGCGAGCCGCTATGCCGCAATCGCTAAGCGAAGAACTGACGACGCCAGATCCCGGCAGCCCAAGCCAGCGCGCCGCCGCGGACCCAAGGCACTCTCTATCGACCGCCTCACTGCTAGCTACCCTGGTCCTCAAAGAGGTCCACGACCTGGTTCTAACCCTGCGGTTCACGGTAGGCACAGTGATTGCCGTAATCCTCGCGGTTCTGGCGGCCTATATCGGCAGTCTTGACTACAACGCCCGCCTGGACAGCTATCAAACAAAAGTAAAGCTAAACCGCGAAGGGCTGAGCCGGGTCAAGGTCTATTCGTTCCTGAATCCCACGCTCGTCCGGCCTCCGGAGCCGCTGAGCATCTTGAACCACGGGCTGGAGGGCCGTGTGGGCACGGATTTTGAGGCCGAGGTAGACATGGAAAACACGGAGGCCCACGGCGAAAATCGGGGCAACGAGTATCTTGCCGTCTTCTCCGAAGTGGACCTGACCGTCATCGTGGCGGTCATCCTGGGTCTGCTGGCGCTGCTTTTCACCTTCGACGCGGTGTGCGGCGAACGCGAAGCGGGGACGCTCAAGCTCATGGCGACCTATTCCCTGGCCCGCTGGCAAGTCCTATTGGGGAAGTTCTGGGGGGCTTGGGTCACCCTGATGCTGCCGACCGCCCTGGCGTGCATTGCCTCCTTGCTGGTGATGGGCTTCACGGCCCATGTCCAGTTCGGCGCGCAGGAGGTGTCCCGGATCGGACTCATTCTTATCTTCTATGCTCTGTTTCTCTCCCTCATGCTACTGGTAGGGCTGGTGATTTCGAGCTTCGTCCAGCGCTCCTCCATCGCCCTGGTGTTTGCGACCTTCGTGTGGTTCTTCTTTGTCACTATTGTTCCCAACTTAGCCACCATGCTCCCCGACTTCGTGGGAAAGCGGGCCGGCGTCTACGAGACGGCCAGAGCCGGCCTCCGGCAGACGGACCGGGAACAAGAGGCTGCCGTGAGAGCCGTGAAGGACCCGCGCGAGGGATTCACCTTCCACTACGCCATCAGCAACAACACGGGCAGTCTCACAGAGTTTGAATGCAACTTTGGGGATCGCACGTTCTACGATCAGCTTCGCCAGTTCTTCGGACAGGTCATTCCGCTTTCCTTGCGCTTTGCGGCACGGCGCGCCGACCTCTGGCGCGAGTACATCCGCTACCGGTACCGGCAAGCCGCCCTGGCGCGCGGGCTCTCCTTCTTTTCGCCGACCGCGGTCTTCAAGAACACGCTCGCTTATGCCAGCGGGACTTCAGAGGCTGATTACACGCACTTCATCGACTTGGCCACCCAGTACCGGCGAACCTTCCTCGCTTACCTCCAGCGGAAGGATGCCTTCAACTCCAGGCGCTGGTTTACGCCCGATCCCCCCGACCAGGACTGGTCCTGGACGGTGATAATGCTTGGGAAGACCGCCGAGGAGTTCGAGGCCAGCGGCGCCAAGCCGGAAGACGTGGCCAATCGGATGGCACACGAGCCCGGTTTCTACAGCAAATTCGAACAGTTCGAGAAGGAGCACATGAGCGACGCCCTCCTCCGCCTGCCCCTGGGCGACCTGCCGGCCTTCAACTATGGGCGCTTGCCCACAGGAGCCGCGGTGGTGAAGGCCGCACCGGAGATCAGCTACTTGCTCGTGTTGAACCTTGTGCTCTTCCTGGTGGCGTTTGTGCGCTTTGTGCATTACGACGTGAGGTGAGAAGGACAGTTGTCAGTAGTCAGTTGTCAGTAGCCAGTTGCCCGTCGTTCTGACCACACACAACGGACTACGGACTAAGGACAAGCTTCATGGGCCAGATTTTCGCGCGCGAATTGCTCGACGAACTGACGAGCTTTAAGTTCTTCGCCGGACTTCTGCTTGTCTTGCTGCTCTTCGGCTTGAATGGGCTGGTTTTTTCCCTGCGCTACCAAAACGAAGTACTGGAGTACCGGCAGGTGGTGCAAGCCTGGGAGGAGCAGCTCGCGCAGCGGAAGACGTTGGACGACCTTCCTCGGCAGGTATTCGATAACCTGAAAGCGCCCTTAAAGACGGCGTTCCTGGCCTCCGGCGGGCAATATCGCTTGCCCAACAACTATCGCTTCACCATCAACATCTGGGGCGATATGCCGGCCACCGAACGCGCGTTCAGCCAGAACGCCCTCATTGACTCCTTCCAGGCTCTCGACTGGGCGTTCCTGGTAGGCACGGCGTTCTCGCTGCTGGCCCTCGTCTTCGTCTACGATTCCATCAGCGGTGAGAAGGTCCACGGAACCTTGAAGCTCCTCCAAACCTACAACCTCTCCCGCAACAGCATCCTGGTGGGCAAGCTGCTAGCGAACCTGGCGACGTTGCTGGTGACGTTGGTGGGAGGGATGCTCCTCTCCTTGCTCTTGCTGCTCCTGGTGGGCCGAATTGAATTGGGCGTGCAGGAGTGGGCCCGGATCGGCTTCTTTCTGATCCTTTCGGCCTTTTACATCACCGTCTTCCTCTGCCTGGGCCTTCTTTTCTCCACGCTTACGCATCGGCCCACCACCTCAATGGTGCTCGCCGTTATGGCTTGGGTGGTCTCTATCATCGTGATTCCGGGCGCGGGTACGCTCCT
>Ga0315289_10010455_pt1 | contig 13286 bp, 14 predicted proteins | sample YL17G11_40_MG_FD_203452 | JGI IMG/M metagenome (GOLD analysis project Ga0315289, IMG submission 203452) | Sediment microbial communities from Yellowstone Lake, YNP, Wyoming, USA - YL17G11_40 | ecosystem: Environmental > Aquatic > Freshwater > Lake > Sediment | place: USA: Wyoming | collected...
CTTGTTGTGCCATGTCCACTATAAAAGAACACGACTTCGTCACCTACCTTTTCATTAGTTTTTAGCCAATCAATCGCATCTAGGATGTTGGCTTGCGTGGCTGCTGAGTCAATCAGCAAATTGATATTGTCAGGATTCCAGCCATAAGTGATTGTAAGAGCATCGTAGAAATCTCGAGCGTCATCATCGCAATATTCTAAGTCATTAATTGTTCCTGCATAATCTGAAATGCCTATTATGACTGCCCAGCTACTTGCCCCTGCAGGAAGCTTGGAAACAATGCCAGTCGATATTCCTCCTGGAGAAGGCTTAGATGGTTTTCCTCTAGACACTTCAGACGACTGAACGTTGAAACCACCTTTACTATGCTCTTGTGGTTGAGACTGTACAATAGCTACCAAACTCAGACTCATGATTGCTACAAGCAACAAGACAGCGACAATTTTGGGTTTCATTGCTTTCTCCCTTCTAAAAACAGTAAGTTACTGCTCTTTAATAAAACGTTTATGGAAGTAACTTCTAGCCAAAATCTCAATTGACCCATGCTCTCTAGTTTCTGTTTCGGTATCGAGCATTTTTCAAAGACCCGTCAGATTTTGTGTCAGTTTTTTCATCTATCTTTTACAAAATCCTTATATGAAAAATAAATAAGAAAAAACAAAAAGATAGATTTAGCCCGAACCTATTAGTTACTGAAACTTACGTCGATGCTTTTTGTGGGAGAGTGCCAAAATCTGTTCTGGCAAGACACTACACGGATTTCTCACCAGTAAAGCAAAAGGAAATTTGTGCAAAAGTAAATCGAATTTATACATAATTAGAGGCTGTAGAAAAGCAGAAGGATTATTGAAAAGGCATAGTATACAAGAATTCAATAGGAAACATCACTAAATTGCACCCACTGGTGTTTGTGCCAGTCAACATAGTCTTGTTTGTATTTTAGAATTGAAAGAAAGGCTCTTGTTAACAAAACATATAGTCTGTTAAACACGTCTAACAACTGTTTAGTGTCTTGATACGTTCCAGTATGAGTAATTGCGTTTCTCGCTTCGACGATTTCTCCAACATCCTCAAACAAATCATCATACTTAATTCGCAGTTCATTCAGTAGTGATTCAATTGCAGTCCTAATTGAAACCCTATTCATCCCCCTCATTTTCATGTAAATTTCACTTCTTTGATTTGAACTTAGATTTAAACCATTCATTATTGTTCTGCTGCTACTAAGAAGAGCTGGATACAAACTATTCTTGAAGAATTCTTGCTCCATGATAAATTCTGTTCCTGAAGCTTTTTGATATTTATCTTTAAGCAGTTCCAAACATGTGCACGCCATCAGATATTTTGATTCCAGAACACTGGCAATGTTTGCTTCTAAATACCATTCGAGGGCTACATCAAAGTTATAACTTGTTTTCAGTTCCTCCTCATGTCCTTTGTACCCAGAATACGCTGATTCATAGAATACAGAAGAGTGAGCGGGATTGGTTAGACTCCTGAAACTAGGAGTTTTAGACTTAGGTAGGCTCATCTTCAAGACAATTGGCTTGAACACGTCTGAACCTTCAACCGTTTCTTCAAGTATAGTAACAGAACACCAATCACTGTAACAAGTATTTGCAAGCCTTGATATGTGCAAGAAACCGTTTGTGACATCAATTGCTTCTGCAAGAAGCTTGCTGAAAGTCGGATAGTCTTCAACATTCTGAACAAATATCTCAACAACACCAGTAACGGCTGACATTTTAAGTATTCTCACTATTGACAAAAGCTCTTTTTGATTTTTTATGGGACGCAGGAGTAGATTTCCTATTCGAGTGTCAACTTTGACGCGAAAAGTTTCATCGATGTTTAGAATGTCAAGAGCAACTACTATCTTGTTTTTTGGCTTTTGACTTAGTCTTTTGGGATTTTGCCAGACCTCATGCGCAACAAATTCCCCTACAACTGGTTGTGTGCCGATTCTCACACTGGAAAAGTAGCACTGTTCAACTATGATTTCAGACCCAGACTCATCAATTCCGGACAAACTGAACAATTTAACTTCAGTGTTGAAACACTCCTTCGACAATTCTGTTATTCCTACTTGCGACGATGTTTCAACTTTTCCCACTATGTGACCGTTATGCATTTGACTAAAAGTAAAATCAGTGTCAAAGTCACAGGAGTTGTAATGCATCTTGCCTTTGCATTTGTATTCGCGCAGAGGATGGCAAAGTTTTTCCGACATTTTCCATCTATAAGATGTTAGACAGAATTAATATAACTTAATTCCCAAATGGCTCTATTTGTGAGCATTCGATTGAATCTTTGGAGATTTGCGCGCGTTCTCGCTGTTCTTAATCAGATATTTTTCGCAAGTAAGCTTTTATGCTAATTATGCAGAACAAACTTTGTCTACAAAGTACTTAATTTTCTACAACTGTTCAGCTTTTGAAATCACAGTTTGGGCAAACCCATTTTCTCTTGTCTCTGCTCCAAACCATTCTCGAACCGCACCTATGACATTTCTTGGAAAATATGACTTCATTGTCACTCTCTTCATGTGTGTCTCACGGTAAAAATATAAGCTTTTTGAAGAACTCTGGAACCCTAAGACCCAAAGCACGCCAACAAAACGTCACTCTTCAACGATGAGTCTTACGCCTTGTACCTTTCTATTTGTTTCAGGATTGTCAACTAACACATACTTCGCGAGACCGGCTAAAGCAAGAATGTCACAAACATGCGGCGCTGCCTTGTAAGGATACATCCCTTCCTCACCTTTCCAGATTTGTTCTTCGATCGTGTCAGGTTCATATGGAGGCTGTAGTTTTGCCCCAAGACGAACAGGTCTATCCTTGTTCTCCCGAATATAGTCTAGCGTTCTGTCAAACATCCAAAAATAGAGAGGCATTGCCGGATATTTACTTCCCACAAACTCGATTTTCACTCTGTCAAAACCCACATGAACTATCGTCAGATCATATTTTCGTCGTTTAGATATTTCAGAACGAGGCGACTCAAACGTTTCTCCCTCATTAGCCTTCAACCATTTCAAAACTCTTTCATCCATACGGTTACCCTACCCAAATACTCCATTCGAACTCCAAACCAACGAGTTAGTTATTACATTGTCTGAACAGCTTAAGAAATTAACGAACAAAAACCGAAACCGAAAAACTTCCAAGGAGTCCATGGAATCTAAGGGTCGGAACCTTGTTGTTTTACAAGATTGATATGTAGTTTGTGCATATATTAGTTGGTTGGCGAGTTCTTTGTGAGTAAGCGTAGACCTTTCAGCAATCCTGAGTGTAGAGACTGCATCTATAAAGGCAGCAGTTACTGTTGGGGGCAATGCCCCTATAACGTCTGGAAAAGAGATAGGGACTATTGATGCTTCTTGGAATGTTCGTGAAGTGATAAGACAACTCTTCTAGCTTGTTTCAGCTGGTTTGTTTAAGCAGAGGTAACATCCTCTAAGTTCATATTCATGATAGATGGGACAGAAAGCACAACTACATCCTAGTGCACGCGCTTGGTCTACTGGCTTTGAAGTTACACCTTTGGCGCAATACAGCCCTTTCTCAGGGTTTGTCGGGCATTCTACGCATAGGCATTTGCTGATGCTGTCATCGTTATCAGGTACTGCCCTTCTCTGTTGCTTCTTGCGTTTGAAAAGCATGGTTAATTATAGACAGGATATGGGATTTAACTCTTTAAGATGGGTTTCAGTCCTAGTCTCGTTTGCAATGTTTGTTAAGTGGAAGGGAATAAGTGTTAAAGAAAAATATTTAATGTACTTTTATGGAATGGCAAAGCTAGCCTTAAATTTCCAAAATTACTTTACTTCTAACTTGCACAGTCTCTTGTCTTACTCATGTGCAGTCCTCTGAGATTGTGCAGGTTGGGGTAGCTTCTACTTAACAGCACCAACTGCCTCAACCTTTCTATTTTCTTGGAATGTTTGTGAAGTTGGCTTTGGGAATATTTCGATTGGCGGAATAATGTATTATCTATTAAATGTAGCATTTGCTTTGCAGGTTGTCTATGCCATAAAGAGCTTGGTTTGAAATATGGAACTTAAGGAATCTCGATTCCCCAATGATGTGGTTGAGCGTAAGGAGAAGATTGAGGCTGCTTTGGCTAGACTTCAGTCTTTAAAAAGCAAAGTTTCTGAATTGAGACTACAGCTTGAAGCGCTGAGGGAACTGCAATTAAAGAGACAAGAGAAAGTCTTACAGTGTAATCATTGTGGCAAGGCAATAAGAAAGGGCACAGAAATCATGATTAAAGACTCTCTTGGAGAAATCAGAAGGTCTTACCATAAAGGCTGTTTTAAAGCTGTTTTGTCTTCTTAATTAGTTTGGACAATTTTTGTTAATGACTATTTTTTATATGTTTGCTTGGAATGTTTGTGAAGTGAAGAAAGGCAATTTGTGTAGCTTGAATTCATAAATAATAAACGTCAATTTCTCGATTGATTGTATAGAAGGGTGCATGTAGTCTTGAAGTGTCCAGTTTGTAGCGGAAAACTAGATATTGATGTGAAGTTGAAGTCAGCTAATTGTCACACATGCGGTTGGAATAGATTTCTTTTCCAACAGAAAGTATGTTAAAAGGAAACATTCTAAGTTATGAAAGCTATCTAAGATAACTCTAGTTGCTTCTAGTAACTCCTTGGAATGTTTGTGAAGTGGAAAAATGGTAATCCAATTAATCTCAGCCAAGTTTGCTAGCAGGCGACACTGAAAAATACCAGTGGTGACATAGTATTTATTTGGGATGGTTTGAATGGTGGAGTATGTTAAGGGGAGCGAACCTGACAGATGGCATTGGTGTAAAAATTGCACGCAATATCCTATGTATGCCTGTAAAAGACGTTATGTAAGGCCGAATTCTGACCTCTGTGACCAATGCAAAGCAAAAGAAGACAACAAAGATTGCACAACATAAAGACTTAACACCTACCTTTGTTCTTTGGACTTCTTGGAATGTTTGTGAAGTGAAAAGAATAATAGTTCTACTTTGCCTTACAGTTAAGGGTCAACCTGTACAACACTTCGATTGAAAAATAGGCAGGGTTTTATACATCACCCATAAAAACGTACAACAGAACTACACTAACTTTTAAAAATTCTAGTCATCTATTATTTCAAGCATTGGTTGACCGCAACACACTGGATTCTTCTGCTCATGGCAATTATGAGAGTGCGTGCAGTCACAAGTCTCATAATCAGCCTCAACCTTCTTACCACAGGTTTTGCACTGGAACGTAGGCATTCTAATCTAGCTCCTCACAAGCATGAGAATTGAGACATAAATAATCTTTTTCACGCCTTCATAATGATGTTAGCATAACAAAGTCCAGCATACTTTATCACAGATTCATAAAAGCTTAATTCTGAAACATTGAAATCATGCTAAAATGAATAAAACAGAATTAACTATAATACTGCTCATATCCGCTGTAATTGTCCTTTATCCACAAATATCCACATTAATTGATGTTCTAAACATGCTTTCTGAACAGAGCTTTCTCACACAAGCGACTTTAAAAGCAAGAGATAACGCGATTCTCTATGTTTTAGGTTTCGTTCTCCTTTATGTTTTTCTATACCTGTTTCTTAACTCAAACTTTGAAAAACAACCAACCCAACAAGTCAAACCGTCCACAGACAATATACCCACACAACAAGTAAGGCAAATTGCCCCTTTAAGTAAGAATGCCAAGACGTGGATTTACTTGATTAGTGGTTTGGTATTCCTTGGGGTCTACTTTTGGCAATTCATACCTTCAGTGACAGAAGGATACTATACTCCTTTAGGGTCGGCAATGGCATCTTTCCCAATAAGTATTATCGCAGCCTGCATTGCTGGGATTTCACTTTACTTTTTGTTCAAGTATGCTGTTGAAGTTGAATGAAGAATAGAAGAAGCTTCTATATGATTTTATGCACAATTTTTCCAATAGCCCAAAACATTATAGCTGAACGTCGAACTGAAGAGAAAAAAGAAGAGAGGAATTTATTTGAGGAGTTTCAACGCTTCTTCATATGAAACCGCAACCATAGTTTGAGTCTCGCAGAACTCAGCCCATGGTATAGTCCATTTTATGGCTTCTTTTTCGTCAGGTGCTTCAAAGGTTATAACGAAGTCATATTGACCTAGAGTGCAGAGCACACTGTGATACTTTATGCCTGGTGGAGGGTTTCTGCAGGTCTTTTGTGTGGCTTCTATGAAAGCTTGGGTCACCTTACCTTTCATTTTCATAAGAGCGACAAATAACATAGCGATCTCCAATATCTGTAGTAAACCCATCTGATTTATAATTTTATGTATTCGAGAAGAACAATTCCAGTCCTCTTCTCATACTATTAGGAATCAAGTGACATAGCTGGCATCCAAGCATTGTGCGGACCATAAACAGAACCCCTTTGTTCCTTCATTTCTATTAGCTTTGTATTTGTTGCCTTAACTCTTGGAATGTTTGTGAAGTGCGCATGTATTTGTGCTGTCACTCTAGGTGCTGTTGTAAAGTGTAGTGCGTGAAGCTTGAGGAGAGGCGGAAGAGAGGCGCTTCACTGGTAAATTTTTTGTTAATTGAAAATTTCCAATTTCTAAATTCTAAACTGATACAAAAATAGATTTTCTAAGATTTTTATTGTTTTAGAAATTAAAATTTAGAAAAAAGAGGAGATGAAGGCTCATTTTTGTTCGTTCTTTGATTTTTGATTCTTCTCTTCCTCCTTATGCCTGAACAGTTTTAGTGTCTATTCTTTCTGAAGGAGGGAGTTGGGCATCCTTGAAATGAGGACATTCGTCAGCTTCGTAGCCTACTGGACATCTAAACTCTGGGCATTTTCTCCATTCTTCCACGCTCAATCGGCAATAATATTTTTTGAAAACCCGAAATTTCCCATCTTTCATTCTCTTGAAGTAGCACATTTCCTTCTTTTCGAGCTGTCTCAGAATCCTGTAGACGTAGGCAAGAACCAGTTCCAGTTCGATGGAATTTTTGGATAGTGATTCTAGGAATAGTCGAAACGACTCTTCCAAATGCCATTTTGCCAATGCTTTGTTTCGTTGTTTCTCTCTTTGTTCTTCACTGAGGAAAGAAGACAGTGATCGGTTGTAATCCGTTAGTTTCTTCTGAGAATCAAAGTCATCAATAGGTCTTTCTGGTTTATGCATTCTACCCAATTTCAGGTCCTCCCTCAACATTCCTGTAGGAGCCTTGTTCCGTACGTTTTACTTTCGCTTCTTTCGACAGCTCGGTAAGCGAGTTGTAAACAGTAGCTTGACTAACACTTTGCCCTTGCGACTTAATGTGTTCACAGATTTCGTCAATGCGGTGTTCTCGACCGTCTTTCAACAGTTCAAGTACCAAGCATTTTACTAAGTCCCTTTTCCTCTGAGGTCTTGTGGCATATGTGTCGGGCGCAATCAGTGGATCTAGCGAGAAATCAATGAAATCGCTAAGGTTCTCCTTGACATATTCGATGTCTTCTTTTTCGTATCTAAGCTCTCCAATGTTTTCGAAATTATTCTGAGCTGCTGTTCTCAAGAAAGCGTGACTTACCAATTCTCTCAGAACGTCATCTTTTACTCGTGGCGTCAAAATGTCAGGCAAAGTTAGGTTTCGTCTTCCTTTAATTTCATCCAAAGCGATTTTGCTGAGGTCTTCAAAAACCTGGTTTGTCAAGTGCTCTTTTGGTCTTTGCATTGCCCCAATCTTCACTTGACTAAGTTTCTGATTCAAGGTTTTCAGTTGTTCCTTTAGTCCGGTGTCAATGATGTAGTTTCTGCTGAGGTGTTCCATCGTTTCTGCATCGCTAATTCGTTTCTGGACTACATAATGTCTGCCAAAATATCCGCTTCTGAAAAGGAAGTTAAACTGGTAGCCTTGCAAGGGACGTGTTGCAGCAGTTATACAAACATCGGGTTGATAGGAAAGTTCGCCTATTTCAGAATCATAACTAACTCCTTTTTCGAAGCAAGAAGATAAATTGCTTACATCACTCCCGTATCCTAAAGAGATAGTCTGACGATTGATTCTTTCACCTTCTAACACTTGATTCATTGTGTCAGCGAATTCTTTCATGTCTCTACCTCCAAGCATTGCTGCCAACTCAGAAACTAGCATGAAGTAAACATCTTTCGTAAAAGCTGGCGGTATGATTTTCTTCCCTTTTGGATCAATACTTCCGAATATTTTAGCATACGTCATCGAAGTGATATTGACAGTCTTCAGCGAATGGCATTCATGAAAAGTCTTCAGCAGAGTCGATTTATAGAAACCAGCCTTCCAATATAATATCACATTAATTCTTATTCTTGTCAAAGGATCATCTGAGAACTTGGGCAGAAGTCTGCTAGCATAGCTAAGTTCAAGTTTTTCCATTGCTTTCTTGCCTATATCGCCTGCAATGCTATGGCCGAGTTTGCGTGCTGTTTCGATAGGATTAATACTTGGGGCTGTCAATTCTCGTACTCCCCACAGAATTTGAGATCTTCATGATCAATGATTCTCCAATCATTTTTTTGCCTCAAGATCATATTGTTCACAAAATCAAAGAAACTTTAAACACAAAGCCACGTTATTCTGTGTCGAAAGTAAGGTGAATTCTCTTGGGAAGAAATCCACGTCAGGAGTTTTCTGATCCTGAGTATGAAAAGTTGACTAAACTGAAGCGAAACAGGAGACTGATTCAAGTGCTAAGGTTGCTTACCGAATCAATGATGACCTACAAGGAACTGGCGAGCAGAACTGGATTGTCAGAAAGCAAGATAAAAAACCTTGTTTGCACAGGTGAAGAAGACGGGTTTATTCAGGTATATACCAGGATTCAAGGATTCAGGATCGGCCCAGGCAAGAAGCTTTCAGAAAAGAAAACAGGCCGCCCTGAGGTTTTTTGTTTATTGACTGGAAAAGCGAAATGGTTGCTGCGCCTTGACCCCGAAATCCGAGACCACTGGCCTCAAGAAGGAGTCACATATGAGAAGGTAATTGAACACACAGATTTGGATAGTTATCAGGACTTAGAGTATGCGATTAGAAAACATCCAAAACTCAGCAAATATAGAGTAGTATGGGACTTAATGGGCGAAGAATTACAGGGTGTTCTATTGAGACCTTTCATAATTGGAAACAGATACAAAAGCAGAGAGACTATTCTCTACGATGACTTGGTAGAAGCCATTAGGAAGAATGTAAGAACTGACCATGTGCTCCCCTACTACTTCGTTCTTCGTAACAGTTTTAATGACATTACCGAAGTACTAGAATGTAACAGACTACTTCTGAGAAAAATGGAGGAATTGCCAGAAGTACAGGCGTATCTTCGAAAGAAGATAGTGGAAAAATAAGCGATCGTTTCCAGTTTCTATTTTCTAATCGTTCTTTTTTCTTGGAAAGACTAGGATTTATTGCCTAGAACTATACAATGCAGATTCCGCTGGTCGCTGGATTTCAAAAAAGCAAAATCGATAGACGAGTGCCAAGTTGAATTCTTTCCAATTCAACTTTCTCAGGATTTTAGTGTAATTCTAGAGGCTTTTAAGTTAATCAAGGCAAAATGATGATTAAAATGGAAAAAGAAGATAAGAATTTGGATAGATTGGAAAAAAAGCTTAAAGTTGAGAATATTGAGCGTTGTCTTAACTGTGAGCTATTCATCAAATGTATTGAAAGGAAAGAGGAAATCGTTTGCTGCCAACGGTTCAAGGAAACTCTGTTAAGTGAGCAATTAATCATCGTCAATCTCACAGAATACTCCAAGCTTAAAGGCATGAAGAACCTGTCGCTATCTTCTTTTTGTTAGGTGAGCTTCCAAGCTTGTGCGCATGCACGACTGACCTGACCTTTTTCACTATTCACTTGGAAAAACCTGATTTTCTAATTTCTATTTTATAAATAGTAGAGAAATTTAGAAAATCTCTTTCTTAATCTTTCTTCAGATTAGAAATTTAGAAAATTAGAAAAACACATGACGTGTTTACTTTCTTTTAAGAGCAAACAACACTATACTTCAAGACGGATGGATTAAGAATGGCGCGTTTCAAACAGCCACGAGCAAACAAAGGCAGCCAAAAATGGATCCAGATACTTATCAACGAAAAACCAGACATCCTAAACAAGCAACTGCAGGCAAACCTGAACATGCATGAAAACGAAAAGATTCAGTGGCTATCCCCAAGAGGGGAGGATGATTACGCCGAGTATCGTGACGAAGCTTTCATAGAAAAACTGGGCATCAAGCTTGAATTATACCCGCCAAAAGATTTCTGGCCCCGACGAGGTCCACAATGGGACGCACTAGGAAAGAGCACTTCCGGAAAGTTGTTCTTGGTTGAAGCGAAGAGCCACATTCCAGAGCTCGTGTCAACTTTCAAAGGCAGCAATCAAACCTCAAAAGCCAAGATAATAAGCAGCCTGGAAGAGACAATGAAGCGCTTCGGCGTAAAGACCGATTTCGACTGGTTAAAAGGCTTTTACCAATACACAAACCGATTGGCACATGTCTATCTGCTGAGAAAGAACAAGCTTGATGCTTGGTTGGTCAATGTCTACTTTTTAAACGACGCAGAAATGGATGGACCAAAGACGGAAGATGAATGGAAGGGTGCTTTGAGATTGTTGCATCGATGCCTTGGCTTGAGAGAGCATTTGCTTCAAAAGTTCGTAGTTGACCTGTTTATCGACGTAACTAAAATTACAGAAGTCTGAGAGTTTTATCTTCTTCCTTCTAAATAATCGGCGGACACCAATGTAGGGTATATGTACAAAATCCTATTTTAGATATTCTTTGTATTCTCCAAAATCTTGTGTCCACTTATATTTAGAACGTTCTCTCCATATCACGAAAGCATCTTTCACATGGCTTTTAAACTCTATTTCCGAACAATCATTGATTCTGCAAAAATGCTTCATCAGTTTATCAAAATCTAACTTACCCTGATTCGCAAGAATTCCAGCTAGGCCAATGTGTTTGACATGGTGGCACATCTTACATAGAAGAATGAAACCATAAAGTTTCTGAACGTAGTTAATTTCATCATAATTCCAGATTTCATGAAGGTTAAATATTCCTTCCACTTGACCGCAAATTTCGCATTTTTCCCCATTATTCGCAATATGATTTTCTCTTATTCCAGTCCATACCTTTCTCGGTAGCAACTTAGCAAGAGATTGATTCCACGCTGTTTTAGGAACAAGTTCAGCGTTTAGCTTCATTCAAACCATCTAAAGGTTAATTCGCTTCTAATCACATAATCTTTGTGGGTGTTTTCATGTACCTCATAATTGACATTGAAACTGAAAATACTGGCACAGATGTCATGGACGATAATAAACGGATTATCTCAGTGCAGATAGGTGACGACACCAAACAAGACTTATACTGGGCTGATTCAAAAGACCCACAGTGGAATTTAGAAAGTGCCAAGAAGGAAATAGCGTCATTGTTGTCTAAAGGAGTCATTTTTGCGGGTCACAACATAAGGGGTTTTGATGTTCGGTTTCTCAAAGAGTTTTTAGGTGTGGAAATACCTGAATCGAATATCCATGACCCCTGCGAATGCCAATCACAGAAAATGACTCGGCTTACTGGTAAGAACCATCCAAAGTTGGAAGAAGCATGTGCGGCATTCGGCATTAAAGTTACTCATAAACAAAAAATGAATGAGAAAGCCATCAAGCACAAATCAAACGAAGACTTCAAAAAACAAGCGTTAACTAAAGCCAGAGAGTTAGTAAAAAATAAAGGATGGAGTTTGAATTGGTCATATGACCACGTTCTTGACAAAATTGCTGTTGGCAACGCTATCTATGAGGCATATCTGGAATTTGTTGAATGTGGTGGACAAAAGAACACGATTTTTTATGAATACGCAATTGGTGATGTTATTTCTGAATACCAACTTCTTAAAGCGTTAGGATATTGAATTAGAACAATCCTCTACAATCCTTAAAAGCAACCTCAGAGTATTAGCCTATTGAGTTTGAACTAAAAAGCGGAAAGCCACAATATTAACGGCTAATTTTTAATCCAACCCAAAGCTAAAATGGTGAATGTAAAAGCGAGAATGTTTGTTCACTTTCGCTTTCTAAGCAGCCTCAACAAGAAAGGACCAGATTTATAACACAGAACCGCCCATGCATGCCCTCGTTTTCTATTTTATATTTTCTAAATTAATAATAATCTTAGAAAGTCAATAGCTCATCTCTTTCTTGATCTATTTAGAATTTAGAAAATTGGAGGCTTGTGAGCGCGAAGTATGCATTTTAAAAGTAACTCTAGTTATTCATAATATAGGAGTGCCTGAAAATGAAGTGGTATATCCATGAAGATATCATTTCGTACTGAGAAGGCAGACCGCATTTTTGTCATTTCTGCAACTCTGATTTTTGGGCTATCATTAGCCGTTACAACTCTGGATTTTGTCTATCTCCAAGGAGCATTCTACAATTTTAACATGGTGAGTGTAGCTGGTCTGCTTTTGTTCTCGATTGGCATTGTCCTGCGCATTGCCGGAAGGATTACTTTAGGGAAGTACTATTCTTATGGTCTCAGAACTTTGCCTGACCAGAAACTTGTCAAACACGGAATCTACAAGCATATTAGACACCCGATTACTCTTGCTGCTAGTCTGTACAGTACAGGTATACCATTGACTTTTTCGAGTCTTTACGGTTTTGTTCTGATGTTGGTACTCATACCTCTTTTTCTGTACAGAATAAGGATTGAGGAGAAAATGCTGGTAGAAAGATTTGGAGAGGAATATCTTGACTACATTAAAAAAACCAAGAGATTAATTCCTTTTATATATTAGAAGAGTGTGCGTTGCTCACTGTTTTCTAATTTCTATTTCTAAATCGATAAAAATTTTAGAGATTCTATTTTGTCTTAGCTTAGAAAATTAGAAATTTAGAAAACTAGAATTAGAGAATTAGAAACTTGCTACTCCTTTCTTTTCAGATGTGTCGTACCATTTCCAAAGCTCATCAAGGGCTTTTGGGGAGCATCCAGAATTGACCAATAAATCCTTGAAAATCAATTCTGCTTTTTTGCTCTGTTTCTGGTGCATACGATTTTTGACGGAGGAATTGAAAATAAACGTTTTGAACTCAAAATCTAACTTGTAGATATGTACAACAAAAATACACAAATTGGGAAACTCGCAAATGAGAAGACAGACAACGTAAAAACCGCAATGAACATGGACACCAAAAACCCCCAGAAAAGTGTATCAACTCACAAACGACGGTCAAGCAGTACTGAATTTCACTGAAAACTCATTCAACA
>Ga0315289_10010457_pt1 | contig 13285 bp, 15 predicted proteins | sample YL17G11_40_MG_FD_203452 | JGI IMG/M metagenome (GOLD analysis project Ga0315289, IMG submission 203452) | Sediment microbial communities from Yellowstone Lake, YNP, Wyoming, USA - YL17G11_40 | ecosystem: Environmental > Aquatic > Freshwater > Lake > Sediment | place: USA: Wyoming | collected...
TCAGCAGACATTTTGGAGCCGAGTTTGACGATGTTGTGGACTTCATTGAAGACACTCATAGAGTTAGATTTGATAGACCAGTGATGTTTCCAGGGGCGATTGGTGGACACTGCCTGATTCCAGACGTTGAGCTGTTGCTGGAAAGCTATGACTCTGAGTTTCTGAAACTGATTTTGAAGTCCAATGAGAAACGAAAAGAAGAAATCAAAGAAAAAAGCGTTCTGAGCGAAGTTGAAAAGGTCAAAAAAAGAGTAGAAGCCTCAGAGAAGAAGTGACTTGGAAAAAGACAACGACTTCTTAATGGGTAATGAACAATGGCAAGTATTCCAGAATTGAATGATTGAAGACGTAAGTGCCGATGCTGACAAGCTTGTCTTCGAGAACTATCTTTTCCTTGAACCCTACGATGTCGTCTCGTTCAATTTCAAGAATCCCAAAGGGCGATCGCATCGGTGAGACTGCGATGGTTGCTACTGGATGATGTTTTAGATGCATGGAAAAATCCCAAGCAAAAGGGAATTGAAAGAAGTAGTAGTCCGCGTTTTCGGCGGCGGTTGACGCACTACTACTTCTAAACCCATTCAGCATAGCTTAAACTTGATTGCAACGTTTTCAGCCAGTATCTACCAAAAATTTGGAGGATACGTTGCAAGGGGGCTACGGCTGAAAACTTGATTGTGACAAGTAGAAGAAGAGAGTGAAAAAATCAACCCTCTTCTTCTTCTTGCAAGTAACTAGTAGTAGGATCCGAAAAATTTTCAAGGCCTACTACTTCTAAGCCAAGTTGCAATGTACTCCTCTACAGAACACTCCTTGCAAGACATCAACTTCACCCGGGCAAAGTCCCAAAACGTTACGTTTGTGAACTGAAAGCCCTCACAAAAACGATACCCCCTATCTTTTATTTCATGCGGCCCTAGGATGGTCTCGGCATGAAAAGGGCCTCTGGAATGCTCGTAGTATCGGCTTGAAAACAGAAAAAGAGGGGGTTGCGCGGGAGACGTCGCCATCTCAAGCGATAGCAGACAATATCCTTCACAACAGTCGACCGATAACCAGCGTTCCTAAGCTCAACGTCCAACTGAGTTTCCTGAGCTATCACGTCCTTGAGGCTGCCAACCTGCTCCAAACACTCCTGCCTTATCAGACGAAAAGCTCCTCTCGGCTTTTCATCGAGCGGCGCAAACCTACGGGTCTTCTCTCACCAGTGATACAGACGATTGAGAAAGGGTACATCCTTACGCGTTAGCAGTGTAGGAGCCACGGACGCTACATCACCTTGCAGTCTGCCAAGCGAAGGCCCAAGATCATGCGGCGCTGTCGCATCAGCATCATGAGTGCAGATAATGTTGCCCTTCGAAGCCTCAAAACCTAGCTGAGAGTTCTCGGCAAGACTGTTCTTCCACTTGCTAGATTCCTTCTTAACGATCCTAGCATCCGGAAACCACTGCATAACAATGCTCTCAGAATTGTCAGTGCACCTGTCCAGAATGAAAAGAAGTTCGAAAAACTGGTCCTCAATCTCTTTCAGAGACTTCAAAGACTCTGGCAGATATTCTTCTTCGTTGTGAATCGGTATTATGAGGCTGATCAGCGGTCTCCTGGTCAAACTCTAATCCTCTTTGCTCTCGCCTTAACTAAGATTTTCCTGTTTCAATGCTTAGCGCGTCAAAACCAATGGGAAGCGAGGTTCACTGAACACCTTATCCTGCTGGCAGAAGCTCCATGAATGCATATGCCTTTTTCAGCGAATCTTTAAGCCATGACACGGGCAAGCCATCGAGAACGTCAGTGTCTTTCATCCCAACTATCCTAGAACTATACCATGAATGCCAAGCGTATGTTTTTCCTCTGTACATGTAGCGAGTGAGTAGAGGAATTTCAGCATGCATCTGCGTTTCAAGAAACAAGATCTTACCAGCCACTTTACGCGCGATTCCATGATAGGGTTCAAACGACCTGCCGTCGATAAGGGATTGATCACCAAAAAGACCGTGGATGACGACTGGCTGCATGATCATGAACGAACCGTGAACAGTGTCAGGAAAGTTCCTGAGAGTTCCTTTCTTGAGCGAACCATAATTTTTAGGGATCTCAACATACTCCCTCACACCTATCAGAAGAGTCTCCTTACCGTCAAGCTTGTCTGTCAGGTCGTCAACGCGGTTAGCAAGGATACAATCTTGATCCAAGAAGACCGCAATCGAATCTGACCTCTGAGCGGCGTAGTTGAGAAGAAACTGCAAACCCATTATGTGACAAGCCCACGTATGAGAATAATCCCGCTCATTAGAAAATAACGTAACATTCTCGTAGCCCTTCAGTCCACTCAAGACAGCTTTGAGATTTGCTTCAGAAGAAGCATTGTCAAAAACGTATATCTTGCTCTCAGGGTGCAAAAGCTCCAGCCTTTTGACGTTAAGCAGAAGAAAACGCGGAGCATTCCAGTGAACAATGCAAAAAGCCCTTCGACTATCTTCTCCATTCCTGTTTATGAGCAGCTGCTCCACCTTCATGGTCCGAAGCATTCTCCCGAACAGTCTCTCTTTAACAAACCCTTTTATCGCGTTTACCAGAACGTTCGTCAACACTTCCACCAAACCATTGCGACAAATCCACTCGCTTTCAACAACACCATAGTCGTTCTACAAGGCATCCGAATCAACGATATATTCGTATCCTAATCTGCAGATTTATTCCTATTGCCAAGTCAAACCAAAGGCTTGCCCACCAGCATCTTGTCGCCTTCACAACTAAGAGTACACATAGATTCCCCGCTTCAAAAACAACCTCTCCGTCCTTCTTCTATAGAGAAACCTTTCGAAAATGAACCTGTCGTCTCTTTTCTTTCTCTTGGCAAACACTCGGCGATAACGGTTATAATACGGAAAGGTTGCAAGAAAGCTCAACGTGCCCCTGACCATCCCAATGTTGTTCGCCAGCTGCTGCCTTCGAGCCAGAAACCTCGGCGCCAGATACGCAATCCGCACAAGAAATACTCTGAAGAAGTTCCTCAAACGGAAAAGCTTGTAGTAGGTGAGCAGAAGGTTGCGAGTTGCATAGAACGAGGTCTTCGCAGGTAAAAGACCCGCCCCGCCAATGTAGTGAGCTATGCGACTGTCTCTAACGTAGCCTATCTGACCTCCCAGCAAAACTGTCCGAAGCGATAGCTCAATGTCCTCGGCATAGAAGAAATAATACGGGTCAAAAAGATACCCGAGCTTCTCTATCCAGCTTCTTCTTATTAAGAAACAAGCTCCACTTGCAAACACAGAGTCAGTAACTGTCGAATCACTTTCGTACGGACTCAGTGTTGCGTCTCCAAAAGCGTTCAATGTCCTAATTCTGTTCCTTTCCTGAGAAGGGATCTGTATGCTGCACAAGATCTGATATTCTGGATGCTCATCCGCAGCGTTAACAAGGTTCTTGAGCCACCCAGCCTCAGCTCTCGTGTCTGTGTTAACAAAAACCAAGTATTCCCCTTGCGCGTAGTTCAGCGCCTTGTTGTTACCCTCGGCAAAACCATAATTCCTTCCCAGCTCCACAACCTTAGCGCTAGGAAAATTCTTCTCAGCGTACCGGACACTTCCATCGGTGGAGCCGTTATCCACCAGCAAGACTTCGAAATCTTCACCTGCATCATGACCTAGTATGGAAGAAAGACAGATCTGAAGCCATTTCATCCCGTTCCAGTTCAGAACAATAACTGAGATTCTGGCACCCATCCACATCAGCGACGCGTTAATAAGATACTCCTAATTTATAAGCGTGCGAGACGCCCCTTAGAAAAGCCAATTGCAAGAGCTGGAAAATCTACACGTCAGAGACGACGTTTCTTCATCTAGGTGGGGAAATCGCGCGCTAGCCTGTTGCTAAATTCGGTGGATTGACATGAACCTGTTGGGTCATGGTTTGGCTTAGCTAGACGCCAATGATTCATACGTGGAAGTGCTAGGAGAGTGCAACTATGCTTGGAAAGTGAGCAGAAATTGACACAAACAATTCGATTTAGCAACGCCCTAGCGCGCATTCTTGACTTGTATGAATTAAGAATCTCTCACGTAGGATGGTGTCTTGAACTCAAGATGGTTTGTTGGTCCAGCGATCCTTCCAGCGGCAGGACCAGCTACTTTGTGATCTAGGAACGCAAATACTTCAGGACCAGTGATCTCCACAACATCGATTGGGCTGCATGCAAGAATATGATTGGCTGCTCCCTAAGGCTACAGCGATGTCTATCTCCTTTTCTGTTTAGGCATTTGCTCCTGAAAATAAGAGATGACCTTGTTGATGCCTTCACTGAGTTGGATCTTGGGTGACCAATTCAGAGCCTTTCTGATTTTCGTCGCGTCCAATACTATTGATGGTTGATCAGAAATGGACGGACGGTATGGATAGCCTGGCGGATACTGTCCAAATTTGATTCTTTTTCTGTTATACCCGATTCTTTCAGCTATCATTTCAGCTAGTTTCCTATTGCTTATACCGACTCCTGTTCCTGCATTGTAAACCTGCCCAGTTGCTTTGGCACTCTTGATAACAAGCAAGTAAGCATTTACGTGATCATCCACATACATATAATCTCTGACTGAATCAGGTGCACCAACGTACACTTCTTCGCCTCTCAGCATTTGAGTAACCAAGTACTCAATGATGAAGCTGGTATCGAATTTTCTCCCATACGAATTCGTGGGTCTTATTACAGATCCATTCAGGTTGTACGTGTGGAACATCATCTGCAAATATAGGTCAGCCGCAGCCTTGCTAACTGCATAAGGACTAGTCGGCCTCAAAGCAAGAGCCTCTTTCAACGGCTCTTTTCCCTGCAACCCGTATACTTCTGCTGTTGACGCGGCAACCAGTCTTCTGGTTTGCGGATCTGGAAGCTCAAGCATGGCATGCGCGACATTCATCGTCCCCACAAGATTCGCTTGCTGATATTCGAAGGGGCGCTCAAATGAGTCACGAACAGGAGTAAGCGCTGCCAAGTGAGTCACAATGTCTGGGCTCACGGTTTTCATCGCATTGCGAATAGACGCATAGTCTGTGATGTCTCCAGAGACTAGCGTTACGTCTTTCAAGACCTTCCTGATAACTTCTAGATTTCTGTTTGCGACTCGACGCACAACGCCGTAAACCTCGTATCCATCGTCAACGAGTTTTTCTGCGAGATGGCTTCCTATGAAACCCAACATCCCAGTTGTTAGTACTTTCACCTTTTACAATCCCCTCATGGATGTAAACTCCTTTTCTGCAATTGATAAATCTTTGACACTATTAATAGTTAGCCATCGCTCGTCCTTGCCGAGCCTGAACGCTTTGAGAAGTCTTCTCTCTGCCAGCATTGGAAATGCCGTTTTCTCAATAGCCCCCTTCAATGGCAAGTAATCCAAAATGGCATGATTGAAAACGTATATGCCTGCGCTGACAAGCTTGTCCTCAAGAATAGGTTTCTCTTTGAACTCTATTATGTCGTTTCCATCGATTTCCAGCAATGCAAAAGGTGAATGCATCGGCGAAACAGCTATTGTAGCCACAGGTTTCTGTTTCAAGTGAAACTCCACAAATCTCTCAAGATTCAGGTTGGTCAATTCGTCTCCGTTCATGGCCAGAAAGTTCTCATCACTCACATGCCTCTCAATGGCAAGTCGAAAACCTTCACCAGTCTCGCCCTCTTGTGTATGTTCGCTAAAATCCACATCTACGCCTACAGGATTTTCTCTGACGTATTCTATTACTGCTTCTTTGCGATACGCAACCCCGAGAACAATATGGTTAAAACCGTAGTCTCTTAACCAAGTCAGTGTCCAGTATATCATGGGGTTGCCCCGCAATGGTATCATGCATTTTGGCATATCCTCCGTGTAAGGACGCATTCGTAGCCCTGCGCCGCCAACCAAGATGACCGCTGTTCGGATTTTCACTTTCATCCTCACTGTCTCGTTGCGTGCGTGTCCCGATGCTTTGGATAACTAGGTATATAAACATTAAACTATGTTTAACATCCATCTGGTGACACAAAGTCATGCGAATCGCGATGATTCACACTCCGTTTTGGGGACGATGTGGCGGTGAGAGACAGATCCTAAGATTGGCAATCGAACTGCAGAAGATTGGTCATGAAGTAGAGATATTCACAAACGCCATAAACAAAGAAAGCTATCCCGAGTTTTTCAGAAGTGTAAAAGTGAATGTGATACCTCACCCATTGACAGGGAAGCTGCCTGCGAGCCTGACTCCACAAATAGCCACACCCATAATTCGACAAACGCCTCCTAAAGAAGCTAAAAGATCCCCTAGTTTGAGAGAATGGATGCGAAAAGTCGTCGGGCGCCAATTCTATACGTCTGAAGTCCCATCAATGCTCAGCCTAGCAAGAAAGATACCCAAAGGATTTGACATAATCAACAATCACAATTTTCCCACCGAGTGGGCCGCATTCTTCGCAAAGAAAAGACTGAAAGCACCGGTTGTATGGATGTGTAACGAACCCCCATACTGGTTTTTTGCCCCAGAGCACAAAAAGGGTTTACGCAAGATTAACTGGCCACTTTTTGAGTTGCTGGACAGGGTAGCAGTAAGCTATGTTGATGAGATTATGGTTCTATCGCATGTTTCCGCGGAATATGTTAGGAAAGCTTACGATAGAACAGCCACGATAGTGAGAACAGGCGTGGACACCGAGTTATTCCACAACGCCTCTGGAGAGAATTTGCGGAGAAAACATAGTCTTGGAGACAGCTTTGTTTTATTGTTCGTTGGCGGCAGCAGATACGCGCGCCGATCAGACATCATTAGAGCGCTCTACTACTTGTCCAAAGACTTTGACAATGTCAGGCTGATCCTAGATGTAGCAAGACAGCGACAGATGCTGATGAAACTTGCCGAAAAGTTAGGTGTAAGTGATAAAGTCTTGTTCTTGAACAGCACAAGCGACCAAGAACTGGCAGAAGTGTATGCTGCCTGTGACGTATTTGTCTATCCTGCGCCAGCTAGCCCGTGGGGGTTAGTTGTGGCTGAAGCAATGGCTGCCTCCAAGCCGGTCATAGTTTCAAAGCAGGCTGGAATATCCGAAATTATTCAGAACGGTGTTAACGGCATAGTTGTCGACCACGCAAAACCAAAAGAGATTGCGAAACAAATTGAAATGCTGATGAATAATCCCAGGCTGTGCAAGAGAATTGGAGAAAACGCCTACGAATACGTCAAGAATAGCTTATCTTGGGAAAAATATGCTAAGAACGTGGAAAACGTCTTCAAAGAAACGATATCTCATTCCAAACGTGGTCGTTAATGCACAGACAAAAAAGGCACACCATAAGTCCATTGACCCTTGTCACTAAAACTCATGTCAACCTTTGCTGCTGATTATTATTCTGAACCTGGGTATTGCCACTATCATTTTTCCACCTTTTTCGAGAAAATCCTTCTCTTGATCCTTGATCTCTTCGATGAAATGATAAGGCAATACAAACAGATAATCTGGTTTTTCCTGTCTGTGCTGTTCAACAGACATTATGGGAATGCCTGTTCCAACTATGTACTTGCCCCATTTATCAGGGTTCTTATCTACTGCAGCTTCAATCAATTTCTTATCTATGCCAAAATATTGCAGAACAACCAACCCGCGAGTAGATGCCCCATAGATGAAAATCCTCTTCCCTTTCTTTACTTCTTGATTCAAGAAGCCCATTAAGTCTCTTCTTATTTCTTCTATTTCTCTTGCAAATTCATCATAGGCTTTGTTCTTGCCGAATCCCTTTTCCTTCTCATTCTCCTTCAGTTTCTTTAATCTCTTTTCTGCTCCAGGGAAACCTCTTATTTTTGCACCTTTGTGCCTTACGTATATTCTGAAACTGCCACCATTAACGTCGTTGAGTTCGACATCGAAAGGTTCCATGCCATGCCTATTCAAGAGATTTTCGAGAGACATCAGAGAATAGTATTCAAGATGTTCATGACTTATGTTGTCGAAAGTGTTGTTTTCCAACATCAAACCCAAATAGTTCATCTGGATTATCCACAATCCGTCCCTGTCCAAGCACTTCTTTACGTCTTCTACAAACGTGTTTGGGTCTTCCAGATCGTAGAACATGGCTATACTCGTTATGAGCTTTGCCTTCTTATTGCCAAATTCCCTCTTGAACGCTTCATAGTTGAAGTAATCGTGGATTATCTTCGATGTTCCTTCATTACCCAACCTCCAGAGGTTGGAAGGCTCAAAGCCTACGGTTGTCAGACCAGAGGTTTTGAATTGCCTTAACAGAGTTCCGTCGTTTGATCCGATGTCAATAACTATGTCTCCGGGGAACAACTTGATCAATTTCTCTGCGGAAGATACAACATCCGCCAGAGCTTTCACCATCATCGTACTTATTCCAGACCTATACCAGTACTTCCTGTACAAAACATCATGATCCAAAGTATGCTTTAGCTGCAATAATCCGCAACCGCCGTCTTCCACATCGCAGAGAACCAATTCCAGCGGACCTTTTACGCTGTCTTTCGTTGATCCTTCAACAAAATTCGTCACAAACTGATCTCCCAAGGACAATATCGGAGTCAGCTCATTCGATCCGCAAACCCTGCAGGTTTCCCTAGCTTTCACGTACATATTTTTCCCGAAATCTTACACTTTGAACTGTATTTAAACATATTGAGGCTTTAAGCAATTTGCGGTGCTCAAATCTGCTGACTGCTCAAGTCGACTTACAACACGTAGCCCCCTGGAAGGGAATCAAAGCCGTCTTTTCGGTAAAGAATAATAGGATTAATGCTACTATGATGTAAGAATGGAACAGAAGAGAGCTTTTGGAAAACTGCGATCGCTCCTGTCTCGGGCTAAAGAAGCCTCTGAAGAAGAGGGACTGCGGTATGTTATTCGTATGGGAGTAAAAAAGGCTAGGAATTACCTCGTAACCAGTTTTTGGTTTCACTATTACAAGATGTTCAAATCAAGGAGAACGTTTGCATTTCGAGGAGACGCCCACAGATATTTCTATCACAGGTATAACACGACTTGGAGAAATGAAAGAACTGTTGAAATCCCAATCATCTTGGAGGTGTTGAACAAAAGTAAAGGGAAAAGCATCTTAGAAGTGGGCAACGTTCTTTCGCACTATTTCTGATCGATCGATCGAATGGGCTATCTGGGCTGAAAAGGTGACTGGGTGATATCCAGCCCTTTGAATTAAGCAGCTGGATGTTCAGGGCAGGGGGCAGGGCAGGGTTTAGCTGAATATGATTACTTTCTCCGCAGACCGTGGCACTTTGAACGCATGTCTTTTATCCAAGGGAATGTTTTTCCAAGCCATGTTCTTGCTTTTTTACGGAGAAGACCTGTTCTTCCATAGAGTTGCCTGTTTATCCAGTCGTAATCAACGCCTTTCAATGGCTTTTCTATCTGCTGTGCACGCCTTCCCAATACTGCTGGGTCTTTATCTGCTATTAGGTTGTTCTTGTCGCAGTAGTCATAAAGGTCCGTTCCAACTATCGGCGTGAAGAACGCAGGTGATAGTATGAATGGTTTGATTGCCTTAATCATTTTTAATGTGGCAAGCATTTCCTGTTTTGTTTCTGTCGGAGACCCAAACATTATGTTTGCCCACATCTTTATTCCCATCTTATGGCATATTCTTGCGGCTTCATAGTTCTGCTCTACTGTGGTTCCTTTTCTAAGGAGAGTTAACATCCTTTGATTTCCGACTTCGAAGCCGATTGACAGCATCCACAGTCCTACTTCCTTCATGCGCTTCAGTATGTCCGCATTTCTACATATGAAATCTGCGCGGCTTTGGCACACGAAAGGTTTTCCAATCTTCTCGTATCTGTCGCAGAACTCCATAATGTAATCTGGCTTCAGGGTAAAACTATCGTCGTCAATCATAAGCATTGCAAACTTATATTTATTGTTGAGCATTTCTATTTCTCCAAAGAAATGGTCAATGTTTCTCATCCTGAACTTGCCGAATATAAGGTCTTCACCTGGTTTGCAGAAACTGCAATTGTACAGACAGCCCCTTCCGCTTATTACTGTCAAGAACGGTTGAGGGTATATTGAGTGGTGAGTGTGCAGTACCTTTTCTATATTGAATATCTCTCGTTTCTCATACGGGAGCTTGTCCAAATCTGGATGAACAGCAATGGTTATTCTTGGATACTTGCTTGGGTTTTCTATCATGTCTGGGAACGTTATCTCCCCCTCACCTACGACGATGTAATCAAATACTTCATCCTTTGCCACGACATCTGGAACTATTGAAGGATGTGGTCCGCCAACATAGATATTGCATTCGGGAGATACGCGCTTTATGATTGTTGCTACCTGCTTTGCTTCGTGATAATCAAGTGTTGGCATATTTATTCCATAAACGTTTGAATCATCATGCTGAATCCATTCTTCTACTTCTTTCCACCCAGACATCTCCCTCAAATCAAGCAACTTGACTTCGTGTCCACTATGTTCAAGAGATGCCGCAATAGAAGGAAGCCCATGATTGATGTAGCAATTTTCCTGATGTTTTCCAAGACTGTTCCATCCACCGCTATTTCTTATGCATGGAAACACCAGTGTTACTTTCATTTCATTTCACCTTCCTATCTCCTCACCTCAGAAGGATACCAATTGGCAGTCCGACTACTGTTGCTATTGAACCGAACACCATTCCTGTGAACGCTGCTTGCCATTCTTCTTTTGACTCTGGAAGCTTGAATGGAAAGTTCATGTCCTCACCACCACCTTACACCCAATTTGTATTGGCCACCAATCTGCTGACAAACTCTGCAGCTTTTTCTCTTTTGATTCAAAGTATTCTCTGTGGACACAACACGCAATTGTGTACCAGTGGTCCCAGAAATACTGAACAAGAAACCTGCCGTCTTGCAGCTTCTTTACTCTTACGCACACTCTAATCATTCTTGTCACCTCTTTTCATACTTCCTGTATCCAGTTTCCTTTGGTTCCCACTTTATCTTGTCCCAATCTATACCGTAGTCCCAGATGAGGCTATCTATCCAGTGGTTTTCTATTTCGTACGGATATTGCTTGTGTATTGTTCTGGCTATTCTGTCTGCTTCGCCTTCCGTCCTTGCGTTCTGGATTCGCTCCGCTAATTCTTGAGCTTCTGGCAGCGTAATAGCCCAATCTACCTTTATGCGCTTTCCTTTCCGTTCAGCCTCTTCGATTTCAATGGCTAGGTCTCTTGCGAGAGTTTCTGCGTCCTTTTTCTCCATAGGCACTATTCTAGGTATTCTCAATTCCTGTCTTAGCTTGATGAACCTCTGGTGTTTCCTTGAGAGGCTTGCTACTATTTCAGTTCATGCGAGGTTTATGCTCTCGTCGTCCCATCCTCTCTTTTTCAGGAACTTTATGTGCTTAGGCTTTTCTCTGAGTATGAAGTCGTATATTGACTCTTCTCCAGGGTTGAACCTCCGTCTGAAGTAGCGTACCATTTCTGGATATCTCATCTCTTTTCACTCTTCATTTTAGCGATATACTCACAAACAACGCATTCTGTTTCCTTAACAGAACGATTCTGAACCATCGTTTCGATAAACTCTTGAGGAATTATTCCTTGATTAATGTAAGTCTCCAAATGCGATGAGCTAAGCTGCCTTGCCTTCTGTTGAATATCCATTTTAGTGTAGTACGTTAGAAGTCTAGTATAGCACGATAATAGCATCGGCTTTGGGTTCTTCCCCTTTGAGGATATTCTCAGTACGCGGTGCTTAGCGTTCTGCCTAAAGTCTGAAGGGAAAGCTCTTTTCATGGTTCTTGCCCATTGTTCACGTTCTCCTTCTTCATTATTCCAAAGTAAACGAAGTGATAACTGTATCCTGTCTTTGGGCAGAATATGTGGATGCCTAGCTTCCTTGCAAGCTCCTTTAGCTTATCGATCGATCAGACAAGTATGAGAAAGCGGAAGGTGTAATAAATCGAGACGTAACCGATTTCCATCCATCCAAAAAGTATGATCTAATCATCAGCATTTCAACCTTGGAACACGTTGGCTGGGATGAGAATATGAGCGACCACAAAATCCTACATGACCCAAGCAAGATTCTGCGAGCCATTGAAAACCTGAGAGGGTTGCTAGCTCCGCAAGGAAATATCGTTGTTACTCTGCCTTTAGGTTTGAATCCTGAACTAGATAGGCTACTTAGAAACGGCAAGGTACAATTCACTGAGCTATTCTGTCTAAAGCGCGTGTCCAAAGACAACGCATGGATCGAAGTTGACTGGCAAGAAGCGCAAACTTTAAGGTATAGCAACCCTTTTCCCGCGGCCAACGGACTCGTCATTGGCATAATCAAAAAGTGATGTGCGGCAGCAAGCTTTACAACTACTTCAGTACCATGAGAGCATAAGAAAAGAAATATTAACTTTCAACCAATCTGCTTTCTCATAGGCTTTCAGAAACGCGATTCCGACAAGGATGTTGAAAATGGCGAAAAAGAGATTATTGATTACTGGTGCCAACGGCCTGCTTGGAAACAAAGCTGTGGAGCTCGCCAGTCGGAATTACGAAGCCATGCCATTGCATCATGCGAAGCCACTTCACGACAACTCACTGGAAATCGACATTGCTAACAAGGAGCAAGTTCTCGGCATTTTCAGAAAACTGCAGCCGGACGCTGTGATTCATGCGGCTGCCGAAACCAATGTTGACAAGTGCGAAACCCAAAAGGAACACGCATGGAAGATAAATGTGGAGGGAACGCGCAACATAGCTGAAGCCTGCAAAGCAAGCGCGAAGCTCATCTACATTTCCACTGACTACGTCTTTGACGGCAAAAAGGGCAGTTACAAGGAAGATGACGTCCCAAACCCAATAAACTATTATGCTGTCACGAAACTAGAAGGGGAAAGACAAGTAATCCTGAACTGCAAAGATTTCGCGATACTACGTACCAGCGTGTTGTACGGCTGGCATCCCTTGAAACAAAACTTCGCCACATGGGTAATAAACCAACTTAAGCAAAAGAAGGAGATCACAGTCGTCGAAGATCACTACAACACACCAACACTGGCAGACAACCTGGCAGAAATGGCCATCGAAACCATACTAAAAGACCTGCAAGGAGTCTATCATGCCTGTGGAAGCGAAAGAATAGGTCGTTACGAATTCGCCAGACAAATAGCCAGAGCATTTGACCTAAATCAAAATCTGATAAGACCAATAAAAATGGAACAAGTGACCGCCTGGATTGCAAAAAGACCAAGAGATTCATCCCTAAACACAAATAAGATACGAAGCCAACTAGAAGCAAAACCATTAAACATAAC
>Ga0315289_10010458_pt1 | contig 13285 bp, 10 predicted proteins | sample YL17G11_40_MG_FD_203452 | JGI IMG/M metagenome (GOLD analysis project Ga0315289, IMG submission 203452) | Sediment microbial communities from Yellowstone Lake, YNP, Wyoming, USA - YL17G11_40 | ecosystem: Environmental > Aquatic > Freshwater > Lake > Sediment | place: USA: Wyoming | collected...
GTGCTCATCAAAAATCTCTGATTTTTGAATGCTTCAAGAATTCATATTCTTGACAGTGCTCAAAATCATTGATTTTGACATGCTCAGAAATTCATAAGATTAACAGAATTTCTGACATTAGCACAGGGTTCTTGACACATTATTATTCTTAGTGGCTAACCTTAACTTATTCATGTTTGTTTTTATTCAGAAACAAAAGCTAATAAATGTTCTAACATACTTCGTTTGACAATCGCTTTTGAAGCATCAAAAGAAAATGTTTCATGAGGGTCTCTTAAGGATAATAATCGAACAGTTGTCAAACCTGTATCTGGATTACTCAAATAATCATCAGCAAATTTTCCGGCTAAATCCATCGCATTTTGATAAGCAACTTGAGGACTATCTGCAACAATTCTTTCAGTTCTTTCTACATTATCGGGATATTTAACCCCAAAACCAGGAGAAACTCCACAATCAATTACAAAAGTTGCTTGATATTCCATTTTCAAAATAAGAAAATTTTGCAGACTTTAAAAAGATTATTATGTCAGAAATGTGGTTAAAACCGCACCCTTTAGGGTGCTGCATTTCTGAGCCAAAGAAAATCTCAAAGGTTTTCTGGGCCCCAAAATTCAGAGAATTTTTAGGGCATCCAAAAGTCCCGAACCAACCTCGGCTTTTAAGCTGAGGTACACACAAGGACTTTTTGATGCTGAAGTTGAAAGCGCACGCACTAATTTAAGGTGGGCAGAACACAATTCTGATTGCATTGAACAAGATAACACAAAAACTGCAGTTTTACTGCGTATCAGCAAGCCCTTTACGGCTTCTTATCCTTTTTATTACTATGGGTTGGGCATCATTCGGCGCTTTTTCAAACATCTGGTCAACAAGGCTGCAAACGCCCCTGCCTTCTGTTGCGCTTCTTAAGTCATTGCTCCAGCCAATCATCTCTGCAACGGGAAGCTTTGCTTTAATTGTTATTCCTGCTTCTTCCTGCCTCACATCAAGGAGCTGTCCTCTTTTGCTTGAAATTAATCCTGTAAGAGTAGACATAAATTCTGTTGGCGCTTCTATCAGGTAAATCTGTATTGGCTCAAATAAAACAGCAGTTGCGTCTTTCATTGCAAGATGTATGGCATCCCTTACAGCAGGATAAACCTGAGCCGGGCCTCTGTGTATTGCATCTTCGTGAAGCTTTATGTCTGTAAGCGAAACTTTAAGCCTCATGCATGGCTCTCTCGCCAAAGGCCCTTGGTCGCATACCTGCTCAAAAGCATCCATTACAAGATCTATTACCTCGCCAATATGGACTTCTCCTTTTGTCCGGTCTAAAAAGACATTTCCTTTGTAAACATCCTTATATCGCCTGATTTCTTCATTATCTATATTCAATTCCCTCAGCCTTTTTATCAGTTGCTCGTCTTTTTTCTTTACTCTTCCATCTCTTATTTCTCCATTCTTAATTGCTTCGTAAACCCCCTCTTCTAATGGCTCTACTTCTATAAAAAAATCATTATGCTTGTTTGGGCTTCTTCCGACAGCTTCTCCAGATTTTTTTATTACAGTTTCCCTATATACCACTATAGGGCTTGACGTCTTTACATCTACACCCTTTTCGGTCTTTATTCTATTCTCAATAATCTCTAAATGTAGCTCTCCCATGCCAGAAATTAAGTTTTCGCCTGTTTCTTCATTAATCTCTACTTTAATGCTTGGGTCTTCTCTTGCAACTTTCCTTAAAACTTCTATAAGCTTTGGCAAATCCGCAGGCTTGCTTACTTCAATTGCTTTTGTGATTACAGGCTCAAAAATATGTTTCAACTCTGTGAACGGAGTTTCTGGCTCTAAAGTAATCGTTTCTCCTGCCTCTCCCATTACTCCTGCAAGCGCAAGCACGTTTCCGGATGTAATGCTCTCAATTTGTTCAGGCCTAACTCCATTATAAATCAATACTTGCTGTATTCTCTGTTTCTGTTTAGCCAGGTTTAACCAGACTTCAGTTCCCGGCGTGAATGTGCCTGAAAATAATCTGCCTGCAGCAATTTCTTTTCCAGACTTTCTATCAATCGTTACTCTTGTGATAACAAACGCGGGCTTTCCGTTCGGGTTGCAATTAATCAGTTGCTTTCCAAACTCTGATTCAAGTTCGCCTTTCCATATTTTCGGAACTCTGTATTTCTGTGCTTCAAGAGGGTTTGGCAAATGCTTGACTACCATATCAAGCAGAATCTCGTACAAAGGAGCATTTTTCCAGCACCAATCTTTTCTTTCCTCTTCTTTCATATCGTAAAGTTTTGTAATGTCCTTGAATGTGATATTTCTTTTCTGCATAAACGGAATAGAAAGCGCCCAGTTGTCTCTGGCAGAGCCAAACGCCACGCTTCCGTCTTTGATATTGACCCGCCATTTTTCTTTATATTCCGGCTCTGCAATTTTTTCTATAAGGCTGTTAAACTCATTAATAATCCTGATAAAACGTTCTTGCATCTGCTCAGGGCTTAACTTCAGCTCTTTTATCATTCTGTCCACTTTGTTTATGAACAAGACTGGCTGCACTCTTTCCCTTAAAGCCTGCTTGATTACTGTTTCTGTTTGTGGCATTATCCCCTCTACTGCGCATACAAGGACAATTGTCCCATCTATTGCTCTCATCGCCCTCGTAACATTCCCTGAGAAGTCAACATGGCCCGGAGTATCAATTAAGTTAATGAGATATTCTTTGCCTTGGAATCCATGGACCATGCTTACATTTGCTGCGTCTACAGTAAGAAGCCTTTCCTGTTCATCTGCATGCTGCCAAGTCATCATGCCTTGTTCTAAATTGCCCGCATACTTCGAAGCCATGAATCCGGAAGCTGCAAGAAGGTTGTCTGTCAATGCAGTCTTTCCATGATGTATATGAGCAGATGTGCAAATATTTCTAATTTGCTCCGGAATCTTGCTGATTCTTTTTATTCTGTCTAATTGTGATTCTTTTTCAACCATTTTTACCTCAAGATTTTTGAATACTAAGAAAATTAAATTTGCATAAACTTCTCACTTCAGTCCGCAAGAAAGTAAATTTAATTTTCGAGGTGCTCAAAAACCCAAACATGCTTTGGACTTTAGTCCGCGGGTTTTTGACATAACTTTATCTAAAAATTAGTTTAAAAACTTTCCCCCAGGGGATTTATCTCGCAGAATCTGCCTGTTTCTCAGCTTCTGTCTTTTTTTGGACAGCAAAGCTTTCTGGAGTTTTTGCGCTTGCTGCAAGTATCTCGGTTGCAAGCCCTTCTGACATGCTTGCTTTCTTATTGAAAGCTTTATCATATCCTCCGTGAACAAGGTTTCTTAATGCAAGAGCTACCCTTCTTATTGGCGAGACATCCACTGCCTGCGGATATCTTGCTCCCCCATATTCTATTGTTGTAATCTCATCACAAGGCGCGGAGTTCTGTACCGCTTGAACAAGAATCTGTATAGGGTTTGTTTTTGTCTTATCCTGTATTATTTTTAAAGCTTCTAAAATAATTTTTGTATTTTTAGAATATTTTCCAGATGCCCAGCTTGTTATTATCTTGTGTTTCTTTCCTCTATGTCCTGCCACTCCTAAATAACCAATAAATCTTTCAATAATATTCACTTTTGATTTGCTAAATTTTTGAGTATACCTGCCATGTGTTTTAAGCACAAGTTTTTCGCTAAGATTTACAACCGCTTTAAGCCCGGGATCTTTCACATCGACTCCTTTTGTTTCATAAATGTCAAATATTTTCATTTTACAAGTTTACCTTCTTCCTTTCTCTATCTTTCCCCTCCACAAAAGATGAAGAGGCTGGTCATTTACTTTAATAACTTGAAATCGTACACAAGGAATATCCCCTTTGCTTCTGCCCTGAATCCCGCCAATTCTCTCAATCAAAACTTCGTCGTGCTCTTCGATAAATTTCTGGGCGAGATTTCCAGGAATAAACGCAGTTACACTTTTGCTATTCTTAATCAACTGCACCTTACAGCATTTTCTCATTGCAGAGCCGGGCTGTTTTGCCTCTCTTTCAAGCTTTTCAAGCACAATGCCTCTTGCCTGGCTTTTTCCCTCCAGGGGGTCTGCTTTAGCATAAAGATTCAAAGCTCTGCGTTTAAATCTAGCATCGAGCCATCTGAACTTTTTATTCTTCTTGATATGTTTCAACGCATTGTATAATCCCATTTTCTCGGATATGTTTGTTAATTTAGTTATATAGGTTAGTTATAAAAATACTTTAAAAACTCTTCGGTTAATCCAGTCATATTATCTTCAGTGCTTTTCCAAACCAATCTTTTGCAATTTTTTCCAAGTCATTGAGTTTTTGCTTGTCCCTTCCGATTAAACTTGCTTTGCTTATCTTGTTGCCCGCGGTTATTATTATTTCATTGTCTGTAATTTCTATACCTTTTGGTTGTATCGGATTTACCATATCCAGAATAAACTTGTTAATGTCCTGAGGATTAGTCTGGTCTGGCATGCCTATGACCTTAATCCTTTTTCCTAAAATCTCAGAAAGTTTCTTTATATTCATTCCTTTCTCCCCTACTGCTTTGTAAATCAAATTCTTTGGCACAGCAAAGAACATAATATTGTTAAAAGTAAAGCAGCTGTCTGTCCTGACTTGCGTAATTTTTTCAAAAAGATTTAAGTATCTTATCAAGCTTATGTCAAGAGTTTTTGTAGCCATTGTTTGTCTATTCTTTTTTCTTTTCTTTTTCTGTTTCCGGGCTTTTAGATTCTTTAATCTCTCTCGTCAACGGCCCAACTACTTTTACAAGCAAGCCAGGCAAGCCCGTCCCTACAGGCACAGGCTGATTTAGGATTATATTTTCGATAACACTGGCCAGTTCGTCTTTTGTCCCTTTTATTGTGGCATTTACAAAATGTTTTATAGGAGTTTCAAAACTTGCCCTTGCCAAAATGCTCTTTTTTTCAGATATTATTCCCATTCTTGTTACTCCTTTAATCTCTCCCGTAAAAGTCATGGCATCTGCTACAAGCTTTGTGTATCTTTCATTTACTTCAAGCCCTTGTTGATTCAGAACTTTCTTGATTTCTTCGATGATAGCTTGTCTTGCAGCTTCTATCCCTAAAACTGCCGCAACTTCATGAATATTATTTGTTTTTGTCTTGTCCTTGTCTACCCCCTTGATTTTGAATATTTCTTCAAGGTTAGAGCCATGAGTCATAATAATATATTCTTTTTCTCTTTTTATTACAAGTGATTGTTTTATTCCTTTCACGCCGGATATTGTAGTATCTTTCAATCTCACTTTCAACTTGTACAAAGTTTTTACATCATATTTCTGGCTTGAAATTATAATGCTGTGATCTTTTACTCTTCCTTCTTTTAGCCTCTCCGCCACTTTATCCGCAGAAAGTTTCAATACTTTCAGAGCCTTGTCATCAAGCAGAATTTCAAGTTTCTTGTTCGTGAAGTCTATTTTTATTTCTGAAACAAGCTCTTTCAATTTGACTTCTTTTATTCTTTCTGCAAGAGTTTGTGCATCTTTCTCGTTATTGTAATCTTTTTCTAAGTAGACTTCAGTGATAGGTGTCGAAGGATTTTTCCTCGCGTCAAATATCTCTATAAGCCTTGGCAAGCCCAGCGTGATTTGCATTTCCTGAACTCCGGCAAAGTGGAATACGCTAAGTGCCATCTGGGTTGAAGGCTCTCCAAATGCTTGGGCAGCAATAATCCCGATTGCCTCTCCCGCCTGTAATTTGCCGTTTTTATGTAGCTCAGAAACATCAATGCCGTCAGCCCCGAACTTAAACTCTACAATATTCTCGCTTGCATCTCTTACTGTGCCGTCATATTCTACTTTCAAGTCCTGAAGCGCATTTGCAAGCCTTCTGTACAAGTAGCCTGATTTTGGAGTCCTTAAAGCAGTATCCATCAGTGCATCTCTTCCTGTCATGCCTCCAAAGAAAAACTCATAAGGCTCAAGCCCATCAAGGTAACAAGAATAAATAAAACCATGGGCTTTGGGCGAGAGGTCATGCTCTTTAAAGAATGAAAGTGTTCTGTTTTTATAACCCACAGAAATTCTCTTGCTCCATAATGCCTGCTGTCCGACAGAGCAAGCAATTTGAGTAATGTTAAGGATATTTCCTCTTGAACGCGAGGCAATCATAGAATTTACAGGATTCTCTGTAGGAAATTCTTCTTTGACTATCTTGCCTATTTTTGTTCTTATCTCATTAAGAGTCTGAAGTATTTTAAGTTCTCTACTCTCCTCTTTTGTCTGTCCGGGTATTGGCTCAAGTGTCCCGCCATAGTATGACTCTATTAATGCTCTTGTTTTTTCTTCTGCGTCTTTTATTACATCTTTAGTGGAGTTTTTTACTTTTTCGTTTACTTTAAAGTCAGATACAGAAATTGAAAATCCGGTTCTTGTTAAGTAATTTATTCCGAGGGCAAAAGCCTTCTTTATGACATCCATTGTTACTTTTCTCTCAAATCTCTTGTCTATTTCTCTCACAACCTCCCCGCTTTCTGCGCCAAATACGCTCTTGTCGATGTTGCCCAGTGTAATCTTTCCACCTTCGATATGTATTTCTGACTTCGCGCTTTTAATTTTGCAATCAAATTTAGGCAAACACAAAGAAATTACTTCAAGCCCCTGTATTTTCTTCTTGTTTATCTTTGGTTCTATAAATGATTCAAAAAGCAGCTGGTCCGCTTCTTCCTTGCTCAGTTCTTTCTTGCTTAATAAATAGTTTCCGGTTATTGCATCATTAATCAGGCCAAAAAGGTTTGAATTGTCTTTCATAGACATTAAATTCTTATTAATCTCCAGCAGGATCTTTGCTTCTGCTCTTGCCTCTTCTGTCTGAGGACTATGAATATTCATTTCATCTCCGTCAAAGTCTGCATTATATGGAGTAACAACAGCAGGATGCATCCTAAATGTTTTGTAAGGCAGGACTTTTACATAGTGAGCCATTAAACTTGGCCTATGAAGGCTTGGGTGTCTATTAAAAAGAACAATGTCCCCGTCTTGCAAATGTCTCTCAACAATATAACCGGGCTGCAATTCATCGATGATTTCTTGTTTCAAATCAGGCGTTATTTTTTTCCTTTTTCCGTCTGGCCTCTTAACATAATTTGCTCCAGGATATGTTTCAGAAAGAATTAATTTCTTCAGCTTTTCTATGTTCAAAGAGTTTACTCTTTCAGCAACAGTCAATATCTTAGCAATCTCAAAAGGTACTCCAACTTCATTCAATTCTATCCTAGGATCAGGGCTTATAACACTTCTGCTGCTGAAGTTTACTCTCTTGCCAGCAAGATTATGCCTTATTCTTCCTTCTTTTCCTTTTATTCTTTCTGCAATTGTTTTCAATGGCTGCCCGCTCCTGTGCCTTGCCGGCGGTATTCTGGCTATTGTATTATCAAAAAAAGTTGTGACATGATATTGTAAAAGGTCCCACAAGTCTTCTATAATCACTTCAGGTGCTCCTGCATTCAAATTCTCCCAAAGTCTTTGGTTTGCTCTTAGGATATCTGACATCTTGTGTGTGGTGTCATCTTCGCTTCTTTCTCCGCTTTCAAGTGTGATGCTGGGCCTTATAGTAACAGGGGGGACTATGAGCAAGGTTAGCAGAGCCCATTCTGGTCTGAATGTTGTAGGATCAAATCCCAGTTCCTTTAACTCGTCGTTGCTGATTCTTTCAAGAATTTCTCTTATCTCGGAAGGGAAAATTCTTTTTTTGCCAGAATAGAAAGTGGTCGGCTTTTCTATCCTCATTTTCTCCTGTTCTGCATTGCAGTACGGACATTTTTTCGCATTTTGTGCTTTTTTCAGTCTTTCAAGCCCGTGATATTTTTTTCCATCAGGTTCTTTAAGCAATATTTTGCCGCAAGTATGGCAGAAACTCTTAAGAAGTTTTTCTATCAAAGGAACATAATGCACATGTAGTAAGGGCCTCGCAAGCTCTATACTTCCAGGATGACCTAAGCATTCTTTCAATGTTCCTCCGCAAGTTCTGCATCTTGTGCCGGGATCGATTGCTCCAAGTCTTAAATCCATTAATCCGCCATCTACAGGATAGCCATCTACATCATATAGTTCCGGCGTCACTATTTTCGCTGCTGAAACTTTCTTGATTATTTCTGGATTTAAAAGCATGAAACTCAGTGCTTTTACTTGTTTTCTTATTATTTCAAACATTTTTATCCCACTTTCTTGTTTAATTTAGTATAAAAACATGTATTGTAATCTCTGCAGCAAGAACTCTCAAAAGTTTCAGGATTTCTTGCTCCACTGCAACCACGATAAGCAGCAGGGCATATCCCGCGTTTAGCACTATCTGTTCTTTCTTCATCCTGTTTTTCTCTTCTTCTTTTACTTTCACAAAAGGCTACCTCTGAACTCAAAGAAGGACCATCAAATACCTCGCTTCCATGAGGACTCATAGGCCTTCCGCCAAGCAAGTCCATTGCATCTTCCAAGTCAATAATTTTTTCTTTTACCATTTTTATTCGTACTTGTTCTTTAGTTCAAAGTTTGTTTTGATATGCATTGCTTGTAGCTCTTCAAGCAATAATTTGAAAGCATAAGAGATTTCCACAGGTTGCGCTTCCGAACTTCCGCAAACCGGACATGCTATCTTATTCTTTATATAATTCTTAATGGCTATAGAGCCGCATTTCTCGCATATATAGACGGTTGTCTTGTCTGAATCGTATCTTTCTTTCAAAAGCAAAGCTGCCCCATGTGCAACGATTGCTTGCTGTTCCATTTCTCCAAGCCTTAAAGCTCCGCCTTTTGCCCTTCCTTCAACAGGCTGTCTTGTCAACAAAGCGACTTTTCCGGAACCTCTTGCATGCATTTTATTGCTTACCATATACTTTAACTTCAGATAGTACATATTTCCTACGAAAACCTTTGCATCCATCATTTTTCCTGAAACCGGATCATACATTGTTTCTTTTCCATCATATTCAAAACCCAGTTCTTTTAACTGCTCTTCAAGATCTTCAACTTTTCTCTTCGAGAATGCAGTCCCGTCCATAATCTGCCCTTTTATCGCAGCTATTTTGCCTGCAAGCAACTCTATCAAATATCCTATAGACATTCTGCTCGGAATACTATGCGGATTAAAAATCAAATCAGGCTTTAACCCGCTTGCACTGAAAGGAATATCATTCTCAGGAACAATCAGACCAATAATCCCTTTTTGTCCATGAGGAGCAGAAAACTTGTCTCCGAGTTCTGGATTTCTTATATCTCTTGTTCTTACTTGCACTATCTTGTTTCCCTCGTTGTCTTCTGTTATCACAATCATGTCTATTATTCCTTTTTCTTCTTGCCTTATTATTGTGCTATTTTCCTTTTTTGTTCTTATGGTAATTTCTCTTGCCTCTGAAAGGAATTTTGGAGGGCTTATTTTTCCTATTGCTACATCCGACTCGTTAAGCTTGGCTTCTGGATAGACAAGACCATCATCTTCAAGATATCTGTAGCTTTGTTCAGTCCTGTAGCCAGAAACATCCTTTTCAGGCACACAGATTTCGTCTTTTAAACCGCCAGCATAATTTAATTCTGTAGAAGTATATGGCCTGAAGTAAGTGCTTCTTCCCATTCCTCTGTCTATACTTGCTTTATTCAAGACTATTGCATCCTCCATATTATAACCTTCATACGGCATAACTGCAACTATAAGATTTTGTCCTGCAGGATAGAAGTTTATTGTATCATAAACAAAACTTCTCACAATTGGTTTTTGGGGGTAATGCAAAATGTTTACATCAGTGTCCATTCTCACTGGAAAATTTGCAGCATATATCCCAAGAGCCTGTTTTAATGTTTTACTTCCTTTTAACAATCTTGGAGGATGGTCATGGTTGCAGAACGGAACAAGAGAAAGTATTATGCCTAAAGAAGCAATCCCAGCTATCTCAAGATGCGTATGGCTCGGTGTGAGGTCTTTTTCTTCTAAAGCCACAAATGCATTTTCTTCTTCGCTTGCGTCAAGGTACTCTATTATCCCTTGGCTTAAAAGGTCATCCCAGCTTAATTCCTCTCTTTTCAACTTTTCTATATGTTCTGGCTTTAGCTTGCTCTCTCCGTTCTCAACAACTATCAGAGGCCTAAGAACTCTGCCAACCTCTGTGCAAATAAAAACACTTTTCAAGTCTTTATCGTGTTTTATGTTTAATTCTATAGGCAGCTCTCCTTTCCTTCTTATCCTTCGGATCTCATTTACAAAAGAATCTTTTGCTAACCCAATATATCTGCCATTAAAGAAAATATCATTTCCTTCTCCAGACTCTTCAAGCCCGTATTTTTTAAACTCTTTAATAAAATTTTCTGTTTCTTCGGTTATGGCTGTTGAAATTTTTGCAAGCAACGCAAGATTCTTACGAAGGCCAATTTCAGTGCCTTCCGGTGTTTCTACAGGGCAGAATCTTCCGTAATGGGTAGGATGCAAAGTTCTGGCTGCAAAGTTCTCTTGTTCACCGGGCAAAATGCTTGAAACTCTCTGCAATTGCGAGAAAATAGAAAGATAATTTGTCTTATCCATATTCTGCGTTACGCCTGTTCTCTCGCCTATCCAAGTCCCGGTTGCTATAGCACTTTCAACCCTGTGCGAGAACAAGGTCGATTTTGCAATTGACTTTATGCTGAAAATCTTTCTTCTCTTGATGCTTTTTGTCAAAGAGTATCTTATGTCTCTTACAAGCATATTCAGATTCACTCTAAACAAATCAGAAAGCATATCCCCGCAAAGCTTTACTCTTTTGTTTGCATAATGGTCTTTGTCTGTCTTTGTATTTGGATTTTCTTTCGCAATGAAAAATTGTTTTACAAGCTTGCATAGTGTTATTGCTTTTTCATATCTATCCTCTTTTTTTGTGCCTATGTGAGGCATAAAGAAGCTGTCTATTCTCTGCTTCAGCCTGTCTACCATTTCTTTTTTAGTTCCTTGTAAGCCCGATTTCTCGGATATATGCATTAATGCATCGTCTGCTGAAAATATATTTGCAAACTCAAAAATGTTCACTATAAGGGTGTCTGTTTCTTTCCCTATTTTCTCTACAATCTCTGAATCTTTTATCATGCCCAAAGACTTGATAAGAGCAATCACCGGAATATTCTTGAATCTGCTGAAACTTATTTCTAAAATGCCTTCATTATTTTCTGTAATAGAAAGAGGAATTTTATATGCCCCTTTCTGGCTGAACATCCTCAAAGAAGTTCGGTCTTTTGTTATATTAATAAAAGGCTGATTTGAAGCAAGGTCCTCAATAAGCACCATAACTCTTTCATTTCCGTTAATTATAAAGTACCCTCCAGGATCATTAGAATCTATGTAATTTTTTATAAGCTCTCCCTTTGACATTCCGTAGGTATTGCATAGCTTGCTTTTTACCATCGCAGGCAATCTTCCTATTTCTACTTCCTGTGTTTCAACATGATTTCCCTGTTTGACTGTTATCTCAGCGAAAACAGACGCAGAATATGTCAAGTTTCTCAGTCTTGCATCTGCAGGCGTTATAACGCTTGTCGACCCGTCTGCCTCTATTATGTTTGGTTTTTCGACCCTTATTTTTCCCAGTTTTATTTCAATCTCTTCATTCAAAGCCTCATTCATCTCATTAATTTCTTCTATTATTCTTGGCAATCTCCAGCCGATAAAATTGTTAAAAGAAGTTATATTTGACTCTACAAGCGAGTGCTGTTCAAGATATTTTTTAATAATAATGTATTTGTCTGTTTCTTTCATCTTTTTATACCACTACTCTGTAAAAGATTTCAACCTCTTCATCTCCGCTTTTTCTTTCAATTTTTATAATATCCCCGGTCTTGCAATCTTTAGGTAAAGCGCTATCTTCAAGTTTGATTTTGGGTAATTGAGAAAGCGAAACATTGTACTTTTCCATTAATTCTTCCACGTCTGTGGGCTTAAGTTTTGTGTGTTTGGGCTGAAAGATATGCATTTTCACAAAATCGATTTTCACGACTATCAAATACTAATTTACGATGGTAATAAAGGATAATGAAAAGAATTGAAAGTTGCTTTAAAAACCTTTCTATAAGAAGGGTTAAACTTAAAAATGCTACTTCCCTGAAGTAAAAATGAAAACTTCAATATACATATTAACCTTGACTTTGATCTCCTTAATGTCGTTTTCTTTGTCTTTCTTCATTTTCTATAAGCTCAATCTTGAGTCTAAAGATCTCATCCCCCAAAATATTTCTGAAAGACCTGCTTTGCGCGTAAACAATGTTACAAGCTACTCTCTTGACTCTTTGCAGTTCTACCCCAACATGAGATTTAACCATAATCTTATTACCTATAAAGTAGAAGACAGCTGCCCGCTTGAAAAAAAAGAAAAGATGGTAAAAGCATTTGACAGGGTAGAAAACGAGCTTGACAGCATAGTCCGGTTTAAGAGGGTAGAGGCAGAGCCGGACATTTTAATAACCTGCAATGAAACAACTGAAACAAAGCGTGAAGAGTATTTTGTTGCGGGCGAAGGGGGGGCAGAAAGTGTCGTTAACACAAGTTTGTTTTATATAATAGAAAGAGGAAAAGTCCTGCTTTATTATAAAGAACAAAAATCATGTATAACTTACCATGTCGAACTTCACGAACTCTTGCATGCTCTTGGTTTTAAACACTCTAAAAACAAGTACAGTATAATGTACCCCACAACAGAATGCTATCAGGTCTTTACCCAAGACATGATTGACGAATTGGAAAGACTTTACTCTATCGAGCCTTTGCCGGAAATTTATGTCTCAAGCGCCTCTGCGTCAAAACACGGCATGTACCTCGACTTTGAAATAGAAATCAAGAATAAAGGCCTTGTCAAAACAGAAGATGTAAATCTCACTCTATTTTCAGGAACAGCCACAATAGAAAAATTCAAGATTGGAGACCTGGACTATGGAGAGGGCAAAACCCTCACTATAAAAAATCTCAAGCTTCCTCTTAGCATGCTCGAGCTTGAAGAAATCAACTTCCTGGCCACTTCTCCTGCCCGCGAGTTTTATCAGGACAATAATCATTATACTCTGGTTGTTGCTTAATTGCCGAAGAACCCAATATTTCTGCTATTATAAAAGGCGATATTTTTGCCAATTTTCTAATTTATCAATAGATTAGAATTAATAAAAAAAGAAAGTATTTAATTTTGCCAAGGGAAAATATTATGTCAGAAATGTGGTTATGTCAAGAACTGATGTTCTTGAGCACAGTCAGAAATTTCATTTCTGATGAAACCGCACCCTTTAGGGTGCTGCATTTCTGAGCCAAAGAAAACCTCAAAGGTTTTCT
>Ga0315289_10010459_pt1 | contig 13284 bp, 13 predicted proteins | sample YL17G11_40_MG_FD_203452 | JGI IMG/M metagenome (GOLD analysis project Ga0315289, IMG submission 203452) | Sediment microbial communities from Yellowstone Lake, YNP, Wyoming, USA - YL17G11_40 | ecosystem: Environmental > Aquatic > Freshwater > Lake > Sediment | place: USA: Wyoming | collected...
TTGCAAGGACGAGAACGGAAAAGAGTTTAAATTTATTTGCAACGAAGCACAAAGCGAACTTACTCAAGAAACTCACCCGCTTAATATTATTCTTAAAGCTCGTCAATTAGGGATCACAACATTTTACTGCATTAACTTCTTAGATGATTGCCTGTTTAACTCTAACATAACAGCAGTCTTAATTGGTGATGACTTAGAAGATGCAAAGAAATTGCTTAGAGATAAAGCAAGATATGCTTACGACAGATTGCCAGCTGAGCTAAGAGAACACCGCAAGCTTATAACTGATTCAACTGAGATTATGCGGTTCAGTAACGGATCAAGCTATTCAGTAACTACAAGTGCAAGGTCTGGTACAGTACAACGCTTACATATTACAGAGTTCGGCAAGATATGTCGCAAGAGTCCTGACAAGGCTGAAGAGATAATGTCTGGCTCACTAAACACAGTACACCAAGGGCAGCAGATTGTAATTGAAAGCACGGCACAAGGGGCAAGCGGACACTTCTTTAATCTTTGCAGTGTTGCTGAAAGAAAGATGAGGATGCGAGATGAATTGACCCCACTTGATTGGAAGTTCCATTTCTTCGGATGGTCGAAGGATAGAAAGTATCAAATGAATGCTGATTACAGATTGAACGACAAACAAAACGATTATTTCTTAGAACTTGAAGATGAGGGAATTGAATTAACCCAACAACAGAAGATTTGGTATTGTAAGAAAGAAGAGACTCAAGGCGACTTGATGAAACAAGAGTTTCCAAGTAATTCAAAAGAAGCGTTTCAAAAGGCTATTGTCGGCGCTTACTGGAGCAAAGAGCTAATCAAAGCAGAACAAGGTGGAAGAATTGGAAGAGTTGGAATAGATCAAATGTTGCCAGTTAATACCGCATGGGATTTGGGAATTAATGACACGACTTGCATCTGGTTCTTTCAAAAGAAAGGCTATGACTTCATGATTGTTGATTATTATGAGATGAGTGAGGAGCCTTTGCCGTTCTATTTCAAGATATTAAAAGAAAAGGGTTACAACTACGGCAAGCACTTTGCGCCGCATGACATTGCTAAACGGTCTTACTATGACGGCAAGGATGGAATAGAGATTGCTTCCAACTTTGGCTTTAGATTCGAGAAGATAACACGCGCACAAAACAAAATGGATTCAATTAATGAAGCAAGAGCAGTATTAAGTCGCTGCTGGTTCGATCAAAAGAGATGCGAGACTGGAATTGCAAGACTTAGAGAATATCGCAAGAAGTTTAATGATAAGCTTGGCTGCTTTATGGATCAGCCTTTGCATGACATTAATTCGAATGGTGCTGATGCTTTCCAAACTTTTGCAGCTTCAATTCATCGACTAGAGACTTACGCACAAGAGCAAAAAGGCTTTGTTGATGACTGGGCTTATGAAGAGTACCTGAATGCAAGCAACAGAAATTCAATAACGGGGTATTAAATAACGCTTGACATTTATTTTATTATGAATTTATCTAAACAAACCTTGAGTAAATGTATCGTAAAAATAAAACGCAAATAACCTTGCTTACTCAAGACGCTGCTCAATATTTAGATTTTAACACTATCCTAAGCACAGATAATATTGCTGAAATATTATCCGAAGAGATGCGTACCTCTGTTGCGTCTAAAGTTACTACTCGATACAATACTGATTTACAATCAAGAAGCGAGAAGCAAAAACAGCTTCAAGAAATAATCAAATATGTTCTTTCTCAATCAGAAAAGCGTTCTTTCCCTTTTGAAGGTGCTTCAAGTGTTATCTTCCCGTTAATCTCTACCGCCTGCGTTGAATTTGCTGCTAAATGTTATCCTGAAATTTTTAAGGACGGAAACATTGTTAAAGCTAAAGTTATTGGCAATGATGATGGCGAAGTGATGAAAGATATTGAAGGCAATGAGATGCGTAATGAAGATGGCTCCATTGCAACACTTGATGAAACAGGTTTACCAGCAATTCAGAATGTAGGTGCTAAACTTAAGCGTGGACAAAGAGTTGCAACTCTTATGAATTATCAGTTAAATGAAGAGATTGAAGGCTTTGAGCAAGATATGGATGCTTTGTTTAACGCTCTTGGTGCTTTAGGCACAATGTTTAAGAAAGATTATTATGATTCTAACGGATACAAAATCTGTTCTGACCTAATTTATCCTGACAAACTTGTTATTAATGATTTTGCGCCTTCTTTCAAAGCTCCAGTAACTCATATTATTGAGAAATATCCGCAAGATGTGGTTAGTTCTATTCGTTCTGGTGATTACATTGACTTTGATTTTGATCCTGATGCTCAAGATTCCTCAACTACTGACAACACTTTAGATAAAAATGATTCAAAAAAAACAAGCGATGAATCACAAGCTGGTTTAATTATCTTCTTAGAACAACATACTTGGATTGATTTAGATAACGATGGATATGCAGAACCTTATATTGCCGTAGTGCATAAAGCCTCTGGAAAGCTTGTTAAGTTAGTTAAAAGATTTCATGAAAAAGATGTTAAGAAAAACAAAAAAGGTGAGATTCAATGCATTGAAGCAATAAATTTCTTTGTAAGATACATCTTCATTCCTTCTCCAGATGGTTCTTTCTATGGTATTGGCTTAGGTCACTTGCTATTTAACATTAATTCATCAATCAATAGCTCAATCAATCAATTAACTGATGCTGGAACGCTTCAAAACACAGGCGGTGGCTTTATATCTAAGTCTCTTAATATGTCTGGTGGAATGAAGCCTTTTAGACCAGCAGAATGGAAGATGGTTGAAAGCTTTGGTGGTAATATTAGAGATGCAATTGTTCCTTTACCTGTACCAGTGCCTTCACAAACTCTTTTTGTTTTGATGCAGTTCTTGGTTAATGCAGGAAAAGAACTTGGAAGTTTAAGAGATGTTTTAACTGGTGAAAATGCAGGAAATATTGCAGCTACAACCTATATGGGAATGGCTGAACAAGGACAGAAGCAATTTAAATCTGTATTTATGAGAACTTATAATTCTCTAAAACAAGAAATTAAGATTTTCTACGAGCTAAATTCTGAATATTTAACTCAAAAGAAATACGCTGAAATTTTAGATATTAAGTTGTTTGAAAGTCCAAGCGTTAAAGAAGATTTTAGTTTGAAAGGCTATGACATTGTACCAGTTGCAAATCCTGAAAATGTAATTTCGATGCAGAAGTTTGCCAAGGCGCAATTCTTAATGGGCTTTATTGGTTCTCCTATGGTCGATCAATTCTTATTGCATAGAACAGTATTTGAAACCGCTGGAATTGAAAACTTTGATAAATTTATTATTCCTCCACAACCGCAACCTGATCCAGTTATGGAAGTTGCAATGGCTCAAGAAGAAACTAAACGCCTTAAAATACAAGGCGATATGCAGAACGAAGCTAATAGATTCCAATTAGATCAAATTAAACTTCAAAAAGAATCAGCTAAATTAGATTCTGAGGTATTAGTAAACTATGCTCAAGCTGGAAAGTTAGTTAAAGATACTGAAATGGCAGAAACTAAAGAGAAGCTAGATGTTTTGGATAATATGATTGATGCAGAATCAAGACAAAACGAAATGGAAGACCGTAAAGAAGATAGAAGATTTAAAGCGGCAGTAGAACTAGCAAAGCTAGAGAATCAGCAAGTTAAAATTCCTACAACAATACAAGAAAACAAAAATGAGGAATGAAACCGCTGCTGATATTTAATATTAATAAATTTTGAGTAAAAACATGAGTCAAATTGAAATGAAAGAGTTAAAGGATTGGTTAAACGATCCAACAGCGTTAAAATTTAAGAAAATTTTATTAAATTGTCGCACTAAATTGCTAAATGATATGTCTCACAATTATTTGGGGCAGGGCGAAATCTTTAATAAAGATTTAATCCTGAGTTCTATGGGTCGTTGCAAAGCATTGGAGCAAATATCTTGTTACTTTGGCTTAAAAGACGAAGCAAGTTTAGAGAATTTAATTGAGCTTTTTTTGGGAGGTAAGAATGAGTAATATTAATACTTCTGGTTTTGAAGTCCCTGAATTTAGGATTCTTATTCTTCCTGATGTTGTAGAAGAAAAGACTGCTGGAGGGATTATTATTCCCCAATCAGTTATAGACGATATGGAAGGGTCTAAAACTCTTGCTACTATTGTTGACATTGGTGAGAAAGCTTTTGACCAAGGAACTGATAGAGAATGGAAAAAGAAACCTATGGTAGGTGATAAGATTCTTATTCCTAGTTACGAAGGTTATAGATTAGAAGGAGATCAAACAAAAGATGGCAGGAAATATAGAATTATTCTTGATCGTCATATTTTAGCAATTAAAAAAAATGAGGAAATATGCTAGTAATTGATAATACAGTAGAATTTGAAGAGCCTAAGTTAGAAAAAGAGATTCCTGCAAATCCTATGTTTGAGGACATGGAGGAGGAAGAAACTAACGAGAATGAGAACTCTGATCTTGAGTTTGAGGTAAAATTTAGGTCTGATAAAGAAAAAGACTATTATTCAACCTTGACTGAAGAAGAAAAAGAAGCTTGGTCTGGTGGTTGGCGAGGTAAAATGTTTAGAGGTCTTAATAAAGACGGAACTGCAAAGCCATATAAAACCGCTTCAGAGTTTTTGAACTTTCAAAAGGAGCATACTCCTGTTTTGAATGAAAGAAACAGAAAGCTAACCGCTGAAAAAACTGCTCTTGAAAAACAAATGAGCGATCTTCAAAAGCAAATGAATGTTATGCTTAATGTTCAAAAGATTGCTTATGAGGAAAAAACACAAAGCCGAGTACAATCTTTAGACGAAGCTGAAGAATCCGCTATTTTAGAGGGAGATGTTGCTAAAGTAAGGGATATTCAGAAAAAGCGTGCAGAGCTTGAGAAAAATAAAGTTTTTTTTGAAGAGCCAGAAGTTGAACAGCCAAGAAATCAAATTAGCCGCAATGAAAAAGTGCTTTTTGATAATTGGACTGCTGACAACACTTGGTTTCATCAAGATAAAATAATGCAAGCAACAGCAACAGCGTATTTTGGCACTCTATCTGAAAGAATATCTCTTGAAGAAAGATTGGAAATGGTTTCTGACGAAATCCAATCAAGATTCGGTGATAAATTAGGTGTTACTAAAGCTCCAAAAGTTGAATCAGGCGCAAGAGGTATGAGTTCAAGAAAACAATATTCTTATGGAGATTTACCAAAAGCAACAAGAGAAAGTTGCGAACAACTTGCTAAAAAGTTTAATTTCAATGAAACACAAATTAAACAAATGAAAGATAACGCTGTTAAAACTTATTTTAATTAAATTGAGAAAATTATATGACTAAAGAGAGAATTGTAGAATCAAATAGAAGCAACGCTAAAGACCATGCTTTAGAAAGATTAACTAAGACTGACACTAGAGATGTTAGACCATTAGATCGTGATATAGAGGTAGTAAAACTTCCTGATGGAAAAGAATTTGTAAGAACCGCCAGAACTTCTATAAGAAGACATGGACGCTTTGACCTGCCTAAAAAAACAGGTTTTTTAAGAAGATGGGTCTCTGCAAACCTTCCTAATGAGTTACAAAATGTAATTGATTTAGGATACAAACCCGCAACCAATGAAAACGGCACAGAGTATGCTCCAGTAAGAGGTGGCACGAATAAATTAGGTGAAACTTTTTCATTGTACCCAATGGAAATTTCTGAGGAAATGTATAAGAAAATTGAGAGAGATAATAAAGCCAAAATTCAAAATAAGAATAAAAACAGTTTAGAAAATATGTCTAATGATTTTGGTGATGGACTTACAACTTATGTGGGCAAAGATTTGTTAAAAACAATTAAACAATAAAAAATTTATGGCTAACGCTAATACTCCTGCTGGCTTAACGCCGCTAAAAAACTCTCCTTTCGTGGAGATTCCTAAAAACTACTACTATATCCCTTCAACCTATGCAACTGCATTGTTTATTGGCGATCCTGTAATAAAAACTGGCACTTCTAACACCGCTAATGTTCTTAGTGATGGTAGAAAATTTGCCGCTGGTTCTTTACCAGAAATTAACAAAGCAACTGCTGGCGATACTAATAAAATCACAGGCGTTATTGTTGGTTTCTTGGCTAATCCAAGCAATTTGACTTTAAATTACAACACAGTTTCGACTGAAAGAGTTGCTATTGTTGCTGATAGCCCGCTTCAAGAGTTCATGATTCAAGAAGAAACTGCTGGTACCGCTTTAGCTGCAACTTCTGTTGGTTTAAACGCCAATGTCGTATTTGCTGAATCTGGCTCAACTGCAACTGGTCTTTCTGGTGTAGAATTAGATACTTCAACCCCTGCAACTGACGCAACTTTTCAACTTAAAATATTACGCTTACTTGATGCTCCTGAAAATGCTATTGGTCAACATGCTAAATGGCGTGTTAAAATCAACAACCACACAGAAGCAAATATCGTTGCTGGTATATAATATTAATTTAAAATAAAATAAAACAATGTCTATTATTGTAACAGGTACTATCCCTACAGCCTTAAAGCCGGGAATTACTACTTATTGGGGTTCTTATAGCGAAGATGATTTATTAGCTGCAAAATTGGTTAAAATGCAAACAACCGATGAGCAGTTTGATAGAGATGTCTTGGTAAGTCCTTTTGGTCTATTCAACACTAAAAATGAAGGTGCTGGTGTTGATTATGATTCAATGACTCAAGGTTATGTGTCAACTTATAACCAAAGAACTCGCGCCTTAGGTTTCCAAGTTTCTTGGGAAGCTAAAAAGTTTAGTAAATACTTTGATGTAATTGCTAAAGGTAACGAATATTTAGCTAAATCACTTCGTGAAACTAAAGAAGTCGATGTTGCTAACTTGTTCAACAACGGTTTTGATAGTAACTACACTTTTGGAGATGGTAAGAAGTTCTTTGCTACTGATCATCCTTCTCGTGCAGGAAACTTCTCTAACACACTTTCAACTCCAGTTGACCTTTGTGAAGAAGCTTTGGAAGAGTTGTGTATCCAAATTGGTCTTGCTACCAACGACAGAGGAATTCAAGCTAAATTGAAACCTGTGTTGCTACAAGTGCCAGAAGCTTTGAAATTCGAAGCTGTTCGTATTTTGGAATCTCAACTTCGTGTTAATACCGCTAATAACGATGTTAACGCTATAAAAAACATGGGATTGTTTGCACAAGGAATTGTTGTGAATACTCACTTGACTTCTGATTCAGCTTACTTCATCAAAACTGATGCTCCAGAAGGTGCTAAAATGATCACCGCTGTTCAAGGTGAATTTAGCAACGATGGTGCTTTCGAGTCTGGTGACGAGAAATACAAAATGATGACTTCTTATGCAGTTGGACTTACTGACCCTCGTGGTTACTATGCTTCTGAAGGAATCTAATTTTTACTAACTATTGTCCTATTGGGTAAAAGGGGGTGCAATTCCCCCTACAATTAAATTCATATATATATGCCAACTACAAATTTTACAAAGGGCGTTACTAACATTACCGCTCAAAACATTTTGGGACAAATGATCCAATTAGATCCAACCCAAATGCATACTTTTTTTAATGATTTTGACGAATATCACGCAGGCAATTGGACGGTTACTGAAACACAAGCTGGAGCAACTCAAGCTCTAACTAATGTTGATGGCGGCGTTCTTTTACTTACTAACTCAGCGGCAGATGATGATCTAATTGCTTTGCAAAAAGTTGGCGAATCATTTAAATTTGAAGCGGGTAAAAAATTATTCTTTAAAGCTAGACTTGCCGTTTCTGATGCAACTCAATCTGATTTTGTAGTTGGTCTTCAAATCACTGATACAACTCCTTTAGCTGTGACTGATGGCGTTTACTTCAGAAAAGACGACGGTGATGCTAACTTAGATTTTGTTGTTATCAAAGATTCAACAGCATCAACTGCGTCTGCAATTGCCACTGTTGTTGCTGCAACCTATATCACTGTTGGTTTCTACTATAATGGCGTTGACGAAGTTGTTTATGCTGCTTCAACTAATAGCTTAAATCCAACTGTTTTAGGCAAATTAGCAACTACTAATCTTCCCAATGACGAGGAATTAACTGTTTCCTTTGCTATTCAAAATGGCGAAGCAGTTTCTAAGACTATGTCTGTTGATTACATCTTTGTAGCTAAAGAAAGATAAATATTAGGAGCAATTATGCGTAGAATAGAAATAAACATGGATTTAGACAATGTTGATGATGATGGAGTTTTTCAGAATCAAACATTAGGCGGCGCTGGCAACTTTACTCTTAACGGAGCTGGGGTTACTAGTGGCGAGTGGGTCACGCCAGATCTATTTGCTAAACAAATTGGTTTTGCTTCGACTGGCAATATTTCAGCGGTGACTTTTACTGTTTCTGGCTATTTAGACAAAAACAAAACAATCGCCATTTCTGAAGAATTAGCTGGTCCTAACAACAACACGGTAGAAACAACGAATTATTTTTATTCAATTCAAAGTATTTCTGCTGGCGCGGCTGTTGGAACTAACACTAAAGCTGGACCAGTCGACGAAGTTGTTTCTCAAATTATTTCAATTAAAAGGACTAATTCTGACAGAAGCGAGCGACAAGTTGGTTTAACTTTTATTGTAACTGGAGCTATCAATTATACTGTCCAACAAACTAGTGACGATGTTCAAAGTTTGACTGACAGAACTTTTAATTGGTTAGATAGCGATGATTCTGCTGTTGTTGGAGCTACAGCTTCAAAAAACAGTAATTACATTGCACTTCCACAAGCAATGAGAGTTAAAATTAACTCTTACTCTTCTGGAGCGGCTTTATTAATTCAAGTCAACTAATTTATGGATTACCGAGTAATATGCGACAGGACGGGATTTAAAAAATGGCGTTCAGAATGTCAATATGAATGGGACGGCAAATTAGTTTGGAAAAAGGTCTGGAGGAGAAGACAGCCCCAAGATACTGGGATTGTGTATCCTCCAGCCCAAAAGATTCCCGATTCAAGACCAGAAACAACAGATACTTTTATTAATGTTGCAATACCTGATTACGATTAAATATGAAGACAATTATAAAAGTTTTATTTAGCAAGTTGCGGGAAAAATTTTGCAATCATGTTTTTGTAACTTCTAACATTCCTTATGTATCAGAAGAAGGAAAAGAATATATACTTTGTGAATGTAAAAAATGTGATATTATTATTTATAAAGCTTAAGTAAAATATATGAAAAAATGTGGAACTAAAAAAAGTGAAACTAAAAAAGGCGGCAAGAAAAAATAATTCTTGCTACTTAAAAAAACATTATTAATAATTAAGCAATATTTGAGTAAATGATGATTGCTGACAAAAAACACTCAAATAGAAATGGTTGCACCATTAATAATATCAGGCGCAGGATTGATGGCTGGAGGAATGATTACCCAAGGTTATTTTGGGAATAAATCATCAAAAAAAGCAGCAAGGGCTCAAGCAAATGCAATGGATGCTTATTTAGCCCAAATGAATAGATCAAAAGAAGCTGCTATTGGGTATCAACGCCCATATGAAGAGGCTGGAAGAAGTGGTTTAAATTTATTACAACAATATCTTACTGGCGACCCCGCAGCAGTTCAATCTCGTTTAGAACAATCGCCAGGCTATCAATTCCGCCTAAATCAAGGTCAAAACTCAATTCAGAATTTATTAGCTTCAAAAGGCGGTCTAAAATCAGGCGCAGCAATGAAAGCTCTTGAAGAATATGCTCAAGGCACAGCCTCGCAAGAATTTGGCAATCAAGTTAATTATTTACAAAATTTTGCTAACATGGGTCAACAATCTGCAACAGCAATGGGTAATGCTGAAATGATGGCTGGTGCTAATATGGCTAATGCTTCTCAACAAGGCATATTAGGTCAAGGAATGGCTATGGCTAATAGAGATGCTCAGATGGGCGATATTATTGGTGGCGGAATGAGTCAAATTGGCGGTACTATGTTTGGAATAGGGATGCAAGGCATGGGTTCACAACCAAAATCACCTTCTGGCTTTACCTCAACAGGTGGCGGGCAATATAACCAAAGAGCATTTATGAACTCTGACATGGGAACAATGAATACTAATTTGCAATAAAAATGGAACTAATCCAACAACAAGTACCAGATTATATAGGTAATATTCTTAAAGGGTATCAGTTCGGTCAGCAAGCAAAAGCTAACCAGTTACAGTTTCTTGCTGCTCAACAAGAGATGGATATTAACAAAGCAAAATTTGCACAAGCACAAGCTGAAAATATTTTATCAGAAACAGCTTCAACAGGAGATCAGAACGCTCTTCAAAGGCTGGCTGGGTTAAACCCTGCTCGTGCTGAAGGAATAAGAAAACAACAAGATTATAATGATGTTCAAGGAGCAAGAATTTTAGATGCTTTTGATACTCTTCCGCAATACGCTCGCAATCAAAAAAGATGGGAGCAAATGCACGAAGAATATAAATCTGCTACTGGAAGAGAATTGCCTTTGCCAGCAAATTTTCCATCAGAAAGAAATGATCCAGCCATAGCAGAATTTAATGCTTTAAAAACTCGCCTAAAAGGCAGAGAACAAGATTTAAAAGAACAATATCAATCAGCGCAAATTAAAACTGAAGGCTTCCAACAAGGTAAAATCGGTGTTGATATTCAGAAAGGTAAACAAGATTTACAAAAAGGTGCTTTAGATATAATGAAATCTCGTGGCGAGTTATTGTCTGCCGAAGAAGAAAGAGCAGCTGCAAGAGAACAAGGATTGACTGTTGGCGCGTTTAAAAAACAACAAGAAAAAATGGGAGAATTAAGAGGGGAGAGAATTAATAATTTACCTAAAGTTGAAGCACAAGCTGAACAAGCTCTTAAATTAATTGATGATGTGGTTAGTCATAAAGGAAAGTCTGCTATGGTAGGCGTTAAAAATCCTTTCATGGGTTCTTTACCTTTTACAAAACAAGCTGCTGTGGCTGGTACTCCTGCTGCTGGATTTATGGCTAAATTTAATCAATTAAAAGGTAAACAATTTCTTGAGGCTTACGAAGGTCTTAAAGGCGGTGGTGCAATTTCGGAAATTGAAGGTAAAAAAGCAACTGACGCTATCTCTGCAATGGATGTTGCAACTAGCGAAGCAGAATTCGATCAAGCAGCAAAAGATTTGAAAGATGTTATTAGAGCTGGTTTAGAAAACCAAAAACGAGGAATAATAGTAAATCAATCTGCTGGTTCTCAAAATATGTCACAAATGCCAAGAATCGGTGAAACAATTGATGGGTTTACATTTTTAGGTGGCAATCCAGCCTCTCAACAAAATTGGAGGCAGCAATAATGAAGCCTTGGGAAAAATTTCAAACACAAGAACAAGCTCCAGCTCAAGGTAAACCTTGGGAAAGATTTGGTGCGACTGAACAGCCTAAAATGTCAATGGGTGAAGCAGCCTTTACAACCGCAACAAATCCCCTTGGTTTTGGTGACGAAATCAAAGCAGGTATTTCTGCTGGTGTTGCTAAACTATTTGGTGGTGCGGCTACTCAAGATATTGACATTGGCGATTTATACAGAGAAGCGAGAACTTCTGAAAGAGTTAAATTAGAAAAAGCTAGACAAGACAGACCACTTACTTCTTTTGCTGGACAAGTATTTTCCGATGTTGGAATCGCTGGAAAGGCACTAGGAGCTGCTGGATTAGCTGGTCAAGGATTTGGAACGGCTGTTAAAGGTGGTGCTGCTTTAGGTGCCACAAGTGCATTAGGCGAAACCGAAGACCTAACAAATATTCCACAAACTTTAAAAGATGTTGCAACTGGGACTGTTATTGGTGGCGTAACTGGCGGAGCTGTTCAACAAGCAATTCCTGCCGCTCAAAATGCCGTTGGTGCAATTTCGCAAGCCCCTAAAAAACTCTTGCAAAAAATAACTGGGATTGATCCAAAAGCAGTAAAGACATTTCAAGATTTAGGAATTGATCCAACTCTTGCCGATGTTTCTAAATCTGCTGGTTTACAAAACTTTATAAAAGATATTCCTGTTGCTGGAAAGCCAATTACAAAAGCTCTGCAAAAACAAGTGAATGATATTTCTGGGCAGATTCAAGGAGTTACTAAATCACAAGGCGGAACATATTCGCAAGCTGGTAAGGAAATTCTAAAAGGTGCTGAAGATATAGTTGAAAAATCGCGCTTAAGAAGTGAACAGCTTTATAAAAAAGTTGATGAATTTGTTCCAGCTCAGACTCCAGTTTCAATGGATAATACCTTCAAAGCTTTACAAGATAGAAAGGTTCAAATTACTGGTGCTGTTAGTGGCGGTAAAGTTGCTGGATACAACAAATTTATTACTGATATTCAAAATAACATTGCTCAAGGCAAGCAAGTTCCTTATGATAGTTTAACCGCTTTAAGAAGCGAAGTTGGAACTGCTTTGCAAGGGAAATTGGAGCCACAAGAAAGATCTGCCCTGAACAAAATCTATTCTGGTTTAACAGAAGATATTAAAACAAATATCCAGCGTTCTGATTTAGATAAAATTGGCAAACAAAGCGCATTGCAAGCTTGGGAAAAAGCTAATACTTCGCACAGATTAAGAACCAGATTTATTCAAGAAAATATTCAGCCCCTTTTAGATAAAGGAACTCCTGAAGAAGTTTATAGATACGCCACTTCTCAATCTAAAATTGGCGGAACAAAAATAGGTCAAATAATGCGCTCTTTAAATGAACCGCAAAAAGACTTTGTTAGATCAACTTTAGTTAAAGACATGGGTCTAGCTCAAAAAAGCGCACAATCTGCTGAAGCTGATGTATTTAATCCGCAAAAGTTCATGGCTGAATATTCTGTTCTTAAAAAGAACGGCACAGAAAAAGCAATCTTTACTCCTGAGCAAGTTACAGCTTACAACCGCTTAAATAAAGTTGTTGAGTTGACTAAGAACACTGAACAAGCTGGAAAAAAGAATATGCTTTTACCAACAGCTAGTCTTTTAAGTGTTGGTATCCCTACCGCTGGAGCTGGATTAATTCCTGCAATTGGTGGAGGAAGACTTACTGCCAACTTAATGACAAACCCTAAATTCATCAATTGGCTTGCTGTTACTGCTCAAACAACGCCTAAGGAATTACCAAAGCAATTAAATCGACTTTCTGCAATCACTGCCGCAAATCCTGAAATTAGAGAAGATGTTTTAGATTTCGTTGCAAATTTTGGAGCAAGTGATGCAGAAGCTTCTGATGTTAATTTAACAGAAGAGCAAATCCGTCAACAAATGCTTGAGTCAAACCAACAAGATATGCAGCAAGGCTTGCCTCCTA
>Ga0315289_10010460_pt1 | contig 13284 bp, 16 predicted proteins | sample YL17G11_40_MG_FD_203452 | JGI IMG/M metagenome (GOLD analysis project Ga0315289, IMG submission 203452) | Sediment microbial communities from Yellowstone Lake, YNP, Wyoming, USA - YL17G11_40 | ecosystem: Environmental > Aquatic > Freshwater > Lake > Sediment | place: USA: Wyoming | collected...
GTACGCTCTGCCTCCAGGCCGGCATCGGCATGTTCCGACACAACGTCCAGGGCATCCGCGCCCTGGAGACCATCGAGAAAAACGGCAGAGGGCTCAACCTGACCCTGCCCGTGCTGGATGGTATCCTCTGCCACAACGGCGAGATGACCGAGCTCGCCATCGCCCCCGACAAGGCCATCAGCTTCGAGGCCCTCGATGAGAAGATTGCGCTCGCTCTCCAGGGCGAAAACCCCTTCCCCGCCACCCTGGAGGGCTGTCTCGTGCGGGTCGCGGACACGGTGAGCTACATCGGCCGGGACATCGAGGACGCCATCACCTTGGACATCATAGCGCGGAGGGACATCCCCCGGGACATCGTCACCATCCTCGGCGACACGAACGGCAAGATCGTCTACCGCCTCGTCGACGACCTCATCACGCATTCCAGCCCGGAGAAAATTTCCTACTCGGCGCGTGTCTCCGGTACCCTCAAGGACCTCAAGTCCTTCAACTACGAGCGCATCTACCTCAATACGCACGTCAAGACCGAGTCAGAGAAGATCAAGACCATGTACGAGCTCGTCTTCAAGCGCCTGGTGGAGGACATCGTGGAAAAGGAGCCGCGATCTCCAATCTTTATCCAATTCCTTGCGCACATGGACAAGGACTATGCAGCCAGCCATAATCCGCTGGAAATCGCGCGCGACTTCATCGCCGGCCTGACGGACTCCGCCTTCCTGAAACTCTTCCACGACCTCTACGTCCCGCACATGCTTTAAAAAATCAATCCGCCCCGGAAACAGTCATCAATCTCCGGCAGAACCGGGATTTTACCCAGAAGAATTACCCCCTGAATCTTCAGGACGGCTAGACCCCGCAGATCCTTGTTCAGCCTCCCCATACCCATAGCCCGCAGGGGCATGGTCTCTGCATTCTGATGGGCCTTTATCCCCAGTTGACATCTCATCTTTTCCTGCCCATTATAAAAGGGCAGATGTTCTTTGCTCCTAAGAAAAATCGCTCTGCACCTGTGAGAGACGGAGTTTGCGCGCGCTATCCCGGTGTAAGATAAGGCCTAACCCGTTTGGAAGCGATCGCGGCAGAACGCGCCGCTTAAGTTTGAAGGCTCGGAATTTGTGGTACGAATTTCAGACGAAATAGGAGGGAAGAAGATGGAGAAGATGTCAAATCGGCTGGTGGCGGAGTTTATCGGGACCTTCTGGTTGGTGCTTGGGGGCTGCGGTAGCGCGGTTCTGGCGGCGGCCTTTCCCAATCTGGGGATTGGACTATTGGGCGTGGCACTGGCCTTCGGACTGACTGTTCTCACCATGGCTTTTGCCATAGGCCACATCTCGGGTTGTCACCTCAACCCGGCGGTTTCCTTCGGGCTTTGGGCGGGGGGCCGTTTCCCGGCAAAGGACCTCGCGCCTTACATCGTGGCGCAGGTACTGGGGGGCCTTGCCGGGGCGGGGATACTCTTCATCATTGCGAGCGGCAAGGCGGGTTTCGATGTGGCGGCCGGTTTTGCCTCGAACGGCTACGGTGCGCATTCTCCCGGGGGATACTCGCTCGCTGCATGCCTGGTATCAGAAATCGTCATGACCTTCATGTTCCTCATGATCATCATGGGGGCAACGGATAAGCGTGCGCCGCAAGGATTCGCCCCGGTCGCTATCGGCCTCGGTTTGACGTTGATCCATTTGATCAGTATTCCGGTCACCAACACCTCGGTTAACCCGGCGCGCAGCACCGGCGTTGCCATTTTCGTGGGGGACTGGGCGGTCGCTCAGCTCTGGCTTTTCTGGGCGGCTCCTATCATTGGAGCCATCCTCGGCGGGATCGTATACCGTCTTCTCGAGAGAAGCAACGAATAGCACGCGATCAACCCTCTGTTCCTGCGGCCATCACTGAGGGAAGAACAGGGAATGTCCTCATGTATGAGCCCGCGTAGGATGGGTGGAGCATGTACTTACCCCACCCTACGCGGATTGTGGTGCTGGCACGGTTTTGAAGGCTTTGGCCTGGTTTGATGGTTTTCCTGTGGTTTTGGATGACCAGCACAGCCAACCCCCATGCAACTGTATTTTCGTTGCCTTGCATGGAGAAGTATAAGAGAGGCAGATATGCATATCGACAAGGTAACCTTCCATCCCCATGCCTATCCGCAGCGCAAGACGTACCCCTTCAATCTGGATATCTTCAGCAACACCGAGAGCCTGCGCTTCGAAACGAACATCACCTTCTTCATCGGGGAAAATGGAACAGGCAAATCGACGCTCCTAAAGGCCATCACCAGGTGCTGCGGCATACACATATGGACCGAGTCCGACAGGAGCCGTTTCGATCGGAATCCTTATGAAGAAGAGTTGTACAGGTATATAGACGTCGAGTGGGTGAACGGGAAGAAACCGGGGGCATATTTCTCTTCGGAAACCTACCAGCATATGACCCAGATCATCGATGAATGGGCCTGTTCGGATCCAAAGCTGTTGGCATACTTCGGGGGGAAATCCTTGGTATCGCAGTCTCATGGCGAGTCGTTCATGTCCTTTTTCAAATCGCGCTACAAGATCGAGGGCATCTACTTTCTGGATGAGCCGGAGACGGCGCTTTCGCCCAAAAGACAAATCGAATTCTTAAACTTGCTCACAGATTTGAGCGGCGATGGCCACGCCCAGTTCGTCATTGCCACCCACTCGCCGATCCTGTTGAGCTGCCCCAATTCCCTGATCGTTTCCTTCGATCATGCAAAGCTGCACAAGATCGCATATGAAAAGACCGATTATTATCTGATCTATAGGGATTTTCTGCTCCATCGGGACAAATATCTCGCCGAAAGAAAATAGAATCTCATACCATGTTTAGCGTGCAAATTCCTTGCAGTTTGCTGCGGGGAATTTGCACGTTAAGCTGTGTCGACCATTTGCAGGTGCTGGATTCCGCGTATGTACCGCGCATACTCGATCAAGTGGGAGATGGCCCGGAAGCCCAGTTCCGGCTGTTCGATGTAGGGTATCCCATGCCGATCATAGTACTCTCGGGCATAGTCGCTCATCTCCTTGAATGTAATGGCTACCAGGGGCTTGGCTGATGCGCGCAGGAGCGGGAGAAAGTACTCGTTGAGCATATGGGAGAAGCTGTCGTCCGGGTGCGTCGGGGGGATGCTCAGGGGGGCGATGATGTCGAGGTTCGGGTCGCTCGCGAAGATCGAGATGACCTTGTCTAGTCCGTGCAGGAAGCCGCCTGTCACATCGAGGGGGTTGTCGGGCTGGGCATACTTCGGAAGCACGGCCTTGAGCTGTGCGATCGTCTCCGGATCCAATGCGGGGAGCGCAATGCCGTGCTTGGCGCATAGATCGGCATACAGCCCGCACAGCCCGCCCGAGACGGTGCATATGCCGAGCCCCTCCCCGGCGGGCAATGGGCAGCGGGCAAAGAGAGCGGCCGTCTCGACCAGCTCTTCAATCGAATCCACGCGGATGATCCCCCGCTGCCGGAAAAAACCGTCCAGCACCTGATCATTGCCGGCCAGGGCGCCGGTATGCGACTGGGCGGCCTGGACGCCTTGGGCTGAACGTCCCACCTTGATCAGGATGATGGGGATCCGCCTGCGGGCCGCCTCCATGGCCACCCGTTGGAGTTGGGGAATGTTCCGAAACCCTTCGAAAAAACCCGTGATCACTCGGGTATGCCCTTCATGGAGGAGGTATTCCAGGCAGTCTTCGGCGGTGAGCAGCGCCTCGTTGCCCGTGGTCACATACAGGGAGATCCCCAGGGATTTCCCGAGGAGCTTGGTGACCATCGCCTCACTGGTTGCCCCGCTCTGGGCAACCACGCCGATCGCTCCGAGGGTCGGTTTTCCTTCCACCGCTCCGCCGGCGAACACCCCTGTCTGCGCGGAAGGATGTATGAACCCGAGGCAGTTGGGACCCAACAGCAGGATATCGTGCTCCCGGCAATAGTCTACGAGTTCGCGCTGTTTGCGCTTGCCCTCCTCGCCTGTTTCTGCATAGCCGGAGGTCAGGAGGAGCACATTGGCGATGCCCCGCTCCTTGAGCTGCCGCAAGGCATCCGGAACGAGCGCGGCCTTCACCATGATGGCTGCAAAATCGATGGTGTCTGCGGGCAGCGCGGCAATGCTCGGGTACGTCTTGAGACCGAAAAGTTCCTCGGCGTTCGGGTTGACCGGGTAGAAGCGGACGTCGAATCCCGCCTGGGCAACGTTTTCTAAGACATTGCGAAACCAGTTGTTTTTCGCGCTGGCCCCGACCACGGCAATGTGGCGCGGTGCGAAAAAGCGCTCCAGGCGTTGCTGCATGTAAGCTTCCATAGGTACTCCATTCGCGTGCAATACAAACCTATTAGACACCATGCCCCGCTCGGTCATGTCAAGAGGAAAAGGGCTGTGCTCTGTCCGGGATGTAGCGCATAGGGTTGAAAATCCGCGAGAACTGAAACTGGGTTGCTGACTTGGATTTTGCTTGCAGAACAATCTGTGGTAATGACACGCCCATGAGAGTGGCGATCATCGGTGCCGGAAGAAATCGGAACGGGATAGGGGAGTATATCGGGAAATACTTCCACAAGCATGGCGCACAGGTCGTTGCCGTGCTTGGTCGTTCCGAACAATCGATTGCCAAGGCGGCGGCAGCCCTGAAGCAATACGGGATCGAAGCAGCTGCGCATACCGCATTCGACAAGGTGATGGAAAACCACGCGCCTTTGGCGGTGGTCATCGCGTCGCCGACATCCACACACGCCGGGTATATCGAACAGTGCCTTGCGGCAGGTGTGCACGTCTTTTGCGACAAGCCGTTCATCTCGCCCGATGCGGACGATATCGCGGGGTTGCTGGAAAGCGTTTTTCACAGGGCGCAGGTTGCCAACCTGAAAGTGGCCATGAATTCCCAGTGGCCTTTTTCGATTCCCTTCTATGAGGACCTGTGCGGAAAAGTGAATCCATCGGAGGCCGAAACGTTTTTCATCCGTCTGTCTCCCGTAGTGGCGGGCCGAGAGATGATCGCAGATTCCGTACCCCATGCCCTGAGTATCCTGTATGCTGTGCTCGGGGATGGGGAGATCCTCGATCTCGATCTCGAACAGCACGCGCAAGGACTCAATATCTCCTTCCCGTACCGGACGCGCGAGACACTATGCAGCGTGATGATCTCCCTGGTAAGAGAGACTAATCAACCCCGCAGCTTTGCATTCGGATTCAACAGCCGCATCGTGACCAGGGAGATCGATATGGGCTCCTATGCGATCTTTTTCAGATATGGCAAACAAATCCTGCGCATACCGGATCCACTCGATCTGTCCGTGCAGGATTTCATCTCGGCCCTTCGGGATAGCCGTGATCCGCACATAGGACCATCCCACATCGCACGCACGACGATCCTGTTGCAACAAATATATGCTTTCGGGGGAGAAGAGGGTACATGGAAAGATTAGAGCAAAAGGAACATGATTTCGGTACGAAACTGCGGCAAGACTCAGTGATCGGAAATCTTCATGAGTTTATTGCCTGGCAGAGGAAGCTCCGCAAGTCCAAGGGCGCCGCTCGGTTCCCTCGCCGCGGACCGATATCGATCAATCTCGACCTGACAGCGGCCTGCAATTTCGCCTGCCCGCATTGTGTCGATTCAAAGCTCATCTTTACGAGGGAGCAGCTCACCCTCGAGAACATCAGGCCCAGCATCGATACGCTGGCGGACAACGGACTCTTGTCCGTGATCGTCATCGGCGGGGGTGAGCCGACCCTGCACAAGGACTTTGAAGGCATCGTCCGAATCTTGAAGGCCAGAAGGCTTGAGGTCGGTATTGCTACCAACGGATCGCAACTGGCCAAGATCTCCCGGATTGCAGATGTGCTGGAAGAAGGGGATTGGGTAAGGCTCTCGCTCGATGCAGGCAGCGAGGAAACCTTCTTCAAGTCCCACCGGCCCAGAGGGAATGTGCACCTCGAGCGGATATTGAAGGATGCGCGCGCGCTCAAAGAGAAAAACCCGTGCATTACCCTGGGATATTCCTTTGTCATCGTATGGAGGGGGATCGTGGTCAACGGCCATGAGCTCTGCCCCAACATCGATGAAATGGCGGGAGCGGTCGAACTGGCACAAACATACGCTTTCGATTACGTTTCGTTCAAACCCTGCCTGGTCCGCCTGGAAGGATCGCAGAAGGAATCCCTTTTGGTCGGGCCCGACAGCAGGCGGGAGGATGGGATCATACGGGACATCCGGCAGCACCTGCACAAAGCAAAGGAGGCTGGCGCGGGCAGGATCAAGATCCTGGAAAGCGTGAACCTTCAGGCCATGCTGGAAAAGCGGGTCCAGGAACTCAAGCGACAACCCCGGGTCTGCCACGCGCAGTTCTTCAGAACCGTGCTCGCCCCGGCAGGGATTTTTCATTGCCCTGCCTTGCGGGGGGTGGCAAAGGGCAAGATAGCTGAAAACGACGGCTATGCAGGAGATAAACAGTTCGCAATGACCCAGTCCAATCTGGAACAATCGATACAGGCCTTTGATGCCGCACAGGAATGCAGCGAGGTGGCCTGTTTCTATCACCACATGAACTGGTGGATTGAGAACTTCATCCAATCCGACAAAGATGTGGGGGAGATCGGACGGGTGGAGGACAACAATTTCTTTCTATGAACGCCCGCAGTATGAACACTATAGGCATCATCCACCTGAATCAGATCGGAGACCTCGTTTTTTCCCTGCCACTCCTCAAGGCCCTTCGCAATAATTTCCCCCAGGCCGAGATACATTCGATCGTCAAGCCCAACCTGAAGGAGCTGCTCTCCGGTTCAGCGTATGTCGATCATATCTTGCCGCGGGGGAGCGGTTTGTCCGCACATCTAGAGCTTATAAGAACCTTGCGCAGGAACCGCTACGATCTCCTCATATGCCTTGCCCGATCGGAGGAAGGTTTTATGCTGACAGCCTTGAGCAAGGCCGTGATCAAGGCCGGCTTCACGCATTTCCCGTGGGACCTGTGTCTGGATGTCAAAGAGACCATCGAGGGGCACAATTGCTGGTATAACAATGCCAAGCTGCTGCGGAAGCTCGATGTCGAGATCACGCAAGACAATTATGTGGGCCTCCTGCCCATTGACGGCGAAGAGCGCACGCGGACGCTGCCGGATAGATATGTCGTCATTTCTCCGGGGGCATCCAGGCGGAGGCTGATCAAGGCCTGGGACGAGGAAAAGTTTGCCGAGCTGATCATCCTGCTCCACGCACAGTATGCCCTCGCCCCGCTCCTGGTTGGCGGCAAGGACACGGAGGAATGCAACGCGATGATCATCCGGCAAGTGCGCGGGGATGACCGGGGAGGCCGGATGGGGATCGTCGATCTGTCCGGCAAGATCGGCCTACAAGAGCTGGTCTCCATCCTCAGGGGTGCGACCCTCTTCGTCGGGATTGATTCGGGCGTCATGCACCTGGCCTCTGCCATAGATATCCCTGTGGTCTGCCTGTTCGGCCCCACCGATCCGTTCTATGTGGGGCCCCAGAATGAAAAAAGCATGGTGGTGCGGCACGAGATGGAATGCGCCCCCTGTTATGTAAAACCCTCTTGCACCGATTATGCCTGCATGCGAAAGCTGGACGTGGCCCGGGTGATGGAGGCCTGCACGCTGCTCCTGGCCGATACGGCCCGCTGATTCTGGAGCGTCCGGGCATGATGAAACAGGAAAACCGCTGGGGAGTGGGCGGGTGATGGAAATGACGCACCATTTTCGTACGAGGGATGAAGCGCGCAAGAGGACCATGGACACCTTCCGATCCCTTTATAGCGATCATCAGTGGGAACTCGTTCAAGCGCGCTCCGAGAGGTCAATCCGGAGTGTCTACCGGCTCGTCAAGGGTGGCACGCCTGCATTCTATATCAAGATCTACGCCCCGCAATCGCCCCTGCAGAAGCTGGGAAACCTCATCAAGCCGAGGACTCTCACCGAGGCCAAGATGCTGAGGAGCTTGAAGGCCGCGGGCATCCCTGTCCCTGAGGTGCATGCGCATGTGATCCACGGGTGCGCCTCCGCACTTGTCACGAAGGCCGTTGACCCTGCACGGGGGCTTGCGGAGGTTGAGGAAGCACGGCAGGCGGCCATCATGCTGGACATGGCCGTGCTGCTCCTGCAGAAAGGCTACGCCCATACGGATATGCACTACGGCAATATCATCCTCGACAGCAAGGGACAGCCTTGCATCATCGATGCCTATGAGATCGTGCGGAAGCGGAAGATAAAGAAGGTGCACGTGATAGACCTTCTCGCCCAGGTGGATAATGTATATCATATCCCCGGAGGTGAACTTGCCGCGCGTCTCGACCGGCTCCCCTTGGCCGGTGATCAACGTGCGCTCATCAGGAGGATCAAGGCCAGATCCGCGGCCATGCGGAGGCTCAGGGTGAGAAGATGGGTGAGGAGAACCTTGCGCCAGGGGAGCTTTGCGCGGAAGAAAGAGGCTAAAGATTATACGGCCTTTGTTAACAGGCGTTATGCCCTCGATCTGGATGATCTGATCGCCCGGCACCGTGCGCAGGGAGCGTCACGATCCCCATCTCGCGGCCTCCAGAGGGAGGCAACGGAGACCTGCATCGACGGGTTCAGGGTGGTATCCTACCCGCGGGCCATGCCCTTTTCGAAACCCTTTGCCGTACGAGCCTGGGGAGGACTGCTCACGCTCGCCTTCAACAGTATTCCGGTCCCCGATCCCGTGGCGGTCGTGGTGTTCAAGGACAAGCACAGCATCCTCATCACCGAAGCCTTGAGAGAACCCAGCCTGAAGACATTCCTCTCCCAGGCATATGCTGGATTGGATTCCAGGCAAAAGAGGGAGTTGGCTGCCGCGCTTGGCAAGGACATCGGCAACATACATGCAAGCAATATCTGCCCGGCAAACCTCACGGCCGACTCTATCACGGTAGCTCAAGACCCGCTCAAGCTCACTTTCCTTGCGGTGGACCAGATTAAACAGAGGAAAACGCTCACGCAGAGAAAAAGGCTCGCCCAACTTGCAAAGCTCTCTGCGAGTATCTCTGTCCCGGTGAGCCGCTCCCTCCGGATGACTTTCATGAAGGCCTATGCCAGGATGCTTGGTGACGACGTGCGAGAAATATGCAGGATATGGTCAGCTCATCGGTAGAGCGTTGCAATCAATTTCCGAATAAAAAAGCTCAATCCCCCCGACCCCCCTTGGTCTCAGGAGAGGCCAAGGATCCGCCGGTCATAGTGAAACGTAGCGCTTCTCTCCGCGCTCCGCTGTGACCGGCGGATGTCTAATTCCCCAGAATGGTCGGGGAAAACGCCCGCAAACTACTGAAAATCTAACACCCTTGCACTTCTTTTCGTACGCACCTTCGGCGCATTTAATTTCGCTACTCGCAAAAATGGCGGCTGAAGCGAGGGACTACGGGGCTCCCCATGGTGCAGAATCCCCATAGTTTCAAAATGATCAGAATGTCTGTGAGTTCCCATGGACGCAAAAATCTGGTAATGGTACCCGGAGTAAGGACACCTGGAAAGGAGTGGAGATGGATGTCATAAAGATCATGCCATGTCTTGACATGAAGGATGGCCGGGTGGTGAAAGGGGTGCATTTCGTCGATCTGAAAGATGCCGGCGATCCGGTTGAGCATGCCAGGTTCTACCAGGAGGAAGGTGCTGACGAACTGGCCATGCTGGACATCGCCGCCACCGTGGAAAACCGGAAGACAAGGCTCGCATGGGTGAAGAATGTCTCCTCGGTGCTTTCCATCCCCCTCACCGTGGGCGGCGGGATAGCTTCCCTCGAGGATATCGAGTTCGTGCTCGCCGCCGGGGCAAACAAGGTCTCGATGAACACGGCAGCGGTCAAGAACCCGGACCTCATCTGCGCGGCAGCCGGAAAGTTCGGGTCGGAAAGGATTACGGTCGCCATTGATGCCCGCAGGAATCCAGCCATGCCCTCCGGATTTGAACTCGTCGTATCAGGAGGCAATACGCCTGTGGGCAAAGACGCAGTGGTATGGGCCAGGCAGTGCGAGGAGCTCGGGGCGGGCTATCTTCTCCCCACCAGCATGGATGGCGACGGCACGCAACAGGGGTTCGATCTATCGTTCACCAGGGCCATTGCAGATGCAGTAAGCCTCCCGGTAGTCGCTTCCGGCGGGGCGGGCAAGGTTGAGGATTTCTACCGGGCTGTGGCGGAAGGGGGAGCGCAGATCGTCCTGGCGGCCTCGGTCTTTCACTTCCGAATCCTGCGCATCCGCGAAGTGAAGGAGTACCTGCGGGGCAAGGGACTCCAGGTGAATCTATAACCTTCTTTGCGAGACGATTGGTGCCGGCCCTTGCCTGAGGAATAAGCATGAAACTCCTCATCCGCGGCGGAAGCATTGCAGCCGGCTTTGGCGTCGCCAGGGGTTATGTGGATATCCTTAAGGATCATTATGCACCCCGGGGGGTGGAGATCATCAACCGCTCGCAGGCGCGAGCGACCTCGTTCGATGGCATAGATAATTTTTACGAGGACATCGATCCCTACCAGCCGGAACTCCTCATGCTCCATTTCGGCATCGATGATGCGTACTTCCCGGTTTACCGATCCGAATTCAAGGAGAACCTCGTGCAGATCGTGCGGCTGGCCAGGAAACGATTCGATCCCGCCATTCTCCTGCCCACCTCGCACACCTTCGAAAACCCCTATGATATGGATGCGGTGAATATCTACTACCGAACCATCCGTGAGGTGGCCGACGATCTTGCGTGCGAGATGATCCCCGTGCATACCTACTGGGCAGGATATCTTGCAGATAGGGGATGCTCCCCTGCCGATTTCGTACAGCCGGATGTGCGCTACCCCAATGAAAAGGGGCACGCGATCTTTGCCCAAGCCATCATGCAGAGGTTGGACAGGATCTTGCCCGCGCTTCGCCCGGCATAAATGAACCGTTGCTTTAGGAAGCGCACATGCTTTATACTTACAACCCTACCCAGCACAGGCATTTCCAAGACGAGGGGTGATCATGATACAAGATCAGCAGATCATAGATGTCTGGATGCAACACCCGAATCTGCATTTTATCAACCATCCTATGTTCGCATCGCTGCGTCACTGGATGGGCATGGACCATGTGAGCGAGGATATCCCCGTTGCCTTCACCCTCGCCGCCATGGCTTGCTATGTTCCTGGTGGGGGCCGCAAGGTCCGCTCATCACGAACGAAGAGGTCGCTTCCCTAGTAAAACAACACCCGGACCGTTTCGTAGGTATTGCTTCCGTTGATCTCTATAAACCCATGCATGCCGTCCGTGAGCTCCGGCGGTGCATAAAAGAATTGGGATTTTGCGGTTTGAGGATCGTGCAATGGTTGTGGAACCTGCCGCCCAACGATCGGCGCTACTATCCGCTTTATACGGAGTGTATCGAGCTGGGGATTCCGGTATGCCTCCAAGTGGGGCATACGGGCCCATTGTGCCCTTCCGAGCCGGGCCGCCCGATTCCTTATATCGATGAGGTTGCGCTTGATTTCCCCGAATTATCAATCGTCTGCGGCCATATCGGATATCCCTGGACGACGGAAATGATCGCCGTGGCCACGAAGTATCCCAACGTCTATATCGACACATCGGCATATGTCGCCAAGCGCTATCCTTCTGAACTGGTGAATTATTTAAGCAAGAACGGCCGCACCAAGATCATGTTCGGCACGAACTACCCCATGCTCACTGCCTCGCGCTGCCTTGAAGGGCTCCCTGCATTGAACCTCGATGACGAGTGTCTGAGCCTTTTCCTCTCCGGCAACGCCCGCCGGGTATTCAAGCTGAGCTGAGAGGGTCCTTGGGATGCATCGTACACGTTTGAATGCAACTTAGTATCACAGAGCCGTCGCCGGCAGAGGTGCCGCTGCATCCAGACGATGTCGAAGTTCTCGCCGAATTTCCTCCCTACGCCCTTGAACCTACCACACTCCTCGAATCCATGCTTACGATGGAATGCAAGGCTCTCCCCGTTGCGGGATGATATGCTTGCCAGGAGGCAATCCACCCCCAGACACCTGGCCCCCTCGATAAGGTTTTCGAGCATGGCACTGCCGATCCCTCTCCGGATGTGTGCGGGGTGAATGAAGTATGTTATTTCGGCCGTCCGCCTGAAGGGCTCAGGGGATGGTACGGATGGAGGAAGGCGAAGCCGACGACGGCGCCCGGCCCGGCCTTCGCCACCACCGCCCGGCATCCCCGTGCCATCCCCAGGAACAGATCGAAGAACGCATACCCGACCTCGGCTTCGGGATATGCCGCGTGGATGTTCGCGATGTAGTGATTGAAGATGTCGATGACTGGTTCCCGGTGCCTCTCCGTCAGGGGCTCAAGGCTATAGCTCATGCTCGTCATCCTCGCCTTCACGCTCCAGAGCAAGTCCGGTCAACATCCATGCAGTTCGATTGACGGGTGGCTGCTCTTGATGTCGGCAATGAATTCGTGAAATGCATCGAACTGATTGATGAGCCTGAGCTTCCCTCTGCGGAGCTTGACGATCAGGAACCCCAACTGGGTGGGATCCGGTTTGATCGATACGATATCGGCAGCAGAGATGCGTCGCGTACGGAGGAGGCTTTTGAACGCGATCTCGGCATGTTCCTGCACCTGGATTTTATAAGGGATGGTCAGCACCCAATACCAGGGCAGGATCATGATGCCCAGCCAGGCTACGGCAATGAGCGGCGGCGGAACATTCTCGCCGGTGGACGTGGTCGTAAACCATACGAGCACGAAACCGATAGCCGTCAAGAGGACAATGATGCAAAGAATCATGACCTTGAAAAAAAGCGGCAGGAATAAGTGATAGATTTTCGGCTCCATGCCTAATCTCCATTCTCTATCTCATATGACTTTTGACATCAATTTCACGGTAATGTCAAAACAAAAGTCCGCATCCCCCCCCCAGATACTGTCCCTCACCCTCCGGTCAGCCTTGAGAAAGCCTCCGTTCGCTTTTGATAGATTGTGGAGCGGAGTTTCGCCTACAGACCTTCTGCAGGGTACATGCTGTCTATAATGTCCTTTTCTCACAGACCCTCGGCACGGCCAGGATGATGGTTGGCTTCTTCGTCTGTATATCCTCGACGATGGCGTTGAAATCCTGGACGTAATAGGTGGTGATACCCTTCTTTCTGCCGCCGAAGTGTCCAGCAACCCGTTCAAGGTCGTGGCACAGGGGAGGAACGGTAAGGTCACCGCGCCGATGCATATGATGCCCATATCAGCGATAATCCACGCGAGCCTGTTCTGGCTTAAGAGGGAAATGCGGTTTCTCTTCCT
>Ga0315289_10010461_pt1 | contig 13284 bp, 11 predicted proteins | sample YL17G11_40_MG_FD_203452 | JGI IMG/M metagenome (GOLD analysis project Ga0315289, IMG submission 203452) | Sediment microbial communities from Yellowstone Lake, YNP, Wyoming, USA - YL17G11_40 | ecosystem: Environmental > Aquatic > Freshwater > Lake > Sediment | place: USA: Wyoming | collected...
ATGGTGTGCTAATTTCGTTTAAACCCACTTCCAATGCGCTTGCCCGGCTAAACAGCAAAAACAATCCTACAAATATAATTAAGCTAAAAAATATTAATCTTTTTGCCAAATGCCTTTTCATAAAGAACTAAAATATAATAAATTATTTATTTATGGCGTTGGGGTTGTTAAATCACAAGATGGATAAACTCCCTGCCAAGGCGTGCCTTGAATAAATTCATTGGGTTTGCCACCCGGCTCTCTAATACAGCCCGGCCCAGAGCAAGGCTGATAACAATTTTGCATTAAATCTTTAACGCCTGAACCAACATCTATGCCATAGGTCAAATATTCGGCTAAAACAGCATGTTTAAGAAAAGCTGTGGTTTTTGTTTCTGCTCCATTATTAGCACTGCCGCACCAAAAACCCCGGGGTATATATTTTGGTGCTGTTGGCTGAATTAAGGTTATATGGTGTTTTTCCTGGCACACCTGACTGGTCGGACACAAAACTTTGGGAATACTTTCAGTGCAGACAAATTGGCTCTGATCTTTATTTAAACAAGTGCCGTGAACTAAATCACATTTATTTAATGGATCGCATTGTGGGCTAAGGGGATTAGTGGGACAGCCGCAATCAGCATCAATTGTGCATTTGCAATAACCATCGCCATAGCCTCGGTCTGGCTTAATTGAAGTGGCCATCATCAGTTTGTCAAAAGGAATCGTATAACTGGCTACTGGATTTATATCTTTACTGTTTGCTTCGGGATAATATTTATTAGTTGGGTCAAGATCTATTTGAGGCGGCACTAAATCAATTTTGTCATTAGTGTAAAAAGTCCATTTGGCATCATCACCCTGATCAGGATTAGTGACATATTTATTTTTAACTATATTCTCATTTAGATAATATGCAGGCTTTGCACTTTGGGCTTGTGGCCCTTGAGCTTGACCATCCAAATTGCCATCCAAAGAATTATCAGCCATATCAACCAGGCCAGTGTAAGGAAAAACCGCGCTAGGCCTGCCGAGAATATCTAAAGTAGCTGCCTTAATTAAAACCCCGACTGGATTTGGCGATTCAGGTTCAGCCGCAAGAGGCAAGCAAAAAACATCGCCGCCGCAGGCATTGGTGCCGCATAAATCATTGGTCACAAATTCCACGGTTCTATACTCATTGCCATACATAAATTCGCCAGCAATGAATTTGTCTAAATTTGTGTTAGGCGCCACATAAACATTCATATTATTAAAAGTATCTGTTATTAATTTGCCGACCGTGACTCCGCCTTCAACTTCGGCTTTGCCCCGCAGAGTTATTGGATTAATGGCTTCATTGAAATTAATTTGAATGACCATATTGCGGGGCACTGTTATATCTGAATCATTAACTGGTTTAGGGATGACTGACACTATCTGCGGCGGGGTTAAATCTGTCAGAGTGGAGACTTCAAACTTCCAGTCATAGCCGCCAAAAGCGCCAAAAGCATCACTGCCGTCAAATTTTCTAATATTATTGGTTAATTCCACAGTGTAATTAATTGGCTGATCAGGGCTGCCTAATAAATCAAAGGGTTTGAAAACAAAAGTTTTAAAATCAGTAGTATATGAAGCCCTGACATTGGTTACGTAAATAACTTCGCCAGTTTTATGAATTTTTATACTATCAGTATTAATCAAGTCGCATTCAGAATTGTTTGCATCAATGATTTCAAAAGCTCCATTTCCATTCTTATCAATGCAATCGCCAAAAATAGGCTTGCCACTAGCATCAACAGAGCCATTTGTATTATTAATTATGGTGTTGACTGCTATAGGCAATTTGAAAGTCACCACAATGCTGGTATTACGCGGAATACCAATGGCATTGCGCGGCGGGTAATGGCTTTCAATAATGCCATTGCCCAAAGCTCCGCCCTCGCTGCCATAACCAGGCGGTGGCCCTGGCGGCCCTAATGTTGCCAAAAGTAAAGCATTTAAAATAAAGCTGGCAATGGCAAAGGCTAATAAAATTATAATCAAACCAATCACTGCATCTCTCAAAATTTTCTTGGCTTTATCAATTTTTTCTGGCTCGCCTGCTGAAGTCATCCAAATAAAACCGCCATAGAGAATCAGCGCTACTGCTAAAATTCCCAGAAAACCCAAAGCCACTTGGATAATTCTAGCTATTGTCACCCTAATATCCGTTGTCGTTAAACCAATATAAGGAGCAATAGTGTTTAGACCAGGCTCAATAGTCTGTGCCAAAACAGGTTTTAACAATAAAAAAACCGCCAAAATCAAAATAAAAACTATAAATACTTTGGCAGTGTAAATTCCAAATTGTTTATTTTTTTGCCCTGGGCTTTGCCTACAAGCCAAGAAAAATTTTTTAAGCATGGGTTTTTATTTAAATTTTTGCTTTTATTTGGCTAATTCCTCTTCTACTATTTTTTTAATTAAACTACCGTCTGCCTGCCCTTTTAACTGGCTCATAACAACTCCCATTGTTTTGCCTAAATTACCTTTATCTTCCAAACCACCTAAAATCTCTTTAACTTTTTGCCGAACATCTTGTTCGCTCATTTGGGCTGGCAAATATTTCTCAATAATCTTTATTTCTGCTTCTTCTTTTTGAACCAGATCGTTTCTCTGGCCTTTCTGGTAATCTAAAATTGCCTCTTTTCTTTTTTTAACTTCACTCTTTAATGCTTTAATAACATCTTCATCTTCTAAATCCGCCATTTTTTTTATTCTTTCATTCTTGAGGGTAGCCAAAATTAAACGCAAAGTGGAAATTGCGCTTTCTTCCCTGTTTTTGAAAGCCTGCTGAAAATCATTATTAATTTGCTCTAAAATTGACATGGTTACAAATCTACGAATTTCTACAAATATCTACGAATAATTCCAAATCTTAATATCTGCAGATCCGTAGCATATCTGTAGATTCGTAACGTTATTATTCTTCCAATTCTTTGCCAATTTTTTTTAAATATTCTTTCTGGGCCTTAATTTTTATTCTTCTTAAAGCCAGTTTTTTGGCTAAATTTTTATTTGGTTCTTTTTCTAAAAACCTCACCTTTTTAGCCTGCAATAATTTCCCGCTTTGCATCATTCGTTTATTAAAACGTCTTAGCAAGCTCTCAAAAGTCTCGCTTTTTTTTCTTTTAGTTTCAGTCATTTTTAGATTCATCTCCCTTCCTAAAAGTTAATTTAATCATAACATTAAAATTAAACAGCGTCAAATTTAAAAAAGCTAAATTAAAGCAAAAAGCGCTGGTTTTGGCCAACGCCTGCTTTGGCTGTATTTTAAAGCTAATTTTTTAATGAATTTTTACCCCGCACCAGCCCAGCACCAAAATGGTGCAGGGCAGTGCGGGGTTTCGCCCGCACCGTAACCAAGTGAGGACGCTGACTCCAGTCAGCAGAGCTTCACTTTTCCAGTCTTTTTTTTAGTTCTTTTATTATTTTACTGTAATTTATTGTTTCCTGAACTCCACCTTCCATATCGCGCAATAAAATCGTGCCTTCTGACAGCTCTTTTTGGCCTAAAATTAAAGTATATTTAACATTTAGTTTATTAGCTATTTCCAATTGATTTTTTAAACCATCCTTAGAAAAACTTTCTGCCACTTTAAAACCATCTTTTCTTAAAGTTTCATAAAGCCCCAGGCTTTCTCTTTTAGCTGCCTCGCCTAGCTGGGACACAAAAATATCAACTTTTTCTTTTTCTTCTACTTCCAGTCCAGCTTCCTTTATTTTTAATATTGTCCTTTCCAGGCCAATTGAAGCGCCAACTGCTGGGGTTGATCGACCGCCAAGCAATTCAATTAAATTATCGTAACGGCCTCCGCCGCCCAAAGCATTTTGCGCTTTTTTCTCTTCATTCTCCGGCCAAATTTCAAAAACAGTTTTGGTGTAATAATCCAAGCCTCTAACCAAACGCGGATTGAGATTATAAGGCAGCGCTATAACGTCTAAAAATTCTAAAACTTTGACAAAATGATTCTTGCATTCTTCGCATAACCAATCAACTATTTGCGGCGCGTCTTCATTAATGGCCTGGCATTTTTCTTCTTTGCAATCTAAAAGCCGCAAAGGATTTTTGGTTAATCTTAACTTGCAGTCAGGACACAAGTCAGTGCGCTGTGTTTTATAGTAATTTACCAATTGAACTTTATACTCTTTGCGGCAAAGCGGGCAGCCAATGCTATTTATTTGGATATTTACTTTCAAGCCTAATTCTTGCAGAAAATTATAGGTCATTAAAACAATCTGCGCGTCTAAAACCGGATGGATATCTCCTAAGGCCTCGAAGCCAAATTGATTAAACTGGCGATAACGTCCTGATTGAGGCCGGTCATACCTAAACATCGGGCCAAGATAATAAAGTTTCACTGGCTGGGGCAAATTGAGCATGCCATGATTAACATAAGCCCTGGCTATTTGAGCAGTTGCTTCTGGCCTTAAACTGACTCTTTCACCACCCCGATCCTCAAATGAAAACATTTCTTTTTCTACAATATCAGTTTCTTTACCAACTGCTCTGGTAAATAAAGAGGTTTCTTCTAAAAAAGGAAAGTCAATCCTCTCAAAACCATAATCTTGAGAAATCTGCTGGGCTTTTTTTCTGATTAAATTCCAATATTTTTGTTCAGTAGGCAAGATGTCTTTAAAGCCGCGCAAAACTTGGGGTGTCTTGGCTGAAACCTTAACAAATTTTAGTACTGGCTCGACTTTCTCTTTTTTAAGAGTAACCTTTACTTTTTTAATTTTTTTAGCACTTTTTTGCTTTTTAGGTCTAGGCATAATAATTTAAAATTCTAATCTTAGGATTTATCCCTGCTTTATCACTGGCTAATCAGCTGAATTAAAGATTATACTGCGGCGTCTGAAAAATTGTTATTTTATCAAAAGGCCAGCCCCTAATCCAGGCTTTGCCAATAATCAAGCGCCGCGGCACAGGACCAAAACGCCGCGAATCCAAACTCGCTTCGCGATTGTCTCCCAAAACAAAATATTCATCGTCAGCTAAAATAAATTCTGTTTTGCCCAAATTGGGCGTTAATTCTTCTTCAGGCAAATAAATATCTTCATTAATCGCCACGCCATCTGGATATTGATCATTGTAAACAAAAACTTTATTTTCTTTAATTTTAACTTTTTCACCAGGCAAGCCGATTATTCTTTTTATAAAATATTGGCTCGGATCTTTGGGATAACGAAAAACTATAATATCGCCCCTTTGCGGCTTTTCAAAGCGATAAATTATTTCATTGATAATTAGATATTCATGGTCGTAAAAATTCGGCTCCATAGAAGCGCCTTTGACATAAAAGGGCTGGATTAAAAAATATCTGACCGGAATAATTATGGCCAAAGAAATAATGACAACCTTAATAATTTCCACTATAAATTCGCTGATAGTTTGCCAAATTGAGTCATAATTTGATTTGGTTTTCCATTCAAATTGGTTATTTTCTGGCATTTTATTCTTTTGTTAATAATAAATGAATTGTACGAATTATAGCATAAAAAATTTTGCTTGGCAAATTTGCTTTACTTGAATTTTTTATTTTTTTCTGGTTAAATAAAAGAGAAAGGCAAAATCTTGCTGTTAATCTTTTATTTATTTTAGATAATATAAAAAGCCAATGCCAAAAATTAATTTTCTAGAACATTTTGGAAAAAAATCCTCAAAGCCTAAACGCATTGTTTCTAAGGTGTTTTTTTATCCTTTAATCTTTTTGCTGATCTTTGTTTTGATTTTTTCTTTTCAGGTGATTTTTTCTGGGGAGAGCGTAGAAGAAAATTTGAAAAAAATTAATATTTTCAGCAATTTTGGCTTATCAGTTAGCAAGGATAAATTACTCAAAGGCGAAACTGACGATAGGATTAATATTTTGCTTTTGGGTATGGGTGGAGAAGGACATCCTGGCCCCTATCTAACAGATACAATGATTTTGGCCTCTATCAAACCTTCTGAAAAAAAAGTGGCTTTAATTTCAATCCCCAGGGATTTATCTGTGCCCATGCCAGGCTATGGCTGGCGTAAAATTAATAGCGCTAATCATTTTGGTGAAATGCAGCAAAAGAATTCTGGCCCAAAATTTGCTAAAGAAGTTGTGAGTAAAGTTTTTAACATCCCCATTGATTATTATGTGCGCCTTGACTTTTCTGGCTTTGAAAAAATGATTGATGAATTAGGCGGTATAAAAATTAATGTTGAGAATGGGTTTGCTGATCCGCAATTCCCTACTGACGATTATGGTTATCAAACTGTGATTTTTAAACAAGGCTGGCAAAAAATGAATGGCAAAACTGCTTTAAATTATGCCCGTTCTCGCCATGGCACAAATGGGGAAAATTCTGACTTTGCCCGCTCAAAAAGACAACAGCAGGTTTTACAAGCAATCAAAGATGAGGCTCTTTCTTTCACCACTTTTTTAAGCTATCATAAAATTTCTGCCTTACTAAAAATGTATCAAGATCATATTGTCACCAATTTAGACGTTTGGGAATTATTTAAACTGGTTAAATTAGGCAAAAAAATTGACAAGCAGAATATTATTAATTTGGTCTTGGAAAATGGCGATAGTGGTCCGCTTTATGCGACCAATATTGGCGGCGCTTATCTTTTACTGCCCCGTGACATGTCTTTTTATCAAATCCAGCAAATGGTTAAAAATGTTTTTGAACCGCAAAAAGCAGTTAAAGAAAAAATTAAAATTGAAATTCAAAACGGCACCAAAATTGAGGGTTTGGCTTATCAAGCATCATTAAATTTAAAAAACCAGGGGTATGAAATCATCAAAATAAGCAATGCTCAAAAACAAAATTTTGAAAAAACTGTTATTTATGATTTAACCAATGGCCAAAAGCCTGAAGAATTAGAAAATTTAAAAAGCAAATTAAAAACAAATACTACTTTAACTAAACCCGATTCAATGAGTGATTACTCTGCCAATATTGATTTCCTAGTTATTTTAGGCCAAGACCAGCAAACGGTTTCCAAATTAGATTAAATTTTATGAAACAATTGCCCAAAGTCATTATTTTTGGCCGGGCCAATGTCGGCAAATCCACGCTTTTTAATCGTTTACTGGAAAAGCCCAAAGCTTTAACCTCTACTATTGCTGGCACAACCCGCGATTTTTTACTTGGCCAGGTTTATTGGCAGGGAGTAAACTTTGAATTAATTGATACTGGCGGCATTGAAACCATAATCCCCAAGAAAAAACTAAAAAAATTATCGCCGCAATTTAATATTGCCTATTCATTGGATATTATTAAAAAAACTCAAGCAGCTTTAAAACAAGCTGATTTAATTTTATTTTTAGTTGACAGCCAAGCCGGACTTTTGCCCCAGGATAAAGAATTAGCCAAGGCAGTAAAAAAATTCAATAAAAAAATTATTTTAGTGGCTAATAAAACTGATTCTCTTAAACTGCGCGATCAGGGCGCTGAATTCTTTAAATTAGGATTGGGCGAACCAACTTATGTTTCAGCCCTTAGTGGCTCTAACACAGGCGATCTTTTAGATGTAGTGGTTAACAATTTAAAAAAAATCAAGAAAGTTAGAAAAGCCCAAAAATTTGAATTTAAAAAAGCCATTAAAATTTCCATCTTGGGCAAGCCCAATGTTGGCAAATCATCTTTATTAAATGCAATTTTGGGCGAAGAAAGGGTGATTGTTTCACCAATCCCCTTTACCACGCGCGAAGCCATTGATACATTTTTACAATATCAAGACCAAAATATTATTTTAATTGACACGGCTGGCATTCGCAAGCAGGCCAAAGTCGGTCCTGGACTGGAAAAAATTTCCGTGGGAAAAAGCTTAAGTTCTGCCAGGCAATCTGATCTTTGTTTTTTAGTCCTAGATCTTTCCCAGCCCATAACAGTTCAGGATAACAAACTAAGTAGAATTTTGCTTGAAGCCAAAGTCAGCATTATTATTATTGCCAATAAATGGGATCTAGTGCCAGACAAAGATACAAAAAGCGCGGACAAATTTAAAAAATATATCTACCGTAATTTTCCTTACCTAACTTGGGCGCCAATTATTTTTGTTTCGGCTTTAACCCATCAAAATGTTCATAAGATTTTAGATTTGGCTCTGCAAGTTTATCAAGCGCGCCAAACTAAAATTTCTGACAGCGCTTTAAGCAAATTTCTAAAACAAGCCATAAGAAAACAAAAACCCTCGCAAGCCAAAGGCAATTTGCATCCTTATCTTTCCAATTTAAAACAAGTTAAAATAAATCCTCCCAGTTTCATCCTGCAAATCCGCCGCCGAGATACTTTAAGCCAAGCTTACCTAAAGTATTTGGAAAATGCTCTGCGGGAAAAATTTAATCTTATTGGCACGCCCCTGAATATTAGTCTTAAAAAAGGAGAATTAAAATGAGAGCCCTCTTTATCTACAATCCCATTGCTGGCAAAAAAAGCAAAAAAGACAGGCAAATTAAAAATCTTTTAAAACAATTTGATTTTGATATTGTCTGGCATGATACTGCCAGCGGTCCATTTACTAATTTAAAACCAAGTGAATTTGAACGCATTTTTGTTTGTGGAGGCGATGGTACAGTTAAAGAAATCGCTTCTTGGATTTTACTAAATAAAAGCGAAACTCCTTTAGCCATTATCCCTCTGGGCAGCGGTAATATTTTAGCCCAATCTCTGGGCATACCTTTAGATACGGCTAAGGCAGTAAAACTTGGTTTTTCAGACAAGGTTTTTAAAATTGATGTTGGCTTAATTAACCACCGATATTATTTTCTCATTGCTGCTGGCTGTGGTTTTGATGCCAGGGTTATCAAAAACACTTCGCGCAAAGCCAAAAGAGCCTGGGGATTTTTGGCTTATGTGGTCAGCCTGATTTTAAACTTTTTTAATGTTAAACCCAATAAATTTTTCCTCAAATTTGACGGCTATTCCAAAACAGTCACTGCCCAGAGCATTTTTATTTCCAATTTTGCCAAATTTTTTAATTTAAAATTAAATCCTGAATCTAGAATTGATGATGGCTATCTAAATATCAGCATTTTAAAAACTTTACGTATTAAAGATTTAAGCATTTTGGTTTACCGCTTTTTATTTGAGGATTACCAAAAGGACTGGCGCTATGAATATCATAAAGTCAAAGAAGTTTATATTCTGCCTTTTAATAAAAAAACTCATATCCAAATTGATGGTGAAGTGGTAGAATTGCCTTATCTGGATATTAAAGTTCTCCCCCAAGCTTTAAATATAATTGCCAATAAACTCCCATAACGCCGAGCTTTCATGGTGAGCTTAGCCGAACCAAACCATCAGCGAGGCGCTTAAACATATGACCAAATTAATTATTGGACTGGGAAATCCAGGAAAACAATATCAAAACAACCGCCATAATATAGGTTTTCAGATTATTGACATGATTGCAAAAGACCTGATTTTAAAATCCCTTAAGCAAAATAGAAAATTCCAGGCCGAAATCTGCGAAGGTGCTTTTGGCGAGCAAAAAATTATTTTAGCCAAGCCCCAAACTTTCATGAATAATTCTGGAATTGCCGTCAAGAAAATTAAAACATTTTATAAAATTAAACCCCAAGATATTATTATTATCCATGATGACATTGATCTACCCATTGGCAGCATTCGCATTTCTCAAGCAGTAAGTTCAGGCGGCAATAAAGGCGTAGAATCTATAATTAAAGAAATTAAAACCAAGAATTTTATTCGCATTAGAATAGGTATTGCCAATGAACTGCGAACAAAAATCCCCGCTGACAAATTTGTTTTGCAAAAATTTTCTCTTGAGGATGAAAAAAAATTAAAAAATGTTTTTCTGAATGCACTCAATGCAGTCCAAATGCTCATTGAAGGCGAAAAATTAGAAAAAGTCCAAAATAAATTCAATTAATTTCTCTCCCCGTAGGCGCGACAAGCTTGTCGCGCCTACGGGGGAATAATATATCCTCTCTCCAGCCGAAGGCGCGAATCATGATTCGCGCCTTCGGCTTTCTCTCCCTTCTTACTCCTCTTCCCCTTCTTACCCCTCTTACCCTTGGCCTCCGTAGCTTAAAGCGAAGGAGGCCCAAATAAAAAAGGCGACTCGTTTTTCAACAAATCGCCCTTCATTAAATCTTTCCACTGTACCGCCCTCTGAAACCCTACTTATATTTTTTCCAAAGAATCAATGTTGCTACCCATATAATTAAGTAGGTCGGACAGATTATTTGCAATGCCCAGTCTTTAATGGCAAAAGCATAGGCTACCCAAAACAAGGTGCTTGCCAGATAGACTAAAATCAATTTAACTTCAACCATGCCTGAATTCTTGTTTCTCATTATTTCCCAAGGCTGTGTAATCAAGGCAATGATGTTAACAAAAGAAAAAAGCAGATACAGCTGGCTTTTAATTGGCAAAATTATCATTAAGATGATTAAGCCAAAATACAGGACGAATAACCATTTTTGGATCGGCTTAAAGCCTTTGTACTTAGCTAAGCCAATCACAACAGGAAAATACATTAGGCTAAGCAACGCACCATTAAATATTAGAGCCAAACTCCTTATGGAAGATCCATAAACAATATTGGCACTAAATAAAAAAATGTTATAGCTAAACCAAAAAACTGAAACGGATTGGCCTGACCTGTTTTGCCAAATCTTTTTCGCTTGCTGCCAGAGTCCCCAGGCCGCAAGAAGCGTAAAAAAAATCGTACCGCAAAAGCCGATTGTTACCACATTCCACCCGAAATTTTTAAGTTCCATCTGGGACCTCCTTTAAAATTTTAATGTACTATTCGAATAATAAAACTTATCACATTTTTACCTGATTGTCAAATAAAAAAGGCGACTCGTTTTTCAACAAATCGCCCTTCATTTTTAATATCCACAGTACTACCCACCAGCGTAGAATATTCAGCATAAAGCTAAACACCCTAACTCCTGGTACTTTTAAAAAGAAGGAGGGTCTTTTTAATTTCCCGCTGGCAGATAGAACTTTGGATACTAATGTTTACTGGTTTAAAAGTTTATTAGTTTATTAGTTTGTCAGGAAATTTACCAATAAACAAATAAACTAATAAACAAATCAACTTCATCACAATACTTTTCATCATATCACTTTAAACACCTTTTGTCAAGCACCAAAACCCTTCTTACCTTCGGTCTCCGAAGCTTTAGCGAAGGAGACCCCTTTTTGCTCTTCTTTCCCTTTCCCAATTTATGTTAATATAAGATAAAGTAACTTAAACAAATCCAAAGCAACCTCATACAACATCATAAAACCTAATAAAACATCATCTAACCTCATACAAATGACCAATGATCTAAAATACTGGATCGCTATTTCCCAGTTTGCGAAATTCGGTGCCCAGCGTTTCAAAAAATTATACAATTATTTCCCAACCATTGAAGCTGCCTGGCAAGCTGGATTTTTAGAATTGCAAAAAAGCGGACTAGAACCAAATATTGCCAGCGAATTTATGATTGTTAGAAAAGAAATTAATCCTGCTTTAGAATTAGAAAAAGTTAAGCTGGAAAAAATTGAAGTCATAACTGTCAAAGATGAAAATTATCCTAAACTCTTAAAAGAAATTTTTAATCCGCCGGCTTTGCTTTATATTAAAGGTAACTTGGAAAATTTAAATCATAAATTCAATCTGGCAGTGGTGGGCACCAGAAAAATATCCAATTATGGCAAACAAATTACGCCTGAAATTGTTAAACCCCTGGTCCAAAATGGTTTTACCATCACCAGCGGCTTGGCTTTAGGTGTTGATGCTCTGGCTCATCATTCAGCCATAGAAGCCCAAGGTAAAACAATTGCTGTCTTGGGCAACGGCCTGGATCAAAAAAGCATCTATCCATCGTCAAACCGTTATTTGGCTCAAAGCATTTTAACTAATGGCGGCACAATCATTTCAGAATTCCCTCTTGGCACGCTGCCACTCAAGCATAATTTTCCAACTCGTAATAGAATTATCTCTGGTTTAAGTTTAGGAACTTTAGTTATAGAAGCCGCTGAAACTTCAGGCGCTTTAATCACTGCTTTTTTGGCTTTGGAGCAAAACCGCGAGGTCTTTGCCGTGCCAGGCTCACTTTTTAATCGCAACTCCATTGGCACACATAAATTAATTCAAAAAGGCGCGAAATTAATCACCAGCTATCAGGATATTTTAGATGAATTAAATTTGCAGGAAGTCAAAAGTTTTGTGGCCAATCAAAAAGTCTTGCCCGAAACCAATGAAGAAAAAATTATCTTGCAAACTTTGAATCATGAACCAGTCCATATTGATGAAATTATTAAAAAAAGCAATCTGCCTGTTTCACTGGTGACTGGCTGTTTAAGCTTAATGGAAATGAAAGGTCTGATCAAAAATTTAGGCGGCCAGAATTATATTTTATTAAGTTAATTCAAGCAATTTGAATTTAAAAAGCTCTTGCCAATTTTTGACAAGAGCTTTGGGCTTTTATGCCCCATGCGAAGGATGCGCTGGGCACTCTGTTTTTTCACAAGAATCGCATTTTCCTGAAAGCTTTTGAGCCAACAATTTCCCAAGTATACTTTCGCCTCCAGAAACCTCTATTACTGTCACTCCCCTTTTAGAAAAAGGATTTTCCTCTGTCACAAGTCTTAAAATGTGGGACAAAAGTATAATCTGAGAATCTTTATCTTTTTGCCCCAGAATAAAAGAAAGGATCGCGCCTGCTTTTTCAGTTTTTTGCTTGAAAAATTCTGTTTCTAGAATCTTAACAAGCCTCGTAATTTTTTCTTTAAAAACTTCTTTATACTGCTCAAACTTTTCATCAGATACATCAACCACACCTGGAAAATCTTTTTTGCCGTTCTGCCTTGGTCTTATTGGCAATAAAGCCACAACCATTAAAAATGCTTTCGCTTGCGGGGTATCCACTTGCCCAAGCTGATATAAAATAGCCGAAGCCATTTCTGCCCATGTTTCAAAACCACCTTTTTTGATCTCTATAATAGTGTCTGCTTGGGGATCAAGATTTTCTTTGATCTTTTGCCATTCTTTTTGGGGCATAGTAACCGCGCCTTTTCTTTCCTCGTCCGAAAGCAGTGGCATACATTTATGATAAAGCACCAAAGTTAGAACGAAAATTTTTTCTTCGCGGGTTTTAAAGCTCAAAAGATAATTCCATAGTTTCCGGCAGATTATGGTTGTAGCCGGCCTTTTTTCAAGCAAAGTTTCTATCTTTTGCCTGATATTATGCGACTCTTTTTTAAGTAAGACATCCCATGTCAACTCTGATAAGCCAAGGTTAGCCAGCTTATGGCCGTTTTTTTCAATTAGACCGAAATTGC
>Ga0315289_10010462_pt1 | contig 13283 bp, 7 predicted proteins | sample YL17G11_40_MG_FD_203452 | JGI IMG/M metagenome (GOLD analysis project Ga0315289, IMG submission 203452) | Sediment microbial communities from Yellowstone Lake, YNP, Wyoming, USA - YL17G11_40 | ecosystem: Environmental > Aquatic > Freshwater > Lake > Sediment | place: USA: Wyoming | collected...
CTCTCGCCCGCCACGCTCCCCCTCTTCTTCTTCCTCTTCTTCCTCCTCTCCTTCTTCTTCTTCTTCTTCTTCTTCTTCTTCTTCTTCTTCCTCTTCTTCTTCTTCTTCTTCTTCTTCTTCTTCTTCTTCTTCTTCTTCTTCTTCCTCTTCTTCTTCTTCTTCAACCTCCACCGCCTTCAACTCAACTCGTCTTCTTCCTCCGCGAAACCCACACAAAAAAACAGTCCGACCCGGGCATGGCCTCGCTGATGGCCTCCATGCAGTCCCCCGACGCCGCGTCCTCCATCGAGTCCCGCCTCGCCTCTCTGAAGGAGGACCCGGAGCTCGCCCCGGTCCTGAAGGAGATCGAGTCCGGAGGGCCGACGGCGATGATGAAGTACTGGAACGACCCCGCGGTGCTCGAGAAGCTGTCCAAGGCGATGGGGGGCGCGTTCGGCGGCGGGGCAGCCGCCGCGCTCGGGGCGGGGGCCCCCGCTGCCGGAGGGGAGGAGGGCGGCGAGGGGGAGGAGGTGGCGGCCGAAGAAGGCGCGGCGCCGACGACGGTGCTCGACGCCGCGACCAAGGGCGACTCCGCCGCGCTGCAGAAGCTGATCGATGGTGGCGCGGAATGCAACGAGGCCGACGAGGAGGAGAGGTAGGGCTCGGAGTTTTTTTGAGAGAAGCGCGAAGAAAGGGGGGCGAAAGAGCGCGCGAAGAAACAGAGAAGAAGAAGAAGAAGAAGATGAAGAAGAAGAACCCAACGTCTTCGTTTTCTCCCTCCTTTCATGCCTTCCTCTCTCAACAACAACACTACTCGACAAACAAAACAGGTCCGCGCTGCACTTTGCCAGCGGCTACGGCGAGCTCGACTGCGTGCGCGTGCTGGTCAAGGCCGGCGTCAAGATCGACGCAGGTGAGAGGCCTTTTTTCCCTTTTTTCTTTTCTCTTTTGCTCTCTCCGCGCAACACGACCGCCTCCGGCGACCTCCACTTCTTGCTCACCTTCTTCTTCTTCATCTTCTTCTTCTTCTTCTTCTCTCTCTCTCTCCATGTTGCTCTTCTCAGGCGACGGCAACGGCAACACCGCCCTCCACTACGCCGCGGGGTACAACCAGCCCGAGTGCGTGATGGAGCTGCTCGCGGCCGGCGCCGACCCCAGCAAGAAGAACAACGAGGGCAAGAGCGCGGCGCTCGTCGCCAAGCTTAACGGATCCGACGAGATCGCGGAGATGCTGGGCGGGGACGACTACGACGGTGAGGAGGCGGAGAAGAAGGAGGAGGAGAAGAAGGGCGAGGACGAGCCTGAGGAGAAGAAATGAGTGCCTTTTTGATCGAATGTTTTTTCATTTCTTTCCAGGTGTTTCGCCCGACGTTTTTTTCGACAGAGGCGAGCTTGCTGCGCTCTCCCTCCCCCCGCTCTCGCTTGTCTCTCTCTTCTTCATTTCTCGTTTTCTCGTTGTTTGCTGTTTTTTTTATGTTTTCAAGAGCTTGCGCTTTGTTATATAAAAAAAATCAAAATAAAAAAAGCAGGAAAAAATGGTTCAGAAGAAGAAGAAAAAACGGAAAAACGGAAAAACGGAAATCTTTCTCTCTCTCTCTCTCTCTCGTTCTCTCTCGTTTTCTCTCCTCTACTTTTGTTGCACCAGCCTGATCGTCCAGTCGCCGTCGGCGGCCACCTCGGGCTTCCGGATCACGACTCCCACGACGGGAGCCCCGGGGCCGAGCGTAAGGGGCCCCGGCGCGGCGTCGATCTCGCGCGACCCCTCGACGGCCCTCCACGAAGAGGGGGCCCCTTTTGCCAGAGCGCCGCTCGAGGCCTCGGGCAGCCCCAGGACGACGACGCGGTTGACGGAGACGCCCGACCTCCAGCCCGCGGAGGCTCCCTTCCAGCTCGCCGCCCTGGCCGGGGACGAGAGAGGGCCGGCCGCGGCCCTGTTGGTCAGCTCGCCGCTGCGCGCGTCGAAGCAGATCTTCCTCGAGGCGAAGGCGCCACGCGCAAACGCGAACGTCGCGCCGTCGTCGAGGTAGAGGTCGCCGCAGGCCTTCCCGGAGGCGTCCAACGCCACAACGAGCGTCAGCGGGTCGCGCCGCGCCGCCGCGGTCGAGCGCCGCGGGCGCTCCCGCAGCGGGACCACGCTGCCGCCCCTCAGCCAGGCAGGGGCGCGCTCGTCGGTGAGGACAACCTCGGTCGCTCTCGAGGGAGCGGCGGCGGCCCTCTCCTCCACCCCGCTGACGGAGTCGAACCACCGCTCGCCGCCGCCCGAGGGGAGCCACACGCTCCGCTTGAGGCCCAGGCCGCTCGGGTCGGCCGAGGGGTACAGCGCGGGGGCCACGAGCAGCGAGCTGCCGACCAGGAACTGGTCGTCGGCGGCGGCGAGGCCCACGTCCTTCTCCCCGGGCCACTCGTAGAACATCGGCCGCATGACGGGCGCGCCCGTGACGTTGGCCTCCCTGAACGCCGAGTAGAGGTAGGGCAGGATCCTGTACCGCTCCCGGAGGGCCGAGCGCACTCGAGAGGTGTACGGCTCGCCGCTGAGCCACGGCTCCCGGCGCGCCGCGTCGAGGTGCGCGTGCCCGCGAAAGAAGGGATAGTAGATCCCCAGCTGGTACCACCGGGTGAGCAGTTCCGGGTCCGGGTCGCCGAAGAACCCGCCGACGTCCGCGCCCGAGGACGGGAGGCCGGCCAGGCCGAGCGCCAGCAGCATCGGCACCGAGACGCGCAGCTGGGGCCACGAGGCGGTGTTGTCCCCGGTCCAGATGGGCCCGACGGTCTGGGACCCCGCGAAGAACGCGCGGGAGAGCACAAAGGGCCGGTCGCCGTCGCTGCCCCTCGCGGCCCTGCCCCTGTCGGCGAGTCCCTGAGAGGTCGCGGCGTGGAAGAGGGCGCCGAAGACGTTGTGCGCCTCGCGGTGCTCGATGAAATCGTCTCCTCCTTTTTTGGGGGCCTTCTTCTTCGAGCTCTCCTCGCTCACGCGGTGCCTCGCGTCCTTGGGCATCGTGATCTCGGGCCCGTTGAACACGCTTGGCTCGTTCATGTCGTTCCAGATGTAGAGGTCCGGGGTCGAGCCCTGGTACTTGTCGAGGGAGAACTGGGAGGACCACTGTTTTTTGGTTTTTCTTTCTCCGAGGGGAAAAAGTGAGTTTTTTCCCCCCTCGTTCTCTCCTACCCCGGCCCCCTTCGCTCTCTCTCTCTCTCGCGCGCGTCTTATCCAGTTCAAAAACAACAACGCACCCATTTCCTAGCCGCGGGGAGGAGCATGTCGAGGTACGCCGACGCCCCGGGCCAGCACCACCCTTCAAAGTCCTTCTCGCCGCTCTTGTCCTTGACGAAAAAGTCTTTTTTCTTCGCCTCGGAGTAGATTCTGTAGCCCTCGTCGCGCTTGACGTGCGGGTCGACGATCGCGACGACCTTGCGGCCCCTCGAGGCGATGTCCCCGATGAGCTCCTTGGGTTTGGGAAACAAGTCCTTGTCCCAGGTGAAGTACCGCTTGCCGTCGGTGTGCTCGATGTCGAGCCAGAGGACGTCGTACGGCATCGCGTGCGCGTCGAAGCCGGCGTCGACGGCCCTGGCGTCGGCCTCGTCGCGGTAGTTCCAGCGGCACTGGTGGTATCCCAGGGAGAAGAGCTGGGGCAGGGCGGTGGTGCCAGTGACGCGGGCGTGGGCGGCGGCGACGGCGGCCGGAGAGGAGGAGGAGGAGGAGGAGGAAGAAGGAGGGGCGGGCTCCCCGGCTCCTCCTCCGTTCTTCCTTCCGGCCTCCTCAACCGCCAAGCCGCTGTAGAGGAACAGGTCGACGACGCCCGCCTCGGCCAGCCAGTGCGTCGTCAGGGCCGTGCCGGCGAATGGCGAGGTCACGTCAGGCTCGGACAGGAACGGCGACGAGGCGGCGGCGGCGGAGGCGGAGAGGGAGGGAGGAGGAGGAGTGGCGACGTCGACGTACATCTCGGCGGCGTTGTTCCAAAACGCGCCGACCGTCCTCGGGGCCTCGCCGCCCGCCGCCTCGAAGGGGGAGGAGGAGGAGGCGGCCTTCTTCCTCTTCTTTCCGGTCGCGGCGGCAGCAGCATCGGCTGCCTGCAGCGCGGCGTTCCCCGAGGCCGCGGCGGCGGCGACGCCCCCCGCGGGCGAGTGCGCGACGAGCATCGGGATCGAGCCGTAGAGCCCAAAGTTGGAGTCGTCGAGGTACTCGAAGACGTCTAGGTTGTAGAGCCTGTACGGCTCGTCGCGGAAGCGGCTCATGGTCTGCTGCCCGGTGGCGGCGTCGATCCCCGGGACGGAGGGCTGGCCCCGCGGGGGGGGGCCGGAGAGCGTCGCGGGCAGCGCGAGCTGCTTGGCGCGCTCGGGGAGGCCCGAGACGAAGGCCGCGCCCGGGAAGGAGAGGTCGAAGCCGACTGCCTGCGGGCCGAAGGGGACGCTGTCCCTGTGCGACTTGAAGAGCTCCTCCGGGTACGGGGAAGAGGCGGAGGCGGAGGCGGTGCCCTCGAGGCCGCTCGCGCCCTCTGCCGCCGCGGGAGGGGGAGGCAGGGCCGCGCCGCGGCGCTGGAAGAGCAGCCCCCCGGCCCCGTTGAAGACGGCGAGGGGCACGGGGAGGGGGGGCCCTCGCGCCCGCGCGCCGCGCTTCTCCTCCGAGCTCCCCTCCTCCTCCCCGGGCGGCGGCAGGAGGTCGAGGCGGAAGGGCGAGGCCGAGAGCAGCACGCGGGGCCCGCCCTCCTCCCCGGCGTCGAAGAGGAGGCCGGCGCCGCCGCCACCGCCGCCGCCGCCGCCGCCGAGGTTGACCTCCTCGCCCCTTCCGCCCGCTGCTCCTCCCCCCCCCCAGGAGACCTCCCAGGCGCCAAGATCGTCCCTGAGCGAGCTCGTGGGCTCAAAGCGCCGCGAGTCGGGCTCGGCGACGCGCACGCGAAGGTTGCCGCCGCTGAAGGCCGTGAGGGTGAGGCGGAGGCGGCCTGGGGGGACAAGAGAAGCCGGGGTCGAGCCCGCCGTCGTCGTCGCATTCGAAGAAGGAGACGCATCAGCGACCGCTTTCCGCTCGACGAGCTCCGCGGTCAGCGTCGAGCCTCTCACCTCGATTGTCGAGACGTCGAGGTCGTGCCCTGGGCCGGGCAGGGCCCGGAGCTTGGCGCAGAAGGGGGCGTCGGCGCATTTCTGTTTTTTTTGAAGGGATCGAATGGAAATTTTGAGTCGTAGAGGTTTCATCTTTCTTTCAGGCTCGAGCTTTCTCGTCGTTCAGCTCGCTCGTCTCTGAGCTTCTCTCTTCCTTTGATGGATCTCGAGAGACTCTTTCCTTCCCTCTCTGGAGGAAAGCGCGATGGGCAACTCAGAGGGAGGAGGAGAGGCCCCAAATTTCGAATAAAGAAAGGGGAAAGGTTCGCGATCGATCGGTGGCGTTCGTTTCGGCTCTCTCTTTCCCTTTCCTCCCTCTCTCCCCCAAAACACAATTCCCGCACCTTCCAGTCTTCGGGCTTGAGCGCCGACGTCAGAGAGGCCGCACAGAGAAGGGCCAGCAGGAGAAACAGAGAGCAACACGGGGCTGGCGCCCTGTTGCCCCCGCGTCGGGGAGGCATTGGCGTCTTATTTCAAGATGCTTCGGAGAAAAATGAGAGCAAAAGCAGAGGAGCTCGATGTCACTAAGCTCGCCATCGATCGCTCGCTTCTCCCTTCTTTTCTTTCGCATAAAAAAAGAAGAGAGGCCACGATGCCCCCCGCCGCCGGCCCCCCTCCCACGGCCGCGGCACTGCTCACGATGCTCGACAAGATGCGCTCCGAGGACAAGGTGCGATCGAAGAAGAGAGAAGAAAAGAAGACAGAGAAGGAGAGAGGAGAGAAGATGGAGAGAGAGACGAGCGCCCGACGACGACGCCCCTTCCTCGACCTCCTCGCCTCAACCTCGACCGGAAAAAAAACTCGACCGGAACAAAAAAAAACAGGACTTCCGCTACATGGCCACCTCGGACCTCCAGGCCTCGCTCGCCGCGGCCCCGCGCTCTCCCTTGCTCCCGGACGACAACGACAGCCCCACAGGGGCCGGGGCAGTGTGCGCGGCCGTGCTGGCGCGGCTGGCGGACCCGTCGTCGGACGTCTCGGCCCTCGCGGTCAAGTGGTGAGAGGAGGTTTGAGTTGGTTCTTCTGTTCTTCTCCCTTGCCAAAATCTTCACTCACTCTCAAAAAAATACTTCGGGGGAAAAAAACTCAAACAGCCTGGGCCCGCTCGTCGGCCGCCTCTCCGACGCCCGCGCCCGCCACCTCCTCTCGTCGCTCGCCGGGCTGCTCATCATCCCCGAGGAGGCGGCCCGCGACGTGGGGGCCATCGCGCTCCGCACCGTCATCGCCGAGGCGACCGCCGCTCCGGCCGCCGCCATCGCCGACGCGCTCGTGCCGCCGCTCGTCGCTGTCGTCGCCGCCGGCGTGGGGCTCGCGCCGCTGCCGACCTCGGGGACTCCCGCTGCCGCTGCCGCTGCCGCTGCCGCTGCTGCGTCCGCCTCCACCGCCGGCAAGAAGCGCGGAGGCGCCGCCGCCGCCGCGGCTCGGGCGTCCCCTCCCCCCGCTCCGGCTGCGGTCACCCCGACGCTCGACGCGACGACTGCGGCGCTCGACGCCCTGTCGGACGCCATCGCCGCCGCGCCGTCCGCCGCCGCCGCGGCGGGGGGGCCCAAGAGGTGCCAAACGACCCTCCTCGCGACGCTGCTCGCCGCGCTCGACGACGAGCGCCCCGGGCCGCGCAAGCGCGCGGCCGGGTGCCTCGCGTCGCTGGCGCCGGCGCTCGACGACGCCGCCCTCGCCTCGGCCGTCGACGAGCTGCTGCGCAAGGGCTGCGGCGCCCCGGCCCCCGCTGCCGCAGCTCCGGCGCCGCCGGCCGCCGTCGCCGCCCGGCGCGCGGCGGCCCTGGCTGCCCTCGCCGGCCTCGCCCGCGCCGCCGGGAACCGCGCGGCGCCGGCCCTGGCCCGCGGCGTCCCGGCCCTGCTGGCCGCGCTCGCCGCCGCGGCGCCGGCGCCGGGCGGCGAGGACGAGGCCGACGCCGACGAGGGGAAGGAGCTGGCCCTGACGGTCCTCTCCGCCGTCGCCGCCCGCGCGCCCGCCGCCGCCAGGCCGCACCTCGCCGAGCTGTTCGAGGCCGCCGTCGCCGCGCTGGACTACGACCCGAACTCCGTCGGGGGAGGAGGCGACGAGGAGCTGCTCGCCGACGCGGACGACGGCGACGGGGCTGGCGGCGGCGGCGGCGGCGGCGGCGACGTTGGGGACGACGGGGGCTTTGACGACGACGACGACGACGACGACGAGGACCTGGAGGACGACGGAGGGGGCTTCTCCGACGACGGGGACACCTCCTGGAGGGTCCGCCGCGCCGCGGCCAGGGCCCTGTCTTCGATCCTGGGCGTCGCCGCAGCAGCGGGGGCCGGCGGCGCCGCCGCCGCCGCGGCCGCCCCCGCGGCCGCGACCTCCCTGTCCGGCTTCTACCCCCGCGCCGCCCCCGCACTGGCCCGCCGCCTCCCTCGCGAGCGCGACGAGGGGGTGCTCTCGGACCTCTTCGCGGCCTTCGCCGACCTGGCGCGACGCGCCGGGGCCTCGCGCGACGGCGCGCTCAGGGAGGCTCTCTCCGAGGACGTCGCCTCCTCCGTCGCGCCGGCGCTCGCCAGGATGATGGGGGGCCCCGGCGACTCCGCCCCGGGGCGCCGGCGCCGGCACCGCAGGGGCGACTCCCTGGCCGGGAGCGCCACCGCCAGGGCCGGGGCCGTCCGCGTCGTCGCGGCGCTCGCCGAGGTCGTCCCGGGGGCCCTCGCGGGCTCCGCGGCGGTCCTGCTTCCCGGCCTGCTCTCCGTCGCGCGCCCGGCGCCGCCCGCGGCGGCGGCGGCCGGCGCCGCGGGCGGAGCCGACGCCGCGGCGGCCGCCGCGACGGCCCCCGCCCTTCGCGCCGCCGCGCTCGCCGCCCTCCGCTCGGCGCTCGCGGGGGCCCCCGCGGGGGCCTGGGCGCCGCACGCGATGCCCTCGCTGGCCCCGGCGCTGGCCTCGGCCGCCGCCGAGGACCGCTACTACCGCGCGGCGGCCGCGGCGCTCCGCTGCTGCGGCGAGCTGGCCCGCGCCGTCAGGCCCGTCGAGGAGAAGGCGGGCCCTTCCGACGCCGCCGCTCCCTTCCCTCCGCTGCCCGCCGGGGCCGACGCCGTCGCGTCGACGCTGCTGAAGGGGGTCCTCCCGCGCCTGTCGGCGTCGGACGCCGACGCCGAGGTCAAGGAGGCCGCCGTCGCCGCCGCCGCAGCGCTCGTTTCCTGCCTCGGCGACGCGCTCGCTGCCTCCGGGGAGCTCCCGGCTCTGCTCGAGGCCCTGGGAGCCAGGATCGGAGACGCCGGCACGCTCGTCGCGGCGGCGAGGGCGCTCGCGGCCGCCGCGCGCTCGCCGCTGCCCGGCCTCGACCTGGGCGGCGGCGGGACCGCCGCCGCCGCCGCGCCCGAGCTCACCGCCGCGCTGAGGCTCGCCGCGAGGCCGCCGCGCGCCGCGGCCCTGGACGCCCTGGGGGCCTTCGCCTCGCGCGGGCTGCTGTCCGGCGAGCTGCTGGCCGAGGCCGTCCGGGGGGCCGCGGCGCTGGTGTCGGAAGCGGACCTGGGCCTCGCGGCGTCGGCGCTGGCGCTCGGGGCCTCTGCGCTCGCGGCGGCGGCGAAGCCCGCCGCCGCCGCCGCCGCCGCCGCCGCTGCTGCTTCGGAGGAGATGGCGCCTCGCGCCCTGGTCCTGGCCGCCTCTCCGCTCCTGCAGGGACCGGCCGCAGCTGCCCTCTCCGACTTTTTCGTGGCCCTGGCGCGCCGGGCGGGATCGGGGGGCGACGTCGTGGCTGCTCTGTTGGACGCGGGCCGCGCCGCCGCCGCCGCCCCTTCTTCCGCCGCAGCGGCTGCTGCCGCCGCCGCCTCCTCCTCTGGTGCCGCCTCGACTTCTTCCGGCTCCAGAGGCGTCTTGCACTCCATCGCCCGCCTCGTCGCGGCAGTGCTGTGCCCCGCCGACGGGGAGGAGACCGCGCCCGGCGCCTCGTCCTCCTCCTCGAGGCTCGTGAAATCGATCCTGGCCGAGGCGAGCGGGGGCGGCGGCAGCGGCGCGCAGGTCTTTGCGACCCTGTGCCTGGGCGAGATCGGGCGCCGCGGGGGCCTCGCCAGGGACGCCTCCCTGGCCTCCGAAGTCAGGGAGGTCCTGGCGGCCCGCATGGCATCGGAATCCTCCAGCGACGAGCTCGCCCGCGCAGCCGCCTCGGCTCTCGGAGCCGCGGCCGCCGGCGGCGTCGCCGCCCGTGCTCGCGGCGGCAAGGGCGGGAGAGGGGGGGACGAGGCCGGCGGCGAGCTGCTCTCCTGGATCGCTGACCGCGTCGCCGCGGCCACCGAGGCCGCCGTGGCCGAGCTCGCCGCCATCGACGTCGAGGCCGGGGACCTCAAGTCCGCGGCGGCGCCGCGCGGGGCCTACCTGCTGCTGCGCTCGCTGAACGAGGCCATCGTCGACATTGCCGCCGCCGCCGCCGCCTCGTCCTCGGAGGCTTCGCAGCAGCAGCAGCAGCTCCTGCTGCCCGAGGCCGCGGTCTCGCGCCTGCTCGAGGTGCTGCTCGCCGCTGCGGAGGCCGGGGCCGACGACGAGGCGCGCGCCGTGGCCTCCGAGGGCGCGGGGCACCTCGCGCGCGCCGACCCGACGCGCGTGCTCTCCGCGCTCGTCGCCGCCGCGGCGAGCGACCGCACCGGCGCGCGCCTGGCCGCCGCCGCGGCCGTCAGGCACGCCGTCGCCGGGGCGCCGCCGCACCTCCTCTCTGCCCTCTCCTCTTCTGCCGCTGCTGCTGCTGGAGGCGGTGGCGGCGGCGGCGGCGGCGGCGGCGCCTCCGGCCCGCTGGCGGCGACGCTCGCGCTGCTCGGCGACGCGGACCGGCGCGTGCGCAAGGCGGCGGTGCAGGCGCTGTCGGGCGCGGCGCGCCACGCGCCGGGCCTGCTGTCGCGGGACCTGCTCGCGGCCTCGCTGCCCTCGCTCTACCAGCAGACCGTGCCGGACCCGTCGATGGTGCGGGTCGTCGACCTGGGGCCCTTCAAGCACCGCATCGACGACGGGCTGGAGCTGCGCAAGGCGGCGGTCGAGTGCCTCGACGTCTTGCTCGACGCCGCCGTCTCCTCGTCCTCGTCGGCGGCTGCTTCGACCTCCTCGCCCGTCCCTTCCTCTGCCCTCGGCGGGGGGGGGCTCGCGGCCCTGGACGTCCCTTCGTTCGCGCAGCGCCTCGCGGCGGGGCTCGACGACCACATAGACGTCAAGCTCCCCTGCCTGCTGCTGCTGCCCAAGCTCGCCAAGGCGGCCACCGCGGCTGCTGCCGCCGCGGCGGCGGCGGCGGGAGCGTCGCCCTGCCCGGCCGAGGAGGTGAGCGGCGTCGTGGCCGCGGTCGCCGCGGCAGCGGACGCGGCGGCCGAGGCGCTCGAGGCCACCGTCACCGCGCAGCCCAAGGAGGGCGCCCCCAAGCAGGAGGCCGACCGCGCCGACGACCTGGCAAGGGCCGCGGTGAGGGCCGCCGACGCGCTCTCGCGCGTGCCCGGCCTAGTCGGCGGCGTCGGCGGCGGCGGCGGCGCGGCGGCGGCGGCGTCAGCGCCGGCCTTTGCCGCCTTCTGGGAGAGGCTCAACGGGCCGCAGCTGGCGGGGAAGCTGGCTGCTGTTCGTGCCGAGGCTGCTGGAGGAGGAGGAGGCGGTGGCGGTGGTTCCGGAGGAGGAGGGAGGGCGGGAGCGTCGGGAGACAGGATGGACGTTTCTTGAAAAAAGTGAGAGGAGATGATCTTGTTTTTTTCTGTTTTGAAGGGGGGAACGAGAAAGAGAAGAAGGAAGGATTTTTTTCGAAGTTTTTCGTTGTTTTCGCGCGCGCATCAGTGGCCCTTTTTGTTCTAGTTCGCAGTCATCATGTTTTTACAAGAGCTTCAAAAGATCGGATTTACAGAAGAATAAAGAGAGAGAACGAAAGAAGAAGGGAGAGGAGGCACAGTCACTCTATCCTCCCCTCCTAAGCCAGCAGCGCCCCGCCGCGAGAAGAGGAAGAGGAAGAAGCCTTCTGCTTCTTCCCCCCGACCAGAGCCGGCCGCGGCTGCTCCACCCGCATCCGCATGTCCCCGAACTCGAGACAGAGCAGCGGCTTTCCCCCGAGAACGGCAGAGAGACAGTCTGAGCTGTTGCTTTCCTTCTCGTCTCTCTTTTCTCCTCCTCCGCTGCCGCCGCCGCCGCCAATCGTTCTGACGACGACGGGTTTCACCAGCCGCACCCTCGCCGAGAGGTCGCATGCGTACTTCAAGAGCCCAGGGTATTCTACCGTCGCGCCGCTGAAGCTCGGCAGCTTCAGGCTGAGCCTCGGGCCCGTGAAGGCGCCCCTGGAGGTCCGCGGGAGCGCCGGGAGCTCGAGGCTGCAGATAAAGCTGTTGCCGCTCCCCCCGGAGCTCACTCCTGCGCCGCCGCCGCCGCCCCAGTTCCGCCGCCTCCTCCAGAGCCCCCCTCCCCTGCTGTTGTCCTCGTTCGCGACGACGACGACGGAACCCTTTTCCTCTCGCGGGTGCCACCAGCAAGAGCGAGAAGAAGGGCGAGAGCGGGAAGGAGAAGAAGAAGAAGCTCCGGGGCGCGGCGAAAAGTCAAACGCCGCCCTCGAGGAAGGGGACGCCGGGGAGGTCACCACCGCCTCCTCGCCCTCCAGCCCCCGAGCGCCGCGGTCGCCGGAGGAGGAGAACGACGCCGCGGCCGAGGGCAGCCCGCACGCCCTCCTCCCGTGCCCCCTCGCCTCGCCGCTGCTGACGAACACCTTGGCCGCCCAGGCCGCGGAGACGGGCGGGTCCCACGCGATGCCGGCAAGCGCGACCAGCTCGTCGAAGGCGCCGCAGGGGGAGTCGTCGTAGCGGGCGAGGTAGAAGCCGCCGAGGGTGTAGCTGCGCAGGAAGAGTTTGTTGCGTGAGAGAAGAGCAGAGAGAGCGAGGAAGAGAGAGAGAGAGGTTGAGAAAGGGGGGCAGAGAGAGGGGGGGAGAGAGAGGAGGAGAAGAAGAAGAAGAAGAAGAAGAAGAAGGAGGAGGAGGAGGAGGAGGAGGAGGAGGAAGAGAGAGAAAGCGCGAAATGAAAACTTTTTTCTTCTTCTTCTCTTTTTCGTACCCAAACAGGCTGACGATGTGGAACTCTGGCGGGATGTGTTTCTTGGCCTCGGAGAGAGGGACGAGCTGGAGCTGGTAGAGTGCCCTGTGGAGAGTGGTTTTGTGTGGGGGCGAAGGTCGAGGTTGAGGTCTCGAGGTTGAGAAAAAAGAAAAGCAGCGGCCGTCGTCCGGCCAGCGAGTCGATCGAAAAGAATGTGAAGAATGTTCCCCGCTGTTTCTCTCTCTGAGCCCGCATTCACGCCCCACGCTCCACGAGAGATGAAATAGACGCACCTTCCCGTGAACACCCACGGCGCTTCGCCGTAAGGCATGCTGGAATCTCCCCCTGCTGGAGAAAGAATTGGCCTACGCTTTGCTTTTTTCTTTCTTTCCCTTTGTCGTCGAGAGTAGTCTGCACCCGCTTCGCTGCCAACAAGAGAGATATTTTTTTTCAATAAAATTTTCTCGAAAAAACTTTGCCGACGACGAAGAAAAAAGTCGGTCGATTCGCCGCCCATTCCGGGCCGTTCGAGCTTCGCACGCTCTCAACGTGACCTTTCCGACACCTAGAACGCTACCGGTGGAGTAGTAGAGGTTGGAAAGAGCTCTCGATGCTTCGGCCAACACGGCCAACGACGAGCGGAGGAGCCATGGCAGCGGCGGCAGCGACTGTGAGTGGCTCTCCGATCCTTCGCACGGCAATTCCCACGCGAAGACACGCCTGTGTGCTCCACCCCTCGGCACCGAGGGAGGGCGCGTCGGGAATTAATCGAAGATGCGTTCGGAATGTCGTCACGCGGGCAGCACCTCCTTCTTCTCCGGCGAAAGACAAGGCGTCAAAGCCGAGCTCGTCTTCTTCACCAGCTTCGCCTCGATTGTCGTCGCCGACCCCGTCGACCTCGTCCTCCTCGTCTCCTTCTCCCTCAAAAAGAGCTCCCTCCGCTCCGCTCCCCCCGCTCGCGCCGCGCCCCCCGCTCGCCCCCTCCGCTCCGCTCCCGCCGCTTGCGCCGCGCCCTCCGCTCGCCTTTCAGTCGATCGACGACGACTCCGCGGAGGCCGTCGTCATCGTCGGGCGGAAGTGGTGGGACTGGAAAAGCTGGACGCCCCGCGGGCGGGGGCTCGTGCTCCTCAACATCCTGGTCCTGCTCTGCGCCTCGAACTGGGTGGTCGTCAAGCAGGCCACGGACGCCGCGGCGCCGGCAAACTTCACCGCGCTCAGGT
>Ga0315289_10010463_pt1 | contig 13283 bp, 10 predicted proteins | sample YL17G11_40_MG_FD_203452 | JGI IMG/M metagenome (GOLD analysis project Ga0315289, IMG submission 203452) | Sediment microbial communities from Yellowstone Lake, YNP, Wyoming, USA - YL17G11_40 | ecosystem: Environmental > Aquatic > Freshwater > Lake > Sediment | place: USA: Wyoming | collected...
GCGGTGGTGGAGTATGGCGTTAGAGTGGCTGGCAGACAGAAAAAGTTGTCCACCAGATTTACCATAATAGCAGATCTGGCTCGGGAGGCAAGCTATTGGGCAGGAAATGCCAAAAGCAAACAGGTAAAACGAGAGCATGTGGAGAAAGCTATTGATGAATGGATAGAAAGGCTGTCCTTGCCGGAGGACAAACTTCAGGAGATGATCGAGGATGGAACCATCATGATAGATTCGGAAGGGGAGGTGGTGGGACAGATCAATGGACTTTCGGTCTATAGTTTGGGCGAATACTCTTTTGGCAAACCCACCCGTATAACTGCCCGCACCTCTATGGGAAGAGCGGGAGTTATCAATATCGAAAGAGAGGCGGATTTAAGTGGACCAACTCATAACAAAGGAGTCTTAATTTTAGGTGGGTATCTGCGAGGCCAATATGCGCAAGACAAGCCTTTGACCATGAGCGCCAGTTTGTGTTTTGAACAGTCATACTCAGGCGTGGAAGGGGATAGTGCCTCTTCCACTGAAGTGTATGCCATCCTTTCGAGCTTATCCGGGCTTCCTTTAAGGCAGGATATTGCAGTTACCGGCTCAATCAACCAAAAAGGAGAGATCCAACCCATTGGCGGGGTAAATGAAAAAATCGAGGGTTTCTACGAAGTATGTAAAGCCAAAGGCTTAACCAAAACTCAAGGAGTGATAATCCCCCATCAAAACGTGGATGATCTGATGTTGAAAACCGAGGTTGTGGAAGCGGTAAAAGAAGGTAAGTTCCGCATCTATTCAGTCAAAACCATCGATCAAGGTATAGAGTTACTTACCGGAGTGAAAGCAGGTGAAAAAAAGGAAGATGGAACGTTTGAAGAGGGGAGTGTAAACTTTCTGGTGGACAAACAACTAAAGGCTTATGCCGAAGGATGGAAGGGCTTTGCAGTAGGAGAGATGCCTTCGGAGAAATGAAATAATCCGTTTCTCACATTTACCTCACTCCCTATGCATCTTCGAGAACCCGCTCTTTATCCTTGGACAGTTTGTAGGTCACTCCCGCCGTGGCGGGGTTGACAAATCCTTCGTTTTGTCAAGCGGATTTCACTATGCTTGACCTCGATGTTCCGATGTTTATAATCTAAAAACCTCTATAATTAACAAATCTGCGTTTGGTAGCAGAAGAAAATCCAGATGGGAATTGATTTATTGCTTAGCAGTAAATCTTAAGATGGAAAAAACCAAGTGGGATAATATTTAATGAAAAGACACAGATCCGCCCTTTCCCTTTTTTTCTTTTTTTGGGGACGGTTTATGTTTTTGGGGACGACGGATCTGTCTTTATGATTTACTAAGCGGACAGCTTTGAGAACTTACCGGTCAAGCTATTTATCAATCTCTCGAACTGCAAATTTGGAGGTTGCCCTTCCTTTTTTTATTTTGTCGGCAAACAGTTGAAAATCTTTAAGTGAATTTGTTAATTTCCCTAAAAAATTTTGAGTATCTCATTTTTGAGTTGTATTTTTAACTTTTAATTTGACTGTCGCTAATCGGTCGGGTGTAAATAAGGGTAAGAGAAAGCAGAGAGTTGATTTGTGATAAATTTCACTTTTCACAAGACCCCTTCCCGTATATATTGTAATAAAGGGCTTTTTTGACGGAGCGATATGGAGAGAAGATACCCTTTGCGGAACAAAATAGTAGTGGTGCCTCTGGGAGAAATAGATTATGTGTTTATAAATCGTTTAGCCGCCCAACTGGTTTCCTATTTCAACATTGGAGTGGATGTTCTTCAAGGGGCGAAGCTTCCTCAGGAAGCATATAACGAACAAAGGGGACAATATTATTCGACAGTCATATTGAACAAATTGGAGATTTTGAAATCCTCGCCCGAGGAGAAAATGTTGGGCGTGGTGGATGAGGATTTATATATCCCCACTCAAAATTTCGTCTTTGGCGAGGCAGATCCAGTAAGTAAGGCGGCGGTGATCTCGCTTTTCCGGCTAAAACGTGAAAACTACGAGATGCTGGATGAGGAGAAGGTTTTGTTCTCCAGGTCCTTCAAAGAAGCCATCCACCTTTTAGGACATCTTTGGGGATTTGCTGATTGCCGAAACCCTAAATGTGTGATGTATCTTCCGGGTGACGTGTCGGATGTGGATAGAAAAGGGGTTAGATTCTGCGACAACTGTTTAAGAAAAGTAGAAGTATGGAAGAGGTGAATGACCCCGCCCAAAAGGGTGGCGGCATTCCTGGTGCTCTGTCTACAAAATAAGATGCGTATGCACTCATACGAGGTTCCATTTTTTTGTTGTGGGTTTTGGTTTCGGCCACGTATCGTGGAGCGTCAGTCCGCAGAATCCAGCGGATCGGTTTCGTTTATCCCGCCTTTGACGGGATAGACGATTGACGATGACTTTTCAGACGATACGTAACCGTAACCCTAACTTTTTAAAACGAAACCCAAAAAATACAACACCCATAGAGGGGGTCTTTGTTACTCCAGCGGTAAAAGGTGGTCAAGCTCATTTACACTATAGGATCATCTACCAGGGAAATCGAGGATTTCATTGCTCTATTGAGAAAATTTAAAATCCAAGCCTTAGTTGACGTAAGAAGATTCCCCCAATCCAGACTGGATCATTTCACCCAAAAAAATCTCTCTTTAACACTTGAAAATTGCGGAATAAGATATTTTTATTTAGGGGATACTCTGGGGGGATTCAGAAAAAGAGGATATGAGGACTATACCCACACCCAAGATTTCGCTTGTGGGATAGAGAAATTAAAAAAGATCGCGAGCCAATTTGTCACCGCTTTCATGTGTGCGGAAAGATTTCCCTGGAGATGTCATCGAAGATTCATTGCCAAAAACTTGGAAGGGGACGGATGGAGGGTCATCCATATCTTGGATGAGGAGAGGACTTGGGAGCCGAAAAAGTCGAAGATCCCGCCAGAGGCGGGGCTGAAAATTCCCGCGAAGCGGGAGAAGTAAAAACTATCCAACCCGGTTATTTGAGCCTTTATCAAAACGGTGAGCTTTCCAAAAGGATTGTGGCTTTATGGAAAAAGCTGGAATGTTGTGATATCTGCCCTCACAAATGTTCGGTTAATAGACTCAAGGATCAAAAAGGAATCTGTAAGACCGGAAAGAGAGCTAAAGTTTCAAGCTTTGGACCGCATTTCGGAGAGGAAAGTCCCTTAGTGGGCAGACACGGTTCGGGCACGATATTTTTGACCCATTGCAATTTATACTGCATTTTCTGCCAGAATTACGACATCAGCCATTTGGGGGAAGGATATCTGGTCGACGAAGAGGGGATAGCGGAAATGATGCTTTCGCTACAAAATATGGGATGTCATAACATCAATTTCGTCACCCCCACTCACGTGATTCCGCAGATTGTAAAAGCTTTGTCTTTTGCCATAGAGAAAGGATTGACTATCCCCTTGGTTTACAACTCTGGCGGATATGATTCTGTCTCCACTCTAAAGCTTTTAGAAGGGATATTCGACATTTATATGCCCGATTTCAAATATTCAGACGATAGAATCGCTCAAAGATATTGTAATGCATCCGATTATTCGGAGGTGGCAAAACAGGCGATAAAGGCGATGCATCAGCAGGTAGGAGATTTGATCTTAGATGAAAAAGGTATAGCCAAAAGAGGTTTGATCATTAGGCATCTGGTTCTGCCGGAAGATTTAGCTGGAACTTATGAAGTGATGAAATTCATCACCGAAGAGATCTCAAAGAATTCCTATGTCAATCTGATGGATCAATATCGTCCCTGCTATAAGGCAAATGATTTTCCGCCATTGGATAGAAGAATAACCCAAGATGAATTTGTCCAAACCATCAAAATCGTTCGTAGCTTTGGAATAAAAAGATTGGACGGTTTGGAACATTTTCTGTGATAGCTAAGGCCTCAAGAATTAAAAAGACGCAGAGCCCCGTAAAGGCGGGATCTCCACTTCGTTACGACAAGCTCTGCTACTCCTAATATGGTAATCTGATCATTTCGGAGTAGCGAGACTTGTCTCGCGCTGAATTTCTTCCTGAAATGTGGGTGAGTTTGATGAAGAAAATCTACCAACACAGTTGGGATGTCTCCATAGAAGAAGCTAAAAAAATTCAAGAAGAGCTTTCTCGCTTTGTCATGACCAAAGATGAGTTTAAAAAAATAGAGAAGGTTTTAGGAGTAGGAGTAACTTTTTCAAAAGATGAAGATAAAGTCTCAGTTGCCTGTGTAAATTTTTCCTTCCCCCAATTAAGAATTTTAGATCAGATTGTAGAGAGGGGAAGTTGCGATTTTCCTTACACCCCAGGTTTGTTTGCTTTTAGTGTGGGACCTGCAATTTTATCTCTTCTGAACAAAATCGAAAAACCAGACCTTATCATTTTTCCCGGAAGAGGGATCGATCATCCCAGAAAATTGGGCTTGGCAAGCCATCTGGGAGTTTTGCTTGATCTTCCCACCATCGCTTGTTCCAAAACACCTTTGTGGAGAGATTATCCAGAACCATTGCCGAAAAAAGGGGGACATGTATTTGTAGAGGGAGAAAAAGGGGAGCTTATCGGAGCGGTGGTCTCTACAAAAGATAGTGTAAAACCGATTTTCGTCACGCCAGGCCACAAAGTCTCTATTCAAACCGCAGTAAAAATAATTCTTCAATGCAGTCAAAGATACAGGATTCCTGAACCTTTAAGGCAAGCTCACATTTTGGCAAAAAAATAGCGGTAAACAGATAAAAAGCCAGCGATCATAATGTCGTTTAATAGACTTTTTCTTACAAAGAGAGGAGGGGTGGGTAGCCGTCCATATGGACGGGGTGGGGCTGAAAAAAATGAGGAAACCCCACAATCAGATTTTATCCTTGACAAACGATGACTTCTCCGTATTTTAGTTAAGGCAATGAGCGATTTTTGGTCTTTCTATTGACTAATGCCTATTGCCTATTACCTGATTTTCTGGGGCCGTAGTTCAGTTGGGAGAACGTTTGACTGGCAGTCAAAAGGTCAGGGGTTCGAGCCCCCTCGGCTCCATTTTTTATTATGGTGATTGAATAGGATAGTATAATATTGCATAGATTCTTTTTGTATATTTTACAAAGTCAGAAAAATGGCAAATACTATATCGGTGTAACAAAGGATATTGAAACCAGACTCAATCAACACAATCGTGGTGCGGGAAAATCCACTAGATCGAATAGACCTTGGAAGTTGTTCTATACAGAAGAATACAACACTTGGTCTGAAGCGGCAAGAAGAGAAAGACAGATAAAAAGTCAAAAAAGCAGATCGTATATCGAAAATTTACTTAGTTCGAATCGATACCAGCAAAAAAGTTGACTATTGATTAGCTTTCTGGGGTTTAAGTTGAGTTGGGAGAACGCCCCGATGGCAATCGGGAAGGTCACCCCGCCAAAGGCGGGGTCGGCTCCATTAAATTGAAGTAAGATTAAAAATCCCCTTGGGCTGAAAACCAAAGGGATTTTTTTATGAATGAAAGGAAACCGTCTGACTATCTGAAGGCAATGATCATTGAATTTGAACGTTTCGATGAATTCCTTATGCTTTATTATGCCGGAGGCCGGAATCGAACCGGCACGCCCATAAAATGAGCATGGGATTTTAAGTCCCAGGCGTCTACCTATTCCGCCACTCCGGCGAGCGTGCAATCAGTTAATAGTTCATAGTTCATGGTTCATAGTCCACCCAACCACACACCACAAGACAATTCAGAGTTTACGATACTTTTGGAGGAGGTTATTCACCCACGCCTGAATTTTTTCCTCTTTTCCTTGTCGATTTTCTCTGTAGCATATTGAATGATCAGTCGAGGTGCTTGATCTTTCCACTTGAGCAAAAAATCCTCGATTTCTTCTGGTGACTTTTTCCACGCTTCTCTCAAAAGCCAACCGACTCCCTGTTGAACTACTTTTTCCTGATCCAGAATTAATTTCCGTGCAACCTGCAAAGCCTGCGGGACACTTCCGCTTTTGGAAAAATCCTTAATCAAAGTCACCGCCGCTGCGCGCCTTTTCCATCGCTGCGGGGAATTTGCCCAGACAAGCAGAGCCTTAAATTCGACCACTCCATCTGTTAGAAATGCATATAAGATAGTATGACAAGCTGAGTCACAGTGTGCCCAGTTAGTGACATATCGTTCAAACCATTTGCCCACGGTGTCAAACAAACTCTTGCTATATTGGTTTCTCAGCCTTGACATAAATGCACAGGCGATGTTGGCTTCCTCGTACTTGCCTGAACTCATCAGATGATCACATAAGATCAAAAGTTCCTTTTGACTTAGTTCTTTCTGGCACGTATTGAACCACTCATCTATTTTGGGAGTTATTTTTTCAAAAGCTACCCCATACGGGTCGTATCCCTCCTTGAAATACCGAGAATACTTCTTGATGACAGATTCATCCGCATTCTTTTTTAAAAATTGCCTTATATCGTTTTCTATCTTTTGAGTCTTGGACATGTTTTCTCCACGAACTACCAACTGCTTTTGGGATGTGGTTAGGTGGACTATGAGCCACAAACGACAAACTACGAACTGAATCAAAACAGGCGGCTTCCGGATTTGAACCGGAGAATGGAGGTTTTGCAGACCTCTGCCTTCCCACTTGGCTAAGCCGCCAGAAATCGCCCGCCTTTGACGGGGGATAGTTAATAGTAAATACAATGGTTCATAGTAAGCCCACATAATAAACTAACTTCCCTCCGCAATTAAGGTTTTGCTATGAACCATTAACCGTGAACTGTGATCCAGAATTCGTCCGCAGGACGAATTCTAGAGCGGGAAACGGGATTCGAACCCGCGACCCTCACCTTGGCAAGGTGATGCTCTAGCCAACTGAGCTATTCCCGCTTTACAAAGCTCGTTCCAAAAATAATATATATTTCCGGCTAATCTTGTCAACACTTTTTTTCTAACGTCCCTTAAGACCGAAAAGGCTTGGGCTATATTTACGGATTTTTTCTTCCTCCTGTTGTGCCTCCAGGTTCATATTCCCATTTAGGTAAATCTTTGATAAGAAAAAATGTGCATCCACACAATAATCGTCCATCTCGATGGCTTTTTTAAGATATTTTTCTCCTTGAGAATAATCGTTTAAAAAATAGTATTGTTCTCCAATGGATGTATACACCCAGGCAAAATCACTGGGACCGATTTGGGCAACCCTTTTTAATTTCTCGATTGCACCTCGGTAGTCACCCGCATTTTGAAGATTTAAAGCTTCATTGTATAAATTCATAAACTCTATCTCCTTAAAAACTCGATTTTCCTTCTGATATACCCCTTTCCTTTTAAAAATCGCAAATAATGTATTTTTTTTACGAAAAACGATGAGGTAATAGTTTTCTCTAAATTTTGAGTTTAAGAAAAGAGCTCTTTCAGCCGGAGCGCTGGGTTTGCGCTCGGTGGAAAAAAGAATAAAATCGGGATCAAGAGATAAAAGATATTGGCTATTGAACTTTAGCTCCTTCCAGCTGGAGACCATTCCCGGAATCTTTTCCGGGTGACGAGAGATATACTTGTCGGTTAAGCCTAACATATCGACAACTTTGGCGTCGAGATAATAAGAGAGGGCGCCGATGGTGACCGTTGCTATAGTGAAATTTGATCCATAAGAATCATTTATATTTTCAGCCCAAAACTTCATCTTTTCTACAAAAGATTTTTCCGTTTTCCTTACTCCTGAGATCCATTTATAGGGTACCAAGAGTGTTACTGCCGAAAGCGAAAAGATCAAAGAAAGGCTTATAAAAATTGCGAGGGAGCGTCTCTTAAACGTTAAAAAGAGTCTTCCTATTGAAAGAGTGTAAAACAAATACAGAAAAGGCAAAATCGGCAAGAAGAATCGGTGAACCATCAAAACATCTCCGCCTATCAGGATCACATACAAGGTGTAGATATAAATGAACGACAGAAACAATTGTTCTTTTTCATCCAAGTTTTTATAGAATAAGAGTGGTAAAAGATAAAGAATCCCCCAGAGGGCATAATGCCTTGAAAATAGCCAAAAATACTCCAACCCGCTCTTTATGTATTCTAACGAGAAGCCGGTTTTGGCATAAAATGAATTAGGCAGGATGTCTCCATAATAAAGGATCTTGAAAATAAAAAAGGGTAGTAAAAGGGCAAGGAAGCCAGCCAGGAAAAATAAATAATCTTTGGATTGGTCTTTTCTGGTGAGGAGCTGGTGCAAGAGGATAATGACGAATACGAGCACTCCTTCGGGTCTAACAAGCGTGCTTAAGGCAGTGAAAACTATCACCAATCTGTGATTGATGAGATAGAAATATACCGACAGCAAAACTGCCATCACAAAAAATGCGGTCTCCAGCCCGCTGATACTCCAGTATGCAAAAGCGCTGTTGGATGCCAAAAGAAGAGAGGGGAAGAGGGGAAAAAACCAAGTTTGGGGTGACCTTGTCACCACTCTGGTAGGAGCGGTGAACTTATTTTTCGTTTGGAAAATTAAGGCGGAGATTCTGTAAAGCAGAAATAAAGCGATACAGCCCGAAGCAATTCCTAATATTTTAGAAACGACTATTACATCCAAGCCAAACTTGGCGAAGATGGATAAAAGGATGATCCAGAAAAAATTGGTATACCCTTCGACTCTTTCACTTGGATTGAAAACCAATCCTTTACCATTTATGAAATTCTTGACATATCTATAGGAGATGAAAGCGTCATCCTGGGTAAAATTCAAACTCAGGGAGTGAACCACAAAAATTGCGACGATCACCGAAAGGATCACCTTGGCTTTTATGTCCATCTCTTTTCCGTCTTTCAATTTAAAATGGTTCAGGACATTTTATCTTATGTTTCTATAATGGTTTTTATCTTCCCATTTATCTGGATTCAAGCATTTCAGGATTGTGTGAAAGTATCTTCTCTCGTTCTTGGAGAGCCTCAGTGGTATCTTTCTCTCTAAGGTAAATCTCGTGAAGTAAAATGTGAGCCATGGTGCAATAATCATCCATCTCCACAGCTTTTTGTGCATATTTCTTGCATTCTTCAGTGTTCCCCATCAGAAAATTGCATCTGCTAATTTCCTCGTAAACTCGGGCAAAGTCTTTGGGACCGACTTCTAATATCTCTTTAAGCTTATCCAAACAAGTCCGCAGATCATTCTGGTGCTGTAAATTTATGGCTTCGTTATACAAATTGACAAATCTGGCATCCGGAAAGATTTCATTTTTCTTGGTATATTCACCTTTCTTTTTATAGACTACCCCCAGAACGTTCTCAAGAATCCCAGGAAAATAATATGGATAGTAATTCTCCCTAAATTTGGAGGATAGAAAAAGAGCTCTTTCAGCCGGGGCGCTGGGTTTGATCCCGGTGGAAAACATGATCACGTCCGGATTCCGAGAAAGCAGATATTGGGTATTGAATTTCTTCTCCTTCCAGGTGGATAAAAGCCCCGGAATCTTCTCCGGATGCTTGGCAACATAGGGATCAGTTAATCCCAACATGTCGATGACCTTCGCATCGGTTAAATAAGATATGACACCTATGGTGGTCATGGCTAAAGTGAAATTAGTTCCAAAGGATTGCCTCAATCCCTGTGCATACTTCGACATCTTAGAAGATAACCCAATTTCTGCCGATCGCACACTCATTATCCAATTTCGAGGCACAAAAAAGGTTAAAAAAGAAAAGCCGATCACCACAAATACCGGAATCACTTGCTTCTTCAGCATCAAGGAAAGCTTCATCAGGGCGAAGCTGAAAAGGAGGTATAAGAAAGGGAGAACAGGCAAGAAGAATCTATGGGCTTTTAAAACGTCTCCTCCGATTACTATGATGTAGAGGGTATAAATGTAGACCAACAGAAGGACCAATTTACCCTTAACCTCTAAATCCTTAAAGAAGGCAATGGGTATCAAATAAAGAAGACCCCATAAACCATAATGTCTAAGAAAAAGCCAAAAATATGCTAAGCCAGTCTTCACATATTCCAATGAGAATCCGGTTTTAGCATAAAAGGGATTGGGCAGAAGATTTCCGTAATAGAAAATTTTGAAAATTAGGTATGGTAGTAAAAGCAGGATAAAGCCAAGTATAGAGAACAAACAATTTTTAAGCTTATCCTTTTTGAAGAAAAATTTATGTAGTATGAGAAGACCAAACACCAGCACTCCTTCTGGACGGACAAAGGTGCTCAGGGCTGAGGAGATTATCATCAATCTTTCATTGGTGAAATAGAAATAGACCGATAATAAAACCGTCATCACGAAGAAGGCGGTCTCCAAGCCACTGATGCTCCAATAGGCAAAGGCGCTGTTGGATGCTAAAAGCAGAGGTGCAAAAAGAGGGAAAAACACGAATTTTGTGTCTTGAGACCAGTCCTTCTTTCTAAAAATGTTAAGTGAAATCTGATAGATAAGAACTAAAGTTACTGCTCCAGCGGCAACGCCCAAAATCTTGGAGACAGTTATCATGTCCAGTCCAAGTCGGGCGAAGATAGATAAGATTATGATCCAAAGAAAATTGGTGTATCCCTCGACCCTTTCTCCCGGATTGAAGACCAATCCATGACCATTTATGAAATTCTTGACATATCTATAGGAGATGAAAGCGTCATCCTGGGTAAAATTCAGACTGATGGCATGAACCACAAAAATGGCAATAATTAAAACAAGAATTATTTTCTCTATATGGTGAGCTTGTCGAACCATCTCATAACGAAATAATAAAACCTTCTTTTTTTTCAGATTTTCGTATAATCACTCCTTGTTCGCAAAATCATTTATCAAAAATTTTCCTATTTTGTCAAGCGAAAAATCCGAGAGCTGTGAGGGAGATGGTAGTGGGGTAGCCTCGACCAAGGGGACATGTGTATCCTAAAAAAGATGTGGCGGGGTTTTATTCCCGCCACATAATAGGTCGGGGGTAAGGGTACCCTCGACCAACCAGCGATATATTTTAGAATCCACGTATTCTGTGTCTTCAGATCGGTTTGTCTAAATTATATCTTTTCGACCTTTATTGCCTGAGGTCCTTTTTGTCCCTGCCCTTTGTCGAAGTTAACCTTGTCACCTTCTCGAAGGGTTTTGTATCCTTCACCCTGGATTTCAGAGAAGTGTACAAACAGGTCCTGTCCTCCGTCTTCCGGAGTAATGAATCCATACCCTTTGGACTCGTTGAACCATTTTACGGTACCCTGTATCACAAAATCACCTCCTTCCTTCTATAAATAAAAAAACCACGAAAGTCTCAAAAAATAAGCTTTCGTGGCTGAATAATTTCGACCTAACAAAAACCTATCTTAGCTTTCCTACCTATACTACAATTAGTATACGCATTATTTTTATTATTTGACAAGATTTTCACATATTTTTATTATCGGCTTTGAAAGGATGAACATTAAGATTAAACTGGATAGAAGAGACGGGAAGTTTGCACGTCGGTCCGTTGCCCATCATTACCAACTGTGAAAGTGAGTCTAAAATTACTTGACAAGGTTGCATAAATGATTATAATATTTTGATATGAATAAAATAGCAGTAGGTCAGGTGCCCCGTGCTCCTGATACTATTTGTGTTATTGAAACCTCACCCTCTTAGTCCCCCTCTCCACAAATGTGGAGAGGGGGATACAGGGGGAGAGGTCTGGGTAAGACTATTCATTTGTCAGGTGCACAGCAGATGACCTGACCTACAAGGCTCGTGTCAGCAGGCGGCATGATAGGTCGCGCCCACCTGCACGATTAAGCGTAAAATAAAGGCATACTGGCGGAGGTAACAGTGATCGAAAAGGTTGTAACAAAGAGGAGTTGGCAAGACTTCTGGGAGATAAAGGAGAACCTTGCTTACTGGATATCCAAGACACCCGATGAACGTATCTCAGAGGTTGAGCGCTTAAGGAGACAGTATCATGGAAGTTCAGCAAGACTTCAGAGATTTACTTGCATTGTTCAACGCTCACGGAGTTGACTACATAATAGTTGGTGCTTACGCACTCGCCTATCATGGCGCCCCACGGTACACAGGCGACATGGACATTCTTGTGCGTCCTGATTCGGAGAACGCTTTTCGCATCCTTCGTGCGCTTGGGGAATTTGGTTTTGGTTCTCTTGGTCTGACGGTGGAGGACTTCACCGCTCCTGACAAAGTGATACAAATCGGGGTGACACCGGTACGCGTGGACATCGTGACGTCGCTTACCGGAGTGTCCTGGGAAGAGGCACAGGCAGGTCGGGTAGCAGGACCTTATGGAGACCTTGAGGTTTACTACCTTGGCAAAGAGCAGTTTATTCTGAATAAGCGCGCCATCGGAAGAAAGAAAGACCTCGCGGACCTGGAGGCAATTGGCGAGGAGTAAAGTAGGGAGTTAGTAGCCTCGTGTTCATGACGCAATTAAGGGTTTCGAACTCACCCCCATACCCCCTCTCTTAACAAGAGAGGGGGATTAAGGAGGTGAGTTAGTTGGTTAGAAGCCCCGTGCTCCTGACACTATTCATTTGTCAGGTGCTCAGCAGATGACCTGACCTACGAGGCTCGTTTCTATTGTTTACCCGAAAGCACAAGAATCAATCTAATAAAAGGAGGTACTCTGATGAAATTTAGCACTGTAATGGTCATCAAGGCCATTGTATGTCTCGTCTTTGGGTTTCTCCTCGTGGTTGTACCCGGGGTATTACTATCAATTCTAGGTATCACAATAGACCCAGGTGGCGTTTTCATAGCGCGACTATATGGAGCTTCTCTTTTCGGTAATCTCATGCTCAGCTGGTACGCTAGGAATGTTGCCGAATCCATCGCGCGGCGGGTCATCGCACTCGACCTCTTCGTCTATGACACCATAGGCTTTGTTGTTGCCCTGCTGGCTCAACTTTCCGGCTTGATGAATGCACTCGGCTGGTTTATTGTCGTAGTGTATCTTTTTTTCACATTAGGCTTTGGCTATCCCCTGGTTGTGAAACCAAGAGTTTCTTGAAGAAACGCCCTGTGCTCAGCAAGTTTCGCTTCTTGTGGATGTTGTCATCTACAGGCTGACTGCTTATTAGTAGGTCAGAAGACCCTTTTCTAAATCTGTCAGGTCTTGCCCGCCTTGGGCGGGTGTAACCTGACAGTCTGGGAATCAATAGCAGGACAAAAGCCCCGTGCTCCTGACACTATTCATTTGTTAGGTGCGCAGGACACCTCACCTACGAGGCTCAGTTAGAGGTGCTTCGCTCAACATGACAAGTGGGGTTTATCTCAAATCTCAAGTCTCAAAACTCAATACTCATTTCTCTGAAAGCTTCTTTTCCAGCTTTTCCACCAC
>Ga0315289_10010465_pt1 | contig 13280 bp, 29 predicted proteins | sample YL17G11_40_MG_FD_203452 | JGI IMG/M metagenome (GOLD analysis project Ga0315289, IMG submission 203452) | Sediment microbial communities from Yellowstone Lake, YNP, Wyoming, USA - YL17G11_40 | ecosystem: Environmental > Aquatic > Freshwater > Lake > Sediment | place: USA: Wyoming | collected...
CATTGGGCCAAAATATATTAAAAATTGCTGACAAAATTAATACTGTTTCACCTGAACAACGTGAAAAAGAAGATAAAGCTCACCGTGATAAAATAGCAGATTATTATAAAAAATTTACAAATAAAAACGATAGTAATTCCGAAGAATTCAAATTTAATAAACCTATAAAATATTAATATAACAAATATGAAAAAGAATCTATTAAGTGAAGAGGTTAAGAGAATGCAAGCTTTAGCTGGCATAAATATTTTATCTGAAAATGACGAAAGTAATGATGACTGGGAAACATCTATTATAAACGCTGATGAAGTTGAAGACTATCTTGATTATTTGAGTGGTTGGGATTTACAATATGAAACTCCGGTTGATTTGGGTAATGGTAAATTTTCTATTTATCACGAAAAAGAAACTGAGGATGTTATGAACAGAATGAATCACCAAGATATGGAAGAGAGACTTAGTGATATGAATGACCCAAGAAATTATTACGATTAAAATTTTCTACCGCGGAGCCTACGGCCGATAAGAAATATTATAAAAGTTTAGGACAATAAAAAAAGCAAGTGGTTAATTTCACTTGCTTTTTTTAATTTAAATTATTGTTATTTAGATTTTTTCTTTTGCAATTCCGTTATTATCTAACAAACTTGAAAGGTCAGCATCTTTAGCGAACACTCCAGGACTTCTAAACATTGACACAGAAGCGCTCATATTTAAATAAGCTGTATTTACTCCTTTTCCGGTGTTTGAGTAAGCCATAGTGTTTCCTTTTGATATTCCCATACCTCCGCCGGCTTTCATTGTATCGATGTTTGCACCGATAAATAAAAATGCCCACTTGTCTTTTTTCTGTCTGTCTTCTATAAGTTTAAACACAGTTTCTTGAGTGTACTCACGACTTGAATTTTCTTCTCCGTCAGTCATAATAAGGAAAATAACTTTATCAGATTTTTTCTTATCAGATTTAAATTGTTTATGGATTGAATCGATTGTGTTTCCGATTGCATCATACATAGCAGTCATTCCTTTTGGAACAAATGTTTTGTCATTAAGTTCCGGAACATCTTTAATATCAATTCTATCGTGGATTATTTCATATGTCTTTCCAGCTTCAGCGCCGAAGTTATTTCCTCCATCAAATAAGCAAAGTGTAAGTTTTGCTTTACCGGGAGCAGCTTTTTGTTCTTTAAGGAATGAGTTAAATCCTTCAATGGTTTTTTCTGTAAGTCCAGAAGTTCTAATTGAGGTAGAGCGGTCTAAAACACAAACGATATCTGTAGTTTCGCTAGAAGCTTTCTTTTTGGAAGTAGCTTTTTTTATTACCGGTGATTTTTTCTTTAATGTTGGTTTTGTTGCAGCTTTCTTTGTAATTGCTTTTTTGGTTGTTGTTTTTTCTTTTTTCATTGTTTTGAGTTATTAAATTATATGTTCAAACATACAGTTTAATTAGTCAAAAGTAAATAATTAAGTTAAAGAACTTTTTCCAACAAAGGCTCTGTTAATGCTAGGCCTCTAATACCATATTTGCTATAACTAATATATGGTTTTCTTGATTCTTCCAATCGGTTCAATCTTGCATTGTAGTCACCAATCATTCCTATGATATGCTGTCTAAGTTTCCAAAGTTCCATATCTTCTTTCTTTTGTTCTGGTGTCATTATTTTTTATTTAATTGTTTAGATACTTCTGATAAAAAAACAGAATCTGCATCAAAACATGAATATTTTAAATAACAATATGTTTGAAAGTTTTCAGTAGTTTTAAAAACAGAAGGAATGTCGAGTGAATTCCAGCCTTTTGAATATTTTGAATAAAACTCAAGTTTTCCTTCAAAACCATAAAACATATTATTCGCTATTTTATCGATTGATTTCATTTATTTTAATATTTTTTTAAAGAGGGGTTTAAATTCTTCTGGAACTATTGAGTAATCGTTATTAAATGTTTTTGGCATTTTCGACCACACCTTTTTGGTTTGATATGGAGTTTTTTTATACCACTTTCTTGATTCTTCTAAGTACCTGTAAAAATAGATATAAGAATTTGATTGTTGAATATACTCTTCGATGTTGATATCCAAGTTATATTTTTTTATTTTCTTCGCGGACCTTCTTTCACAATCAAGTTCAACGTTTAGAGCTGAGCTGGTCAAATCCTTCAGAATTGATTTTGAAAACTCCCGGCCGGTTACCCACTCATCAATTAAATCGATAGATTCTTTTATTTTATTTGTTTTGCAATCGTATATGAAATTGTTTGTCCAAGCTTTAACATTATCGACAAATTGGTCCATATGACAAGACTCGTGGATTAAAACCTTAATCCATTCATTTGGAGGGTCTCCAATGGCCACTCCAAGTTCTCCTTGAGGGTATTTACCATTTACAACAAAGAAGCCGTGTACGGGGAAATCTCCGATAGGGTAAGGTAACGTTTTTTCTTCCGCGATGGTTACTTTGATATTGTACTTTGCAGCTTTAGTTAAAATATCGTGTACAACTAATCTGTATTTTTCTGGTATTTTCATTTAAAAAATATTAGTTGAAATAACTATTTCGTCAGTTTCTTTTTGACTTAGCTCTTTAGCTCTTATATCACTATCGTATTCGCCCCATTTTAATCTAACTTTTTTAAAAGCTTCTTCTTCTGTTTCTGCGAATGTGTAGTTGTAAACCGGAATTGGTGTGCCTTTCATTGAAGGTCTTATAACTAAATATAATTTCATTAGTTAAAATTATCTATTATTTCTTGTAAGCAATCTTTACAAATTACAGTAACAGTGCCGCCAATGGCAGATATTGATGCGCATTTTTTTTCTTCATCACAGCCGTCACAAAGTCTATCTTCTGAGTCAACGAAAAGCAGAGTTACTTTAAGAATCTTTTTACCATTCTTTTCTATATAAGAGTCTGTTATCATTAATCCTCTTTTTTTAAAGACATAGCAAAAAAATACAATCCAAAGAAACCGGTAATAACCCACTGATGAGGTTTTATTTCTTTTCCATGCATTACACCATCGCAGTAGGCGCCATACATAAATGCGCTTAAGTAGCTCATAAATCTATAAAATCCTATCTTATATTTCTCTTTAATTTCCATATGATAAAACTAAATAATTTAAATCAAATAACCAAATAATATCCGGGCCAAAATTCTATTATGATGTTGTGCGAAAATTCTATTATAATGTCGGACTTATCAGACATTATAGCTATCACCAACTAGTTGTGTGACTTTTGTTAATATTTATAAATCATTCTCTTCAAACCGATTGTATGACTTTTCAAATTACGTTAAAATTCTTCTCTTTAGATATTGTATGACTTTTTAATTTCTTCTCTTCAATCAATTGTATGACTTTTTGATATGTGATTATTTAATTTTTTTTGATATTTATACAAAACTCATTAATATGAAAACAGAAAATAAAATCAGACTTGAAATTAGAAAATTGGTATCTGAAGTGTTTGGAAAAAGTATGGGCCTTGGTTCCGGATTTGATGATGAAGAAGGGCAGAAACCTACAAAAATGCATAATTGGTTAGGTAGTAAAATTTCAAGCAGAAAACCTTATACTGCAGAAGAAATTGTAAACATTATTGGAGAATCTATGATAGATGAAGATTGGGATATGATTAATAATGTTTATGTTAATCTTAGTACTAAAAATAAAATATCTCCAGAACTTCAAGAATTTGCGTCTATGTTAGGCGATGCCATACATAATAATAATTGGCATGAAGTATCTGTAGCTAGGAAGTTTTTAAAGGACAATATGACTGCTTCTATGAATGAGCATTTTTTCTTCGGAGATGAAGAAGAAAATACCCCACAAGAAGGATACAATAAAACTCCAATAACATCTTTTGAAGAATTAAAAAGATATAAACAATTACTTTCAACAGATTTAGGTAGTGCTGATTATTTTTTCAAATATCTAACAAACAATGACTTATATTTGTTTACACCATCTAATCCGGATGAATACATTTATGTTTTAAGCGTAAAGAAAGATTCTGGTAAATTTAATCAAGGCGTAAAGTTCAAACATAACGAAAGACATGAGAACATAAATAAGTTATCAGAAATACCCGGCGAAGTTTTGGATATGTTATTTTAAATTAAACACAACATAAATACTTAAAACCCTCCCTAAAAAGAGGGTTTTTTTATGTGGTATAATTTTACTACATTTGTTTTCTGTGAAAATAGAAGAATTTAACAAATATGATAGTATACAAATTGATATACCAGAGGAGGTAATTAATGAGGTTTCTTTTAATTCCATTTCATTACGTGGATTTTTTTCTAATAAAGCAGAAGAATATGTATGTGTGTTTGTTTTTTTTAATAAAAACAGCCTTGAACATTGTAGTATTGCATGGAATAGTAATACATATTTAATGAGGCCTTGTAGAATGACATTGACAGAAAAAACGATAAAAAATTTTTAGTATGTTCAATAAGTACGATACAGTTCAAATTACTGGCCATTTTAGTACTCATGTTATGGTTGGCAAAGTTAAAACAATAAGAGGATTGCTTTGTGAATTTTCTCATTCAGAACAATTAGGTTTTAATTGCTTTGAAAATGTGTCTGTGCTTGTCAGTAAAAAATTTCATTATAATAATTTTCAAATAAGACAAAGCTTTGCAGGGTTGTGTAAAATCCAATTATGCCGGATAGTTTTAGTTGAAAAGAAAATAGGTCCATATTGGACAGTGGATATATAAATGAGAATAGAAAGATACGATATAGTAGAAGGTGAGTTTAAAACTGATGGTGGTCGGGTATTTGTTTTTAGAGGAATATTGATGGATTTTATTTCAAGAGAAGAAGATGAAAGATATTTTCCTGTTACTATTAATGATTTATTTGGATTTTATTATACCAATGTATGGTTAATGAATGTGAAATTTTTAAAGGATGGTAAATTTTTATCTGGAAAAGAAGTACATAGAATAAAGCAAAATTATATAGGTCCAGCCAAATTAAAAATATGCCGCGTTGTTTTATTTGAAAAGAGTTTTAAGAAAAAAGAATATGAGGTATTAAATATGTGTTTATAGTATGCCAAGATATTTAAGACCATATAGACCATTTGATTGTTTCGATACTGTAGAGGTAAGCTTTTATGATAATGAAAAAATAAGGGGATATATTATCTATTATGATAAAACTATTGGCTGTAATACATTTGATGCTGTGATTATTGTTTTTAATAAAAATGATAGTCCTTCATTTTTAGGAAGTGCTCTTAATGTTAATTTGTGCAGAATGGTTTTATTTGAAAAGTTTGATTATAAAAGAGAATATGCATTTGAAACAATGACTATAATTGAAGAAGGTTAATGAAAATAGAAAGATACGATACAATACAAATTGAACTCACTGGCAGAAATGAAGGGGTCTGTCTACGAGGATTTTTTTTAAGCAAAAAAGAATCTGACTGGAATAGTCTTGTAACACTTTATAGAATAAGAATTTATATTGGACAAAAAACAAAAAGACATATAATTGTTTACGCGAAAAGAAATATTAAACCATGTCGGATGGTTCTTTTTGAAAAAGATTTATATAATTGGGAAAGGACAGAAGAAATGCGTAAATGGAAAGAATACATAACACAAATCAGGGCTTATACAGATACAATAAATGATGAAATTTAATATATTTGACACGGTTCAGGCTACAAGTACCATAAATGAAAAAATGCCCTCTGTAAGAGGTGTTTTAGTTCATCATTTAGGAAGTTTTATTTCACCAAATGTTGATTGCTATGATGGTGTATATGTATTAAGAAGGGTTGGCAAATTTGCAATACCTATTCCTGTTGGACACGCTTGCAAAATACTTCCATGCAGAATTGTGCTTACGGAAAAAGTTATGGTAAACAAAGAATTAATAGAACGATTAAGACCGTTTTGTTATACAAGAAGGGAGTTAATAAGGATTCGGATTTTAGAAACATTGTATCAACATTAAGTATGGAAGAACTTGAAAAAGAATATGATATTTTTGATACTGTAGAAATTACTTCATATCATACAGAAAAAAAGATTAGAGGGTTTTTACATTCTGATGTGTGGGTTAATTTATATTTTAAAAATGATGTAAATAATTTTTTTTATAACAACGTAAATGTGTGCGGTATGAATAGTAAAGGAGAAGTTGTATCTGTTTTTGTTGATGGGCGTTGTAAAATACTTTTGTGTCGTATGGTTCTTTTTGAAAAATTTATTTTGGATGATAATAAAATAATTATAACACAAGGAATGAGAAAAATAAGACGCAGAAGAAGAGTTAATCAAATTTTATAATTTATAATGTCAGATATTAAAGCAGAAGAAAATCGTATCAAAGAAATGACCGCAAAATTCGCGGAATATGATAGCGTAGAAGTGATTTATGAATGGCTTGAAACTAGGTATTTAAAAAGAGGATTATTTCTTGGAGTAATTTTTGATTTAATTATTTTAACCAGAAGTAGTTATACTACAGGTAATTCTTTTACTATATCTGGCGCCATAAGTGTAAAGCCTTGTCGAATAGTTCTTTTTGAAAAACGTATAATAGAGATTAGTACAACATTTAATTTTTAAATGAAAAATTTAACACTATATAATTTTGATAGTTTAGGGTTACAGTTATTTGATACTGTAGAAGTTTTTGATTTGAAGAAAAGTAAAAGTTGGAAAGGTTTTTTTCTTGGTTTTGGCACTATGTCTTATGGTAACAAATTTGAAGTGTTGGGGTTTAAAAATGTAGTACTTTTTATTAATAATTATATTGGCGGAATTTGTGCTTCTGAAGATGTTATTACAAAAACCAAATTTGAGCAACCATATCTAAAAGTATTTCACACAAGAATGGTATTAACGGAAAAAATTAAATTTAAAGAAGATGAGCTATAAAGTAAGGTTTATGATGGACGACAGCTATGAAGTTGTTGAACTTACACCGAATGAAAAATATGACCTGGATGATTTTGATTCAGATGAATTAGAATTTAATGAACAAAGTGTTTATCAAGGTTCATTAGCTAATTGTGAATCATATATTAGATTACAAGAAGGAGGATATATGTAACAATGGAAACAATAGGTAATCAAGAATATTATGAATTTGACACAGTCTTTTGTGTTTCTATGGCCGGTACTGAATTTTCTGGTTTTCTATACACAGTTGGAAATTCTTGTCATATGGCTGTTATTAAAAATGGGACCAAGTCTGAATTTATGTATGAAACCGTCAATCCTTTAAGAATGGTTTTAATTGAGAAGGAATATAAAATAGAAAATCACAAATATGAAAGTATAACTTTTAGAAAAGAATATAATTTTTAAATAATAATATGGAAATGGAAGATAATATTACATATGGTATGTGTGTGCATGGTGAAAATTTAGCCACTTGTACAGAGTGTGATTTAAATGGTCAATATGACAATAAAAAAATAGAGTTTAAAAAGAATGACCCTGATTGTTTTTATCTTATTGAAAAGGATTTTACCGGTGAGTGGTTAGTTGAAACTGGTGATTATAAAAACACAACAGTAACAAAAGAAGTTTTAAAAGCTCTTACTTTTGATGGAGATGAAGGGGAGGCTATGGCTACTATATTTTTGGGATTCAATCAAATTGATGGTGACTTAAAAGATTTTAAAGTAACTGAACATATGTTTTTTGAATCATAATGCCAGTTATTCAAAAATATAAAGGTAATAGACCACACTTTGATGTGGATGGAAATATTCTTGTTGACCCAAATAAAAGATTCAAAGTTAGAAATGATATTGGCGAAACAGGAGATTCTGTTTTGATTGTGAAAGGCAACAAAGAGATTACTGGTACTTTATATGGTCTTTCAGTGATGCTTGTAAAAATCAAGTATGAAAACGAGGCAACGTACTTTGATGAGTACTATAGATATGAAATAATAATTATATTTTCAAAAAACAAAATTATAACAGTAACTCGCTCATATAATGTTCTTTATGATACCGAACTTGAATTATATGCTTCAAAAGTGGTTTTATTTGAAAAGTATAAAAACAGTGAAAGGTTGAAAAAAGTAAGTTTTTAAGGTTTTTTTGGGGTTATTTATTCCAAAAAAGATATGCAACCAATAAAATTCAACATCGTAAATCTCAGAAACTTATCAGAAGGTGGGTTAGATTTAAATTTCGCAATTACTTCAAACAATGGTACAAGTGACCCACAAAGCTTTCTAACCTCCAATGCGACAATTCCAGGCGGAATACAAATGAATGTATCTTATCCATTAACGGTGTTTACTGGAGATACTATGGAGATTGGAATGGACTTTATAAATTCAGGTAGACTTTATTTTGGTTATGGAGAATTACCTTCAAACGTTTCAGGTTCAACTGCCCCAACACCAGAAGGTAATCAATATTATGGCTGGATTGAATTCTCGAGAATGGCAGCTGATGAGTGTTTGTGGATAAATTTATCCAATGTGGATATTGTTGGTCTTCCAATTGCTTTATCTTCTTCAACTTGGTCTTTGGGTTATAAAAACTCAAACGAATCAATTATCAATAATTTAATGACTTCTTATCCAGGATGTGAAATTTTATGTAATAATGGAAAGTATAAGATTGTAGCACCGGGAATAAATCATACTCCATATCCTAGCTTTGATTCGTATTTGGGTAATCTTTATAATGCCGGAGCTATTTTATGTATAAACTCTGATACTTTATCAGATGGAACACAAAAAATATTTTCAGGATATTTTTTACAAGACCCTGAACAGTGTATTTGTCTTGAGAGTAATTCTGGAGACACTCTTGTGATTACGAATAACAATTTTAATAATGACAAAATTTACAAAGGAGATGGTGGAACGTTAAATTATAACGGAGTTGAGGTTCCTCAAAATAGGTCTGGTTCAACTGATGATGTTATTACAACAAATTCGGTATTTAGAAATTTAATTATTGGAATGAATGAAGGATACTTTGACAGCTATCCGGCTTACTCTGATGGAGTTAATTATAGCGTTAACTATTCTTATCTTCAACCTTTTGGAGAAAACGGTGACAAAGGAAGTATGTATGCAAAGGTATTACATAACAATTCAAACTCTTATGGTTTCGCTTATTCAGATTCAAATTTAAAGACTTTAATACAAGGGCCATTAAGCGCACTAACAACATTATACATTTTACAAGATGATGATGCTAGTGGATTGTGTTATGAAAATGATGAAAAATCCACTCAAAATTCACCTGGATATGGTTGGAACCATATGGCTTTTGGAGATTCCTCAAACTCTCTAGGGAATATAACTATTGGCAATTGTAATTACCCAGCTACAACAAACTTAGCTGGTACCGGTGGGTTTTTGCCTTATGTGGATGGGTATGTAAAAATGAACTTTGAAGGTGTTGGACAATACATATGGATAAACACAAAGACGCTCGAAATTAGCGCCGTAGATATTTCTGGAAACACATGTTTGACAGGAGCAATGCCGGTAATAAATCCAGTTTGTAATTCTGCAAGTACAGTGGTAGGAGCCCAATTAACTTGGGGTTCTGGTATTGAATGGAATTCAGGTTCAGGTAATGCCGTAGACCCTAATTAATTATTTGCCCGTTTTCAGAAAAAACCTCGTTATTTATAAACAAAAGGAGGTCCAAATGAAAAAGGCAATATTAATTTTAATAGCAAGCTTTTTGATGGTTACTGCATTTTCTAGTTTCGAATGCAAAGATAAAAGCAAAGTTCTCTTAGTTTTACAGAACGTTTTAAATCAAGAACGATTTTCTGTGTTTAAAATTTCAGAAGAAAAGGATGGAATTATAGTCGCTGTTAATATAGATGAGTATCCAGTAGAAAATGGTGTTTATAGAATTGAAGGCTCTTCTAATGATAAGTACTATCATAAAAAAGTGATTGTAGTTAATTAATTCCCATAAGTTTTTGTAAGAACGTTGGTTTATGTCTTATTCTATCTTGCAACATTCTTCTAATCGCTAAATCGCTATGTACAAAAAGCGTGTTTGTTTTATGTGGAAAAGGATATTTTTCTACAAGAATCTGACTTGTTAACATTTTATTTTTCCTCAACAAATACCTAACTTCTTTATTTAGATGATTATTAATAAATTCAAATTCATCATCTAAATTTATTTCGTCAAAAAATCCTTTTTGATTCATAAATCTCTTAAGCGGTTCTTCCCAAGTCATATAAGCTGGTTTTGTTGGCGTTGCTAATATCCATATTTTACTTTTAGTAAATCCATTTGAGCCCGTATAACTTGCACAGAATATAATTCGCCCTTCTTCTACGACAATCTCTCTTGGTAATGAACCTACGTATTTTTGAAAGTGGTAGGAGTAATTTTCATTTACCTTATATGTTTTTATAGTAACTTCTCCAATCATTTTTGTAAAGATAGTATTTTTTATTACATTTGCAATATATATGATTATAACATTCGGTAAATACAGAGGTTCCACAATATCAGAAATAATGTTTCTTTATGATGATGCTGCGTATGTTTTATGGCTTTATGAAAAAAATTTTTCTAAAGAACTAGCAAAAGAGTCTAAAAGACAATTAGCTATTTTTACAAAAGAAATAATTCTACATTTAAGAACTAACAAAGTTATGGATTTTAACAATTTTAATAGTAATGCTAGGTTTATAATTAAAAAAATGTTTAAAGATAATTTTGAGCTTTATGGGAAAGAAAAATTTAAAATCATAACAAGAAATTATTTTAAATATTTTTCATCGATATTACCAAAAGAAGTAAGTACGGTTTTTTTATCAAACCCAGATTGTCATAACGTCGTATATCTTACTCCAATAGTTTATAGTCGACAAACTTTTGTAGAAAAATATACAACAGATGCCGATACCGATTTCCTTCCTTTTTAACATTTAAAGACACTTGTAACATTTTTACTATTTTTTCGTTTAAATACAAAAGGAACGTTATGAAGAGGTTTTCAACTATAGTTTTGTTGTGTTTTGGAGCCATTTTAAGACTGTCTGGACAATCAATACCATCAGATGAAGAGAAAGCTTTATTTAACAAAATAAACCATTACAGAGACTCTTTGGGTTTAAATAAGCTTGTTTGGGATACTTCCACATATAAGATGGCTTCGCACCACGCCAAATACATAACTATCATAAATTCAACACCTTACAACAAAGGCATTCTTACGCATAAAGAAAATGTTGACAATATTGATATTCCGGGTTTTGAGGAAATTAACACTCTTGATGATAGAAGTAAAAAATTTATTAATAAACCATATGTGTATTTCGCCGAAAATTGTGCCATAACAAGTGTGACAAAAAAAGTCAAAATATCACAATCAGTATTTACAGCATGGCTTAACTCCAAAGAAGGTCATAAACAAATAATGGAACTTAAAGATGTAAAAATAGCGGCTTGCTCTATTCAAATTTATGAAATGGAAGATGTTGTTGTTAGAACTGGAAAAAAATTCAAAGTACAACTCGCGGCTGTAGTATTAAACATTCACTAAATAATTATTTTGGTGCTGGGAAAAAACATTTTACAGCAGAATGTTTAGGGCTATAATGACCTACCGGTATTTTACAAAAACCTCCTAAATGAATACCTTTATGACGTTTAACTCTTGGTTTGATTAAACTATAAAATGTTTTAACTTCTTTAGTTGGAAAAACCTCTGGAGCAGGAGGAGTTTCTGTGTGAATTACATCAAAAATAGCCACCACATATCTAGCACTAGGGTCTATTGTAGAACCACCTTGTTCAGACAATACTTCTTTATCTACTATTGAACTATCTACGCCAAGAGAGCTTAAAACTGTTGCAACGCCATTATTTCTTGCCTCACTCAATCCTTTGTTGTCAGATGAATAGCCTATGGATTTTAAAGTTGATTGTAATCTTGGATGTAAAGGTTGTTTATCTGTTGATGAAATAATTGTAACACCAACAAGAACGCTTCCTGATTCTTGAATGGAGTCAAGAATAGTTTTTATGTTTTGAACATCAATGTCATTTAAATGAAATTTACCACTCGCGAACATTGTTTCTTCATCCATTTTTAATTGAATAGATTCTACAGTCTTTGTTGGAGTTGCTTCGGCCATTTTAGTAATCACAGTATCTCTATCAACTGCAGTTAAGTGATATCCTAATTTTAAAAATCTTTGTAATTCTTTGTCTGTTTTTGCTGTTCTTGTTTCGTAACCTGTAATTCTTCTACCTTTTAAGTTCTTTATTTGTCTATCGATATTATTATCATCAACTCCTAATTCTTTTAATTTTGATTGAACTTCTGGGTTTTCCATAGCTAACTCTATGGTTTCTTTTTTATCTTGGCTGTATTTTAATTTTTCTACATTGTTTTGTCCTAAAGCGCCAGTGAAAGTAGCTAATGTAAGACCTAATCCGGCAGCTATGTTTGCCAACATACCTTCTACTATAAGTCTGTTTTCTTCTTCGTTTAAAGTTTCTGGGGAGGATTTTACTCCGGCCAAAATCTTCATTCTGTCTATTTCTTCATTAAGCGATTTCTTCATAATTCAATTTTTCAATAAATATCTCTGATTTTATCAAAAAATCAATTAAAATGAGTATTTTTGTCACAACTCAAAAATGAGAACCAAAGAAGAAATAATGGCGATATTGCCAACTCCGGCATTTACATTTAGAGATACTGTTGAAATAAATTGTACTGACCTAAGCGCCGGCGATTATAATCATGAATATGTTGATGGTGTTAAAGGGAAATATAAAGGTTTTTTTATATATTGCGAATATGAATTAAATGATTTTAAAAGAGTAAGAAAGGTCGGAATAATTTCAATAAAGAACCCAAATGGTGTTACTGAAATAACTAGAGATAATATGACAATCGCAATAACTAGATTGGTTTTAACAGAAAAAGACATAAAAAAAGAGAAAGGTCTTGACAAATGAAAAATAGTTTTGTATATTTGTTTTATATTATAATAAAAAGCACAAAATGAAACAACGTTAGATAATTCCTCCGTAATATTTTAATGAGCTGTAAACACTCGTTTACAAAAGTTTTTTAAAAATTTCTTAAATAAAATTTTTTTATGCAAAAATAATTATTACATTTGCATTCAACTTAAACATTAAAATATTATTATTATGAGCACAGAATCAAAAACAAAATTAAACGTACTGTTAGCTAAGACAGACCATTTAGCAACATCTTACAAAAGTTCAATTGGAGATTATATCCAATTCTTTAAAGATAAACAAT
>Ga0315289_10010466_pt1 | contig 13278 bp, 18 predicted proteins | sample YL17G11_40_MG_FD_203452 | JGI IMG/M metagenome (GOLD analysis project Ga0315289, IMG submission 203452) | Sediment microbial communities from Yellowstone Lake, YNP, Wyoming, USA - YL17G11_40 | ecosystem: Environmental > Aquatic > Freshwater > Lake > Sediment | place: USA: Wyoming | collected...
ATATGCTCTCAAGGATGTAGGCAATACCAGCGCTTCCTCCTATTGCACCGATGCCGTCTGTGTATATTCCCTGTGGAACAGAGCCAGCTCCTACGACTGCTCCGACAACTATTGTCATGAGCATCTTCTTGTAGTCAAAAGGCTCCTTTGCCTCTCCAACGCTATTTTTCCAGTAGCCCGAGAGTGCGACTATTGCACCACCGATGGCTCCGAATACTATTCCGTCTATTTCGTTCATAGTGTTCACCTCATAATTTTCCCAATAGCCACGCGGCTAAGAGTAGAATTGCTGTCATGAGAAGGCTTCCGCCAGCTCCCAACAATATAACCTTCACATTGAGATTGGCAAGCAAGTCTTCCAACGTATCAACTTTCTTGTTTGTCTTTTCAATCTCCGCCTTGTTGTTGTCAATATCCTTGCATTGATTGACCTTGTCTGTCCGAAGCTCTACCATGTTTTGCTGAATGATGTTGAGTTTGTCAACTATTCCGTCTATCTTGTCTTCCAGTCGCCTGTAGTTTTCAGAAGTCATGTTGATTACCATATGCCTTCATCTTCGTAATATCCTCTTTAGCTGCTTCGATGAAACAGCAGTCAGTTTCTTTGGCTCTTCCGGTTTCGGCTGCCCGAATATTTCCCTCTTAATCCCCTCAATCATTTTGCTGATAAATCCCATATCATACCACCCCAATCCCGTATCTCATGATTAGATTTCCACTTGCATCACAGAAACCAATCTGCAGTTCCTTGTTGCTATCGACTACATAATTTGAAGCCCTGAAATAAACTTGACCTATGAATGTAGAAGGATTAAGGACAATCGTTATCAGCTTGTTCAGGGGAGATAGCTCTGTTCCAAAGATGACCGCATAGGAAATACCGTTCACATAAAGAATTCCATTATCCCATGAGGCTGTTCCTCCCGAATAGCTGAATGAAAGGTCTTTCACTCCGACTGATTTCCATTCCACTTGCCCTGCAAATAATATATCTCCATTCTCAAACAATCCTGTTTCAACCATGTTAATCAACCTCACTGATTATCTACTGTTATGTCTATCTCGAACACTATTTCCTTGTTGCTCGTCTTTTCAATAGTAGGTATCACTGAACGCGAAAGCATCCTTCCGGAATACATCAGCTCATCGAAATAGACTTCCGTGCTTGCTGTTTCCTTTATTGTTATCTCTTGGTAAGTAACGTTGGACCAGTCGGGATTTCCAACTATCTCCGCGGAACTCATGGCTATCTTCCAATAATACCATAAGTTATCAGTCAAGGAGCTGGCCTGCAGCTTGTATTGTGCATAGTTTGAAGCGCTGCTTCCTATCCTGAATATGATGGCATCTGTCGGATTTAGCTTTGTTACGTCAGGAGTGTATATCCACATGCTTATCCAACCCTCTGCAGGGGTTCCCTGAAGTGTCTTTGTGTAGTCAGTCATGTCTCCAACTACGGCTACTTTTGATGTTGAAGCCAGGCCTGTTGAGTAAGTTAATGCCATCTTTCCAGAGTAATCCCCTATCTTTGTGTATGTAGTGCTTGACGTAAGGACACCATCTCCCACAGTTGTCCAGTCGGAAACATCCTCGAAATCCTCAAGCGTGAACTGTGGTGTCTTGAAAATCCCTATCTCTTTAATGAATTCTCCGTTCGCATCCCCGGCTCCGAGGACATATTCTTTCGTTACTTTCTTGTCCAAGTTGGCTTCCGAAGAGCCTGAGACTTTCCTGATAAGCTCTCCATAGAGGGTATTCTGCGTTTCTGCAACTGCAGCGTTGTTGTTCCCTATGCCGAGATAGTTGAAATATGAGCCTATGTAATCCCTGATTTCGTTGCATCCCTTTATCGTTATCATCCTGCCACCTCATAACTTATTGTAATGGGCCCCTCTATTCCAGGGTTTGCGATGTCATCCGTATTGCTGAAGACTATCTTATACCGCAGGGAAATTCCAAGGCCAGTAATAGGTGTCATGGCTCCGAGAGGTATCTCCTGCCATAATGCCCCATCATCATTCGAGGCATAATACTTGATGTCGCTGTTTGCTGGCTTGTTCTCTGCGCCTACCTCTATCTTGACTGAAGTTACCGACTGTGTAGCCTTGTAAATCATTTCAGAGACCAACTCGGACTGCTCGCTCATTTCAAGGACACCTCGTTTGTGGTCGTGTTTATGATTGCCGATGAAACAGGGCTGAAGAACTTGTCATTTGTGATATTCTCTACAAACACATTGTTCAGGTTTTCAATGAATTCCGCTATCCTATCTCCTGTCCAGTCTCCGAGCCTTGCAGGCTTATATCCTACGGAGACATCGTAGAGCTTCGGGGAGACATTCGTTCCTGTCAACTCCGCCTTTATCTTGAGGTTTCCTGTGTATGAGCCTACATCGTTGCATATGTCATATCCGTTTGGTATGTCCTCAACAATGACATCATCATCTGCATCAAGGATGGAAAACTTAAGGCTTGTTCCTGAAGGAATGTCAGCAGTGAAATTGAGCCTTCTCCATGTATTAGGCCTGTTTGTCTTGAACAGCAATTTGTCGAGTATGATATATCCCTCAAGGATTTCAACCTTGAATGTTCCCTGGTAGAAGTTGTCATGATAAACTACTGGTCCGATAGAAGCTCCTCCACCTACGATTAGGCTTGCCAAGCTGCTGTCTCCCACAACTCCGCTTATCATCAGTGAAGCACCTCAAACTTTACGTCGGTAATAGTCTCCCAGGAGATTGTTCCGACTTGCGTGAAGTCCGCCTTGACAAGCATGATGTCTTGCCAAGCTGTAGTAAGGGTTATGTTCGCATAGAAGTAATTGGTAAATGTGCTGTCTCCGAATACTATCCTTGTAGTATCGAAGTTCCCTGATGCGGAACGCTTTATCCAAAGGTGGATTTCGTCGTAATCATTAGGGGTTTCGCTGGTCGCCTGCCATCTTAAGGACTTGTGGATATCTGCAGGGGTTCCTGAATTGACGGACATTTTCCCTGCATAGTTCCCTGAAGCCTTATCTGTTGTCGTAGTATAAACTGAGTTAAAGACATCCCACTCTCCTGTCGCATCCTCGAATTTGGAGATATGGAATTTGTTTCCTACGGGGTTCATTTTGAGTTCTGGGGAAACCCAATATCCGTAGGCATTTGCCTGGAAAGTTCCTTCAAAGAAAAATTCATGGAATAGATGCCATTCAGAGATGTCTAATCCTCCTACTACAAAACTACCTAAGGGAGGTTGTCCTCCAACAACTCCTGATAGCACCATTCATATCACTCAACAGGGGGAGTGTATGTTACGGAGATAGTATCTTCTCCAAACATAAAGCTCTCCGTAGCTTTATCTCCCGCATACATAGGGGTTATGCGTTGTGTAATATCATAGGCTTCCATGCCTGTTATGAAATTGCTTTCATTAACGCTGATGCGAATATGAAGATAATTGCCATTGGTTATAACGATTATCTTCTCTTCCGTCTTGTCTGCAAATGTTACGTCATATTCCATGTTCATCTACCTCAAAATAGGAAACCTATCTCAGCCACATAAATTGACTGCGTTGTTGAGCTGCTCCACAAAGTGCATCTTCCATATCTGTATATGAAATCTCCAGGATTTTCGTTGAAGCCTATAAGTTTGTATGAACCTACGTGTCCTGTAGCAGTTGAACCTATGCCCTGTGGAGTTTCTACATAGTTATTTCCAGAGTTACCATACGAGGTGCAGTTATACCATGTCGAGTTATCAGGAGAACCCCAAAAATACAATCTTCCTGCGTTATTATTGGTTACGTGCTTGAATTTCATCAGGGGCTTGCTGATATATCCGTTCTCATTCACTCCTCTGTTGTAGTGGCTTGGACCCATATCCCAGGAAGCCACAAGGAAACCAGCAGCGCTACTAGTTGCGCTATTAGTGGATATGATGCTCGAGTATGTAGTCAAGTCTCCATCAAAAGCCTGTGGAGTTGCCGGGCCTGCATAAGTAGATGGCGTAAATACTGCAGGAGCAAGGTCAAATGCCTTGACATAATAAACTTTCAGATATCCAGCAACTGCGGATGTGCTTACCTTTTGGTTTATCCTTATGTTGGTAATCTTGTCAAAGACAACAAACCTATCATAGAATATTGTTTCTGCTGTAGTGTTTGTATTGAGATAATCAACACAGGCGGTATTCCAAGTTAAATTTCCATTCCTTGGAACCCATGTAATTCCATTATCCTCAGAGAACTCGAAGTTAACGCTGTTGGTATATGTTCCGTTGCTTACCCTCAATCCAAGTTTAGTGCAAATTTCCAATCCTTTTGTTGCAGTCGAAGCCAAGTCTATCCTGAACATTTCTGCATAAATAGAACCAGTATCCTGCCTTTCTGCAGTAGGGATTGACATATCATCAGTAAGAGCCATAGATATATCTGCAGGAGACAGAGTTGAAGAAATCAAAGTTATCTTTGCCAACTGAGGGATGTCCGTAGGAATAGCTGTTGTCTTTGAAGCAAATGCATAATGAAAGTCGCAGCTGGTTGTTCCTGTTATCGTGCTGGATATTCCCATGTTATTAAGCCATACTTTCCTTACCTTGAAGGCATTGTATTTCTGTCCTGTGCTTGAATAATTCCCAAGCCCCATGATAATCTCTTTGTCATAGTTGAAGCTTTGGGTATCTGAAGTTCCACTTGTATACCATCCCCAGGACCAGATATCATTATCATAATCGACTATTGAAATGGAAGAGGCCGTATTAGCTCTTGCTACTATTTCAAGAATATACAATCTATTGTCTGAAAATGATACAGTATAATCTCCAACAGTAGTGTTTGTTCCTATTGTTGGCTTAAGGAAACGGCTACTCTGATTAAGGACATATTCATTCAAAAGATTTGAAGGATATTGAGCATTTGATATTCCGCCTATGGCTTTATCAGTAAAACGAATTCCTACAGCTGCATTTGAAACATAATCATCTCCCGCGCCATCATAAGGAAATTCAAAAACCTTATTATAACGTGCACCAGAAGTAAAATTCTTCTTAGTGAAATCAGGAGTTGTCTGCTTCAGATAACTTCCAGGTCTTGGATATGCAAGATTTATAACTTGTGTCGTATTATTTACTTCCGAAAATGCCCTGTTTTCTATCAATGGAAATCCCATGTTTTACACCTCAACTAACTGTTTTTGATACGCTCTGAACCTTTCCTCGCAAACTTGGGTTTGTGTCGGAGTCCGAGTAATATGAATATGCGTATGTTACGTTGACTTGATATGAAGAGCCAAAGTCGTATCTTTGGACTTCGCTTGTAATCTGCCCTACAGAATTCCTTGTGAACTCTGCCCTGTTAATCTGCCCTGTCGATGTGAATGTTTCAACCACAGTGGAAACAAGGCCATTATCATCATAGGTAACTGCCACAGTTGAAGGATAGACTTCCTGGACAGAGGTATCGAATTGGCTTATGATGTATCTTTGGAATACCCTCTTGTCTGCTATGTTTGAATTGGTAATAGAAGTTGCTCCGTTTGCCACATATATCTGAGCAAGGATAATGGAAGAAGCTGGAATATCAGGAGGAAAAGGTGTCGGAGATGGGTTTCCTACTTCGGGAGCCGGAGTTCCCTGGACTATGGATATCGTTCCTGAGTTGTTCATGACTACGATATCTTTCCTTGGGTTTCCTGAGCTGTTCGCAGCCACAGTCAAATCGGTAATAGAGGATTTGGTTATGAGAGTTCCATCATCGGTTCTGCAGTCTCCAACTTGAACATGGACTTGCATATCAGGAGTTCCAGTAGCCAATACTTGAAATCCGTGCAATATAGCTGATGATTTAATACCAGCAATCATGGCATCAAGGTCGTTATCATAAAGAATTTCTCCATCTGCAATTCTCAAACCAACCATATACAATCATCTCTTTGTCTTTGTTTATAAATGTTTCTATGTCGTTGCCGTATATTGAACGTTGAAGGTCCAGTCCTTTCTGCTGTTCAATAGGGGAACGCTTAGGTTTGCCGGAACCCATACTGCTATGGCAAAGTCCTTGCTTCCGCCTGCACTACCCACATTTGCACACGTTACATAATTGTCATTTCCCCGTAGGGCGTTCATCTGCGCATAACCAGAAATGATGGCATAATTGTTGGCACACCAATTCTGTGCAGGAGCTCCTCCTGTCGTCTCTATCATCTTTATCAGGGAAGTGAGGCTCGTAAGGGAAGTTCCGTTAAGGGCCTCGCAGTCTGTTGTTGTCTTGGCATTGTCTTTCCATGCTGTAATTTTGGGGGGTGTGGTCGTTGCCTCATCGAACGTTACTCGTATGACTTTTGAATATTGGGTTGCTGAGTTCACAGGAACATAAGTTGCGACCTTCTGCCCATTCCCATATACAGGGAAATCTCCTAACCAGCAAACAGCTGGATTGACAACTTCAGAAGAAGCATTATTGATTATTGTAGGCTTGAACACAGTTGCCGTTGTGTCTTCGTGCCCGAACCATAGGGATTTTGAGGAAGTAAGCTCTACCCAAACAGGAGTTATTTCACTTCCGACGTTCACATACATTCTTGCTGCCATTTCCTTCCCTCTGTTTATATGCCTTATCTCATATATAAATGTTTCATTGGTCTGCGTAAAGCCTAATCATCCCTGGCGTTTCAACGCTTTCAATTCCTACCAGGGTTCCTTTGTCAAATTGGTATTCCTCTGTGAAGCCATGAGCATCCCCAATAAGCACGTTTCCTATGATGAAAGTCTCATTATTTTCCCTAAGATATGCTCTTTGCCCTGTAATGAAGACGCGAAGCTTATCCCTGAATATCACGAAGTAGTCTGCCACATCCCCATAAGGGGAAAGCTCCTCTCGCATGTTCTCCTTGGATTTCATTCCAGCTCCAACTATGTCATACACTTCCGTCATTTTACACACCTAATATTCCTTCAATTTGAGTTATGCTCTCGTAGTCTTCTTCAAGCTCAAGGCCTGTCTCCCATCCATTCCTGTTTATCTGATGCTTTACCTTCTTGACACGAAGTTTCTTGTAGGTAACGACATCATCTTCCCATACCCAATTAAGGCTTCTGCACATGATATTCAGGATTTGCCCTATCTTGACTTTTGTTGTTCCATAGATAAGCTGCACATTCATCTTCCATCTTGGGTTTCCTGTTGCCTTCATCTCTTTGTTTGCTTCCAACTTTGCCTTTCCCTTTGCTTGTTTCCTTACTGCCCTGATGTATTCTGTCCTATTCTTGACTAAAACTGGCTCATCAAGGATGAATTCAGGAGCTTGGCTTGTGTCCTGAACTTGGGCCCGGAAATAAGTCTGATACCCTGTTCCAAGGGTTCCTGATGTTGTGAAAGCAGTATTTATGGGGAAATTATCATCTGCATCCTGATTGAAAGAGGCATAGTTGTTTTTCTTTTCCTCTGACATGATGATATCCCCATCCTTGGTATTCTTGTATTTCCATTTGCCCTCTATCTTCCCGATGCTGTCTATGTCCATCTTGTAGGTATGGATAGAGTGCCCTGTCGGGGAATGCCCTGCATTTATTATCATGGCATTTATGGCATCGAAAGCCCCATGAGTTGCATCATAGCTCTCGAAGTCAACTCCTTCTGACAGTTGGGTAATCATCTCTTCTGTAGCATCATTGCTCATCTGCTTCCATACGAAATAGTTATTTACCTCGTCTCCTGTAATGACCGGCTTGATATAGAAATAGAATGGATTTTTTATGCTTGCTGGATTGTTGGGGTCGTTAACATACTCAAGGGAAGACAAGGCCTGGACAAATTGGCAGGCTGGCTTGTAATCCCCAAAGAGATTTACAGGCTTGAAATTCCTGTAATCAACTATGTAGTAATCCCCTGCCGTAGGCTCTGCCTTCGGGCTTTTCAGGGTTATGGTATCGCTTGTGTTGCTCAATATCCCCCATAAATCTCCACTGCTGTCTACTATGTGATGGCCTAACCATTGGTCTATATCCCATGATTTTGAGGTGTCCTTCATAGTCTTGTATGTTCCTGTTCCTCCTAAAGTGCATGTTCCACCATCACGCATATAAGGAACATCATTTTCAAGAGCCCATCTGATTATGCCTTCTGTGCTTACTTGGTGGATATTGTTCACAAATCTGATTATATCCCTGATGATGCCAGGGGAATTGTTATATTCATCATTCTGCTGATAGGCACAAGGCACAAAATTCCTTAATAGGACTTGGCTTGTGTCATTCAAAGATAGTGTCCAAATTCTGCTATTCTGGTCAACATTGTATTTTACCTCAGTAACAATCCCATCAAAGCCGAATTTATCATCTATGTTTGTAGGCTCCCTTATGTCCAAGGCCGGATAGTCGCTTCCTGTGCTTACTGTCTCTACTGACTGCCATACAAATATGAGAACCCTGTCTTCAACATCAAACATCTTGGGAGCATCAGGATAGAGATAGGAACGTGAGCCGTTGTCATTTATTATCTCAGGATTATTGATGCGGATTTTTCCTGTGTTTGCGTGGTAAGTCTGGTTGCTGTCTATCATGTTTGAATTGAAATCACAGTCTACAATCTGGGAGCTGATGTCTGTCTTCACTCCTGTTTTTCTATTGTAGTGAAAAACTTTAAACCTGGGTAGGAGCATTTTTATCCTCTTTAAGTTGAAGGTTAAACCTTATCAGAAATCCACCTTCCGATAGGTCTCGAGAAAGGTTTGGAGCTTGGTCTATTACGACAGGCATCCCTTCTGGTCCATATATCTCATTTTCAAACAAGTCCTGTGAATTTATAAGAGTTTGAATTGGCGTTCTTCCTTCTGCCGGAATACCCCACCAGTCTTTCAAATAATAGACATTAGGGGTAGTCAGGAAGTCAAAAAGCGTCTTGAAATCCATCTTCCTGATGAATTCATTCTGCATGGTAGTTCCTACTGTATCATCCCTCAAGTCAAGGACACAAGTGATTACCACGTCGGGATTGTCTATTCCTACCATAGTGTTGTCTGCCTTCTTGTTGTCGAATGATATGTCTGGGCTTTTGTTGGGGGCCTGCTTTACATCCCCGAACCTTTTCCATCCATAAGAGATACTCTCTGCAAGAAGGTTGACAGGAACTCCCTTTGTGGGTGGATAATATTCAGGTGGGTCAGTATCGGGTATCTTAATCCATTCTCTTGCTACGAAATACCTTGTGGGAACATTGTCCACGTTCTTGATTATGCCTCTCAAATCCTGAAGGGTAATCATGAACCTCGGGTCCTTCTGCGGATTTGCCTTGTTAAATTCTGTTGATACCATTAGTTACACCCCATATGAATTCATCCCTTGCTTGAAGTTCTCTGTCCATGTTGTCATGGAATTCTTGACTGCTTCCTGTATCAATTTTTCAAGGCTGGCCTGTGGTATTACAACCGAGCCATTTGTTGCTGTTATCCCTGACATATCCACGTTTATCGTGGTTGTTTGATTATTGTTTGTTGCTAATGTGGTTGTTGTTCCACCGAGAGCTGGTGCTGTTGCGAGAGTAGGCATAGCTCCAGTCATCATCATACTGAAAGTGTTGATTAAATTCTGCATCATGTTTGTATTGTCAACATTCACTTTTCCTGTCTCCTCTAATGCAAGGGTGTTCTCAGCAGTCGCAATGGCATTAGCATCTCCACCCATGAACATTTTAGCTAATGCCGTGATATAAGCCATAGGAAGTTTAGACATACCATCAACGAAAGTTCCGACTTGGGCTGTGCTTCCTACTGCTGCATTAGTGTTTTTATCTACGCTATCAGCAAAGTTTTTCAGGCTTGCGATTGCTCCTAAATAACTGTCTGCCATCTTATCTACGCCCAAACCAACGTAATAATCTTTCTCATATTGCCCGCTTTCCACTACTTCTATGAGCTTGTCATATTTTGCTGTAATTATGGCTAATTGGGCTTTGAGACCATTAACTCCACTTTGGAATTGAGCTTGGGTTATTTTTCCTGTAGCGAGTGCAATTTTCAAACTATCATATGTCGCTTGAAGTGCGGTTATTTGCGTATTTAAATTTGTCTTTTCTGCTTCAATTTGTTTTTCAGTCATTCTTTCAGTTGTTCCAGTTAACTCCTCAATTTTAGTGGTAAGTATGTTTGTGGCCTTATCTATGAGTGGATTTATGACATCTGCACCCGTTGTTTTTTCTATTATTGTTGATAGTCCACCAATAAGGCCTCTAAAGAAATCTCCTATCGCTTTTGCTTGAACATCAATAATAGTATCTTTTGCTTTTACTTGCTCGGGTGTTAAGGTAACGCCTTTAGCCAAGCCTTCCACGAGATTTGTTACTGTGGTCTTGAAACCCTCGAATGTCTTTCCTATATCAGAAGTAATATTTATTGTTGTTTTCTTTATAGTTCCTATCTGCATGAGAGCTGGAACTTTAGAATTGTAAGAATTTATCAAATCGTTCAAGAAGGAAACGAATTTGGCATACATCGTTTCAAGTCCTTTTCCAAAATCAAGGACAATATTCTTCACTACATCTATGAAAGCATTTCCAAACAGGCCAGCTCCACGAATAAGTGCAGCAATTCCAGCCCTGAATAAACCATCAATTCTTACCACTAACTTTGCGAAAGTTGCCAATAACCACTGAAAGAAATCTACAGCTATGCCTGCTATGGTAACAAATATTTTTCCAAAAATGTTAATTATGCCAAAGAACATTTTAGCAAAAATAGCTGCAACATTTACAACGAATTTTCCTAAATTTGCGAGAGCAGCATCGAAATTACCATCCCACAAATTCCTAAAGAAATTAAAGAAATTGTTTATTACTTCGGGAAGATTTTTAGTGAATATGCTTTTCCAAACCTTGTAAACTTCCGTCATCAAATCAGCAAAAAACTTAGCTACCTTCTTTACCATGCTTGCGACAACATCCCTAAAACCATTGATATTTTTCTCCCAAGATATCGCCAGAGCTATAACGGCAGCTATTACTGCCAAAATCATCGCAATTAATATAAGAAGACCAGCTAAAACATAGGGATTAGCAAGTGCAGCCAAAAGTGCTGCAATGGCTTCTCCAGCGGAAGCTAATCCAGCTGCAAGCTCACCGCTTGTAAAAAGTGTAATCAATAATTTTATGGCATTACCTACAAGTCCAAGTGGGATAATCAATTGCCCCGCTATCATCATGAATGTTCCAAGAGCCACAGCACCCAAAATAATGGTGGAAACAAGTTCAGGGTTCTCATCTACCCAATCTGCAATGGCATCCACAATATCCAATATTATAGGTATAAATGGAAGAAGTGCTGTTGCTATTGCATCTCCAACAACAAACTTAAGAAAAGTGAAAGCTCCTCCAAGGGCCAGCATTCCCCTTGATGCGAATGTTCCGCCTTCCACTATCTTCTGATAAGTATCTAATACTGAACGTGCTATGGTCTCACTTGTTTTTTTCAATTGCATTCCAAGAAACAGCATGGAAAGTCCAAGTCCAAGGAAGAAATTCTGCATTGACCCAAATATACTCGCAATTCCTTTCAATGCTGTTTTCATCTGTTTTTGTGATGCAATAAGTTTATCGTTAGCTATCTTTGCAGCGTCGGTTGCCGTCTTTAGTTTAGTCATGGCATCCCTGGCGCTGAGGATATCCCCTGTGTTTGTGGTAAAGCGAAGTTCAACTACTCCTGCCTTGCTCTTGACTTCATCTACAATAATCCCAACGCTGGCCATATCTTGCTTGAATTTCTCAACTGCCGTGAAACTGGCGAATTCTGCCTTTATTTCCCTTATCTTCTGTGCTACACCAACAGAAGAATTAGCAGCCTTATTCATACTGTCTGCGACTTGCTTTGCAGCCTGGTCTACTGAAAGGAGTGTTCCGGCTGAATTGCGAATTTGTCCTGTTGCAGCCTCAACCTGAAGTCCTATTGCTTTATATTTTTCCTCAAGCTGGTCCATCTGATATAGTATTTTTCCCATTTGGAAGGCTTCTCCAAATGATTTCAAATTTTTCTTTAGGTTGTCCAGGGCTAAATTTGTTTCATCTATTCCCTTTAGGTCTGCAGTTGCCTTTACATTTATCGGAATTTCATTTGTGTCTGGCATTTTCTCCAACCTTTTTTCCTGGCATTCCTTTCTTCTTCATACTTGCTTGAGTTTCTTTTCCTTTCCTGTATAAGTAATCCACCATGACAAGGTAAGCCGATAGTTCGGTCCTACGCAGGACTTCTATCGACCACCCCGTCTCCGAGATTACAAAGCACATCAAATCCGCCCATGCATCCCTCACTCCTGACTTCCGCTTGGACTTGAACTGCGAGAGGATGCGGTCTCTTTCTGAGAGAGCAGATTTGTCGCCAGTCCTAATTTTTTTTTGCCATCCTCGGTCAATTCAAGGCCGTCGAATGTTTTTTGGAAATCCCCCATAACAGCAGACACTATCTTGTTTAGATTGTTTTTTAGGGTTGTTTGTATCTCATACTCATACTGCTTCTTGGCTGCATCAGCCTGGTCTTTCGTCAGTTTGGAGTAATCTGTATCATCAGGGGCAGCCTTTCTCAGCCTTTCATCAAGCAGTTTAGACAGCTTTGAGAATTGCTCTCCTTTGTTATCTCCATCTGATATGAACTTGGCAAGGTCCTGGACATAAAGCTCCTCGAATTCAAGGACAACTCCATCTCCCAAATCGACCTGTTTCAGCTTCCTTTCTCCGCATATTGCATACAATTTACTCATTCTTACCACCTTTGGCCCCGAATGTCTTAACCTTTGGCTCGGGTATCTCTTCCTTTTTAGGCTCGGATATCTTCAATTCGATGGCCTTAAGCCTTTCGTCGAATTCAAACAGGCATCGTTTCGTGTCCATGCGCGCGACTTCAAGAAGGTTCTTTATTCCAAGGTCATACCTTCCCTTGCAGAACTCACGGCAGTAATGGATAAAGGCAACGTAGTCGTCATAGTCAACGCCTGCTATCTGCATATCCACCTTGCGGAGCTGAATGTTTCTCTCCCTCACTTGTATTCCTTCCACGACTTCTATCTTTTTTTCTTCATCTGTCATCTATCTCATCCTCATTTTGATAGGGTTTCAGCCATCATCGCACTTGCTCAGGCATCCCTAACTCAATCTTTACACTGTCGCTTTTACGGTGATTTCTCCGTATTCCGCTGGCTTGCAAGAGAAGGAACATGTCTCCTCATAGTAGTCCTCTGCTGCTGCAGAAATACCCTTGCTCACTCCCCTGATGCCCCTGAACAGCAGTATCAGCTTGTTCGTGGTAACAATCGGGTCA
>Ga0315289_10010467_pt1 | contig 13276 bp, 11 predicted proteins | sample YL17G11_40_MG_FD_203452 | JGI IMG/M metagenome (GOLD analysis project Ga0315289, IMG submission 203452) | Sediment microbial communities from Yellowstone Lake, YNP, Wyoming, USA - YL17G11_40 | ecosystem: Environmental > Aquatic > Freshwater > Lake > Sediment | place: USA: Wyoming | collected...
TCCTCGGACTCAACGGTTCGCTCCTACTCGATTCGCAAGCGCGGCCACTGCTGCTTTGAATACCTGGCCCCGGTGCTCAAAATGCCTGAACATATCGAAACTCGCGCATCCGGGAGACAGAACGATAGTGTCTCCCGGCTCGGCATGACGCCACGCCTTGTCCACTGCCTCCGCCATGGAAACGGCACGGCTCATCTTTTCAAATCCGACCTTTCGCGCAGCTTCCTCGATCAGAGGGGCATCCTCCCCTATCAGCACGACGTGCTTTGCATGCTTCTTGAATGCCTCGCCCAGAGGGGCGTAATCGCTCCCCTCCCCCTTGCCTTTGCCGCCGGCTATCACGATGGCCGGACTCCCGATGGCCTCGAGTGACCGGATGCCGGCCAGCATGTTCGTGCACATGGAATTGTTTACGAACTCGACGCCGCCGATCTGCGCCACCGGTTCGAGCCTGTGCTCCAACGGCTCAAACGCGTTGACAGATTCCTGTATGGAATGCTTGCTGCCTCCGAACGCGAGCACAACTGCAGCAGCGGCAAGCACGTTCTCCACGTTATGCACGCCGCGCAGCTTCATTGCCGACGTATCGCAAACGGGCTCATCCCCGGCTGCTGTCCTGACCCACACCTCGGTTCCGCGGGCGAATGTGCCCAGTTCCACCTCGCTCTTTCGGCTGAACTGCCATATCTGCGCCTTGATCCCCGGGGCGAACGCCATGACGCCGGGATCATCCGCATTCAGAACCGCGCAATCCTCCGGCTCCTGGCACTCGAAAATCCTCGCCTTCGTGCGCGCATAATCGTCCAGGTCGGAGTGACGGTCAAGGTGGTCGGCCGAGATATTGAGTAACGCCGCTATCCTCGGCCGCAGGGATGACACCCATTCGAGCTGAAAAGAACTGATTTCCGCGACGATAATGTCCGAAGCCGACGCGCGGAAAGCTGCCCGACTGAGCGGCAGACGAATATCACCGGCGACGATATTCCCTGCCACGTACACATGCACGCCGTCGCGCCTGAGGATGTCACCGATCAGGGCGGTCGTCGTCGTCTTCCCGTTCGTTCCCGTCACCGCGATTATGGGCGCGGGGGAGATTCTGTATCCCAGCTCGACTTCCGACATGATGGGTATGCCGCGATCGCGGGCCGTGACCAGGCCCGGACACGCGGGCGGCACACCCGGGCTGGGAATGACGAGATCCGCCGCCTCTATGCCTTCGTAAGCGTGCTCGCCGGTTTTGGCTTCGAGGCCCATCTTGAGCACCTTGTTCAGCGCGTCTTCGAACTGCGGCGATTCCTTGTGGTCGTGCATGGTCACGGTCGCGCCAAGCGACCTGAGCACCTCAGCGGCGGCCAGGCCCGATCGCGCTATGCCTATGACGTGCGCCTTCTTTCCGTAGAAATCCGTCGGTCTGCTCAATCCCATAGTCGCAGCATCCCCACTCCCGCGAGCACAGCAAGAGAAATGAGCCCCTGCAGAGCCCAGAACCTCACAACAATCCTCTGCTCCGGCCAGCCTGACAGTTCAAAGTGATGGTGGATCGGAGTCATCTTGAACACGCGCTTTCCGGTCGTCTTGAACGATGCCACCTGAATCATGACGGAGAGTGCCTCGACCACGAAGATCGCCCCAACAACCAGATACAGGAACTCCTGCCGACCTGCGACTGCAATCCCGGCGGTAGCCGCTCCGAGCGCAAGCGCCCCGGTATCGCCCATGAACACCTTCGCCGGATTGCAGTTGAACCAGAGAAAGCCCAGGCACCCGCCCGCGAGTGCCCATGCGATTATCGCAAGCCCCGAATCCGCAGCGGGAGCCACCAGGGCGCCCAGTGTCAGAGCCACCATGACGGTCAAACCCGCTACCAGGCCATCAAGCCCGTCCGCCAGATTGACCGCGTTGGACATGCCGACTATCAGCAGTACCGCGAAAGGGTGGTACGTCCAACCCAGGTCAATCGCCCGGTCGCTCCATAGAGGTAATACGGTCGGCAGCACGGTTCGGTTTGCGTTGACCCATGCCACGAAGGCGATGGCTATCACAAACTGCGCGAGCAGCTTGTGTCTGGCCTTCAAGCCCAGCGACTTTCCTCTGGAAGCGATCAGATAGTCATCGAGGAATCCGAGCGCCGCGAATGCCAGGGTCATCAGCACAACTGCAACGACCCTCGGATGGTTCACCCAGAAGGCGGCTGCCCCGACGGCCGCGCCGAGCAGTATAATCAGCCCGCCCATCATGGGCGTGCCCTGCTTCTGGCGATGGCGCTCCGGCGCGTCCTCGCTGATAGTCTGTTGCAGCCTCAGCCTGGACAGAAGCTGGATCGCTTTCGGCCCGATCGCCAATGCGACCGCGCAGGCCACCAGGAATGATAAGGCAGCGCTAGTCACTCAGCAGCACCTTCACAATCTCCTCCATTTTCATGGCGCGCGAACCCTTGACTAGAACGGCATCGCCCTTCCTGATCTGTGCCTTCAACTCCCGGCCCGCTTCAGCGCTGTCGCCGTACGACTGAATGGCGTCCTTCGGAAACCCGACGTCTCTCGCGCCGTCCGCAATGGCTTCAGCCATCGGCCCCACGGTGATCAGCATCTCCACGCCGTTCTCCGCCAACGCGCGCCCGACGTCCCGATGCGCTTTCGGCGCATAGTCGCCCAACTCGAACATGTCGCCGAGCACGGCGATCTTCCGCTTGTAACCCGTCAGGGTTCGAAGCGTTTTCAAGGCGGCGACCATGGACGCCGGGCTGGCATTGTAGGCGTCATTCAGAACGACGCAGCCCCCCTTTGACTTCCGCAGCTCCATCCGCATTGCGGGCGGCGAAAAGCCCTCCAAACCTTCGCGGATCGTCTGAAGATCCACGCCCATTCCGACGGCTGCGGCAGCCGCGGCCAGCGCATTGTATACGTTGTGATGGCCCAAAACAGGCATCTTGACCTCGACAGCGCCGCCTTCGACCAATACCACAAAGTTGCAGCGGCCGGACCTGGAACACTTGATGCTGGCGCCGATTACGTCGGCGGTCTTGCACGAGCCGAAGCTGATAACCCGTCCGCCGAACCGCTCCTTCATCACTCGATAATAACCGTCTTCGGCGTTCAGCACCGCCAGGCCGTCCGGCGGCAGCTCAGCGAGCAATTCCGCCTTGGCATCGGCGATGCTGCTCTGCGAGCCCAATAGCTCGATATGCGAGATCCCGACGTTCGTGACGATCCCGACCGACGGCTTTGCAATGGCTGCCAGCCGCCGTATCTGACCCAAGCCTCGCATTGCCATCTCGAGCACAACGACCTCGTGGCTTCGGTCCAACTGGAATAGCGTCAACGGGACCCCGATCTCATTGTTGAAGTTGGCGGCGTTCTTCAGGACCTTCCACTTCCGCTCGAGGATGGATGCCAGCATCTCCTTCGTTGTAGTCTTCCCGACGCTGCCGGTGATGCTTACCGCCCGGACGTCGAACTTGCTCCGGTAGTACGCCGCCAGGTCGCCCAGCGCCCACAGCGGATCATCCACTTTCACAACAGCGGCAGCGCAGCGCGAGGGTACAGTCCCTTCGTCAGAGATCACCACGCCGGACACGCCCAGTTCAACAGCAGACCCAACGTACTGGTGACCGTCTGCATGCTCGCCTTTCAAAGCAAAGAAGAGGTCGCCCGGCTTCAGGGAACGGGTGTCTGTGCTGACCCCCGCTATCCGGGAATCGGGACCTCCCTGCACAAGCTCCCCTTCGACCGCCTCAACTATCTCCCGTAGCGACAGTTCTTCCAAGGTACTAGCCGCATCCATTCCCAGCGCCGGAGAGCACCTCGCGAACTACCTCGCGGTCGTCGAAGTGCACCGTTCGGTCGCTGAATATCTGATACGTTTCATGCCCCTTGCCGGCGATGAGAACGAGATCATCCGCCTCTGCAATGCCGAGCGCGCGCCTGATGGCTTCGCGGCGGTCCGCAACCACCTCCACCGCGGCACGCCCACCGTTTGTGCCGGCAAGTATCTCATGTATGATGGCATCGGGATCCTCGCTTCGTGGATTATCCGAGGTGACGATGCAGAGGTCTGCCAGATCGGCGGCTATCCTGCCCATTACCGGCCGCTTCCCCCGGTCCCGATCACCGCCGCACCCGAACACGACTATGAGCCGCCGGGAAGTCAGATCCCTCGCCGACTTCAATACGTTTTCAAGGCTGTCAGGACTGTGAGCATAATCAACGATCACCGCGAAATCCTGCCCGCAGTCAACGGACTCGAACCGTCCGGCAACACCGCCGACGGACTCCAGACCGGCCTTTATCTCCTCGTTCCTCAGGCCGAGTGCCGACGCCGCTCCGACGGCAGCGAGCGAGTTGTAGACGTTGAACATCCCGCCCAAGGCCAGGGCGACATGAAACCGTCCGTCCGGACACGTGACGTCGAAGGAGACACCGCCGGCGCCCGCCGATATGTTCGTCGCCCGAATGTCAGCCGGGCTCCGAAGGCCGTAGGTAAGCACCTCGCCGTATGCAGCCTCGCGGACGCGTTCACCCGCGGGGTCGTCGGCATTGATCACCGCGGTGAAGCGCTTGCTCGACATGCGGGGGTATGCGTCGAAAAGCTTGAGCTTTGCGTCGAGGTACTCGTCGAGCGAGCAATGGAAATCGAGGTGGTCGTGACTCAGGTTGGTGAACACGCCGACGTCGTATTCACAGCCGTCCGTCCGGCGCATTGTGAGGGCGTGAGATGAGACCTCCATCACAGCGGAGGATACCTCTTCCGAAACCATGCGGGCCAGCAGCTCCTGGAGGTCAACGGATTCCGGGGTTGTCCGGTCCAGGGGAACCGATTCCCCGCGAATCCGGGCCCCCAGAGTCCCGATGACGCCCGTCGCCAGTCCCGCCTCCCGCAGTACGCCTTCGATGAGGTACGTCGTGGTCGTCTTTCCCTTCGTCCCTGTAACTCCTACCAATCTGAGACGGCGGGATGGGTACTCGAAGAAGTGATTTGCGAGAATCGGCAGAGCCTCGCGTGAATCGGGAACAGTGACGAGAGGCACACCTGAACGGGAGCATTCACCGCGCACGGGCCTGTCGGCCAGAACAGCGCGCGCGCCCTTCCGAAGCGCATCGTTGATGAAGTCGCGGCCGTCGAAATGTTCGCCGAGGATGCAGACGAAAAGCGCCCCTGGAACCACACGCCTTGAATCATACGCGACCGAACTGACTTCGGGGTTTCCCAAGCCGTCCTGACGTTTTTGCGGCAGCGGCTCCATCAACTGGCTCAGTAACATCGGGTGAGACTCCCCGGGCGGCATCCGTCCGAGGCCGTCGTCGCACTCGACCGCCGCCACCCGTGACCTCAGAATTATACCATATGCAAGAGTGTACTGTGAACCGGGATCGGGACGGGCCGCTGCTCGTCATGAGACGGCGTTTCTAATCCTTCCCTGGAATCCGGAATCCGCGATCCGAAATGGAGATCAGCCTCCCAGCCGGCGGCCGCCCGATAAGGCTTCCCGTTCCTTCTGGCGATCTCGCTCTCCGGTTTCACCGGCCACAGGAGCAGTCTGCACAGGCAGTTCATCCGGCGGCACCTTCATGTGCCACATTGCCGTCCTGGCCACCTGCTGGAATACGGGAGCGGCAACCGTCGCGCCCCAGTGCGTTCCCTTGGGCTCATCTACGGCGACCAGGATTACAGCTCTCGGATCGGTGATGGGAAGGAATCCGACGAACGACGCGATAAACTTGCCGGAAGCATACCCTCGCCCCTTGGGAATCACTTTCTGAGCGCTCCCGGTCTTGCCGGCGACTCTGTATCCGTCTACCCTCGCGTTTTTGCCCGTGCCGCCCGCAACCACTCCGTGCAGCATCTCGGACACCATACCGGCTGTCTCCTCCGAGACCACACGCCTGACCACCTTGGGTCCGAAGACCTTCTCGGGCGTGCCGTCAGGGCGCCGTATCTCCTTCACGACGAAGGGCCGCATCAGCAGCCCGCCATTCGCAACTGCCGAGTAGGCCCTCGCCAACTGAAGCGGAGTCACCGCAATGCCCTGCCCGAAGGCAATGTTCACAAGACGGACGTCCGGCCAATCCTGCCACCGGTCCCGCCAGCCGCACATCTCACCGGGCATGCCGGTTCCCGGCTTCTCGTAGAGGCCGAATGCTTCCTCATACTTGAACAGCTTCTCCTTGCCCAACCTGAGTCCCATACCCGCTGCGCCCATATTGCAGGAGTAGCGCAGGATCTTCGTGACATTGACTGCACCGTGCCCGTTCAGGAACGGCGCGTGCAGAGAGCATCTCACCGTACGCCTGCCGACCTGCATGCTTCCGCTGCAGTAGAAGGTATCGTTCGGAGCAACGACCTGCTCCTCGAGCGCAGCAGATGCGGTCACGGTTTTCAACGTTGAGCCGGGCTCGTAGAGATCCGTTATGGCGCGGTTTCGGCGGCTGTCGGCCTTCGAATCGGCCACGTGGTTCGGATCGAAGGTGGGCATATTCGCCACCGCCAGGATTTCCCCAGTCCTCGGATCCATGACGACGGCGGAGGCGCCTACAGCCGCATGGCTGGTGTACGATTTCTCCAACTCCATTTCCAGGGCGTGCTGTATCGTGCTGTCAATTGTGAGGCTGAGGTCGTTACCATGAATCGGCTCGACGCGCTTTCTCCTGGATCCGGAGATGACCGTCCCTCTCGCATCCACCTGAGCTACCACGTATCCATCGCGCCCGCGGAGTTGAGCGTCGTATGCCTTCTCCAGCCCTTCGATTCCTTTGCCGTCAACATCCGTGAATCCGATGATGTGGGCTGCCAGGCTGCCGGCGGGATACACGCGCTTGCTGGTTAGAATGGCGTCTACACCGGGGATTTTGGCTCGCTTTGTCCTGGCCCAAACGTCCACGTCGGCCCGGCGGACGAGGTAGGTGAACCCTCTTCGAGTCATAAGCACCTGGAGAAGCCTATCGCGGTTCCGGCCGATGAGGGGCGCCAGTCGCGTTGCGGTGTCTGCTTTGTCCCTGACCCGGGACGGGGCTATGTAGATGTCGTAGGCATCAACGCTCACCGCCAGCTTCTTGCCGGAGCGGTCGTAGATCGTGCCGCGCGTAGCGAGAAGCGGAATATGTCTCACGGTCAGCTCTTCTGCCTTGGCCTTGAAGTATGGGGCACGGATGACCTGAATGTAGAACAGGCGGGCCATAAGCAGCAGAAACAACGCTGCCAGGAAATAGAACAGCTTCTTGATCCTGCGCTGGACAAATCGGTCATAAGATAGACGAGGTTTCAACCTTCCATCCCCCAGATCAGCGTGCACACTCTCGCTGACAAGCGCCAGCCCACGGAGCGGCGGGCTCACGAGCCAGCCTCCGAGAACGAAGCGAGAGAACCCAGGCGATCACAGCAGGCCGTCTATCTTATGTCTGCGTGCTCCGTGTTCTGCGCCACGTGAGGCTGCTTAACAGGTCTGAGAAACGCCATTCTCTTGCCCTGCTCCATTCCGGTCCTCGCGGCGAATGCTGCGATTTCGCCAGGCTGCCGAAGCTCCTCGAGCTGGACCCGCAGGGACTCGTTTTCCAGCCTCACTTGCCTGAGGTGGGATAGAAGTCCGGTCCTCTGGTAACCGTTCTCCGTTGCTCTGGCGTATGCGCTGACGTACACGCTGAGAAGGAAGGATACCGCTGCCGCCAGCATGAGGACGCACGCCATCCGGTTGTGCGTCAACGTGTGAAGAAGGTTAGCCCGCCTGCGCCTCCTGGGCTTGAAGGCAACGGGACGCGCTACTTCGTGGCTCCTTTGCGCCAACATCTTCGCGTCACCTCTCCCCGAAACTTGAAGTACAAACCTGTTTGTCAAAGCTTCTCGGCCGCCCGGAGCTTTGCGCTTCTTGCCCGCGGGTTGGCCCGCACCTCTTCCTCAGAGGGCACGACCGGCCGCCTCGTGAGCACCTTGATTCGCTTCTCAGCTCCGCATGCACAAACCGGCAAAGCCGGCGGGCACACGCACCTTCCGGCATGTTTTGCGAAAGCCTGCTTGACCATCCTGTCCTCCAGCGAATGATAAGACAGGACGCAGACTCTTCCGCCTGGAGCCAACAGGCGGACCGCGGCATCCAAGCCCGCCTGCAGCGATTCCAGCTCACGGTTGACGGCAATCCTGAACGCTTGGAACGTCCTGGTCGCCGGATGGATTGTCTCCGTTCTCGCGCCCGCGGGAATCGCAGCCAGTATGGTTTCTGCCAACTCAAAGGTCGTCTGAATCGGCCGCCGGGCACGCCGGTCTGCAATGAACTTGGCAATCCGCTTTGCCCAGCGCTCCTCACCGAACTTCCATATCAACTCAGCGAGCCGGCGCTCGGACAGCGAGTTGATCAGCTCCCGCGCAGTGACGGCCTGAGCGGTGTCCATCCGCATGTCCAGCGGCGCGTCGTACCTGAAGCTGAATCCACGCTCGGCTGATTCCAGTTGGCGAGAAGACACGCCCAGATCCAGCAGCACTCCGTCTGCGGCTCGCATGCCGAGCCTATCAGCGATTGCTTCCAGGTCGGCAAAGTTCCCCTTTTCAAGGATCACGTTTCCGGAATAGGGTTCGAGATAGTCGGCTGCAGCACGAAGAGCTTCTTCGTCGCGGTCTATGCCGACAAGTTTGCCATCCGGGAGAATGAGCTTGACGATTTCCAGCGCGTGACCGCCGCCGCCCACGGTGCAGTCAATGAACCTCTGCCCGCTCCGCGGCTGCAGGAAGCTTAGCACTTCTTCCAGCATCACGGGTACGTGGAAATCAGGCATGCCAGCCCGCTGTCAAATCCCGACTTCTGTTGCGGCTGCGCGAACCAGTTCATCGCTCATCGAATCGGTGATCTCGTCCCACTTGGACTTGCTCCAGATCTCAATGCGGTTGCCGGCTCCGACACTCACCACTTCCTTGTCGATTGCCGCGTATTCCCGGAGATTGGAAGGGAGAGCCACCCGCCCCAGTCTATCAGCAACTGCGTCAACCGCCTCGGCGGAGAAGAATCTTTGGAGGCAAACCGCATTCGGGTCCAGCATCGGCTGGGCCGTCAGCCGTTCGTCGAGCCTGCCGAATCCCTCTTCCGTGAACACCCACAGACACTTGTCCAGCCCCTTGGTGATCACGAACCTCTCACCCAAGAGCAGCCGGAATTTCACGGGGATAATCGTCCGCCCCTTGTCATCTATGCTGTGAGAGAATCTTCCACGGAACATGCCGGTTCCTCCACCGAGCCACCCCCGGACACCACCTGCAACCCCACTATACCCCCACATATCCAAGCCTGTCAAGCGATATTGGATGGCGAAACCGAGAATTTTTAGTGAACTTTTCGGGCATGCACAGCCCGCCTTGGGATAAATGTGCTGCCCGGCCGAATCTGTAAATCCGTGGAGTTCCGTCCCAGGCGCGTGATGACAAGACGCGCCGGGCTATTCGCGGTCGGGCTGATTGGCACTTGCGGAGGTGAAACCAGGGGTGGAACGATACCCGCAGAGCCGGGAAGGGCAAAGCGAAGTAAGGAACACAGGGCTATTCCAGCGGGGGAACCTCGCCGAACAGCCTTTGGGGAGTATAGCCTCTCACGTGGCAATCAGCGAACACTACGTTCGAGCCGCCCGAATGGCGCTCGTACTGCTCGTTTCCGACGTCGCCTTCGCCGTAAGTGCCGGACGGGGCGTTCGCATAGGCAATGTCCATCATACCCGCGGCTGTCTGAACGAAGGTGAGAGCGGAGCAGTCGGCCATAACGATGGTTTCGGTTTCGGAGCTCATGGCAACTGTGGGGCTGCGTGACACGCAGCTGCCGTTGCCTCACCCACTGGTCGAACTGAGGTAAGTCAACTGCACGTTCAGGCCCATGCCGAAAGGCACATCGTTCAGCTTGTCAACGCTGGACGTGTCCGCCGCCAAGCAGCGCATGACGGCTGAGGTTCCCAGGTACCGACGGAGCTGGCCGACCCAGATCGCATCTTCGGGCCCGGTCACGTGTCGCGGGCTAGGGTCGGTAATGCCGCTGAGCGCGTACAGGTTCTGGGGTGGAAACCCGTCGTCGTTGTCGTCGCGGTACATGCGGAGAGCGATAGCGCACTGACGGAGGTTTGACGCGCAGGATATCTGGCGCGCCGCTCCTCTGGCGCGCGCGAAGGCCGGAAAGAGTATGCTGGCCAGCACGCTTATGATGGCCATGACCACCAGAAGCTCGATCAGCGTGAAGCCATGTTCCTTTGCACCGTGTCCGTGGGCACGGAGTCTACGGCAGATCCGCACAGTAGAAACCTCCGGGAGGGTTAACTTCCCCGGGTATCTCCGCTCCGGCGGATTCCGGCATCCCGGAGCGAAGCGGCATGCTATTTCGCACCCTACTTAGTTTGACTTTATACAACACAAAAAGGTTTCCCTGCTCCGAAAACTGAGCAGCAGTTTCCTGACTTGCTTCCTCCGGTCCTACGGGCAAGTCCCTTCCAGCCCTGTAACGGCAAACAGTATCGGCGACGCCTCGGTACACAAGGAGATGATTTCGACTGACTCGATCGTCTTCTCCGGGCACGGATTGCGCCAGTTCAGCATACGGATGACGACCTTGTCGCCTGCTCTGGTCTTCCCCATCCATGCGATCGGGGCAGACGGCGCGGCGGTGGAGTCGCTCCATGCCGCAATGTTCTCGCCGTAGATCAGGTCGAGTACCATTGCTTCTGTGTTCGAATATCTGATGGTAACCATACCCACCTTCGAACCTCTTTCCGCATGCCATCCCGCTGTCATCAACAATACCAGGTTGTCGGCCTTCCTGGCAAGAGGGATTCTCAGCCCCGAGGGCCATTCGCCCGCGGGATTCATCGGCCCGGAGAAGAGCACGGCGCTGTTTCTCGGAACCATGAACCTGATCCCCCTGAGTCGGACGGCGCCGGTCTTGAAGGACCTCGGATCGTGTTCCGGGCCGCATCCGAGCCAGGAGTCGGGAGTCCCACTGAGGGCCACGTTCGCAAAGGGAGAAAGATCAACAGCGAACCCATCCATCGATGAATGATCCGCTTTCTCACGCCGCCAGAGTCTCGTGAAGACGTCCGCTGGCTCATAAGAGAGATCATCGAGCGCTGTCTCCCCGCTGCTCCAGGCATACTCCGCGGCCAGAATGTACGCGTGGAACTGAGCAAAGGATTGAGCGAGCACGCTCTCGTTGATATTGAACCCTGCCCACAGCGTTTGCAGCAGCCCGATTGCGCCGTCCCGCTTCGCGGAGCGGCTGAAATCCACTATGTTCTGCGGAGTGAACCAAGTACACGCGATCACCTCGTGGCCCAGATCCCCGAATAACCGCACGCTGGGAAAGTCGTCCGCCGCGCAATAGTGCCAGTCGGCGATGGTGATATCCTTCGTCAGCAGCCTCCGACGCTCTCGGGCCCCCTCCGGCGACTCGGCCCATCCCGCGTCCGGAGTCTCCGTGCTGTGGAGCATCATGTCACCCCACATCATCACCCGGATGCCCTTCTTCGTGAAGTAGTCATGGAGCTTGTTGACATCGCTCATGAACAGCTCGGTGATCGAATGCTTCTTGCACTCCTCGTGATTGGGAAACTTGCCGCCGTGAGTGATCTCGTCGTGGCCGATATGGAAGTACTTCGGCTGGAAGAGCTCGACGGCCTCATCATAGATTTCGAAGATGAACTTGTAAGTTCCCGGATTGCTGGGACAGAATGCGTTCGGATGGCTCGGATCCTCCGCTATGTCCAGATTCCGGTTGTTCTTGAATGCCCACTCGGAATGTCCGAGTGACTGCACGAGCGGCGTGACTTCCATATGGTGCTGCCGGGCGCAGTCTACGATCTCCTTCAGGTCGGCCTTGCTCGTGCTCCAGGGAAGCGCGATCTCGGGATGGCTGTCCCATTTCGTATATTCCGCCTCGACGACCAGGTGGTTCAGCTTGTGCCGGGCGAGAATGCGGCGGATGAGCTTCTTCAGGAACGGCTTCGCCTCGCTGCCGATGAACACGTGAGCGCCCCGGAACTTCATGGTGGGCCAGTCGTTGATCAGCGCGCCGCGGACCACCGCACCGTCCACGGTCGGCTTCAGGAGCTGAAGGAGCGTCTGGACTCCGTAGAACGTCCCGCGGGTGTCCGACCCCGCGACGAGCACAAACTGCGGACACGCCTTCAGGACGTATCCTTCCTCCTCCGGCGGCGGCTTCAGGCCGACCTCGCCGCACAGCCGGGCACTCACCGAATGACGCCGCGGTTCCCCGATGGCAATGATTCCCTTCCCGGACTTCGCCTCGCGCGCCGAAATGACCTTCAGCTCCAGGCCGTAGACATCCCGCAGTTCCTCGTTCAAACACTCGGCGGCAAATAAGTCGTCACGGTCAGGATCGTCCGGCAGCACGATCAGAGTATCGCGGTTGATCGGGAAATCGCTTTCGGTGAAGTCCGCTGATTTAGGGTCCGGGATGATCCTCATCAGCTCCTCAGCCGGGAGTCTGGCGTCCTTGATCGGGGTTATCTCGACCGAGGCCGGTTCGATCTTCGGAGCACTCCTCACATCGAGCCTGGGAGTGAAGGCCAGCCTCGCGGCTATGTGAAGCTGCCTGCCGAACTGTAGGGGCCTCTGTGGAACGCCGAGTCCGCACCAGAATACCGGAGCTTCGCGCGCCCACGGCTGAGGCTCCTTCCGCGCATCGAATATGACGAGGTTCGGCTCGTCGCCCGTGATCGCCAGAGCCATGCTCGCCAGTCGCGAATCAATCCTCAGTCGATTGAACGGGGGCACGAGCATTGACTCCTGCTGGTCAGAAGACTTCGCTGCATGTGGGACTGTACCGGACTTGCGGCCCTCCACAGACTCCGCCTCGAAAGGAGAATCCGCGAGAAGAGGGGCGGAGAAATAGCCGAGACAGTACTCGATCTCCGCGGGCACGTCCTGAAGCAGCCGGTACGCAAGGTCAATGGTCACGTCGTCCGACTCCAGCATGGTCACATTGTAGGTAGCGGCGAATACGTCGTTTCCCATGGAAACCTTGACGAGTTTGCCGCCGGGGATATCCTCGGAGGTGATATGGTGCGGCGCCAGGTGATGCCCGAAGAGCAGCTTCGTCCAGCCGGGGCTGACGACATAAAGCGACGATCGGCGGATGACGGTGACATCCTTGTACTTCAGGTTCACGCCGCCCTCGGTGTAGGTGAACGTGCAGTTGCCGGCGCTGAATGTGTCCATGGTATCTCCGTGTGCGACGCAAGAAGAAACGGCCGCCAGTACCGCTGCGGCCGCCAGGTTGATCAGCAATCTCGCCAAAGTAGACTAC
>Ga0315289_10010469_pt1 | contig 13275 bp, 12 predicted proteins | sample YL17G11_40_MG_FD_203452 | JGI IMG/M metagenome (GOLD analysis project Ga0315289, IMG submission 203452) | Sediment microbial communities from Yellowstone Lake, YNP, Wyoming, USA - YL17G11_40 | ecosystem: Environmental > Aquatic > Freshwater > Lake > Sediment | place: USA: Wyoming | collected...
CCGTCTGGATGAGTTCATTAGACCTATCGAGCTTTATCTTTATTGTGCGGTACATGTTATTAAGTCATTAGTGCCTTTATCAGATTTATGGTTTTTGGTGTTAGGGCAAAGGGCTCCGCTTTCATCCTCACCGTGAACGGTGGGGTCTTCCCGCTCCGCCCTTCGCAATCCCGCTAGATAAAAGAGAAGCATATGGCACTGGTTGCCGCCTCCAGGAAGCAGCGAGAGTTTGGCCAGGCCAAGCTCGAAGCTTTGCCCGACTATTGCCGCAAATGCGAAGTCCTGTTCGCTTGCCATGGAGAGTGCCCCAAGAACAGGTTTGCTGAGTCTCCGGAGGGATAGCAGGGGCTGAATTACCTCTGTGCAGGCTACAAGGCCTTCTTCAAGCACATCGACGGACCAATGCGATTCATGGCTCATGAGCTCGAGAATGGGCGTGCACCAGCCAATATCATGCATTCGGCTGCCGCAAAATCAGGCCAGATTATAACAGCAATAGCTGAGCCCGGACGCAATGATCCCTGTCCCTGCGGAAGTGGGCTCAAGTTCAAGAGATGTCATGGAGGTGCGAGGGGCCAAAATAAGAGTCCGCCTAAGGAAGGCAGAAAAGGATGGCGGGAGAAGTTGTCGAGGCTTTTTTGAAGCGATTTTTCGGCGTTTCGGCCTCGATATCCACTATGCGCATATCCTGCGATGGCTGCATCTTTTCCTTCCTCCTCCAGTATGGTTTTGAGGCAAACCATGCCTTTCTCCCAGCGCGCGGGGTCAAATCTCTACGCTCTTGCTCTGGCCATCTCTTGCTGATCCCTTCCATCAGGCCTGCTACCGGTCTCCTGTCGCAGAAGAGCTGCTATGAAGATGACAAATGTAGCCAGGAGGATCTCGCTACGGATATCGCTTCAGAAAGCGGGCCAGGCAGAGAAAAGCAATATGTTGCCTGTCGAGATTGGGGCACGCCAGGTCGATTTCTCGGGAGCACTGGCCTTTGGCTCCTGTCCAGACGGTTGCGATCACTGCGCTGACCTCCGGCTCGAAAGGACGAAAGGGTAAAATCCATGTACATCTTTGACCCTCATTGAAGGAGATTCCATGAAGGTTCTTGTCAGCGATTCATTGGCGGAGGAAGGCGTCAAGCGGCTGGAGTCGGGAGCGGATGTGGACGTATTGACCAACCTCACTCCCGAAGAACTCGTCAAGAAGATTAAGGACTACGATGCCCTGGTGATTCGCAGCGGCACCAAGGTCACAGCTGAGGTGATCAATGCTGCGGAGAGGCTGAGGGTCATAGGCAGGGCCGGGGTGGGCATAGACAACGTGGATGTCCAGGCGGCCACCAAGAAGGGCATCATAGTCCTGAACACACCCGGCGGGAACACAATATCCGCAGCGGAGCACACCATCGCCATGATGATGGCACTGGCCAGGAACATTCCCCAGTCCAACGTCTCCATGCACAAGGGGGAGTGGAACAGAAAGAAGTTCACTGGCGTGGAGCTTTTTAACAAGACCCTGGGAGTGGTCGGCCTGGGCCGCGTTGGAGCGGAGGTCACCTCCAGGATGAAGGCCTTTGGAATGCAGATCCTGGCCTACGATCCCTTCGTCTCTGAGGAGAAGGCCAATCAGCTGGGAATTAAGATGGTTACTTTGGAGCAGGTGCTAAGGGAGAGCGATTTCATAACAATCCACACTCCCCTCACCAACGAGACCAGGAACCTGATCGACGATGAGGAGTTCGAGATCGTGAAGCCCGGGGTTCGCATCGTCAACTGTGCTCGTGGCGGGATAATCAACGAGGCAGCTCTGGCCAAGGCCGTGGCTAGAGGGAAGGTAGCAGGAGCAGCCGTGGATGTCTTCACCAAAGAACCTCCCCTGGGCAGCCCCCTCCTGGAATCGGACAAGATAATAACTACGCCCCATCTGGGAGCCTCCACCGCCGAGGCACAGGTGAACGTAGCCCTGGCCGTAGCCGATCAAATCCTCACCATAGCCCGAGGAGGCCTGCCTACCAACGCCATCAACATGCCCGCCATCTCCCCTGATACCCTGGCGGTCATGGAGCCCTACATGATCCTGGCGGAGAAGATGGGCAGCCTGGCCGCTCAGATGGCCGAGAGGAGCTTCGACACCCTGGAGCTGGCGTACGGCGGCACAGTCGCCGATATGGATACCCGGGCAGTTACCATCTCTGCCATCAAAGGTCTTCTGGGAACCATCCTGGGAATTGAGAATGTGAACTTCGTCAACGCCCAGAGCCTGCTCAAGGAAAGAGGGGTCAAGCTCCTGGAGAGCAAGACGGAATCGGGAGACGGCTACAGCAATACCATCGCCGTCAAGCTGCGCGCTAACGGAGAGGTCACAAAAGTTCAAGGCACAGTCTACAGCAATAAGGACAGAAGGATAGTGGAGCTGAACGGATACCGGACCTATGTGCCCTTAGAAGGGAGCGTAGTAGTGGCGGTAATAGAGGACAAGCCCAAGATCATCGGCCCTTGCTGTGTGGTGTTGGGAGAGGATAAGATCAACATTGGCGGCATGCATGTGGGGCGGATGGCGGAGGGCCAGCCTCAGCTTATGATTCTATCCGTGGATCAGGCGGTGCCCGAGAGCACTCTGCGGAGGATCAGGAAGGTTGCAGGGGTCATCAGCGCCAAGACGGTTACGCTCTAAAATTTATCGGGCTCCCCCCATCGGCGCTCTTTTTCTTTTCTTGGCCTTCTCTTGGTTCGGAATCAGGCCGAGGTTGGGGATTTGCAGATAATGCCAGCTTGAGCCTTTTCACCAGCTCAGCCTCAATGGAGCTGCTGCGGTCGCCCCCGCAAACGATTCCCCTCACGCCCAGGATATCGGGATCAATCCGAAGAAGCATCTCCAGGTGCTGAAATCCAATGTTGCCGGCAACAGCCACCTCTAGTCCGTAGCCTCGGCCCAGAGCGACGAACTCCTCCAGATCTCCTTGGCTCATGAACTCGAAGGTAGATTTTCCATCCTTTATGGCAGTGTCCACCATTACCACCTCTGCGCCAGCCTGCTTTGCAGCTCCGGCGAGGAGCAGCGGCGAAAGGCAGCCAGCTCTTTCGTAGTCCGAGTAGCCCGCTGCGACGACCTTCTTCTGGGGATCAAAATCTTTGACCGCTCTCACTATTCCCTCCAGCATCTCTCTTGCCTGGTCTGCGGTCTTGGCTCCCAGAAGGCCGGCCTTGATGTAATCTGCTCCGGAGAAGGCGGCGCCCAGAGCGGCCAGGCTGGCCGTGCCCGGCTTGTAGTCCAGATCGCCGATGGTGGCGCTGACGGGCACACGCCCTTTAGCGAGCTCTGCCACGGCTCTGATGTTCCAGGGGAAGTTGGCCCCTAAAGAGCCCTCCTTGGGATTTTTCACGTCCAGGATGTCCGCTCCGCCGGTCAGGGCTGACCGGGCTTCTTCCAGGTTCATGGGGCTTACCAACAACCTCATATTTCACCAATCCTGAGGAGAACGAAGTGCGGTGCATCTTTGTCCTAGACCTATTTAACGGCAACGTAGTCCACGCCGTCAGAGGGGAGAGGAGCCGTTACCGGTCGGTTGAGGAGTTCAGCCGGGTGGTCTCCACCTCTGATCCCCTGGGCGTGGTGGATCAGATAAGGCCTAAGGAGGTCTACCTGGCCGACTTGAACCGGATTGCAGGAAAGGGAGACAACCTGGAGATCATCAGAAGGATTTCCGGCCAGGCATCGACCATGGCCGATATCGGAGCCTCGCGGAAGGAGGATCTGGATTGCCTGCAGAAGAGTGTTCTTCCCGTTCTGGGGACGGAGACTGCGTCTTTGCAGCTCATACAAGAGGCGGCTCTGGAAAGAGAGATAGTGGTAAGCCTGGATATGAAGAACAGGACCGTCCTGGCCTCTGATCCGGATCTGGCAGGGGCTCCGCCGGAGGATATCCTTCGCAGGCTGAACGGCGTGCCGGCCGAGGCCGTGATTCTCCTGGAGCTGGACCGGGTGGGAACGTCCATTGGCCTGGACAGGGATTTTCTGGAAGAGAGCGCCAGCATCAGCGATCATGCGCTGATCCTGGGAGGGGGTGTCAGGGGCATGGAGGATCTGGAGGCGCTGGAGGAGATGGGATTCGTGGGCGTCCTTGTGGCCACCGCCATTCATAGCGGGCGGATACCCCTGAAGAGGCTGCGCTAAGAGCTATCGGGCAAGCGCTTCAAGGAAAATTGAGGGAGCATCAAGAGAGCCAGCCGAAAGGAGCAGCAAATTGATCGATCAACCGTTTTCGGCGCGCCCCACGCGTAGTGTCCCCCGCGGCCGTGGGGGTAGGGGGGGCCGCCCGCGGCCATGAGCGGGAGCTGAAGGCACCGGGGCGACACAGAAAGAAGCATAGTAATAAGAAACGCACATGACTTGATATCACCCATGATGATGAAAATGAGTCCAGAATCGGGGCATTTTAGTACCAAGTCGGCTTCTAGTGCCCGAGGACAGCCAGACGTAAAGATAGGCCGAGCCAAAACAGAATAAGCAGCTCCTCGTAATGCCGCACCGCGCTTGTGCACGCAAACCTCGATTTCTCCCAATCTTAGTATGACTGAAAGAGAGGATAAAAGAAAGACGATCCCATCTCAAATGTAATGCAAATCTAGATTCTAGCATTCAGCAGCAGGTTCAGTGCCGTTCCCGCCATCAATGCCGCGGCCAGCCTCAAGGCAACCGACTTCAGAGTATCAGACCATCCCAGCTCTTTTAGCATCACCATGAAGGTGGCCACACAGGGGAAGTACATGGCCAGAACCACGGAGGCTACGACCAGCTGCTCTGGGGTCATGCCCAGAGGCACAAACATTCCTATCCCCATGTCCTTGCGAAGAAAGCCTATGAGCAGGGCGGTGGCGGCATCGCTGGGAAGCCCCAGCAGCCCGGAAACCACTGGGCGCAATGATATGTCGATGATCCGCATGAGGCCTAAGATCTGAAGTGAGCTCATTATCAGCATGCCCAGGCCGATGTACGGTACAGCTTCGCGCAAGAAGGCCCTGATTCGAAAGAGGGCCTTTCTGCAGAGCGACGTGGCATCCGGCATGCGATAGGGAGGAATCTCCAAAAAAATCTCCGGGGACTCTCCGCCAACAACTCTGTGCAGCAGGAGGCCTGCGGCCACGAAGGCCAAAAAGAGGGAGATGTAAACTGCGGCTATATACCTGAGGCCGAAGGGGGCGAGGATTCCGAGGATCATGGCGCTCTGAGAGGCACAGGGGATGGCCATGGTCATGAGGGTTGCCGCCAGATACCTCTGCTTGGGAGAGTCGAGAAATCTAACTGAGAGCACAGCAGGGACGCTGCAGCCCATCCCAAGTACGCAGGGCAGTATGGCCGCCCCGTGCAGCCCCACCTTGTGCATGAGGGCGTCTAAGAGCACGCTTAGCCTGGGGAGATAGCCCAGGTCCTCCAGGAACCCCAGAACCAGATAGAAGGGCACGAGAAAGGGAAGGACGATTCCCAGAGGTATGTATAGCCCAGTGGTCAACAGCCCGAAGGACTGGAGGAGCTCCGGGGAGGATCCTACCAGGATCTCTTTTGCAGCGCCAGAAAGATGGGCCTCCACTAGGGAATAAATCCATTGAGAGTAAGCGGTGAAGATGGGGTCGGTGACCCGGGAAGCCAGCAGCTCTCCTGCCCCTATGACCAGGGCAAAGGATAGATAGAGAACCGCAAAGGCCATAGGGATGCCCGTCAGCGGCTGCAGCGAGAGATCCTCCAGCTTGTCCAGCAGAGATGGATGCCGGTGAGTCACTTCCTGGGTCCTCTCTGCTATCACCCCAATGCGGGACCATCTCTGGTCTGAGGTCTGGAAGTGAATGGGTGGAGGGGGCCTGGCCCTGGCGATCTTCTCTACCAGCTCGTGGATTCCCTGGCCGCTCACGGCCACTGTGGGTACGACGGCCACTCCCAGCTCCCTCTCCAGGCCTTCTACATCTATTGCGATCCCCTTGCGCACGGCTACATCCCAGAGGTTCAGGGCCACTACTGTTGGGAGACCCCGCTCCAGCATCTGCAGGGTGAGGTTGAGGTTTCGCTCCAGGTTGGTGGCATCCACTACATTGACTACCACATCTGCACCCTGGTCAAGGATCTCCTGGGTGACCTTCTCCACGCTGGAGCTGGGGTCCAGGGAATAGACTCCCGGGGCATCGATTACAGTGGCCATCTCCTGCCCTAGCTTCATCTTCCCTGCCCTGTACTCTACAGTGGTCCCGGGATAGTTGGCGGACACCACCTCGATGCCCGTCAGTCGGGAGAAGATGACGCTCTTGCCTACGTTGGGGTTGCCCATGAGCAGGATCTTCAAAATCGATTGCTCCATCTGAGTTTAGGGGAGGAAGGCAAAGTGGACATAAATCTCTTTTGAAACACCCGAGGCTATCTTGCTCTTTGGTCTTCTGGATCTCCTCAACTGCTCTCTTAAGCGTCGTCGAATCACAAGGTTAAAATACTGGCGAAACTTTATCATAAATAAAAAACTAATTAAGATATAGTTGCAACGATGTGGTTCAGCCCGAAAGGGTTGAGCCACAGGGAGGAATGGAATATGCCTTTGCTGGTTTCGGTGGCAATAGTTCTGTTGAGTGGTGCTTTGGGCGGAGTCATAAACGCTCTGGTGACCGATAACGGCTTCGTCAGGCCGCGGGAGGAGACTGTGGAGAATGTGATCATCGTGAGGCCGGGATTCCTGGGCAACATCCTTCTGGGAATGGTGGCAGCCTTTGTTTCCTGGGGCCTTTATGGTGCCTACAGCGGGGCCATGATCTATGGTGCTGCTGGAGGTCCCGCACCTGTAGAGGTCACCGTCTCAGCAGTTGCCGGGGCAGTTCTGATCGGCATGGGAGGAGCCCGCTGGCTGACCAATGAGGTAGACAACAAGCTCTTGCGAACTACAGCTGCCGTCGCTGCTGCCTCGCGACAGTCCTACGACGCTTCGCAGCGAATAGCAATAGCCACTCCGGCGCAGGCCTTCAACATCGCCAAGAGGATGTATGAGGAGCGATGAAGAAAAAGAGGAATGATCAGAGGGGGCAGCCGGTACGACCATAGGAATCACGCCGGCAACGCCGGAGACGTCTGGAAGCACTTCATCCTGACGGAAGTGGCAGAGCTTCTGCTGTGGGAGCGGACCGATCTGGTCTATGCAGAGAGCCACGTAGGCCGTCCGGAGTACTCTCTGCAACGCCAGGGCGAGTGGAGAGGCGGCATAGGCAGGTGCTGGGAGCATCTGCCCCTTCTTCTTGATTTCCAGTATTTCCGCATCTTAGCAGAGATGAATCCAGATGGCCTGCAGATCTATCCTGGCTCGGCCCAGCTGGTCCTGAAGGCGGCCGCAAGCCGAATCCGCGATCTCCAGGCTGAGATATGGGATGTAGATCCCGCAGTTGCCCCGGCCTGGCGGGGATGGGCTAGAGTGCGTCTGCACATAGGGGACGGATTCTCCGGCGCTTCATCCCTGCTGAACAAGTCCCTTCCCGGCCTTTTGCTCATCGATCCGCCTTATATCCATCCCCGCGACTCAAAACTGGCTGCGGCGCTCTTTGCCCAGGCGGAGAGGGCGGGCTGGATTGCTCTCTGGTGGCAGATGATGGAGGACGAGCATCACCTAGAAGACAGCGGTGAGTGCTTTGATCTGCAGTTCTCCGAAACCAAAATGGACGGCGGACGCTGGAGGGGGGCTACAATAGCCTTGGCAGGTGCTGATGAGGATCTCCTGCGACACCTGCGGGAAAGAACTGATGGCTTTCTTGAAGTTCTTAAAATAACTTAACTGTTATTTGATATAATTATATTTTGAAATTTTTATGCAATTGACGTTTAATAATGCAAAGTCAGCCTGTCAGTTACAGCATCCTGGGGTGGCTTGCCAGGATCTGCCACCAGTCCCTGATTGCGGATTCCATCTATTAATGGCGGATGATGCTTCTGTTTAGTCTAACGATAACGAGTTGTCGGGCAATGGAAATTGCGAGCATTAGACTTTTTCCATCAAGATACTGAACTTATCAGAAGCCAATCGGATTCGATCGAAGCCTTTCGCTCCAGTCATGCGATTAAGCAAATGATATAATCAGCTCAAATCATGGTAGAGTACCTGCTTTAGAATATGGAAAATTATATAAGCCAATAAGGGTTTACGAATTAGGGTGATAAATATGGATGAATTCCTTGGCATTGTAGAGATGGGAAAGTTCACAGTTCTTGTACCTGAAGCCGCTGGCTGCTGCTCTGTAAAATTGACCAAAATCGAACCCCCCTCGATTCCTGAAAGCGATGTAGTAAAGCAACACGAAGTTGATCTCAGAAATTTGGAGGGAAAGGCTCTCATGGTCAGAGGCTCTCTTCCCAAGTTTGAGGGCTGGCTTTATGGCGCCAGCATCGTCGAAGAGGGCAGCCCCATCCTGACGGCGGTGGTAAAGAAGCTCTTCGGCAGACAGTAGACAATCCCTTCCAATAAGTCTCTCACAGGTCTAAAGTCGAATTATAGATCGATTCTTGAAAGTGTCCGACGGCATGGGAGATGACATAGTCCCGAAGATAGCCGATTTGTTCTCCGAAGGAGGACTTCTATAAACCTGCGGGACAGTCGAAACTTTATATACTATCAATAATATTTTTTCTTCTCTTTCGAGCTTGCACAATTCCGTGCCCGTGGATATATATCCCCATAAACATCCCCAAACCAGACCAAACCCTCTCATTATCTTATTGCAGAGCGTTATCGGGGGTAGTTTCTGGAGGGGCGCTCCCTCCTCATGGGGCCTGCCAGCGCCGATAGTGAAGAGCAATTCGATCCATCAACCCTTTCGCCGTGTGGTGTTCCCCGCGGACGCCCCGGGATTCGCGGCCTTGAGCGGGAGCTAAAGGCATCGAGGCGACACACGCAGAAGTATAATTGTAAGAAATCGTAAGCTACTCGCGCCCGAGGACAGCGTTGACCCGGGAGAGGAGAGCCAAGCTAAATCAGCATAAACAGACAGCCTTTACGTAATGCATTCCACACCAAACTTGAGCAGCTCAAACCTGGCAAAAGTGAGTGTTGAAAAGCTAGCAATATAAAATTCAGACTGATTAGAGGTTCACGACCAAGCAACCTACAACATCGGAAACTAAGCGGCCTTTCAATAGGTTTATTAGGAAAGCTGCAATAAGAAAGATCCTGATTCATTGAGGAGAGCTCGACAATGAGGGGGAGCATTTTTCTGCTCAGAATGGCCATTAGTATCTTGGTTATTTTGATGGCTAGTATCGCTGCAAGGCCACAACTAATGGATTTCAATTCGATTATTTTTACTACCTTTCCCGTAGCTCAGTTCTCTTCGATGGACAAGCCCCTTATAGTGCCTCTTGATCACTCCACCATCCAAGAAGCCATCAATGCGGCAAGTCCAGGGGCTACAATCGAGGTCCATAGCGGCGTATACCATGAGAATCTAAGAATCAATAAACGACTTGCTCTCAAAGGAGTCGATAGCGGTGCAGGGATTCCGATCATTGATGCAGGCACAGGATTGAGCGGTGTAGCCCTGCAAAGCAATGGGATAATCCTCGAGAACTTCCTCATCACCAATACCGGCGTAGGATCTGCATTAGATATAAGTTCTAGCTGCAATATTATAAAAAATAATACTATTTCAAATAACTCTATGGACGGCATTAAGTTCAATTACAAAGCAACCAGGAACGTTGTATTTGGGAACAATATCACACATAATGGCTTTTCAGGCATCGTCCTCACTGATGGTGCCTATGACAACTCTATTGTTAAAAATGAAGTCGGACATAATGGCTTCAGTGGTATTAACCTCAAGGGATCTGTTTCGGAAAACCTGCTCCTGCTCAATAGGATTCAGTATAACGGTTTTAATGGAATCCTCTTGATAGATGACGCTGCTGATAACAATATTGTTAGCAATATCATATATAATAACAGCTTTGGTGGCGTTGATCTAAAGGATAACGCCAGTCGAAATATGATTATCGAAAATAGGATATTGAATAACACGTTCACAGGCTTATCAATAATGGACAATAGCTCAGATAACATAATATTTTCCAACTATCTTCTTAAAAACATAAAGCACGATGTCTACGACTCCGGGACCAACAGTCGCTGGGACAATGGAACTCTCGGCAACTACTACAGCGACTTTGCCTGCGAGGACAAAGACGATAATGGCATCTGCGACTCTCCCTGTGGTATACCTGGCGGGGCAGCACTTGATAGATATCCTCTAGCATCATTTGCTCCAGCCTTCGAGCCGCTGGGAATGCGAGAATTCTAGCGGACTGCCCGCTTTGTCAAGCAGCTCGCTCTTTGCATCAATGTGATTCTGCTAGGTGATCAATCTCATCTCGCCACAATTGGATACTTTTACGTTACAATTGGACGCTTCTACGCCGCCATTGAAGCTATTGCCCATAGCCTGTATCAGCTTAGAAATCTCTGCAAAGCTGGTATTGTATGGCCTTGGCTGAATCCTTCGAAATATAGAGCCAAGAAAGGATAACGCCAGAGATTGAGTACCGAATAGAAAAGGAACAGAATGGCCCAAAAAGGGTGATAACAGTCTAATACAAGTTCTAAACGCCTAGTCTCTCGCAATCCTTGACGGCAATTTTATATTTTCTGCTATGGGATGAAAGAATCCTCCCAGGCGGAGCGTATGGTTCCTAGCTACCTGAGAAGGCTGCCCTCCGGCCCTATCCTGCCTCTCTCTGTCTGGCATATTACGGACTTGAGACCCAGCCCCCTCAGCAGCTCACCAATCCTGCGCATCTCCTCAAAAGTCGGCCTGACCAGATGCAGCCGCTGGTAGGCCGGCCGGTAGTCCAAGACGCAGACCTGCACCTCGGAATCGAGGGCCAGGATCCTTCTACCCATCTCCTCTATCTCGGCGAGGCCCAGTAGATCTCTATTGTAGGGTATGCCAATCCCCAGGAAGACTGGAATCTCCTCTTTTATCAGATACTCCGCCGCTCTCCATGCCGTGGTAAGGTATCTTTCTGCCAGATCCTCCTCCCCGAGACCGGTTATGTGCATGAAGGTCGGCAGACGAATAGCCTTCAGATCGATGCCTATGTCGGTCATCCCCGCCTCCACAAGCCGGTCGAGGTAGCCCTGGGTCAGAAGGGATCCATTGGTGTCCACGTGCAGGCGTGCGCCGGAGTTAAGCCTGCGGAGGTGTCCAAGGTACTCGAGAAGCCATCTCTGGTTCAAGGTACACTCTCCTCCTGAGATAGCCAGCCGCTCCACGCCGTACCTCTTCCCGGCAGAGGTCATCATCCGGGCCGCCTCCTCTGGACTAAGCGGCTGGCCCTGGCTGGAGAAGGAGAAGCTCCAGTTCTGGCACTGAGGGCAGAGAAAGTTGCATCCTGCCGTGAAGCAGGCCGCTTCGATGTAGCGGCCCTTCAGCCTCCAGGGCGTGCCTACGCCGCCGACGCCATGTCCCATGAAGCCTCCGACCAGCCTCTTTGGCACAAGATGCGATGGATTGGTCCTGATGGTCATTCCATCTCGCACCGTCAAGACGCAGGCTGGCCTCAGGCGGCCGTCAGCTTCTACTGCGCAGGCCCAGCATCCTCCCGTCCGGCAGGGCATGAAGAGTCCTGGATCTTCCGGAAATCTGGATATGCTGTATCCCTGGGATTGAAGGGCATTAATAAGCGGTGTCCCCTCCAGGACCTCGAGGCGAGATCCATCAACCTCGATTACAGCCATAGTTATCCATATTGTTACGGGAGCTGATAAAATATTGCCGCAAAATATATGTCGGAGATGAAGACCGCAGGAAGGATTCTCTATCTCGCCATCGGCCGTGGCATGGGAAGAGCGATCTCTCAAAGGTCTTGGGACGCTGGACCCAAGGCGGCAGGCGGTCCGAGCCAGGGCCGGGGAGACTCGAGAACAGGATAAGGAGAGCAGGACAAGCATGGAAGAGCAGGAGAGGGGATCAATACTTCCAAAAAGGGACGATCCTTAAGGGAAGCCCGCTGCTGTCATGAAGAGAGAGGTAATATCCCAAGGGTTGCAGGATTCCTTCTTCCTGTATATCATCCTTGAGCCTTTGGGAGGGTGTGGGTGGCGGGCAGGCGCCAGAAAAGCCCTGCGCAGCTCATGGCCAGCAGGGCTATGCCCCCGGCGGCCGAGATGAAGAGCATCGATGTGTCCAGCTCATAAGAGCGGCCGTAGAACTCCCCTGTGGGGCCGGTGATGGGATCTATTGCCAGAAAGGCCAGCCTGATGAGAAACAACAGGCTGGTACCGGCGGCCGGCAGGGCCGCCAGCCTGCTCCACCAGAAGCTGCTGACAAATCCCAGGAGGAGGACGAGGATCCCGGCCAGGATAGCGATTCTGTCTGTAAGGTCGTAGTAGATCTCGAACCAGGCTAGCGTTGCCAGGGTGGCCACCAGTGTCGATCCAGTCCATAGGGCATAGAAATCCCAGCGGTGCTGGACTGCTTTATGGTGCCTCTTCCGCCACAGAGCACCCTTCAAGGCGCACTTCTGCGCTCGATCTGCGACCTGATCGAAGTTTTCTGCCAGACAGTAGAGCCTCAGGACAGTCCGCCAGCTGTTGCTCAGGGCCACAACCCTCTCTCGGGGATGGATCTTGACCCTGTAGATATCCTTCCACTCCACCATGCCCGACTCCTGGGAGATGGCCAGCAGCGATGCTCCGGTTGGGCCGGGTCGCCTGAAGAGCAAGCTTAGCCCCAGCACCAGTCGGTTAATCTTTCGCTCCCGAAGCCCCATCTGGTACAGGCCCCCCTCTGAGGCCAGAGCGAAGCTTGCCCAGAACTTGTTGCGGAAGATTGCCAAGGCCACAAAAAGGTAGAGCGAGGAGAAGATGGCGAAGAGAATCAAATATATCTGGACGGGGAGAACGACCGGATCCTCGCCTATGAAGAAGGACATGACCAGCAATAGGGCCTGCATTATAGCCACAGAAGCGACGAAGACCTTGAGGAGATCGTAGAGCATGAACCTATCGGTCAAAGGAATATACTGCTCCCAGCTGATGACCTCGAAGGAGGCCCTCGCCCTTCTCCTGTCCATTTTATCTCGCCTCATGGATGCCTCTTACCATCCCAGGTTGATGCTTCCTGCCTTCCGGAGATTTATGATTCGACCTTAACTTGACATTGTTAGATAGTGCTAATACTATTAGCATGTTATCCACCTACAACAAATTTTAAATAACAAAAATAAAATATTAGTAATTATTAATTACCTTCTACTTTACTTGACATTGTC
>Ga0315289_10010470_pt1 | contig 13274 bp, 5 predicted proteins | sample YL17G11_40_MG_FD_203452 | JGI IMG/M metagenome (GOLD analysis project Ga0315289, IMG submission 203452) | Sediment microbial communities from Yellowstone Lake, YNP, Wyoming, USA - YL17G11_40 | ecosystem: Environmental > Aquatic > Freshwater > Lake > Sediment | place: USA: Wyoming | collected...
GGCTGATCCCTCTCTACGCCGTGGGTGTTTTCCTTTCGTTCACGCTGTCGCAGTCGGGTATGGTGAAACACTGGTGGCGGCTGCGAGAGACGGGCTGGCGCACGAGCATGGTGATTAACGGCGTGGGAGCGAGTATGACGGCAGTGGTGGTGATGATCATCGGCTTCACGAAGTTCACCCACGGAGCCTGGATCTCAATCCTGCTGATGCTGACGCTGATCCTGGCGTTCGCGCTCGTACGCCGCCACTACGCGTGGTTTGAACAGACGGTGCGGGTTGAGGAAGGCGAGCTCCGGCCCAGAATGCCGGAGGCTGCCCCGACCCTGCGTCGGGCCGCGCGCCAGCGTGTGGTGATGCCGGTGGGCGACATCGACAAGATTGCCTTGGCAGCGGTAGATTTTGCCCGCGAGCTCTCGGGCAAGGTGACGGCAGTCCACCTGGCGGACGACAGGGAGGAAGCGGAGGAATATCGCGCCCGCTGGGAAGAGATGATACCCGACATCCCTCTACTGATCGTCGAGTCCCCATATCGAGCGTTCGCGGCGCCCATGCTGGCCTACGTGGAGTCCCTGGAAAGGGCTGAGCCGGACGTGCACATAGCGGTGGTTCTGCCCCACTTCGTCCCGCGTCATTGGTGGGAGCGGCTCCTGCACGACCAGGACGCCCTCGGCCTTAAGCCCCACCTGAGGAAGCGGCCCAGGGTGGGGGTTATCGACTTCCCGTACCGGCTGGAGGAATGACCGGACAACGGCAACTCCCTGCACGATCTTAGCCTGGCCACCGATATAGACGTGCAGGTGGTGGCGGCTCGAAAAGCCCTGTAGGGGCTACAGCGCTTCTGCACAGGATGCCTACCGGCAGCGTGTCCTGTTTGACAATCCAGGAGTCAAGCCTGTTCAGGCCGTCTCTCCTCTCACAGCACCCGCACACTACGTGGCGATCGTGGTGGCAATGGACGACCCTAGCTTCTGCCGTTCTCAACCCTAGTGGTTCTGACTTTCTGAGGCGGCAACCTGAGGATATACCTAAAAGAGCAACTGATTCCCTGTGGTCGAGATAGCTGACCACCTGTCTGAGAAGCAGGTGATCATCGCTCGGCGATCAGTGCTGCCAAGCGGCCCGGATTGTCAATCAGGACCCGCTGCACGGGACGGTTCTCTCCGGGACCCCATCGGCCCTTTGAGGAGTGAGAGGTCCCTCTATGCGTGCCCTTGAAGACGAGCGGGAAAGTCCGAAGAATCTTGCCATGTGAAGGAGGGGGGCAGATTTGAACCAGCGACCTCCTGAACCCCATTCAGCAGAGTGGAAATCCCGCCAAAGACGCTATTCCTGTATCTGACCGCCGCGGTTTGCCGAAACGATTCAGGTGGCGGAACTTTTTCGCCTGCAGCCCACCTGAATCGCCCGCCGGGACCGGCCCGAGTGCCCAGCCACGGGCTGCGGGAGAATCATGGCGCAGTGTAAATTGGCTGTCAAGGCCTACGACCAGCATTATCGAAGTGAATCGCGCGGCGAACGCACCTGAACCGTTGCCCGGCCGTATCGATACGCTTAGGGCGGAGCTGCGGCTCCTGCGGTTGTGACACCTTGCACAGGTGCACAAGGCAGAAAGCCCGACAACAGCTGCTGATGAGTCCATTTCTCGCTCACCGTCGTCGCCGAGGCTCTGCGGGCCATCAGGAACTTCCTTGACAGATCACGTCGCAAAGGCGATTATTGGGATTGTTTAGGCCGCAGGGATCAATTTAGAACAGCGGAGGGGGCGAATGGGCGGAGATGCGCCACGCAAGGATCAAGAGCGGCTCTCGGCGCTACTGGAAGCCTCCGGTTCCGTCCTCAAGTATCGGCGGTTCGAAGACGCCGCACGCTCGATATTCGACTCCTGCAAGAAGCTGATCGGCGCTACCGCTGGATACGTTGCCCTGCTGAGCAGCGACGGAACAGAGAATGAACTCCTGTTTCTAGACTCAGGTGGGCTTCCCTGCACTGTTGACCCCACGCTCCCCATGCCCGTTCGCGGGCTGCGCGCAGAAGCATACCATTCCGCCAAGACGATATACGATAACGACTTCCCCGGCAGTGACTGGGTAAGGTTTCTGCCCGAAGGGCACGCAGAGCTTCACAATGTCCTGTTTGCTCCCCTCACGATTGAGGGAAAAGTTGCGGGATTGCTGGGCCTTGCGAACAAGCCGGGGGGCTTCGTCGAAGACGATGCTCGAATGGCCTCCGCATTTGGCGAGCTAGCTGCTATCGCTCTCTACAACAGCCGGACGCTGGAGGCGCTGGAGAGCAGCGAACAGCGCTTCCGCTCCTTGGTGGAGGCTGCGGCCGACGCCATTATCTCCGCCGACTTCCAGGGCAACATTGTCCTCTGGAACCGTCGCGCGGAATCCATGTTCGGCTATCGGTCCGATGAAGTCCTGGGCAAGCCGCTCACTTTCGTCATGCCTGAACGATTCCGCCAAGCGCACCGAGAAGGGATAGAAAGGTTCCCCTCCACGGGGGAACCCAGGATCATTGGCAGGACGGTCGAGCTGGCCGGGCTCAGGCACGACGGCGCCGAATTCCCCCTGGAGCTGTCCCTAGCCATGCAGGACGCCGAGGGCGGGCTCTCTTTTACCGCCGTCATCCGCGACATCACCGAGCGCAAGCGGGCAGAGGAGGCTCTGGAGAGTCTGGCAACCTTCCCCGGCGAGAACCCTAACCCGATCATACGGGTGGCGACGGATGGCACGGTGATCTTTGCCAATGAGAATAGCCGTCCGCTGCTGGAGCGTTGGCGCTGCGCGGTAGGCGCTTCCCTGCCGCCGGAACCATACCAACAGGTCGAGAGCGCGCTCGCCGCGGGCGAGCTGGTAACCGCCGAAGCCGTCTGCGGGGACAGGACGTTTCTTGTTATTTGTGGTCCTGTTGCCGGAAGAGACTACGTGAACGTCTACGGTGTGGACATCACGGATCGCAAACGGGTCGAGGAAGAGCTCCGCGAGCGGACGCACAATCTTGGCGAGCGTGTCAAGGAGTTGAATTGCCTCTACGGTATCTCCCGTCTCATTGAGCGGCCTGGCATTTCACTGGAAGAGCTACTTCGGGAGACAGTCGAAGTGATTCCTCCGGCCTGGCAGTATCCGGAAGTTGCGTGCGCCCGCATCATGCTGGGGGAGCAAGAGTTCAGGACAGGGACCTTCAGAGAAAGCATCTGGAGGCAGACGTCCGACATCATCGTGCTTGGCCAACGGATGGGAAGAGTAGAGGTCTGGTACTTGGACGAAAGGCCTGAGAGAGATGAGGGACCTTTCCTAGAAGAAGAGCGAAGCCTGATCGACACCATCGCCCGGACATTGGGCCGAGCCATCGAGAACAAGCAGGCCGAGGAGCGTATCCGGGCGCAAAGTGTCTTCCTTCAGACGGTCCTGGACGCCCTAAGTCACCCTTTCTACGTCATAGACGCCAACGATTACACCATCAAGATGGCCAATGCAGCTACTGCCGTGGGCCGCTCATTGGGCCCTACTACCTGTTACGAGCTCCTTCATGATTCCAGCGAGCCCTGCCGGGGCGACGAAAATGTCTGTCCGCTTGAAGTGGTCAGGACAGCTAAGACACCTCTGATGGTCGAGCATACGCACAGCGGTGAAGACGGGAGTCGCCGCGTAGTTGAAGTTCACTGTTACCCGCTTCTTGATGCTGATGGCAACGTCAACCAGGTGATCGAGTACACCATAGATGTCACTGGCCGCAAACGGGCGGAGGAGGCGCTGGAGAGGCTCCGCAGCGAATTCGTGGGGATGGTAACTCATGAGCTGAAGACGCCCCTTACGGCCATCAAGGGTTCGGCGGCGACGGCGCTGGGGAGCCAGCGACCCCTCGCCGCTGAGGAGAACCGCGAGCTCTTCGAGATCATCGATGAGCAGGCAGACCGCCTTCGGGAACTGATGGACAATCTCCTGGACGTGACTCGAATCGAGGCCGGCACCCTTTCGGTCAGGCCTGAGCCGACGGATCTGGTGGAGGTTCTCGAGGAGGCCCGGACAACCTTCGCCCGCGGCGGCGGCCGACACGACGTCCGACTAGAATTGCTGGCCGACATGCCTCAGGTCAGCGCCGACAGGCGCCGGCTATTCCAGGTGCTGATCAACCTCCTGAACAACGCGGCAATGGCCTCCTCACCCACGCAGTCCATCGCCATAACGGTGGAGCACGATCCTCTGCAGGTCACCGTGCGCGTCCGGGATCGCGGCCACGGGATCCCCAGGGAGAAGTTGCCGCTGCTGTTCAAGAAGTTTTCGCGCGTTCACGACGATGCCGGGCGGAAGCTTTCGGGCACCGGCCTGGGGCTGGCCATCTGCAAGGGGATCGTGGAGGCGCACGGCGGACGGATCTGGGCAGAGAGCGCGGGGGAGGGCAAGGGCTCTACCTTCAGCTTCACCTTGCCGGTGGCCGGCGATACGGCCGTCAAGTCGCTGACCGACGAAGCGCGCCGGGCGGTGCACCTGGGCCGGGTGCGGCGGCCGAGCGAGAAGACGCGCGTGCTGGCCGTGGATGACGAGCCCCAAGTGCTGCGCTTCCTCCAGCGCTCTCTGCACGAAGCGGGATACCAGCCGATCGTGACCAGCGACCCGTCGCAGGTTGCGAAGCTGGTGGAGCAGGAGGAGCCAGATCTTGTCCTGCTCGACCTGGGGCTGCCCGGCACCAGCGGTTTCGAGCTGCTGCAACGGATCCGAGAGTTCTCTGGGGTGCCCGTCATCTTCGTCACGGCAAGCGACGAGGAAGCGGACACCGTGCGCGCTCTTAAGATGGGGGCTGACGACTACATCACCAAGCCCTTCTCGCCCTCCGAGCTGCTGGCCCGCATTGGTGCGGCCCTGCGCCGGCGGGTGCTGCCCGATGTGACGGAGGTGCGGCCGCCGTTTGTGCTGGGTGACCTGACCATCAACTTTGTGGAGCGGCAGGTGAGTGTAGGCGGGCAGAACGTCTCGCTCTCTGCAACCGAGTACAAGATCCTGTACGAGCTGGCGACCCATGCCGGCCGACCCATGACGTACGAACAGATCCTCCATAAGGTGTGGGGTCCGGAGTACTCGGGGGAGACCGAGTTGATCCGTTCGTTTGTCTCCAACGTGCGCCGGAAGCTGGGCGATGACGCCCGAGACCCCCGGTTCATCCTGACCGAGCGGCAGGTCGGGTATCGAATGCCCAAGCCATAGGTCTCCGCCAGAGTACTCCTCAGCGTTCATCCTCTCGCTGCCGGCAGTCCCCTAACTCGACGGCTTCAGCCCCTAGTCCAACCCTGTTTCTCGTGCCCCGGGCCTTTACACATTCTTCACATTACCGTCCCGCCAACTCACATGTCCCGCATGTTTGGTGGGCAAAATGACATTTGTGATTACCGATCGCCGGCCAACGGTACTGGTCATCGAGGACGACACGGGAGTGTCCAGGATGCTGCGCTTTTCCTTGCGGAACGCAGGGTTTGACACCAGCGAAGTGGCTACCGGAGGCGAGGCTCTGCGCATTCTAGGCGAAGAGCCGCCTGACGCTGCCATTCTGGACCTTCAGCTTCCCAATGGCCAGGGAGGAGCGGTTCTGGACTGGCTCCGCTGCTCTTGCGAGCGCCCAGGCGGCCATCCCGTCTGGGTCGTCATTTCGGCGCTGGACGGCGAGGAGGCTACTAGACGGTTCGGCCCCCTGGGCGGTCGCTTCCTGGCCAAGCCATTCGACCCCTCGGAACTCATCACGATGCTGAGAACCTTTCTGTTGCAGAAGGAATAGCCCGAATCACCATTGCTGCCGCGAGGCAAGCCCATGACTGATGGCCGTCAGTGAGCGGCCGGGAGGAGGCTTATATAAACGCACTGAGAGAACGATTCAGCGGCTGGCCAGTAGTGTGATGCTTGCGGCCTGGCTGGCATCAGAAAAGGGGGAGACACCGTGGGTGCTCGCAGATTCTTCATCTTCATCCTACGTGGGGTGATCCCACAGAAGGGAGAGAGCAACTTGTATAGACAATTCAAGAGGGGCCCGTCAGTCCTTCTGCTCTTCCTGCTCGTTGCCGTGTTAGCGCTGGGGTCCCGGGCGACCACCGTGGCCATGCCAGCTTCGCCGGTAGACGAGACGAAGGTGCCACATTACTTCGGGCCCTATCCGAACTGGGCCAACAGCCCGTTCACGCAGCCGGATGCCCAGGTCGTCATCACGGGCAATGGCACCGGAGCCACGGCTGAAGCCACGGTCGGTGCCAACGGCGCCATCACCGCCATCACCGTCACCGATGGGGGGAGCGGCTATACGAACGCGAAGGTCGACATCCTCGGGTCCGGGACCGGCGCAACGGCTGACGTGACCATCGTCAAGAAGGGAGCCGTCGTCGCTGTCACGGTGAACACGCCAGGTACAGGCTATACGGCGCCCGTCGTCACCTTCAACGCTATGGGCCCCGGCAGCGGCGCCTCGGCGACCGCCTACGGCGGCGTCGAAAACAATATTCAGATTATCAGCGGTGGCAGCGGCTATACGTTCCCAACGGTCGACTTCGACCTGCCTGACGGGCCCAACGGCGTCCAGGCCACGGGCCACGCCGTGATGGATGCCAACGGCACGATCACAGCCGTGGTGGTGGACACCCACGGCTCCGGGTACTCGACCGCCCCGGGCATGACCATCCGTGACGGGACGATCTTCGATCCGATCTTGCCCGGTGGGAGCGGGGTGGTCACAACGTCGCCCACGCTGTTCATCGGCGAGATCGTCGTGGAAACGTCCGGTTCCGGCTACACTAGTCCGCCGGGCGTTATAATCACCGACCCGAACGGCTCGGGAGCCACAGCCACAGCGGCGCTCGATAACGGCGTCATTTCGGCCATCACCGTGAAAAAGCCCGGCTCTGGCTACGTCACCCCGGGCGGCATCCGCAAGTTCGTTGATACCCTGCCGGGCCTCACGTCAGCGGGGGCGAACGACCTCGGACAGTACATCCCGCTGGCGGTGGCGGACACGACAACGTTCCCAGACGACCCGAACACGCCCGCGAATGAGGGCGCTGACTACTACGAGATCGCGGTGGTCGAGTACCAGGAGCAGATGCACAGCGACCTGCCGCCGACCACACTGCGCGGCTACGTGCAGTTGGAGACGTCGGTCGTCACTGGCAGCCACTACCCCCTGCCGGGCGGCAAATTCGGCGTGGACAAGCCGCATTACCTGGGACCGGCCATCGTCGCCCAGAAGAGTCGGGCGGTCAGGATCACGTTCTACAACCTGCTGCCGACCGGGGTCAACGGCGACCTGTTCCTGCCGGTTGACTCGACGGTCATGGGCTCGGGCGAGGCTGACATGGCTAGCCCGTACGACCCGGTGCCGTCGGTCGGCGGGGATGTCTTGGACGCCGCGCGCAACCCCATGTGCAATGAGAAGTATTCTGACCCCATGATGAGGGACATGTGTTTCACGGATAACCGGGCCACCCTGCACCTGCACGGCGGCAACAGCCCGTGGATCAGCGACGGCACGCCGCACCAGTGGATCACTCCGGCTAACGAGACCACGGCCTGGCCCGAGGGCGTCAGCGTGCAGAACGTGCCCGACATGGTCAACCATCCGGGCGTGCCTGACTGTTCGGGGCCCAACGACGGCTGCCAGACGTTCTACTACACCAACCAGCAGAGCGCGCGGCTGATGTTCTACCACGACCACTCGTGGGGCATCACCCGCCTGAACGTGTATGCAGGCGAGGCAGCGGCCTACGTGATCACCGATCCCACCGAGCAAGCGCTGTTCGGTACGGGCGGTCCATACGCAAGCATGGGTGAAGGAATCCCGCTTGTCATCCAGGACCGGACGTTCGTGCCTGCCACGGCGCAATTGGCCGCGCAGGACCCGACCTGGGACGTGAGCCGGTGGGGCGGCATGGGCAACTTCTGGTACCACCACGTGTACATGCCCGCCCAGAACCCAGGCGACCCGAGCGGCATGAGCGGGTTCGGACGCTGGATGTATGGGCCATGGTTCTGGCCGCCCGCGACCGACGCCAAGTACGGTCCGATCGAAAACCCGTACTACAACAGGGACCCAGAGGGACCGGACGGTATTCGGGGCACGGCAGATGACTGGACGACTTTCCTGGCAGTGCCCTGCAACCTGGACGCCCCGGCCACCTGGCAGTACCAGGAGGATCCATTCTGCGAACCACAATACATGCCCGGCACGCCGAACATCTCGGTCGGGATGGAACAGTTCAACGACACACCCATCGTTAACGGGACGGCCTACCCGACCGTCACGCTGGAACCCAAGTCCTACCGCTTGCGCATCCTCAATGCGGCCAACGACCGCTTCTTCAACTTCCAGTGGTACGTGCCCGATGCCAGCACGGCGAGCACGGAATTGAACAGCGTGGGCGAGGTCATAGGCGGGACCGAGGTGGCGCTGAACGCTGCCGAAGTGGCGGCGGCTCAGCTCGACCCGGTCGTCTTCCCCACACCCGACACGACTCTGAGCCCCGCGGGCCCTGACTGGATCCAGATCGGCACCGAGGGCGGCTTCCTGCCGAAGCCGGTCGTCGTGGATGGCCAGCAGGTCACCACGTGGATCACCGACCCGACCCGTTTCGACGTTGGGAATGTGGACCAGCACTCGCTACTGCTGGCTCCCGCCGAGCGGGCTGACGTGATCGTCGACTTCTCGCAGTTTGCGGGCAAGACGCTGATCCTCTACAACGACGCGCCCGCAGCCTTCCCGGCCCGCATCCCGAGCTACGACTACTACACCGGCGCCCCGGACCTGAGCCCGGTCGGCGCTCCGACGATCCTGCCCGGCTACGGGCCGAACACACGCACGATCATGCAGGTGAAGATATCAGGCGCAGCCGCTCCTGCGTTCAACGTGTCGCAACTCCAAACGAGGTTCAGCCACAAGGCTAACGGCTCGGGCGTGTTTGAGTCAGGCCAGCACCCGATCATCGTCGGGCAGGCCGGCTACAACTCCGCCTACGGCACCAGCTTCGCTGCCGGTGGGTGGTGCTCATCGCCCAGCTCGACCAACAAATGCGACGGTTTCGCCCGCATCTCGCAGCAGGGCGGCGACCTGTTCACCTTTGACACGCTGAAAGGAGCGACGAGCGGAACATGGGCGAAGCTTTCGATCCCGCTCCAACCGAAGGCGCTCCACGACGAGATGAACTCGACGAGCTTCGACGAGTACGGGAGGATGCAGGCAACCATTGGCGTTGAGGTCGTCCCGGCCACGCCAGGCTTGCAGAACGTCGTCATGTCCCCGTACGTGTTCCCAACGACAGAGCTCATCGACACTACCAACCTGCCGAGGGCAGACGTGACGGTGACGCCGATTGCTACGGCAGACGACGGGACGCAAATCTGGAAGATCACCCACAACGGCGTGGATACGCACCCGATCCACTTCCACGCGACCGATGTCCAGGTTCTGAACCGGGTCACCTGGGACAACATAATCATTCCTCCAGATGCCACTGAGTTGGGCTGGAAGGAAACAGTGAGGATCAGCCCGCTGGAAGACACCATCGTCGCGATGCGGCCGGCGATCCCGACGCTGCCCTTCGACTTTCCCAATAGCGTCCGGCGGCTCAGCCCGATGATGCCCGACGGTGCGGCAATCGACCTGTCGTCGGTGAAGGACCCAGCCGGTCTGGGAATGTCAGCGTTCGCTCCGAACGGCGAGCCGATCGACGTCTACAACCACTACGTCAACTTCGGCGCGGAGTACGTGTACCACTGCCACATCCTGAGCCACGAAGAGATGGACATGATGCACTCAGTGCTGTACGCCTTCCCGCCGGTGGCGCCTAGTGGTCTGGCGTTCGATACCGCAACGGGCACACTGACCTGGACCGACAATTCGCTTAGTGAGACGGCCTTCGTCGTCGAGAAGTTTCAAGACGGAGGGATATCTTGGGTCGAGGTAGGGCGGATCGACAGGGTGCTGACCGACCCGAACACCACCGGAGGCACGGAAAGCTTCATCGACCCGGCATGGGTGATGAGTGACCTGTACCGCGTCATCGCGCAGAACACCGTCGGCGACACGTGGGACTACTCCGACCCGAACCTCAACGAGATCTTGCCGGGTACGTTCGCCTTCCCGGTGGTCACGGCGACGTCGGTCTCGAAGGTGCTTAGTATAACGCCTCCTCCGCCTCCAGCAGCTCCCTCCGGTCTGACGGCCACACTCCAGGCCGGACCGCAGGTCAGCCTGGCCTGGGTGGACAACTCCAACAACGAGACCGGCTTCGTGATCGAACGGGCGACGGACGGCGTCAACTTCTCTGTCCTGGCTACCGTAGGAGCCGACACCATCAGCTACGTGGACTTGGCTGTGTCCGCTGGCATCACCTACAGCTACCGGGTGGCGGCCTTTAGCGCTGATGGCCCTTCCGCCTACTCGAACACGGCCAGCGTGACGATAACGATCACCTGCGGTGGACTGGCTCCCACCATCGTCGGCACACCGGGCAACGATGTCCTGTCGGGCACCGGCGCGGCGGACGTCATCGCCGGCCTCGGCGGCAACGACACCATCAGCGGCGCCGGCGGCAATGACGTGATCTGCGGCGGCGGCGGCAACGACACGCTGAACGGCAATACCGGCAACGATCGGCTGTTCGGCGAGCTGGGCGATGATACCCTCAGCGGTGGCAACGGCAACGACTGGCTCGACGGCGGCGAAGGCAACGACGCCCTAGCCGGCAACGCCGGCAACGACACCTGCGACGGCGACGGCGGCCTTGCTGACACCGCCACCACCTGCGAGGTGATCCTGAACATACCGTAGGAGCAGACAGGACAAGCCCGAGAATGAACTAGAGACAAGCGCCCTACGGTCAGGCGGCATCAGCAGGGGAGGGGGCTCGTGAGAGCCCCCTCCCCTGCTTAGGACGACATGAGTTGCCGTGGAAAGAAGAGAGCGGCCAATCAGCAGAAGTCCGCGACGCCTGAGCCGACTCGTTGAGACATCTTAGAGTGCAATGGAAGCGCACCTAAAGCGCATTCAGGTGGACGCTTTTCGATTCAGGTGGGGAAAAGGACGCCGCCGCGAACGGCAGGATCCGTGTCTTCGCCTCCGCTTTTGGAGGTGGAATTCAAACCCACGACTCTCGGATCAAGAGTCCGGGGTCTTCCAACAGCATCCATGATCGTCACGGCAAGAGATGGTGCGGCCGTGGCCTAGCCTTGAGCACCTGCCTGGAAAGCAGGAGGCCGCCCGTGGGCGGCCCTCGCCTTGCATGCGTTGTAACGTCTAATGGGCGCTGGGGCGGGAGACGGGAATCGAACCCGCGTGACCTGCTTGGAAGGAAGAAGGTCACCCCTCAGGAGAGGCCTAATTGTTAACCCCTCAGATTCAAAAATCGGGGTAAGATCAGGGTGAAAGCGACGCCTCAGGGAACCGGCGGTTGGCCGCCAGTTGCCAAGGCTCCAGATTCAAAACTGCGGTGAATCTTCGGTAGACCTGCGGTGGCTCCACAGCGGCGATCGCCAGACCTGCCGAGGGCCTAATTGCCAAGGCCTCAGATTCAGAATCCAGGCTGAAATCGAGGTGAGTTTCGAGGATGTGCTGCCGTCGCGGGGCTGGCCCTTCCTCATCGCAGGCGCTCCCCCATCCGGTCCGCCGGGCTGAACCGCTCATGGGCCCGCGCCGCCTTCTCCGCATCGTAGGTCGCCGAGTACCGCCGCACCATCGCCGACGAGCTGTGCCCCAAAAGGTACTGCACGTCCAGCTCCCTGGCCTCGTTCTCTATGGCCCAGGTGGCGAACGTGTGCCGAAAGCGGTGCACCTTCACCTTCTCCACCCCTCCCACCTTGCCCAGCCGCCTCAGGAAGATCAGCACCGAGTGGGAGCTCATCCTCTTCCCATCGCGCGAGAGAAACAGTGGACCAGGCTCTCTGCCTCTGAACCGCTCCAGGTAGTCCTCCACCGCGTCCTTGGCCCTCGCTCCGAACCGCACCACCCGCTGCTTGTTCCCCTTCCCGTGCAGCACCCTCAGCCGCTGCGCTTCCAGATCCAGGTCGGCCAGGTCCAGGCTCACCAGTTCCGTCCGCCGTACACCCGTGTCCAGAAGGACCAGTATCATCGCCCGGTTACGACTGCCCCAGCAGTAACAGCTGTCGCAGCAGGCCAACAGCCTCCCTATCTCCTCCGCCGTGTAGGGTTGAACGATCTTCTGCGGCAGCCGGATGTTCTTGATCTGAACGAAGGGGCTCTCCTGGATGTACCCCATCCGCTTCAGCCAAGAGAACAGGAACCGGACCTCCCGATGGCGCCGGTGCCGCGTCTCCAGGCTGACTCCGTTACTGCCGATGCGACCCAGGTAGGCGTAGATGTGGACCGGGGTGATGGCCCGAACGCCCTCCGGGAAGCCCTCCTCCCGCGCGATCCTCTGGAACAGGGTCAGGGTCTCCCGGTAGGCGGTGATGGTGTTCGGCGACTTGCCCTCCACCTGGCACCGCAGGAGATAGAGATCGATCAGGCTGGCCAGATCTTGTTGCTGTTCGACTGCCGTCTGTGTCGTCATCTTTGTGTCACCTGGTGCAACGTACCTCGCGTACGTACATGGACGCTCTCTTGGGCCAACAAGTCAAGTCGACACGGGGCGAATCTGGCAGATATTGGGAAAGAATCGACGTATTGGCGGGCTCGCAGGACAACCAGGGCCCCAGCCGCCAAAGAGGCCCAGCCACCGGGCCTGGGCGGGCCTGGTGGCTGGTTTGGGCCAGGGCCTGAGGCGGCTACTGCTCGCCGGCCTCAGCGGGATGCCAGAAGACCCAACCGTTAGCGGAATGGCCGGTGACGGCTTTAGCGGCGGCGCTGAGGGAGGCGAAGAGCTGGTCGCCGTACTTGACCGCCCTTCCAGCGGGGCGGTCCTTGGCTTCCACGATCACAGCGGTGTGGGGTTGCCCTCTGGATCTGCCTGTGAGAGTGGTGCCCACCGGCGGTAGCTGACGGGCGATCTTCTTGTGCTGGCGCTTGCTGGTCATGATGCACCTCCTTCTCCGAGTTATGTCGTCCTGCCGACCGGCCGGCGTCCTTGGGCGCCGTCGACAGACACACATCCCTCTAATGGGCGGAGAAGTCAAGCTCTTTCACGACGAAAAGCGGTAATACTTATTACCACTTTGGGGGGCCTGTGGGGTGCCGGATTTGCATCCCTGTCTGCGCACGTCTAGCGGGTGCCCGCTCCTACTGCCATGCGAGCGCGACTTCCGCCGAGCGCAGTACCCCGACTGAACAAGCTCGGCCCACATTGACAC